>Ga0193736_1000009_pt1 | contig 63180 bp, 74 predicted proteins | sample L2m1metaG_FD_160566 | JGI IMG/M metagenome (GOLD analysis project Ga0193736, IMG submission 160566) | Soil microbial communities from a riparian zone of the East river system, Colorado, United States - L2m1 | ecosystem: Environmental > Terrestrial > Soil > Riparian zone | place: USA: East River... | reverse complement strand
ACAGAATTACCGAAATAACGTCGGAGAACGGCAAAAGGATAATCATAACCAAAGGAGATGCCAGTCCCGTATCTATACCCGGTATTGATTTCCCAGTAGACAGTAAGAATTACATTGGAAAAGTCAAACTGGTAATTCCAGAAATTGGGATACTTTTGGCTCCACCCATTAATTATATCCTACTTGCAGCGATAATCTCTGTTATAACAATGGTCATATTTTTCTATGGAAGGAAAAAAGCTCCTCAAACATAATGAACATTTTAGGAGAAAAAAATCATAGTCATCAGTCTACAACAGATAATTTGGTGAAATTTTGATTTGGGTTACAAACGGTTAATGTATATGCTCAATACATCTGCTCAATCTAAACAGATAATTATCGAATATAAGCTAATAAACATAGGGGGTTTTAGCCCTGGGAATTCCTGAGAAAATCAAAGCTATCCAAGAAGAGATCCATAGGACGCAAATAAACAAGGCGACAGAATTTCATATTGGAATTCTTAAAGCAAAAATAGCAAAACTTAGACGAGAATTAGATGAAAACAGACATGGCAAGACCGTTTCTTCCGGTAAGGAAAACGAGGGATTCAACGTTCGAAAGGCTGGAGATGCGTCAGTAGTTCTGGTAGGGCTGCCCAGTGTTGGAAAGTCTACATTGCTCAATGCATTAACAAACGCAAATTCTCGTATAGCGTCTTATCAATTTACAACACTAACAGCTGTGCCAGGAATGATGCAGTACAACGGTTCTAAAATTCAGATACTCGATCTCCCAGGTATCGTTGAAGGGGCATCGAAGGGAAGAGGTTTAGGAAAGAAAGTTCTTTCTGTGGCAAGAAACGCAGATTTGGTTCTCATGGTTCTGGACGTATTTCAACCAGAATTACTAGGCATGCTGGAAAGGGAGCTGCATGAAGTCGGAATAAGAATCAACAAAAAATTTCCAGCAGTGCATATAGAAAAAGCACACGTTGGAGGACTTTCTGTCCATAACCAAGTTTCTAGCATTCCCGATGATCTGATAAAAGAAGTTCTCCGAATTCATGGCATAAGCAATGGTCGCATAATGATAAAGGAACCAAACTTGACGATAGAGCAGTTGATAGACGTTGTTTCTGGAAATAGGATTTATCTACCTTCGCTGGTTGTGTTGAATAAAATCGATCTTGTAGATGATAAATTTGTTTCGGAGATTGAAAAGAAGATTCAAAGTTTTATTCCCATTTCCGCTGATCTCAAAATAAACACTGAAGACTTGAAACGATTGATTTATGAAAAACTTGCCTTTATTAGAGTCTACCTTAAACCAAGAGGCGATAAGATTGATAATGAACCCCTCATAATGAATCAAAACTGCACTATTAGAGATGTTTGCCAAAAAATCCACAGAAATTTTGTTAAGGATTTCAAACATGCATATGTTTGGGGCAGCAGTGTTAAATTTAGTTCCCAAAAGGTAGGATTGGATCATGTTTTGAAAGACAATGATGTTTTGAGAATAATATTAAAATAAGAGTTCCTAAATGATAACTTGAATTTGGAAAACTTAAAATCTACGTTTTTGAGGTATGTATAAGGACTCTTGAAACACCCAAAAGTAGTTCTTACAGCAGATCGCACTCTCATGTCACCATATAGAGGTATCTCGTTAGCATCATTTTTCGGTTGTGCACCAGCTATTGATCCGAACCGTGCACATGATACATTTTTGTACAAAATACTTGGCAACCAAGTTACACCAAGATTATTGTTTGATTTTATTTGTAATCCTATTTCTCATCACAACGGTATTGCAGATTACGCCCCCTACGGGCTTAGAAAGGTAGAAGCTTCTCTGGTTCGAGACGGATATAGTAGGGAGGATGTAGTAGTCGCACACCCTGATTTTGTGGAAAAATTCATCGGTCCTGAAACTGAGGTTGTAGGAACTTACGAAATGGATCCTCTTGGCATGGGGCCTGTAACTATGACATTTACTTATGGACGTAAGCAGATATCATATGATGAATTTTACAACAAAGATCTCCACATGAAAATTAACAGGGCAAAAGAAAAAAACGGAAGCAAAGCAAAAGTGATTGCTGGTGCCTCTGGTACCTGGCAGTATAATTATGATCCTGCAAAAATAGAGGAATATGGATTATATGGAATCGTTGAGGGTGATTTGGGGGGAATAGGCCCTGAAATTGACGGTGCAGGATCGAAGTTTTTTGACGCCTTGATCAACAATGAGCTGGATACAGCAAATCCATTTAAGAAAAATCCTTTCAAAGTTGAGATAAAAGAATTTGAAAGAGGCGACAACACTTATCATGGCAGATTCATTCATTATTGGAATGAACCTAGCGTTGATGAAATCCCAACTATAATCAACCCTAGTATGCATGGAATGATTGAGGTAATGAGAGGCTGTGGACGTGGCTGCAAATTTTGTGATGTAACTCTAAGACCACTAAGATACTACCCGGTGGAGAAAGTCATAAAAGAAATTGAAATCAACATGAAATATGGTGGGTTAAAGAATGCATGGGTTCACAGCGACGATATTTTTGTATATGGTTTGAATCCCAGAACGACCAAAAACATGCAACCAAACCGTGAAGCTCTAGAAGAATTATTTTCAGGAATAATGTCTACCGGAATTGAACATACTAATCCCACCCATGGGACTCTTGCAGGAGCTATTGCTGACGAGAGATTAATACCAAATATATCTAAAATAATTAGGGCGTCACCTGATAATATGATAGGTATTCAATGCGGTTTTGAAACTGGCAGTATACGATTAATCGGCAAATATGCAGATAGAAAGCTATCTCCATTCAAACCTTCTGAATGGCACTGGGTAGTAAAAAATGGAATAAAGACATTAAATGAAAACTATTGGGTACCCGCATTTACATTAATAATGGGACTGGATAATGATGAAACTGTCGAAGACAGCTGGGAAACAATTGAATTAATTCATGCTTTGGAAACGGAACAACCAGATTCAAAGTTCACCACTACTCCACTGACATTTGTTCCAATAGGATTGCTAGAAAAATCAGACTTCTTTGATATTGGAAATACCATGGATGCTCCTAAATTGGGAGTGATGTACAAAACATGGCAACATAATTTCAAATACGGAATTCAGAAATTTATGCATAAAGTAGGCCGAGACAATCCAATAAAGAATGTCTTTTTTGCAGGACTCGCTCGAACTTTAGGCGGAGTTCCATTAGGTGCAATGGAGAGATATGCTAGAAGAAAGGGCCCTGAACACGAAAGGGTAATTGAGAAAATTAAGGCAAAATATTGGTAACGCTCTAAGAAAACAAGGCCAAATTTCATTTAATATTTTATGTTTACCTGTCGCCTACGATAAGGTATCGCCAATGTTTTTCTATAGCCCTACTTATACCGATTCTAGCAGTATTGACTACTTTAACAGGCTTTATCCCATCTTCTATGTGCAATAATGATTGCCTATCAGATAAGCTCAACCCATTATGAGATTTGTTAATATCCAGAGCCCTCGTTAATTTTCCAGGTCCGTTTGTTAGATTTAATTTATTCTGCACATTACATCGATACATCATTAAACTTATTCCCTCTGTTGGTATCAATGATCTTATCAGCACTGCACCTGCATTATGATTAGGAGAATGTGCAGTAACATTCATGCAATGATGTATCCCATAAATAAAATAAACATAGGCTTTACCAACATCTCCAAACATTACCGAATTTCTATTTGTCATACCATTAAACGCATGACTTGCGGGGTCGTTTTTTGAACCGTATGCTTCCGTTTCGGATATGATTCCAGATAAACGTATTAGCTTACCTGAGCCATCATCAAATATTCTGACAAGCTTCTTGCCTAGTAGGTCCCTTGCAACTTGTTTCGTACTTCTGGAATAAAATGCAAGACCCGACAACCCCATTGTGAACTACAAAATATAAATTGAAAATAATAACATTTTCATTATTAAACAAAGTTGAATATCAATGGCATCGTCCATTTTAGGATAAATTTTGATAATAATATAAATACTAAAAATTAGATATTTGAATTGTGTTCAAATTTCATAAGTTTAGTTTTTTTAAGAAAAATACCTGCGATTATTGTGGAAAAAATTTCAGGACATTAGAAAACCTAATGCAGCATTTTCAAATTACTCACGATAACAAGACATATGAATGTAAAAAATGTAATGTAAAGTTCGAAGGAATGGAGGTAATGCGGGATCATATTAGAAAAAATCATAGTTACAGGAAGTAGTGTAAACGGCCAAATTACGCGCTTGTGGAATAAAACAATAAAATAACCTTAGGTTTCATGAACTTTAATGAAATGCATAAAATGCGGAAAAGATTTTGAGGAAAAAGAAATTGAAGACCCGTCAGCATTGAAGTATCCATCGTGTAATGATTGTTGGAAAGAATGGACCACATACGGAGTCATGGTAATTAATGAAATGCATTTAGATATGTCATTACCAGAACACAGAAAAGCGTTAAGAAAATATGAAAGAGGATTCTTTGGTTTGGATAAAGTAGAGGAATTAAAGAAAAATCCAGAAAATCCTGGAACGCCCTAATTGAGTATTACTTTAGCAAGAGACTTTGGAATATTTTTCAAAACCCGGTCTCTGTTTGGATTAAGAAATAGTGCCTCCTTTAAACAGACCATCAACTTATTCCTTTGATTGTCTTCAAGTGAAGAAAATATATCCAAAATCAATTTTGGATCTAATTTCTCAAAGAGCTTGACACTGCTTAATGTCATTAGATAACAATGCAGAATTTGCGTAAGCTTATCAGGTTCAATTTCTGAGATCACTTTCATCCATGTTTTTGTTAAATCTATCAACTTTTTATCATCTACCAAATTTAGGGAACTCAAGCTCCTAATCATAGTCTCCATTTTATCAGACTCTGACATTTCGATCAATTCCCTGGTTTTAGTTCTGCAAACGGAAGTTTTTAGAAATTCTGGAAGGTTGGCTATAATAAAAATCAAGTTTTCGATATCTCCGTCACTCGATAAGCCAGCCATAATTGATTATCAAATATGAAAGATCTATAGCGTATTTAATATGTTATTTCTTCTTCCGCACGTTTCACTCAATCCCCAATCAATTGGTAGTAATTGATGATATACTAGTAATTTGGGAAATCATATGATAGTAAGCATTACAAAAATGATATGCAAAAATGCTCATATACTTATAATCACATATTATTATTGATTAAAAATTGTCAGAATTGAGTGAAATTAAAAGAGTCTTTGAGGGTCTGAATACCCTATATGAAATTCATCTTCCAAAGATTCATCCAAAACTCATTCATGACTTGTTGATGAGAAATCGTAATAGCCCTGATAAAGACCCTTTTTATTTGATTGAAGTGTTTACTAAACCAGAAATTAATTCAGAAGAAATGCGGACTTATATAATTAGCAAGACTGGGATGAATCCGACAATACATGATAGTGGTACCCATTACGCAGTTAACAATAAATTAACACTGGAATTTCTCAAAGAGCTCTCAGATTTGAAAGATGTCGTCGCTGTGTATGGTGACTACATGGGAGGAGTTACGGGCGTAGGAGCATCACATGAGCATAGAGAGCATGAACATGGATGGATAAAGTGATTTCTAGTTTCAGTCGACTGCCTTAGTAAGCGTCAAAAAAACAAAGATAGAGATAATCATTGAACTAATTTTAGAACCTTGGCTATAAGATTCTGGTGATCTGCATCCACTTCTGTTGTAACCAGCAGGAGATGATCGTTATCCAGAGGAGCAGTTATTCGCTTAATCTTTTCATACTCTGCCATGGCATACTTTCCTTTGCCAACTTTGGATACCAAGGAATTCCGCAATCCCCATCTCGCAAGTGCTTGCAAATTAGATCTCTTCGTTTCTTCAGCAGTCAACAAATTAGCCAGCCCATGACGCTGACCACCAAATTTTATTTCTCCTGTCTCGTCACATACTCCGGCAAAACGAATTTTTGGATCAATTGCTAATATCTCTTTGCATAAGTTTTCATAATCCATTTTAAATATTATCTTTAATCAAAATCCACTATATAAAATTGTGTCACCTAGTGGCATTGTTTTTTAGTATAGTAGCATAAACCTTGCCTGTACTACTATGCCCTGCACATAAAGTAAAAGCCTCATGATCAATTACAATAGTTTATTCTTTGAAATTTTGTATCACTTGATTATCCTTATATTTACTTGCAATTTAATGAGAACTGGAAATGACCTGTAATGTAATAGTCGGAGGCTTTTACGGAGATGAAGGAAAGGGAAAGATAATCGCATATCTATCTATAAAGGACAATCCAAAAATAGCAGTAAGAGGGGGCGTTGGTGCAAACGCCGGTCACACTTTTGTTCACAACAATCAAACTTACAAGGTGCGCATGCTCCCAAGCGCTGTTCTAAATCCTGAAACCCAGCTCTTGATAGGAGCAGGAGTCCTCATAACACCGGAAGTCTTGATTGATGAATGTCGCAAGTATCATGCTGAAAATAGAACAATAATAGATAATCATTGCGGGATAATTGATGAGTCACATATTACAAGGGATAAAGAGAATTTACACCTTAAGAATATTGTTGGAACCACTGGAACTGGTACTGGCCCGGCAAATTCGGATCGTGCATTGAGGATACTGAATCTTGCAAAAAATGTGGATGATTTAAAGAAGTATCTTGGCAATGTTTCCGATATTGTCAATGAATCAATCGACAAAAGTCAACCAGTACTCATAGAAGGAACACAAGGAACATTTCTGTCTTTGTATCACGGTGATTATCCATTTGTGACTTCTAAAGATGTTACTGCTTCGGGTATATGTTCAGACGTTGGGATAGGACCCAAGAAGGTCGACGAGGTTATTTTAGTCTTTAAGGCATATGTTACCCGCGTAGGTGGTGGGCCACTAGAAAATGAAATTAGCCCTGATGAAGCCGCCAAATTAGGTTGGGTAGAATACGGAAGTGTAACTGGCCGACAAAGAAGGGCATCACCTTTTAACTTGGAATTAGCCAAAAAATCAATAAAAATAAACAGCGCCACGCAGTTAGCCGTTACCAAACTAGACGTAGTATTTCCGGAATGTGCCGGCCTAACGGAATATTCTAAATTGCCTTCTAAACCAAGGGAATTTATTGAGAACATAGAGGCCAATCTAGGTGTTAAAGTTGTTCTCATAGGTACTGGGGCTGAGATTAACCAAATAATCGATCGTAGGGAAGAAAATTAGTTTGGAAGAGAAATACTTTCTTTCAGACAAGTCTTTTCGCATGATTTTAATAATGTAGTTTTAAAATGTAGAGCATTGCAAATTAAATCCCCTTTCTTTATCGAGGTTTCCACGATTCAAGATTTTGGTAGACTTGTCTGCGCTTTTGAACGAACTCCACTTTTGACGTTTTCATTTAAGTCTGGCAAAGATAATTTATTGGCAACGCAAATTGATTTTCTGAACAATATTCCAGTGATATACTATGTCAAATATTCAAGCGCTGGCCAATATCTTGCCTATAAAAACACCGGCGGCGTCGAAGATGTAGCAATAGTCGCTAATATACAAAATCCTTCGGTTATGTATTCTCCAATAATTTCTGTTGAAAAGTTTCCACAAATATTTTGGCGCAGACCAAAAGGCGTCAAGAATTCAAATTATGCACCAATAAAACTAGCCAATTTCCAAAGCCTAGTAAAGATTGCATCGTACAAAATGATCTATGAAGAATCACCCTTGCCTCTTTTTGTTTTTAACAGCACCAAGAACTCCAAATATGTTGTAGGGACAGCGCTAAATATGGCCGAATCTGATGGAGTTTCGTATTTTTACTATGCAACTCTTCCGGATAATCCAGTAAATTGTTTCATAAAATACTCTAGTTTGAAATCTGACAATCCGACGTTTACAAACAATATTGACGAGCATGGTTACATCTATATCAAACTAATAAAATTATCCGGTTCACATCCCCTAGTGAAGGTTGATGAATAAAATCTCATATAGAGAACGAATTGCTAGTGCTTCAAATGATCATAAAAGCTTCATAATACTGGCCTTGGACTTGGATTTACAACATTCTAATTTCAAGTATATTGAAAAATTAGTAAAAAATCTTTACCCGTTTCTATGCGCAATTAAAATTAACTTTCATCTCATATTGCCATTTGCCAAGAATGATATTCAAAGAATCAACAAAGTTATACATTCCCATGATTTGCTTTCAATTGCAGATATTAAATTAAATGATATAGGAAATACGAATCACGTAACCGTACAGCATTTGCATTCAATGGGCTTTGATTCAGTTATAGTAAATCCGATTATCGGACAGAAACAATTGGCATCTCTAGTTCAATTTACCCACAAAATTGGCATGGGTATAATATCACTTGTCTATATGAGCCACGAAAGTGTCAACGAAGGATATGGTTTGAATACTATTCAAAGGAGATCAAAAGAAAGTAAGGTCGTTCCTCTATTTGAGATCTTCTTGAAATACGCCAAAACGACCAAAGTCGATGGAATTGTAGTGGGTGCCACACACTTGAGAACTTTGAAACACATCTCATCGATTTCCAGCATCCCCATTTATTCACCTGGTATAGGTACTCAAGGAGGTAACGCAAAAACTGCCAAGCGCAGCGGAAGTGATTATCTGATAATAGGTCGCTCTGTTCTAAATTCAAAAAACAAACGCAAGACCCTATCAGACATTCTAAATTCCAAATCCTCATCATAAGCTACACAAAAAGATTCATTACTGGTTGAATGGCTTCAAACACAATTTTATACTACCTAATGATTTTCTTTTACTTCATCATAATGTTTATTTCACTTGATAAGGGTTGTTTCGATAAAAATTCCAAAAATTGCGAGAGCAGACGCACAGATTACTATAGGATGTTGGACGATGGTTTTTCCAAGAAATTTATTGCCTGCATTAATGCATTTTTAGCATTTTTGTACGTCAACTGAGTAGTTGCATCGCTTTTTTTCACCCAACTATAACCTATGTGCTCATGAGATATCTTTACTTTTCTTACTCCTGTAGATGCAAGAAATAATGTTACTTGTTTTGAGATTAAAACATTCCTTCTAGTGTATTTATAATCTAGAACGTATCTAAAGCTAGGTATCACTCTAAAGCTTTCAATACCAGTCTCTTCTTGTAATTCCCTTGTAGCAGCTTCTAATTCAGTTTCATTAGTTTCTATATTTCCCTTGGGAAAGTCCCAGTGCCCTGATGTGTAATGAAGTAGTAATACAGAATAGTCAGTAGTTTCAAAATCATCTGTGATGAGGATAAATCCAGCAGATTTTTCTGTCATCATTTCAATAAACTACTAACTCGATAGGTGCTAACCGCTCTCTACGACTTCTTCATCTACATCTGTATCAAAATTACTAGTAAGTGGGGAATATCCATGAATTTCCAGCCATTCTTTCTGATCTACCCAGCTACTGCAAAACCATTTTGCACTTTTTTGATCATGATCACCATGCTGCGGCATTTGTTTTGTACATGCAAGATAGACATATCAACATTTTCTTATTTTCCGTATCTTCTACGTCGTCTTTGAAATGTCCTAATTGCCCGCATAAGATCTATTTTTCGGAATTCGGGCCAAAATACGTCCATAAAAACTAGTTCACTGTATGCACTTTGCCATAATAAAAAACCGCTCAGCCTCTTTTCACCAGAAGTTCTAAGTATAAGGTCAGGCTCTGGCTGCGGTAAATGTGAAGTATAAAGATAAGAATCAATTGACTGCTCTGTTATTTCTGAAATTTTTAGTTCTCTTTTTTCTACATCAAGAGCAATTTTTCTAATCGCATCAACTAATTCCTGCTGACCGCCATAAGCTATAGCGATGTTTAGAAAAGTCAGGTCGTAATGATTTGTCTCTTTTTCAAGTTTAAACAAAATATCTTTTATTGATTGTGGGAGAGCATTGATATTTCCAATAGCCTTTATTTTCATTTCCCTTTCATGTATTCGTGAATCATTGTATAATTTTTCAAGTTTTATTCCAAGAAGATTATAGATATCGTCCAATTCCTTCTTATCGCGGTCGAGGTTTTCGATAGACAATACATAAAGAGTAGTTATTTTTATCTTGAGGTCGTAAATCCAAGTTAGTAACTGTTCGGCCTTGTCAGCACCTATTGCATGCACGCCTTTGCTTGCTAGGAAATGATATTTGGCCCATCTCCTATTGCCATCCAGTATAATTGCAACATGATTTGGAAGAGGATCTTTTCTAATCTGTGATTCCAATTTTCTTTCATAGAATCGATAAAACCAATTGTTATTGATTAAATAATAAAAAAGTCCGCGCATTTGCCCTCAAAGTAAATGATTTTAAATCATATAATAACTCTGTGAACGCAATAGCTAATGTTTTGCTAATGTTTTAGGTGTTCTCCACCTTTTTTGTTTCTGAAATACTGAAACAAAAATGTTGTCGCGACAAGCGTAATAGCTAGACCAATAAATAAAGAAGAGATAAGATTGAAAGGATTTGTTTTTTCCGTCAAGACTGAAGTAAATTGAATTGCGGGAATGTAAATCAAACCCAGCACAACCAATCTCAGGATATCGGATAGAATCCTAATGCTTCCTTTGAACCAGTTGCTAAGGAATATCCCGCCGAAAATAGTCCCCAATCCAATCCAAATTAGAGTAATTGAACCGTGAACAAAGGCTCCTACTACAATCCTATTTGTAATAATATGAGAAAGGCTAGCGTCCTTTGGTATAGCGCCATCAGGGATACTCGAAGCGCCATTTGATATACCAACCAATATTATCATGATTCCTGCAAACGCCGAAAATATTCTGATGAAAGTTGATGGCGTGGTCCTATTTAGGGATCCAAGTGACTTGTCAATATCAAATGCTCTGATAACAAATGCAACACCCAATACACTAAGAACTATGGCCAACGCTTCTCTCGTAAATCCAAAAATGGTTGCAAACCCACTTGAGATAAGTAGCGCCCCGGGTACACCCAAAAAGAATTTTGAATATCTTGAATCGTAAACTAACATCTTTACATACTTGCCAAAAACAGCATATGAGTATTCTACACTCCTACTATGCCTCATTATAATTCGCTGAATAGAGATCACAGGTACCATTGCCTGTAATAGAGGAATTACAGTCTCATCGTCCTCCCCATCTGATACTACGACAATTCCATCTGCCTTGAACTTTGACAGCACTGTTATGAGCTCTGAGGATATTTTTTCGTCTGCCTCTATACCCCGATTATAGGCGCCCGTAATTACGGCAACCTCAGCTTCGTAGCCCTTTGTTACAAGTTCTTCATATATTTTGACAGCGCCAAAAATTGCATTGGCATCAGCATCCTCTGGATCTTCAATTGCCAATCTAGTACCTGCGCTTATGCATTGATCTCTTCCAAAGACAGGAGTTTCAACGCCGGCGTTTTTACCCAGGTCGTCGTCCCTGTCAATACAAACAACAAGAACTCGCCTATAATGAGTTGATAAAGAACCATAATCCAAGCTTCTCTTGTCTCGAATGTATTCCAGATCCTTTGACAATCTTCTCTACTCCTTAAGTATGTAAGTGCATCTAATTAATCTGATGGTCCAATAATAGTGTTAATTTTTAGTAAGAAGGATTGAAAGAATAATAACGAACATTCTTTGATGTGTTCTTAAAGTCCCCGTAATTTACCATACTGCAAAAAAAATAAACAAAAAAACTTATCTAATTTATCTTGTTGAATATTGTTTGATAATGGAGTCCAGTAGCTCTAAGAACCAGCCATTAAGGTATGCAATTAGAACTGTAAAATACCAAAACTCTCTCATGGTAAATGTATGCGATCTTTATCTCATAGATAAACAAATCAATCATGGAGAAATCACGATAAATATGAAAAAAAATTACTGGATGGATAAAATTGCAGATGAAAATGAAATTGAATCTTACCTAAAAAAATCATCAATTTCAAATCTGGCCGGTGAGGATACGGTGAACAAAGCAATTGAAATGAATCTAGCAAAGAGGGCAAGTGTCAAGTACTTTTCAGATGTTCCATTTCTCATGATTTATAGATTCATGCAATCCTATTAATTCAAATTCGATAGGGTACTCATAGTTTAGGAAATAAATGAATAAATAATTAAACATCAAAATTTTATATAGGTTTTCTTATTGGACAATAAAGATCATCTGAGTTTAACATTGCATATATCGGAAGAACGGATTCCCATAGTAATAGGAAATAAGGGAAAAACAAAAAATGAAATTTCTAAAAAGTGCAACGTGAAGATTGAAATTGAAAGCAAAACAGGCGAAATAACAATATCTTCAACCTCCAAAGATTTCGATGAATATGGGGCTCTCAAGGCACGCGACATTATCAGTGCAATTTCAAGTGGTTTTTCGCCGGAAAGAGCTTTTAGAATTTTAAAGGAGGAAACATTGTTTCAAATTTTGGATCTGCGTAATTTTACAACAACAACCAATTCTACGAATAGGGTCAAAGGAAGAATTATTGGTGAAAAGGGTAAAGCAAGAAAGAATCTAGAGGAATTAACAAACACGTTTATTTCAATATATGGGCACACGGTAGGGCTGATAGGCGATTATGAAGAGACAAAACTTGCTATCGATGCAATAATGTTACTAATCAATGGGAGATCTCATAAATCAGTATACGAGATGCTCTATCAGGCAAAGAGACGAGCAAAAATTGAAAAATTACAACTGTGGGAAAATTAGATAGTTATACGTAATTTTTCATTAAGAGTAAATATTATCTACCCGAGGTTCTTTTTGATTTTTATTGATCTTTCCATCTCTTGAACAATTCGTGTTTTATTTTTAGTTGATCAAGAATCTTTCCAACCAAATGATCAACAATTTGATCTATGGATGAAGGATTGTGATAAAAACCGGGCATAGCAGGAAGGATGATTGCACCAGCCTCTTGTACTTTGATCATGTTCTCAAGGTGAATTCTGGAGAGAGGAGTTTCGCGTGGAACTAGGATCAACTTCCGTGATTCCTTTAAAGTAACTGAGGCAGCACGGGAAATGAGTGTATCATCGTAGCCGTTTGCGATACTCGAAAGTGATTTCATGCTACAGGGTACTATTACCATTCCGTCATGCAAAAATGATCCGCTTGACACTGAGGCATCAAGTCTAGAATTATCATAGTTTACTGAAGAAAGAGATTTCACATACTCTAGTGTTTTGGGGGTTTCAATAACTATGTTTTTTTTCGCCCATTCACTGATTATAAGATAGGTCTGAATATTAATGGAATGCAGAACCTCCAAGAGTCTAATTCCATAAATAATACCTGATGCTCCAGAAAATCCAATCACTATTTTATCAAATCTTGCCTCTGATGCCAACATCAAAAATATTGTTGAACACTTATTTATTGTTGTTATCGATTGAACTGCATGCTAACTGTATTTGGAACTGTTGCATTAGATACCACTCGTACCCCATTTCATACTGTTGAAAGGACTCTAGGAGGTACTGCTACTTTTGCATCCATTGCGGCATCAAATTACGTACCTACGTCGATAGTTGGTATTGTAGGTAATGATTTTCCCGCATCATATATGGAGATATTGAAAAATCGTCTGGATATCAGAGGATTGTCAATTAGTGAGACGGGAAAGACTTTTCATTATGATTCATCTTTTGGTCATGATCTTTACAAGAGGACCACTAACAAAACAGAGTTAAATGTAATTGCAAATTACCAATCTACAGTACCAAAAGAATTTGTTGATTCAGAATATGTTTATCTTGCAAATAATGATCCTGTTCAAAATTTGAACCTGTTAAGTCAGTTTTCCAATCCAAAGTTAGTAATTTGTGACACTATGGATTTTTGGATCTTGAACAAGAGAGATGAAGTAATCAAGATGATAAATAGAGTCGATGGAATAATATTAAATGAATCAGAGGCGAGATTGTTATTTAAAGAAAATAGCATCTTGAAATGTGCCCGATTACTAGTGTCAAATGGTCCTACTTTCGCCTTGATAAATAAGGGAGAAAATGGATCACTACTTTTTTATGAAAACGAATTTTATCCTATTCCAGGATATCCAACTGAAACTATAAAAGATCCTACAGGTGCCGGTGATTCTTTTGGCGGCGCTTTTATGGGACATTTGTGTACACAGGGACAAATAGATCTAAAATCCCTGAAAAATGGGATGATTCATGGAAACATTATGGGTTCATTTGCGATTGAAGATTATGGAATTCAAAGATTAATCAATATTGGTAGTACAGACATCAAACAGAGGCATGAAAAATATAAAGAGATTTTATCGCTCTAAGAACATTTTCTTATTATGGATACTAGACTTTTTGATAATGCCAATCAAATATGACATTTGTAACAGAGAACGTAAATAGGAGGGTATCAAATGAAAAATAAATTTGACCTGATGCTGGATGGAGAACATAAAGGATGCTTTAATTTCAAAGATTAATCTAACAGACAAGGAAGCACAAATTTTCCTATTTCTAATAATCAACGGAGAATCAACAGTAGCAAGTATTTCCGCTGCGCTAAAGCTCACTCTGGAAGAATCTGAGCAGGTACTTTGTGATTTATTAGAAAAAGGACTAATACTTGAGTTGTCCGGCAAGTATCAGACATTCCATCCAAAATTTTCAATAATAAACGCTTATCGTCGGCACTGCCAAAAAATGGGTATAGAATTTAAGAAGAACCTTCAAATTGATAGTCTTGCCTCGTCTCTGGAAAGAATACAGGAATCTGCAAGAACTAAATAAGGCATTTAGAATCAATAATGTGGAATGTCGACCGTTCCGGACAATAAGGTGGTATATTTTGGCGTTATTAATATTAATGAAAATAGCAAGACAATAGGAGCTGTTGATATTTGGAGAAATGTAGTAAACAAGAAAATATTTTGCGAAGAGAAAAGATTGGGAATTTTGGAAATCGTAGACTACATCGGTATGCCATCTATTGAAGAAGGTCAAGAATGGGCTGTTGCCATAAATAGAAATAGATTAGGTAAAGAACGGTGGAAACTAATAAGAATAATTAAAGATGGCAAGTTCTCTTTTACTGACACTGATGACGAAACCACGGTAAGTGTAGATGTTTCTGATTACAAGATAGTAGATGACATCTGGTGGAGTTTTCTGGTATCCAAGAATATAAATCGCAGTATCGAAATAACAGATGAGGCTCATCCAAAGTGATTCGCGACTCATACCCTTCTGACGACCCGAAAGTATTTGTAGAAAAAGCTCAGGGAGGCCAGTATGCAAGTAAATTAAAGGGTTACTTTATTGTCAGAGATACGAAATTAAAATTCAATGCAATTGCCTTTGGACGGATTGGGGGTCATAACATTAGTCTGAATTTGACAAAAAGAACTCTAGCCAAACTGAAGGAATTTGGTTATGATACCGAAAGTTTCCAACTATCATTACAACGAAAACTTGTTGAAGGAGATATAGTCCTAGTCGACCCTGTGACCAAAAATCAATTCAAACCATAGCATCGTGCAGTGCATTGCCGCATTTGCATTTGTTTCTAGAAATTGGAATTGACGGGATGAACGCTGCAAGTAATTCTTTTATTTTATTGGCATTTTTGGTCAACACCTCAAGAATTTCTTTGGAGGAAACAGGATTTTCGTACCAAACATCATAATCAGTAACCGTAGCTATTGATACGTAGCATATTTCCATTTCACGTGCCAGTACACATTCCGGTACTAGTGTCATTCCAATAATATCGCCATGTAATATCTCTCTAAAATATTTTGATTCTGCTCGTGTTGAAAAGCGCGGCCCTTCTATACAAATATAATTAGAGCCATTATGCACATTAGTATTTAGTTGTTTACCAACATTTAGCAACACTGCTCTCAATTCATTACAAAAAGGATCTGCACATGATACGTGGCATACCTCGCCCTCATCATAAAAAGTATAGTCTCTTCCTTTAGTAAAATCAATGAATTGATCAGGGAGAACAATATCACCAGGCTTATAGGCATCCTGAAGACTTCCCACCGCGGATGGAGCAATGATTCTCGACACGCCCAATGAATGTAGAGCCCATATGTTTGCTCTACTGTTAACCCTGTGTGGAGGAAGAGTATGCCCTTTACCATGACGAGGAATAAAAGCTACCGATCTACCGTTGTACTCTCCAATAGTAATTAGATCAGATGTACTTCCATAAGGAGTAAAGATCTTTACTGTTTCTGCATTAGTCAGTAATTCAGTGTTATAGATACCGGTTCCACCTATTATACCAATTTCGGCATGATAATTTTGCATATTATTTAAACTCCATAATGCATCTAACATCGTAACCTTTACTCTTCAATGTATCCGTACCATCCAAATAATTCAAACAAATGATAAACACAAATCCAACTACTGTGCCTCCTAATTTTTCTACAAGCGAAGCTGCCGCAACCGCAGTACCTCCTGTTGCAAGCAAGTCGTCTGCAATCAGGACTTTTTCGCCCTTTAAAATAGCGTCTTCTTGAATTTCCATAACCCTAGTCCCATATTCGATACTATAGGATTCTTTAATCGTAGGCCCAGGCAATTTACCTTCTTTTCTAATTAGGATTAATCCCTTGCTCAGGCTTGTTGCAAGAAGAGATCCTACAACAAATCCTCTTGATTCGATAGCTGCAATTTTGTTTGTATGAATATTGGCACATATGGCAGACAACTTTTCGTTAAGGTAATACATTGAATCGTGGGTTCTTAGAAGTGGATTTATGTCCTTGAATGAAATTCCTTTTGTGGGAAAGTCATTCCAACTTCTAACTAGATTTTTAAATTCTGCATCGTTCATAATCGCTTGTTTTTCATATCCTACCCTTCTACATAATTAACGTTCCGATAGAACAAGAAATACACAAAAAAAATCTACACAAACATACAACTCAAATTGAATATATCCGATCTTGGTAAAAACTAATTCGATTTTGTTCCGAATATTCTGTCAAAATATTCAGATTGCTCATGGATTACCTGTGCGGATTCTCCTTCATCAATTCCGGCCAGATCTTTGGCAAGTTTTTTCTTATATCCTAGCTGCATCTGTCTTGCAATTTGGATTCTTTGTGCCTGGGGAGAACCTGCGCCGTGCATCGACTCTGTAAGATATCCAACTGCATTTCGTCCAAGTGTCATATTTTCAATGAGTCTCAAAATACGCATTCTATTTTCCGTCGAAACACCTTTCCTGCCTTTCAAGTATTTCTCAAGAAGTGGTCCTGTATCAGGACTACGGAAATCTTTCTCAGAAGGCATAGTAACCATTAGGCCACCGGCTATATCCTGCGCAAGCCTACCTATTTCATAAGGAAACCTTGTTACGTTGTGTTTACAAACATTTGCCAACATGTCATCATTTTGATAATTTCCTGACAATGTTTTATGCGCTTGATATGACGAAGCGATACCTGCACCAAAGATAGTTTCGTTCAAGTGGGTCATTTCAACAAGTTTGTCTTTGATATGCGAGGCGTTGGAGATCCCATTATAGTCAGCTATTGAGGCAGCTGCCCCAATAAGAACATCACCCAGGCCTGTCTTGCAAACATAGCTACGCCTATGGTAACAGGTAAACCTCTCAACCAACATTGAAGCAAACTCGAACTCTCCATCCATGAAAATTAATTCATTTGGAATAAACGCATTATCAAAAATAATCATTGCTTCCTGTCCAGAAAATTTTGAATTTCCAGCATCCAATTCGCCACCTTCCATACTGCGAGTATCACAGGATTGTCTTCCGTAGATATACGTTATACCCTCCGCATCAGCTGGAATTGCTCCTACAATTGCATATTGTTTATCTTCATCCCGCAGTCTCATCGTAGGCATAACCAGTATCCAGTGGGAATTTATACAACCAGTTTGATGTGCTTTTGCACCAGATAAGTAAATACCCTTTTCATCTCGCTTTGAAATATGTACAAATAGATCTGGGTCTTCTTGCTGTGACGGACTTAGACTTCTATCGCCCTTAACATCGGTCATGGCACCGCCAATAACAAGATTATCATCTTGCATTTTCCTTACAAATTTTTTAAAGCGTTCGTGGTAGGGTGTTCCGAATTTTTTATCAATTTCAAATGTCGTTGAATACAATGAATTTAGTGCGTCCATTCCCACGCATCTTTGAAAACAAGTACCTGTAAGTTGCCCGAGTTTTCTTTGCATTCTATTTTGATTAACCAAATCTTCTGCATTTTCTGCAATGTGTAAAAATCTGTTTACGTGTTTACCGGAAAGTGAAGATTCTGCTGATGCCAATTCAGGATCTTTGTCAGCAAGATTGTATGTTTCAGCTACCGCATTAATTGACGGTCTTATCATTGGATGTTCAACAGGTTCTTTTACCAGTTCACCAAACAGGTAAACCTTCATTTTGCGCCCTTTTAAGCTCTGAATATACTCTTCTCCTGTCCTAATCGGCATAGTATAGTTACAATTCAGCTTGATAATATTTATATATTTTTAAGCAAATCAAGAAATTTTAAAAGAAAAAAATAATGTCTTACTTCTTTGCTCCCAACGCCCTGTTTTTAAATCTCATATTTTTTCCATGACATTTTCTGCATCTTGAAGCAAGTATGGGATTTTTTCCCCCGCAGTCAAAACATATTTTATAAAATAGTCTTCTCTGTTGAGCGATTTGTTTCTTGTTAGGATCAGTTATCGGCATGCAGAAATGAGTTTTTTCCATTCCTATTTTTGTTTTTCGAATCCTTAATTTCATTATCCAAATCTTAATTTTAGACTACCTAACTCCATCAAATATGACTTATTTGGCTAGTTGGATTGTAATTTGATGGATTTGGCGATTTTATGATGAAAAACTTATTTGCGATGACCGCTATTATAATAACATGTCAACTGGGCAGTCGAGTAAAACTGCTGAAGGGCTGAACACATGGAAATGTGAAATTTGTGGAAAGTTGTTTGATAATGTTGAAACATTAAATTATCATACACTTCTGGAACATAGTGAACACAGAAGGCCCCCAATTGGAATTGGTTAAGATTATTCAAAACTGCTGCTTTACATGGGTCACATCGACCTCTTCATTATTGAGACAAATATAATAAAAAAGATACGTCGGAAGACTTCGTTTGTAATTTGAAGTAACCTGATGGGTGCTAATACGTGAGTTAATAATTTAGCAAGGTTAAATCGTTCCAATGCAATACTAGCAATTTTTATTACTCTTTATGATACCTTACCCTAAATGTTTGGAAAAGCGAAGTGTAAACTTTGTGGGCAAAGTGTTAGGTTTGCATTAAGGCACTTGAAACAACAACATCCAGAGACTTTGGGCGATAAAGATATTGAAAAATTAAAGATGGAAAATATTATGAAAAAATACTTTACCTAGTAATTGGGAGTCATTAGATTGCTGTCTTTACTAAATCAATTTATGAAAATTCACTCCGGACACTGATGACTGGTGCTATGCATGTTCCAAGAACACAAAAATCTAAAAAGCCTCTATGAAACAAATCGGATGAATATTGGCATATGAAAATAGATCTTGCCAGAAGGGATGAATATAGAAAATTAGCAAAAGAACAAGGATATCGTAGTAGGTCCTCATACAAACTAATAGAGCTTAACAAAAAATACAATTTGCTAAAACTGAATGATACCATTTTAGATATAGGTAGTGCTCCGGGTGGTTGGTTGCAAGTTTCAACGAAATTTGCAGGACCGGATGGAAAGGTTGTTGGAATAGACATGGATCCAGTTAAACCAATTTTGGATACTTCCATAATTCAAGCTGATATAGAAGATCCGAATATCATTCAAATCATAAATAATGTATGTCCATTTTCTTTTGACGTAGTATTATCTGACTTGTCTCCCAATGTTAGTGGAATCTGGCATTTCGATCATGAGAGGCAAATTTCACTAACTTTGATTTCATTGAAAATGTCAACAAAACTTTTAAAAAATGGTGGACACGCGGTGTTCAAGATTTTTGAGGGAAACAATTCTAGCATTGTCAAACAAGAGGCTTCCAAGGTGTTTTCGAAGGTTACAACGAGTAAACCCAAGGCAAGCAGACAGAAAAGTAGTGAATTTTATCTTGTTTGTTTGTCATACAATGGAAAACGACTTAGTCAATAGGACCTAAAGGCGGCAAAATCAAATATTGTTCGGTGAAAAATCAGAGTGTTTCTCCTACTCCAGGAGTATCTTTTTCTAGTTTAGCAATTTTCTTTGCTAAATTCTCCATAGTCCCCGGAATATGGCATTTACACATACAATCTGCACATTCTAAGTGCCTGTTACTTTTGCAATCAACTGAGATGGATGCAGTGCTCAATTAATATTGAGAATATTGATGGATATTATAGACTTTACGTGAGTGAATTGCGGATTTCATCTCTTTTCTCTTTTTACGAAAGAATCAACTACTTAATCTTTAGAAAGATTTTATTTAATCAATAATATGTAACTTCCTACCTGATTGCTTAAATTGGATGTTTTATACTTCAAATTCACCAATGAAAAACTATGATCTGAGATCAATTTGGATTTGTAAAGATTGTAGATCTACATTTTCATTTCGTTCTGATGTTGAAGAACATATGGAAAAGTTAGGACATAATAACATAAATGAATATGATATGATGTCCGGAAAACTCCTAAGTGATGAAGAATAATTTCTCACAATTCAAGTTATAAGGAACAGAATACAATGATTGCAATTAACTAGTTAATTAATAGTTAATATAAAGAAAAAATTGAGTAGAGTCTGAGCCGGGGTCGCCTAGCCTGGTAGGGCGCAAGCCTGGAATATAGCATAGTGAAAGCTTGTGACCTGTGAAGGTCTCGAGGGTTCAAATCCCTCTCCCGGCGCTCTAAACCAGGTCTTCACACGGTCAAGCATCTAATTCTATCTGTATGATGCAAGAGTTCTGACGAAGTACGCCAAACATGTTTGGCAATCGCATTGCCTGCATCGCTCTCATTAATGGTAAAAAAAGTACTGCTTAAATTAGTGGACATTCTACTAGTTCTAGATAAGAGATGTACTATAAGATTATCAACGGTAAAAAAATATTTGTTGCTTTAATTGCGGTGATTATGGCTGCACTATCTCCATCAGTTATTTCTAGTGCATGGGCGGACAATATAGTAGGAAGTGATGATGACGACATTCTCCCGGGAACAAATGATGATGATAGTATCTGGGGATTGGACGGTGATGACGTAATGTGGGGAAAATCTGGAGAAGATAACCTGTATGGACATGATGGAGATGACAATATTATTGGAAATTCTGGCGATGATTTCATTTTGGCAGGAGATGATGAAGACATAGTTGAAGGAAATGGCGGTGATGACACCATTTATGGTGGAAGAAATACCGATGTAATTCAAGGTAATAGCGGGGATGATGATATAACAGGAGGAAAAGGAAATGACATAATAGAAGGAAATAGAGGCGATGATTTCATTTTTGGAAGTCGAGGCGATGATTGGATTGGAGGAAATAGAGGAAATGATTGGCTCTATGGAGAAAAGGGTGATGACAAACTAAAAGGCTTTGCAGGTAAGGATAACATCGCTGGAGGAAGCGGAGATGATAGACTATCAGGCGGGAAAGGAAATGATAAACTCTTTGGTGGAAAAGATGATGATGTACTGAGAGGAGGTTCGGGAGCAGATAAATTTGATTGTGGTAGTGGAGACGATATTATCCTAGATTACCATCCATCTCAAGGTGACACAAAGAAATCAAATTGTGAAGATTTCTAAATTTTTAATCTTTTTCAATCTTTTTTCATTTCACCGCTTTTTATTTACAATCAAGTAATTAGATCTGTCTACTACCTTTACTTATGGACGCTAATTTTTTGAATGCTGTAGAGACCCTCTAGTGGATTAATATATTTTCCAAATCCACAAATCTTATTAGCATTGTTTAAATTATCGTTAACATGTTAAAAGTATGTCTTGAAATGAAGCTCCTAAAATACGGTTTTGTAGGTTTATTATTACTGGCATCAGCGTTATTTATCGTAGTCCCGACGCAAAGTCAAGTAATTTTTGGTCAAGGTGCAAATACAACAAATACAACGGATTCAGAAACTCCCGCATTTGATGGTCAAACTCCAGGTTTTACGCCGAAGAGTGAAGATGGAGCAGCTCCTCCACCGCCGCCAGCAGATGCTACAACAGTAGCTGAGCTACCAAAAGAAACATTGGTCAAAGATCTTGATAGCGACGCACTTTCAATTGGCAATAGAACGGAAATATTAGAAGTACTTCCTGCAAATTCCACAAAAATCATAAAATTTGTGGATGATGACCTGAAGAATAGCACCGGCGTTGGCCTTGCTCCAACTGATATGCTTGAAAAGTTGACATCTAACGCCAATGATAACAAATCAATATTATCGCTCGCAACTCCTGAAGAAGTTAAAGAAATTGAATCCGTTGTGGTAAATACTACAAGTGCACCATCTGAAGAAGATGACGAAGTCCCAGTAGCTAACGCAACATCAGAAGAGGAAGATCAAGCAGCAGCTGGAGAAGAGAATGCTAATGCAACAAGTACAAATGCTACAGATGTTACTGGTGGAGAGACAGGAAATGAGGAAGATCAAGCAGCAGCTGGAGAAGAGAATGCTAATGCAACTAATGCCACATATGTTACTGGAGATGAACAAGGATCGACTGGAGATCAAGAAGAACAGGCTGATACTGGAGAAGAACAAACGAATATGACTAACGCAACAAGTGCAACAGAGCCAAATGTGACAAGTGCCATTACAGGAGATGAACAAGGATCGACTGGAGATCAGGATGAACAACAGTCACAATCAGGTGATGAACAAGGATCGACTGGAGATCAAGAAGAACAGGCTGATACTGGAGAAGAGCAACAAGCTCAAACAGGAGAGGAACCACCATTGCCACCAATTACAAATGCCACTAATGCTACGGCTGCACAAGCCCCAGGAATGCTCAATGCGTCCAACATTACAGGTAGTTCGGATGAAGCCGGTTCTGAGGATGACGATAGCGGTGCAAATGACGGATCCGGAGATGAATAATCTACGGGTAGCGTAGGCTAGCAAATAGCACAATCTAAAGTACTAACGTGACATTAACAACAAACTATCCTTTTTTGATTTTTTAACTTAATTTTTTTCTTTACTCAGGTTTTTACTGGTTTTCCATCCACGTGGGTAAATGTTAGGTTTCATTATCAATCTCTTAATTGTGAAAGCTATACCTTTATCATTTTGTCGTATTTCTTCAGCATCCATATTCGCTTCACCTAATGCAATAATTTCGCCCTTTAATGTATAAATTCCAACCAAGGTCCCTTTCTTCACGCCTTTATCAAAAGCTACGATCCCAGGAATGGCAACTTGTGCACCATGACACAATGCATCAACTGCAGAGTCCTTTACTGCAACTGTGGCTACCCCATCTAGTGCTATCTCAATTGGCTTTATAATTGAACGAATTTTTTCTTCTCCCTTTGTCTCTTTATAAGTTTCAATTGCATCTACCAAATCATGCAATCTTATCAGTTTATCCGAGGATTCTGAGAATAAGCTTACTCTTGTTCTCCGCAATTCGAACATTGTAGCTCCTGTTCCAAGTACCTCACCTACATCATACACCAATTTTCTAATATACGAACCTGCTTCACATAATATGCGCAACAATAGAATGTTATCAGCACTTTCCATTCTTTCTAATTCGTATATTTTTCTAATGCGAGTAGATCTCTTGACTGATGATCTCTGCGGAGGCCTTTGGTAAATCTCTCCTTTAAATTTATCAAGTACTCTGTCTATTTCTGCAAGATTGCTTTGATTGTGAATTCTTGCAATAGCATAGTATTCCTTTGGTCCCAATAGAAGTATTGATAGTGCCTTTGTGGCATCACCAAGCCCAATGGGCAGGAGACCCGTAGTACCTGGATCAAGTGTTCCACTGTGACCTGCTTTTGGAATACCCAGAATTCTCTTTGTCCAAGCAACTACCTCATGGCTAGTTGGACCAGAAGGCTTATCTAATAAAATAATGCCATTATCCAATAGAACGTCTATTGGTCTTTTTTCTGGATAATGACCAAACTTTTCGCTGGTAACGTCATCGTTTATTATCTCCAATGTATCAAGTTTTAATGTCATATCATGTCCCTTCTAAACTACTGTACTTTCATCTTCTTGATGATTTCCTTGCACAAATAAACCAGTGATTCAAGAGTCAACAACTCAGTATTAACTATGAAATCAAAAACTTCCTTGTTTTCTCCGAATTGTGAACCATAAATATTCTTGTATATCTTCTTATTTTCTCTATCTCTCATCTTTACAATATCAAGAGCCTCCGATAACGAAATGTTGTCACGTTTTGACATCCTTTCAGATCTCTTCTCCTGAGTTGCACTGAGCCAAAAAGTAATTGGTCCGGAAGTTAACCAAGGAAGTGTATGACTGGTAATGATAACGTTACCTTTTTGAGCTATTTTAATTAGTTTTTCATCTACTTGTTTGTCAAAGGCGGGGTTTTTCTTTCTTTCTTTCATGAACCCTGCTGCATCATCGGAATCCCACCAATCATTTCCAGATATTGTATGACCCTGTTGACGTGCAATTTCCTTTAGTATATCTCCTCCATTATACAATTTAAATCCAAATTCCCTTGCAAGAGCATCAGCCAATGTAGTCTTGCCAACAGCAGCACTCCCGGATATTACTACACTTATATCCCGAATATCATTTAATTTCAAATCTTTTCCCTTAACTTAATCTGATATTGTCGGCCCAATATTCATATCTATGGAGTTCATGTTTTGATATTTATCAGTTAAGTAGATTTTTTTAGTAATTCTACCATTTGAGAGGTAGCAGAATCTATCATGTTATCATGGTTATGAATAATCTCAAAGGGTGCCCCTGTCAAAATAGAAAGAGATGAAATCATTGACAGGGAAACATCAATATCCCTTTTGATTTCATCATCAGATATCATATCTCTTGTTCGAGAATTGTCATCTTTTCTTCTCCTGAGAATTTCTTCCGAATTTGCGCTGACTAGAATCAATCGGTCAGGATTTAATTTTAAAATTAAATTCATAGGTAATCCAGGATAATAACCCGATGATGTCTTTATAAAAAGATGGGTGTCAACGACAACTATCGATTCTCTTCGAGCTGAGATAAGATCGGCTGCCATGTTTTGTAATTTTTGTTGCACATCAATTGAAAGTTTTCTCATCTGATCTCTATCTGTTATTCCCAATTTTTTAGCTTCTTCGAACATTACTGATCCAAAAACCACAGTCGTGACAGATGTTCCCATATTTTGTAACGCAGTTGTCGCATTGGAAATAATTGTACTCTTTCCTACACCGGGAATACCAACAATTATAACTTTAGTTCCTTTAGGTTCTTCCAAGGAGTGCCGCCAGTTTGGGCATATGAATATCTACCTGTTCTCTGATGAGCAAGTTATAATAATTAACCAAAATGTCGACCATAAGTAAGATACCAATTCCAGTACCAAAAACGCTCAAAACATTTGACACTGATGCCAGTAATCCAATTATTACTCCACCAGCTATTGTAACAGCGGGTATGTACTTGTTAAGCAGAGTTTGTACGGAGCTTTGCGTTCGTCTAAAACCAGGGACCTGTACATCAGCATCCAACAAGTTTTTCGCCGCTGCTTTTGCAGATAGACCACCTAGCTCAACCCACAAACGACCAAATACAGTAACGATCCCTGTCAGAAATACAATATAGACGACAGTTCTTACGGGATCTTGAAGCGAATGTTCAAAGCTTCTCGGAGCTGTAATATAATACAAAACTCCTCCTGTCGGCGACTGTGATTGCTGCGGATCAAATTGAGCTATCAAGTTAAAAAACGGATTGGTATTGTCAGGATTATAGTTTGCCCATAGCATCTGCCCCATGAAAACAGCATTTGCGAGTAGAGCTGACGCTAGGATAACTGGAATATTAGATGTGTAAAGTAATTTTATGGGATATACTGCAGTAAATCCTCTATACTTGGTTGACACTATTGGTATGTCCACATGAATACCTTGTGTATAAACAAGAGCCAATAGCACCAATGAAGTAACTATTAGACCAAAAATACTTGGCAGCTGACCACTTCTAAATAACACATTAGAAAGGTCTCCATGTGTGGCAGAATCAATAATGTATGGAAATATTCCCGATGGTTCGGTAGCGCCAGGTACTGGAAGTGGACTGAATATACTCCACAAAATTCCCTGAGCTACACCCGCCATAATGAAAAGACTGATACCAGAACCAAGGCCCCATCCTTTCTGAATGAGTTCATCTAAATACATTACAACAACACTAGCTCCTATAAGTTGCCCAATTAACACTGGAATTAGGCTGGGATGCGAAAGCAGACCTCCATATACACTGACACCATACAAGGACCCTTCTGCAATTATAACTATAAGGGTAACGATCTTTGTTGCAGAAGTAAATAGAGATCTATCATCAGGATCCTTAAAATTTAATTTTATTAATTCTGATCCTTTTAATAATTGCATCAAGAGACCAGCAGTTACAATGGGTCCGATACCTAATTCGAGTAATGTTCCTTGTTGTGCAGCGAAAATAACCCTAGCAAACGCCAAAAAATCAAACTTTGGAGAGTCTGTTACTCCATATAGTGGGATTTGACCCATTACAAGATATGCGAAAAGCGCAATTCCACACCAAATGAATTTTTCACTAAGTCCAATTTTCTTTTTAGGTTTCTCTACCTGAGGAATATAAGCTGAGACTTTTTTGATTACTGTTCTTAATATGCTTTCATTTTGCACTGTGCTCATTTGAAATTATCCTCCCTCCTGCGGATTCTATTTTCTTTTTAGCACTTGCAGATGCTTGTGCTACTTTAATAACATAACTTTCACTGATATTTCCGCCGCCCAAGAGTTTTTGAATTCCCAATGACCCAAGATCTAGAAAAGGTTTTTCGTCTTTTTTATGAGGATGTCTCAAAGACAGATTATTCAAATCTCTTAGATTTATCCATTTTTTAACCAAAAATTGACTATATGAATTAAGAGTATCATGCCCAAAATGGTCGGGTTCTTCGATTACTGTCCTTATCCAAAAATGCTTATGTTTTCCACCGCCGCCAATTCCTCCCCGGCTACCAGATTGTCTATGTTGGCCTATCTGACCCCAACCGCAATACCTTGTACCTCGCTGTCTTCTGCTTTTTCTAAACCTAGTTGCCATGTGCGATATACCTTATAGAATCAAAGAGTAGGTGTAAATATAAATGTAAAACTCGTGTATTGTTCAATCAAACTATACCATTCTTTTTACAATTTCAAGTAAATCTTTGTTATTCCCGAGGATACCGCCATCTGTGAATTGTTTTTTGCTTTTCTTTTTAAAACCGCCCCTGGGGGGATTCAAACTAAACCAAGGTTTAATATTACTTTGGTCTGAAAATTTTATCTTGTCGTTTACAATTACATTTACCAATTCATCAATTCCCTTGTATTCATCTTTTTTCTTGCTTTCTTTCTGTGAATCTAATTGAGTTATCTTTTTGCCTCTTTTCTCAATCAGCGTTTTTACGATTTCTGAATCTGCCCTCGACCATGCCACCCATTCCTTGATTTTCCTTAACATTCCCAAGTAATCCGAAGTTTCTGGTACTAGAGTAGCTGAAAACCTTTTGTTCAAATAGAGATTTTGTAAGGTGGTCAATGCCCAAAACGGGACATTTACGGTTCCTCTCATTCTAACTACTAAAAATGCCATTTTTCATCCTGTAATATACGTCGAGTTTAATGCGTGAAAAATTGCCATCGCAGTAGAAGTCATTGTATTAGTGGATCCGAATGATTTTGTCCATGCATCTTTAATTCCTGCAAGCTTTAATAGATTTTTGATATTTTCACCTGCAACAAGCCCAAGTCCTCTTGGTCCTGGCAGAATCTCTACTTTTACACTTCCGCCTCTTCCTCTAACATTGAATGGTATAGAATGTGGCTGTGTACATCGGCATTCCCAACTGCCACAACCAAGTTTTACTGGAATTATATGAAGATATGAATTAATTGTTGCCTTGTCAATAGCAATCCTCATTTGTGAAGCCTTGCCCATTCCTATTCCAAACCATCCTGCTTCATTACCGACAGCAACAAGGGCACTAAATCTGGTCATCTCACCAGCGTCAGTTTGTTTCTGGACTATTCCAACGTGTACTACTTGACTCTTTATGTCCGGAAGCAAGTGCTTTACTATTTCAGATTCCTGAATACGCATACCATTTTCGTAAATCTGCTCCATTGAACTTATTTTATTTTCAACTACCATCTGTCCTAGAGTCGTACGAGGCTTCCATACAGTAGCCTGTTCATTTCTTGAACTACTCATTTCGAATCTCCTTTTTTCTTGGACAATTTAGATTTTGATTTAGATTTAGCAGTAGTTTTCGGTGTTTTTTCAGATTCCTTTCCTTTTTCAACCTTATCGTTAACTATTTTATCCTTTACTTCTGAAAAATGACTAGGATATTTTTCTGGTTCCAGTCCTGAACCCAAGTTGGATGAAAATCTTGATTTGTATACGTCATCATTTGCTTTTAGTTTTTTAGCGTAATCAGCTATGTGATTTCCCTGAATTCTATCTTCAGAAGGAAGAATACTTTCTGAAAAAGGTAGTTCCAGGCCAGCTTCCGATAATCCCTTCAAGCATGCCGCAATTTTCGTAGTAAAATGTCTCTTGCCAATATACAAAATTGCACTAGAAATTTTCTTTTGAAGACATTTTTTACCTAATAAGAGACCAACCAGATAACATGAGGGAATATTTTTACGTGAACCTTTCCATCCGTATGATAGAAGTTCGTTACTATGTACAGATGCCATTACTTTATCTCCCAGAAGGTCGGGTCTAATTAACTGCGCTGAGATGTTTTGATCACTGACATTAACTGTTACAAAATCCTTTTTACCTACAAGCAATTTCTCCCTTTTCCTGTAGTTAGTTTTTCTCTCTCTTATTCTCCTAAATGTCGAATTATAAACCATACACTAAAAACTCACCTATCTTCTATCCTATTTATAAAATTGACAAGAATATGAATTACTTATAAATCTTCATTATCGCTGTTTTTGGATTCATTTGATATCTTGTTTGCTACCATTGCTGCAAAAGCGCCAGCACCTATCCCATTATCGATATTTACAACTGTCATTCCCATAGAACATGTTTGTAGCATCGAAGCCAGTGCTGCAATTCCATCTGAGCCATATCCATATCCGATTGAGGTGGGAACTCCTATAACTGGTATATCGGTAACCGATGAAACAAAAGATGCAAGTGCACCTTCCATACCAGCTACTACCACGATAACGTGAACATTAGACTTTATCATATTGGCAACTGCCTTTATTGTTCTGTGAATACCAGCTATCCCGACATCATATTCAATTACGGTTTTGCTACCCATCACTTCTGCCATAATTTTCGCTTCTTCGGCAATTTTGATATCCGAAGTTCCAGCACAAAGTACTCCCACTCTGCCATTTTTTTTGGGAAATTTATGTTGTCTGCTGGAAATTAGTAGGGTATTGATTCCTCTGTAAATTTTGAACTCTTGTTTTTCAAATTCTTTACATATTTTTTTCATGTACTCTGGACTCACTTTACTTATTACAGCAAATTTTTTCCGTGTTACAGTTGCTCTTATAATTTTAAAAAGGTCTTTGTACTGCTTTCCTTGAGCAAGAATTACTTCTGGTTTTGCACTTCTTGCCTCTCGTAGTGGATCTATTTTGGCCAAGTTATTTTCTACATATTCGATTGAATACAGTCGTAATTCCTGTTCTGCCGTTGCGACTGTTATTTCACCACGTGCTAATTTTTCTAAAATTTTCTTAATTTCCATTTCTTTACGATTTCAATTTATTTTTTGTGGATTCGAAGGTAAAATGAGTCATAGCGAAAAGCTCTTTATTGCACTTTTTACGCTCTGAATTCCTAGGTCAAAGACCTTTAGTTCATTTTCATTTAGTTTTAACTCAATTATTTTTTCAATGCCTTCATTTCCAAGTACACATGGTATCCCAATGCAAACGTCACTATATCCATATTCTCCTTCAAGCAGGGCTGACACAGGAAGTATTGTCCTTTTGTTCTTTACGATGCTCTCAACCATAGTTGAGACAGCATTTCCTGGAGCATAAACAGTAGCACCTTTTAAGGAAATTACTTCAGCTGCTATCTTTTTTGTCTTTGTGGCAAGGTCTTCTGATTGTTCTGGTGTTATGAATTCAGTTAATGGTATCCCACCCATGCTGGAGAATCTAACAAGTGGCAGCATATTCTCACCATGTTCACTTATGACCATTGCTTGAATTGATTCTCGAGATATTCTAGTTACCGTACTGATGTGTTCCTTAAATCTAGACAGGTCTAACATTCCCCCCATCCCCATTATCTTGTTTCGTTGTCCTTGCAGTGATTTGATTACAAGATATGTCAATGGGTCTAAAGGATTTGTTACTACAATAATCTTAGAATCATGAGCAAAGGTTTTGATTTTATTGCATACTCCCTTTACTATGTCAGCGTTTGTTTTAAGAAGGTCCATACGCGTCATACCGGGCTTTCTGCCCACACCTGCTACAACCACTACAAATTCGGATCCTTTCATGTCCTCATAGTTATTAGAGCCACTAACTGTGAAATCTATTCCTCTTTCAGCAAGTTGATGGTTAATATCCATTGCCTCTCCTTGAGGAAGACCTTCGACAATATCAAGAAGCATCACATCACCCAATTCTCTCATCGAGCAATTTAGGGCCACAGAAGAGCCTACACGCCCGGCTCCGATTATGGTAATTTTCATTTAACAATGAACGAAGTTTGAGATTACTTATAAATTTTCAAAATACTACCAATATTTGGAGCACACAAGTTATTGTAAGCAGTGCAAACAAATCAAAGTTATTAAAATATCATGAATTAAAACTCCGATAGCATTTTTGGGCTTATATGAAGCTAAAAAGTACATTATGATTTCAAAATTTATATAGTTTTCCTAATTGGAATAATAATCCTCACGTTTTTGACCAAATAAAGCTCCCCTGCACAATGTTTTTATTTACACGTGAAATCTATTTTTTATGGAAGGATACTGTGTAAAGTGTAAACAAAAAAGGATTATGAATGATGAAAAAAAGATTACAATGAAAAATGGAAAACCAGCAACCCAAGGAATATGTTCGACATGCGGTACAAAGATGTTTAGAATAGGAAAGTAATATTTCTGAAATTTATGGATCCTTAAAAATTAACGTTCCCCATCTAATTATTTTTTTAGACCTATTATGGGGTAAAATTCCTAAGGGGATCCCTTTTGTTAGGAGCATTCTGTTTACCACTTGACACTAAACTATTTTTCAGTATTTCCTCTTTCTCAACTTCTAAAGCTATTTTTGATTTTAGTTTGGATTCTGCTTCTAATGCTGCTGCTGGTTTTGATTGTAGCTCAAGTCCTGATTTTATAGACTCGAAACTATCAAGTTTTTCAAGTGCTTCACTAATTTCCATTTCCAAATTCTTTATTTTTTCTGCCTCCGTACGTAACGAATAATCTAGATTTTCTTGGCGTAACGATGACTTTGTAAAATCTTCTTTTATACTATCAGGTCGCGCCTGTTTTGGTGTAGTTGTCAATTTGAAATTCCTGTTAGAGAGCTCGGTTAATCTTGTATCTATAACTTTGATTTTGTTCTCTACTATAGAAACAAGATTGTTTTTAATTGCGCTCAAATCGTAAAGGTCTACAACCGATCGCGCATGCTCTATTTCTTCGTCACATTTTCTTAGATCTTCACCGTACTTTAACATTAATCTATCAAATTCTAATTGACTTAGTTTACCTTGTCTAAAAGTCTCATCAACCCGTCTAGCAGAACCAGCAATTATGGATCTTTCAACTTGTAATGAATCCAACTCATTTTTCATCATCTCAAGATCATTGCTATTTTTGGAAGTATCAAAACTATATGCTTGCTTTGTACTCTTGTTTTTATTGTACATTTTTGCAATTCTCTGGGTTCTAATTTGACGAAAAACCACTGAAGCTATTGCACCTAACCCTATTGAAAATGATGCAACAACAAAATCCAATAGGGTAATAAATTACAACATACTGTTAAGTCTTATCCTTAGAATGTCTAAGTAACTCGCCGCTTAATCCAATCGTATTTTCGAGTTTTTGGATCTGGATATCCGCATCTTCCACACCGCTTGTCTCTTTTATGAAATGCGTTATGGCCGCATCTCCGGCACCTTATATGAGTGCGTTTTCTGGTAAACTTTCCCATTGAAGTTGTTCCTTTGGTCATGCAATTTTCCCTCCAAATATTCTAGGCAAGTGATGTTAGACCGGCGGTGGAGATATCATAACAACATTATCTCCTCTTACAACAATGGTTCCAATTTCATTTGATTTTCCTTCGTCAAGTAATTCCACAGAATTGTCAAGTAGTAAATTCATATGCTGGTCAAAACCGTGCAAATTCCCACGAATTACTTTGCTTCCTTTTAGTTTTATAAGAACTATTTTACCCAAACTCTCATCAAGTACCTTTACTGCCATGTCGACGGACATCTATATCAATACCTATGGTATTCCTTAATGAAGGTCTATATTAAAGTTAATAATAATTTTGATTTCTGCCTTTAAATGACTATTGTGTGAATCATTAGGTTTAATTCGATTCTTATTAACTAATATTCAAAATTTAGAATTTTAAATTCAAAAACAAAAACATGGCAAAATAAGATCATCTACTCAGTTCATACAGCTCCTTTATCGTCCTAATAATATTCTTTATTGCTGTAGACATTATTTTTTTACCATCTTGTCTATTTGCTTTAGTAGGATCTCCCCAAACACCGTTTTTTGTAATCTTAAATGACGATGGATTATTCAGGAATGTAGAATATGTAGCATGCAATCTCTTTGTATCTGAATATCCGCGCTTGGCCTTATGCATCTGGACCAGCTGTGGATTGATAGCCAGCATTAATGAAGTTTCAACAAAACCTGCATGATCAAATTCCCTTTCTATCAAATTCCAATAGTTAATTCCAAATACACTCAAATTTGGACTCCTACTTGCTACCTTTTGAGGAACATATTGTAATACTCCCATGTTTCCGTGGTGGCCATTTAATATGATTACAGAGCTAAAGCCACTTTCTCCCAATGAAACACATATCTGAGTCAAGAGATCTGATAGCAAATCGTTACTTATTGAAATGTTGAAAAAGGGTTTATGTTCATATGATACTCCGTAGGGAATACCGGGTAGAACATGAGCTGGAATTTTTTTTGAGATTTGGTTCGCCAGATATTCTGCAATCAATATATCAGTAGTTACCGGAAGGTGCGGTCCATGCTGCTCTATTGAACCCAGTGGGATGATTATTCTCCTTTTTTTATTTTTTATCTCGCTGAAAGTAAGGTTGAATATTGACAATATCAGTAGAAATGCCCAACTGAGTTATTAAACTAATCAAAACTGTTTACGTTTGGGCCTTATGGTGTCTGCATTGGTTGCCTAGTTTTATTTCGTGTTCTTAACCACAACTCGTCCCCAATTTACTTGGATACGGTTTTCCAAGTATAATGTTACTGCTTCTAGCAATGTTACTGCTTCTAGTTTCTGTCCCCTTCTTTTGATTGACTCTACAGTGTCTCGTTGTCTAACTCTAAATGATTCCTGACAAATAATAGGTCCCTGGTCTAGGTCCTCTGTTACAAAATGGGCTGTGCAGCCAACGATTTTTGCGCCTCTTTCGTACGCCTGGACGTATGCATATGCACCAGGAAAAGCAGGCAACAATGATGGATGAATATTAATAATCCTATCAGGATATCTCCAAACAAAATTAGGAGTCAATATCCGCATGTATCTTCCTAGAACTATCAAATCTACATTATAACGATCCATTATCTCCAAAATTTCAATCTCCGCATCAGTCTGCTGGAAATGCACGATGTGATGAAATGGAATACGGTACTTTTCTGCGATAGAATTGGTCGAATTTTCGCTTCCTACTATTACAACTATATTTGCACGTATTTTCCCAGCAGCCTTTGCCTCCAGCAATTTAATGAGGCAGTGGCTCTCTTTGCTAAGAAAAATCGCAATATTCTTTAATCTTTTGGGCTCTTCATAATGGACTTTAACCTCCATTTTTAATTTTTTTGCGAGAGACTTGAGCTCTGTATCAAATGGTTCTTTTCTGAATTCACGTTGCTGAAATGACGCCTCCAGTTGCATACCAAACAGTCCATTGATAACGCTTTGATTTATCTGCTCTATGTTTCCATCATTTTTGAAAATAAAGTTAGTTACATCTGCAACTACACCTTTTCTATCTTTGCCAACAACTGTTACCTCAACTACGAGTCTGTCATTTCTGTTCATTATTAAAATGGATTAAAGAAAGACCTCAAAATTAAAGGATTCTAAAAATTGCTCATCAACACTAAAACTTAAATAAGTTAAAACCAATTCTAAAGCGATGATAAATACACTTTTGGTGCATTTACATTTATACCTAATAGACTAGCAATGACATGTTCTCCTTTATTGATCTTTACAATTTGGTTTGCAAGATATGAGTCCTGAACCGAGACAAAAAATATTCAAAAAGTCAAGAAGGGATTTTGATTATAATAATCCTACACGAAAATGCTCAGTATGTTATACACTATCAGGGTGGCATTGTTATACATGTAATGCAGATTTTTGTGAAATTCATTTTCACGACGAAAGACACAAGAAATTATGTAGCGTATAGTGGAATTCAATCCAATCTCTGAATTTCTTTTTTTCTAAATCTGGAGCTGTTTTGACTAATAACAACTACTAGTAATGGTCCTTAATTGTGTGCGGGGGGTGGGATTTGAACCCACGAATCCCTAAGGAACAGGGATCTAGGAATTGAATGTTATCCATTCTAAGCTTCGCACTCGCAATTAGCGAGACCTGCGCCGTTGACCTAGCTTGGCAACCCCCGCATCGAAGTCTGCCTATTGAAAGTTATTCGGCCAAATTTAACTATTATTTAGAATATATTGCTGTTTAGTTATGATGAACAGGAATATGCCATTATTTGGCACCAACGGAATCAGAGGAGTATTCGGAAAAGATCTCTCCCTAGATTTCTTGGTCGATGTAACTCATGCCCTGGCCTCTTACTACAAGGAAGGTTCAATCCTTGTCGGTAGAGATGGCCGTAATTCAAACAACATCATGTTCAATATTGTTACTGCAGTCCTTAATTCAAATGGGTTAAACACGGTTGATGCCGGCCTTTTGCCTACACCGTGTCTTCAATATGCCACAAAAAAGAATCATTTTCAAGGCGGAATCATGATTACTGCTTCCCACAATCCTCCAGAGTATAATGGTTTAAAACCTATTGCAAAGGATGGAGTTGAGCTCTCAAGAGATGATGAGATCGTGGTGGAACAGATTTTTAAGAACAAGTCGTTCCTTAGTTCGGCAAAGATAGGGGGCAATTTCAAAGAAGAAATGATAATTGAAAGATACATTGATGATGTACTGAAATTAGTCGATACGGACAGAATCAAGCAACGCAAATTCAAAATAACAATGGATTTGGGAAATGGTGTTCAGGCGCTAGTTGCTCCAATACTTACAAAACGACTTGGATGTACGGTGATAACTCTTAACGGAACTGTTGATGGGAATTTTCCAGGCAGAGGATCAGAGCCAACTCCTTCTAACCTCAATTTGTTATGTAGTATTTCAAAAGAAACCAATTCCGATATTGGCGCTGCTTATGATGGTGATGGAGATAGATCAATTTTCTGTGACGAAAAAGGATGCATTCACTGGGGCGATAAGACCGGAACATTATTGGCCAGATACTTGATTTCTGAAAAACACAAGGGAGCCAAAATAGTTTGCCCGATAAACACAACTAACATATTGACAAAAATTGCACAGGATAATGGCTCTAGTGTTATTCACACAAAGGTAGGTAGTGTTGAGGTTTCTCGCGAAATGGTAAAACAAAATGCCATTATTGGTATGGAGGAAAACGGAGGTTTCATGTATGGAGTTTTAAATCAGGTTAGAGATGGTGCTCTGACAACAGCACTAATGCTCGATCTAATGGCATCACAAGAAAAAACGCTCTCAGAACTGCTATCCTCTCTTCCCATGGCCTACCAGTACAAATCAAAATTTCATTGCTCTGATATGGCAGTGGTTCAAAAAGTGATAGATAATGCAAAGGCTCATGGCAGTCCTATGAATATAGAAACACTTGATGGCGTCAAGATTTGGTTTGATGAAGAAAGTTGGTTGATGCTCCGTCCCAGCGGTACTGAACCTTTGATTAGGATGTATGGAGAATCAACTGATGAGTTGTTGATTAGTTCCAAAGTTAATGAATATACGCGGCTTGTTAACGACACGCTAGGTGGAAAATAATATTCTCTCGGCAACGTTTTTAATACGCCTCTACATCTATTCAGTAGATTAAAGATGATCCCAATGGGTGATGAATTATAAAATGAGTAAACCTTTTTATGTAAAATTTGAAACTCCAAAAGATCTCGTAAGTGCTGTCTATGAAGCGGTCAGAGTAGCCAAACAGAGCGGAAGTGTTAGAAAAGGGACTAATGAAACGACAAAGGCGATAGAAAGAGGAATAGGCAAATTGGTGGTAATAGCGGAAGACGTGCAGCCGCCAGAAGTTGTTGCGCACATTCCTATTATTTGCGATGAAAGGAATACTCCCTACATTTTTGTACCAAGCAAACAACAATTAGGTGAATCACTTGGAATTGAAGTTGGCTCTGCTGCAGCAACTATAATTGATGCAGGAGAAGGTCAGCATATTGTTGACCAGGTAATTGGAACACTTTCAAGTATTAAAGACAAGAAGGAGTGAATTAACTAGTGAGTAAAGCTGCAGAAGTAAGGGTAACTCCAGCTGAAGTTATCCAAATAGTGGGCAGAACTGGTATAGCAGGAGAAGTAATCCAAGTTAGGGTAAAGGTTCTAGAAGGAAAGGACAAGGGTCGAATTCTCACAAGAAATGTTAAAGGCTCAGTTAGGATGAAAGACATCCTGATGTTGAGAGAAACTGAAAGAGAGGCAAGAAAGATAAAGTAGTGATATTGTTTGAGTAAAGCAGCAGCGTCTCTCCGAAATTGTTTCTTTTGTGGAAAACATATTCCTACTGATGCAGGAACGATGTCAGTAAAAAATGATGGTTCTATTCAGTGGACATGTTCACCTAAATGTAAAAAGAACATGAAATTAAAACGGGATCCAAGAAAACTGAAATGGACTCGAAAATACGTTAAGGGTGGAATTAAGGTCAAAAAATAAGAGCTAGGAAATGTCTGATTTAGAGCAAACTCTCATTGTGGTAAAACCTGATGGCTTCAAGAAGGGTCTTGTTGGAAAAATTATTTCCAGATTTGAAGAGAAGGGTTTTCAGATAGTGAATCTCAAGTCGTTTCAGTTTGATACAAATACGGCACGCAAATTCTATGATGCTCACAAAGACAAGCATTTTTTCAACGAGCTAGTTTCATTCATATGTTCTGGTAAGACAGTCGGGTGTATTTTAGAAGGAAACAATGCAATCTCAACAGTAAGGCTAATTGTTGGGAACACCAAGTCAACAGAAGCACAACCGGGGACAATCAGGGGTGATTTTGGACTTGGATTTACTGATAATATAATACATGCCTCCGATTCGGCTGAAAGCTTCATAAAAGAGTCTAAAATCATTTTTAATTAAGTGGAACTTCGCCAACCTGTCGTAGTTGTATTAGGTCATGTAGACTCCGGTAAAACCTCCCTACTTGACAAAATTCGTGGAACGGCTGTACAATCCAGAGAAGAGGGAGGAATAACGCAACACATTGGTGCAAGTTATTTCCCGATTGAAACAATCAAAGATATTACAGGAAAGTTATTTGACAAGCTGTCCAAATCAGAAAACCCCGTTCCTGGGTTACTCGTGATAGATACTCCCGGTCATGAAGTCTTTGCAAATCTCCGCATGAGGGGTGGGTCAGCAGCGGATATTGCCATAGTAGTAGTTGATGTTAACAAAGGACTTGAGGCGCAAACGATTGAAAGTTTGGATATATTAAAAAAGAGAAAGGTCCCATTTGTCATAGCCCTCAATAAGATAGATCAAATATCAGGTTGGAAAAAAAATGATTCAATTCTGGTTGCAGAACAATTAAAGATTCAAGATACCTCGATTGTGTCATTTCTAGATGAAAAAATCTACACTGTTGTTGGTGCCCTTTCTCGATTAGGATATAATTCTGAGGCATTCTGGCGGGTTAAAGATTTTACAAAAGAACTGGCAATTGTTCCTGTAAGTGCCGTAAGAGGAACTGGGATACCAGAACTACTGGCAGTACTAGTGGGATTGACTCAACAATACTTGTCCAAAAGGCTGGAGCGACATGGGACGGAAACAAGAGGTCTGGTGCTTGAAGTTAATGATGAAATAGGATTGGGACCGTCAGCAAATATTATACTTTTAGACGGTACTCTAAAGCAAGGAGACAGAATTGTTGTCGGTAAAAAAGATACTGTTACCACCACTAAAATCAAGGCATTACTACTTCCAAAACCGCTGGATGAAATGAGAGATCCCAGGGATAAATTTAGGCATGTTAATAAAGTTACTGCTGCTGCCGGTCTGAAAGTAACCTCGCCCGACCTTGAAGGTGTACTTGCTGGAAGTCCACTCTATGTTGTTAAAAATCCTGAGGACGAAGAAAAATTAAAAATAAGCATAGAGTCTGAGATTAAATCAGCAATAATTCAAACAGAGTCCAACGGGATAATTTTGCGATGCGATACCATAGGATCAATTGAAGCTATTACTGAACTTTTGAAAAAGGAAAACATACCAATAAGATCCGCTGATTTAGGGAATATTACCCGCAGAGATATCCTTTCTGCCTCTGCTGTTAGAGAGAAGGATCGTTACCTAGGAGTGGTTCTTGGATTCAATGTAAAGGTTTTTGAAGATGCAGAAAAGGAAGCCTTTGAAAGGAAAATAAAAATTTTTAACGAAAAAATAATCTACAATTTAGTTAGAAGTTACTCTGAATGGGTAGATTATGAAAAAGTTCACGAAGATTCTATTATTTTTCATGAAATACCTCCTATCTGCAAATTTCAATTCATGAAAGGTTATGTTTTCAGAAGGAACAACCCCGCAGTATTTGGTGCCGAGATACTAGTCGGCAAATTAAGGCAAAAGGTCACTGTAATGAATGAAAATGGCAAGAAAGTTGGTGTGGTTCATCAAATACAACATGAAGGTAAAAACCTAGATATCGCCGATAGAGGAACACAGGTTGCCCTTTCCATAAAGGAACCAACGATTGGCAGACAGATAAATGAAGGCGATGTTTTTTATACAGACCTTAACAGTAGACAAGCACGAATACTACTGGAAAGATTTTCAGACAAACTCAGCGACGAGGAGCAGGAAATTTTTAATCTAATATTATCAAAAAAACGTGAATCAGATCCCACGTTTGGATATCTGTAAAAAGATTTAAGAATATTTTGTTACTGGTACTTTTCTAGTAAGCCTTCTAGCCCCTTCTCACCAACAGCGCCGACTGCTTTTTCGACTAGCTTTCCATTCATAAATACAATGAATGTGGGAATTGCATAGACGTCAAACCTCATCGCCACTCCCTGGTTGTCATCAACATTCAGTCTTCCAAAGATAACTTTCTCTTCATACTTTTTGGCAAGCTTGTCAAATATTGGAAGCATGAACTGACATGGTCCACACCATGTTGCCCAAAAATCTACCAGTACGGGTTTATTACCGCCTATTACTTCGTCAAAGTTTTTTTCGGACAATTCAACAAGCGCAGGCTTATTAGAATCAGAACTCATTGTTACAATTTATCATCTGAATTGATATTTAAATCTTGTAAGGCAACAACAAAAATTTCTATCCTACCTAATGTGAGTTCTTTTAGAATGTTGGCCTTGTAATGTTTTGTGTCTTTTTGATTCACTATAAATCAAGTATGAACCTTACTTTATTCAAACCTCCTTCTTGTAGAACTTCCATTTCATGATAGGTAACCCCTTTTATTTCGGTCCTATAGCCATGCTTTGACAAGTCTATTGATTCTGTCATCGTCAATGCTGTCAGTTGATATTTAGAGTCCAGTTTAGAAATTTTTATCTCAAAATCCGACATTACTTTGTTATCTATTGCGATAAGTAAAAGTATCCTTTCCAACCAGTTGAATAATAATTCTGAATAGTCATGTCCCTCTACAACAAATTCTAATTTGCTTTTGCTCTGAATATCCTTTATTTCAAACATTACATTGATTGTTCCTTTGGCTGCGTACGAAAATGCTTCTTCCATGCTGTCACCGTAGGCCTCAATATATGCATCTGTGACGTGGTCAAGATATCTGTAACCTCCAGCCAACAATGTGTGTTTTTCTACTGCTTTATTATAACTAATCGCAAAATCTAAATGATGACACACGATCCTCATGATTGTGAAGTTAGACCTTCCGCGAGGAATGAGGGATTTGCAATATGAGGAATTAGGAAATATATCCTATATTAGAGACAAATTCGTAGAAACTGCAGAAATCTTTGACTTTAAGCAAATAGAACCTTCAACGCTGGAATTATCATCCACTCTTGAAGCCAAAAGCGGGCCATCAATAATTGATGAAACATATAGCTTTACAGATAAAGGGGGGCGAAATATAGCATTACGCTTCGACCTTACCATAGGACTGTCTAGATTTGTTTCCATGCGAAGAGATCTTAAGCTCCCAGCAAAATTATCATCATTCGGTGGGGTCTGGCGTTATGACGAACCACAGTTAGGAAGATACAGATATTTTCATCAATGGGATATCGAAATATTCGGATCGCCGGAGGTAGATGCTGATGCGGAAATTATAGAGTTTGTTTCACACTTTTTGAAAAAATTGGGAATTGATTTTGTCATTGCAATAAACCATAGATCTATTTTAGAAGAATACTTGACATCATCTCTTGGGATTACAGACAATAGTACTGTAAATGAAATGATGAGGGCAATTGATAAACTTGCCAAAAAAAGTACTGAGAATATAATTGAAGAATATAAGCAAAAGCTCGACTCGGGCAGTTTGCGAAAATTTATTGAATTTGTTTCTTTTAACGGCACACCTGAAAAGATACTGGAAAACAGTAAGGTAAGTGAATTTGAGTCATCCAAAGTCCTTGTGGAACTTTTAGATTCATTGAAATCAAGACAGGTGGGCAACTTGATGGTAGATTTTAGGATAGTCCGAGGGCTTGATTATTATTCTGGTATTGTATTTGAAGCAAAAGATCAATCATCCCAAATAGGATCGCTTGTGGGTGGCGGCAGATATGATAGATTGACAGAAGCGTTTGGTAGAAAGGATTTGTTTGCAACCGGTGCTGCAGGTGGCGTGGAAAGGATTCTTACAGCCATCAAAGACAAATCAAACAAGACTATCCAAAGGCCTCTAATTTATGTCACTTACAGTTCCAGACAAGAAAAAATACACGCAATTGAAGTGGTTTCAAAATTAAGAAATCTTGGGTATGCTACTGATTATGACATAAATGGCAGAACAATAAGCAAGCAGTTTCACGAAGCTGCCCTCAAAAAAGCAGCTGCTATAATTATCATAAGCCTTGATGAATTCAAAAAAGGCATCGTTACCATAAAATCCGGATCAAATGAACAGAAGCAGAGTATTAATGAAATTGACAAATATTTAGAACAGATAATATAGACTAATATAATTCAAATTTTCCTTTTCTTTTTATTTTTCTTTAATTGTGAATCCTTTGTTTAAATCTTAATCATTTTGATATTCTTCATCTTTATCATACCATTTGGCTTTTTATCATATACAATTCTTACAACTAAATCTGGCGGATCATAGCTAACATAAAAATCGTCTTTTTCCAAGATTTGCATATCATGACCCAACATTATCTGTGATTCTTGTATCCCGTTTTCAATCAATTTCCTCTTGGCAGCTTGTGCTATGCCATCGTCTGATGTATTGGTTGTCAAGAGCACCTTGCCAGTGCAATTTAGGCTCATCTGACAGGGAAAAATAGCCTCTCACAATTAAAATGTATCTTCAGTCATGCCAGGAGCATTAGATTTTATTTCTCTGAAAAAAGAATAATATATTTACTGCTGAATATAGAGGTCATCGTAAAGGATAATGGATGGATGGATCGATGAGGTTGCAATAGTTATTTGACAGACCATATTTCTCACGATATGCTTATCATAGGCACAGGCCTGGCAGGATTGCGTGCCGCTATTTCAGCTGCAATGACAAATGACAAGTTGAATATTGGAGTAATTTCAAAGGTCCAGGTTATGCGATCACATTCGGTCTCTGCCGAAGGTGGAACAGCAGCAGTCCTATTTTCTGATGAGGGAGACAATATAGAATCCCACATATATGATACCATAAGGGGTAGTGATTTCCTGTGCGATCAGGACGTAGCCGAAAAACTAGCCCATGAAATACCAAATGAGATATACCAAATGGACAAGTGGGGAATGCCCTGGTCAAGAAGGGACGATGGCAGAATCGATCAGAGAAAATTTGGTGGATATTCTTTCCCAAGGGCCACCTACGCACAAGACAAAGTTGGATTTTATGAAATGCAAACACTGTACGATACGTGTCTAAAATACGATAACATCCATTTTTATAATGAATGGTTTTGCACATCAATACTCGATGATGGTAACAATAACTTTTCCGGTGTTACTGCTATAGAGATGAAAAGTGGAAACTTTTATGTGTTTAACTCTAATTCTGGAATTATCGCCACCGGTGGTGCAGGAAGACTATATAGCTTTTCAACTTATGCCTACTCCTCCACTCCGGATGGTCTGGATATGGGCTATAGAGCAGGTCTTGCTATGAAGGACATGGAATTTGTTCAATTTCACCCTACTGGAATTCTTCCGTCAGGTATTCTCATAACAGAAGGCGCCAGAGGAGAAGGGGGATATTTGATAAATAATTTAGGCGAGAGATTCATGAAAAACTACGCACCAGAAAAACTAGAGCTGGCTCCACGCGACGTTGTTTCCAGATCAATGATAAAGGAAATTGAAAATGGCAGGGGATTTAGTCACGAAACTGGAGTAGACTGTCTAAAGTTAGATCTCACTCACCTGGGCGAAGAACGCATAAAAGAAAAGTTAGCAGGCATTAGAGAGATTGGTATTAAATTTTCAGGGGTCGACATAATAAGCGAGCCTATAGAAATTAGACCTGTTTGCCATTACATGATGGGTGGCATTCACACTAACATCGATGGTCAAACTGAAATGAATGGCTTGTGGTCTGCCGGTGAAGCAGCCTGCAATAGCCTGCACGGGGCAAATAGACTTGGAGCAAATTCTACTTCAGAATGCTTGGTATGGGGAAGCATAACAGGAAATTTGGCAGCAAATTACGCTGAAAAGAAAAAAGTGGCAGGCACAACTACAACCGTTGCAGAAAATAAGGTTGAATCTGAAGAAAAGAGAATATTTGATGGCATTTTCCGTGGAAGAGGCCAGGTCAACCCATATGATATTAGAAAAGAGTTTACAGATATGATGGACGTCAAGGCCTATATTTTCCGCAATGAAAACAACCTCCTTGAAGGCTTGAAAAAAGTTAGAGAACTTCGGAGTTTAGCATGGAAACACGTTGATGATAGCGCCAAAGAATATAATACAAATTTCATAAATGTAATGGAGATAGATTCATTATTGAGAGTGGGAGAAATAATAATAGTTGGAGCTTTGAATAGGAGGGAATCACGCGGTGCACATTCTAGGACTGACTACCCTAATAGAGACGATGTTAACTTTTTAAAACACACACTGGCATACTTTAAAGGCGAAGATGAACCGCACTTTTCGTGGCATCCTGTAACGTTGACAAGATATATTCCAGCAGAGAGAAAATACTGATGAAAGAGATAGAACAGCCGACTCGTAACAACTTGGAAGGAATAGGTGGATGGCTTAATCCTTCGAGGTATGGTTGGGAGCGAATTTCCTACTGGTTTCAGAGGCTAACAGGAGTTTTTCTTTTAATCTACTTTATTGGACATGTGTATGAAACAAGTACTATAGTTAATGGCCAGAATGCATGGGAATCATTTTTAGAATTAACTCAAACAGTATGGGGACACCTGTTTCTAATTATGGTAATTGGTGCTAGTACATTTCACTCTGCAAATGGTATTCGACTCGTCTTTACCCATGCAGGTATCGGACTGGGGACTCCCGGTAGACCAGACTATCCATACAGCCCAGCATCACTAAATTACAGACAGAAATCTGGAATATGGATTGCATTAATTTTGGCTGCAGTGGCAATGTACTACGGCTTTAACGTCTTGTTCGGAGTGTAATCAATCAATCATGGAAAGCCGCACTCTATTAAAAGAAAGCCAAATAATGAAAATTCATTACATCACAGGTATTGCTGCAATATTTGTTGTTGCACTTCACATCATAATGAGACTAATAGTCCCATTTGAACTCAGTCTTGAATATGATTACATTATCGCCAATTACAAGAATTTATTCTATGTTTTAATTTTAGAGTCAATTCTTGTCCTAATTTCTGTGCATGGTTTTAACGGAATAAGAATAATATTATTAGAGTTGAGACAAAGCAGCGCCTGGGAAAACATGGTTACTGTAGTGACAATTTCAGCAATGATAGGACTGATTGCGTATGGGACTAGAACTATAATATTGGCAAATGGATTGTGATAATAGATATTGAGCAATACGGCTGACAACAATAACAATAACAATGACATGAGTGAGCAGCGGATAAAATTAAAAGTCTATAGAGAAAACAGATCACAGAAAACTGGGTCCCATTATGACACTTTTGAAGTTCCGTACAAAAAATGGACAACCGTACTTGATGCCCTACTTTATGTAAAAAGTTACATGGATCCAAGCGTTGCCATAAGATATTCGTGTAGGATGGCCTCATGTGGTTCCTGTGGAATGAAAATAAATGGGATACCAAAACTGGCCTGTTATACAAAAATCTCTGAACTGGAAACATCAACTATTAAATGCGAACCCCTGTCAAATTTTCCAATCATAAGAGATCTTGTTACTGATTTTTCCCTTTTCTTCACCCACCATAAAGACATGCAGCCTTATATACAGTCCAAAGACAATTTAGAAACTGATACTAATAAAGGGACTTTTTCATTTTACCAATCGCCAGAAGACGTGGATAAGTATCTACAGTTCTCGTACTGCATAAATTGCGGTTTGTGTTATTCTGCATGTCCTACTGTTGGAACTGATATGAAATTTCCCGGACCGCAGGCTTTGGCGCAGCAATATCGATATTTTGCCGACACAAGGGATGAATCCAAGAATAGATTGGATATTGTAGATGATAGACATGGAATATGGCGATGTCATTTTGCTGGCTCGTGTAGCAAAGTATGTCCTAAGGGAGTAGACCCTGCTCTAGGAATACAGCTATTAAGATCCTACGTGCTTGGCATATCCAAGAACGATAAAGTCCCGGCAAAAAGAATTGAAATAAACAATAACACAGAGACAGAAGCCGGCGCTATTGATAGCAATAGATAATAGTTCAGTTTAAAATTTCAAAATTTTTTTAACCCTAACTATTTTGGAGGTAATTTGCTTTCATTAACTTGTTTGTTTATGGCATCAGCCATAAAGTGATTACTGACATTTACCTTTGATTCTGAAACACCCTGTATTTTGTATACATTGTCTCGAATGTCTTGAGCTATTTTGAAACCAAATATGGCAGGACAAAACGGACTTGTCAAGTGTAAATCTATTTTTACTTTTCCTTCTTCAATGTCGACCTTATCAATTAATTCAAGTTCCATGATGGAAACTCCAATTTCAGGATCTACTATTTTTGTGAGTTCATCAAATATTGATTTTCGTAATTGCTGAATTTCCTGACTCATATACACAATGAATTTATTTTTATACTATATAACTATTGATTTTTTTTGTCAAAATTAATCAGATAACTCCAATGAAAATAAATAATCAGGTCATAAATATCAATAAATAAGTCTAGCAGTAGTTTGTTTTAACCATGTATAGATCGAGGCACAAAGAAGATCTAGATAAGCGCACATTAAATTTTCTTTCATCCATTGATTTAGATGATAGGATTCTCTATTATGATATCTTGTGTACCAAGGTCCATGTGATAATGCTTTACAAGATTCACATATTAGTCAAGGATGAAGTTGCACGCTTGATACGAGAATTGGACAGTGTATTGCGTTATCCAGAAAGACTTGCCAGAGAAGGATATGAAGATATTCATGAAGCACTTGAGACACATTTGATAAAAAAGATAGGAATCAATGTGGGAGGTAAAGTTCAGACAGGCAGATCACGAAATGATCAAATTGTTACAGATATTCGAATAAAGGCAAGGGATGATATAATTAATGTCATAGTTCAACTGATTAACTTAATAAAACAACTAATAGCAAAGTCTGAATCCAATCTGGATTCAATAATGCCTCTTTATACGCATTTACAGCAAGCACAGATAGGAAACTTTGCTCACTATCTGCTATCGTATTCTGATGGCCTGATACGAGAGATAGATAGATTGTTTTCGTTATATGATAGATTAAATCAATCTCCATTAGGTGCCGGTCCAATTGGAGGATCACTTTTACCAATTGATAGAAATATGACGGCAAAACTGCTAGGTTTTGATAATATAATATCTAACTCGATAGACGCAACATCTTCAAGAGATTTCATGATAGAGTTTGTATCAGTCATGTCTTCAATAATGATAACGTTGAGTAGAATTTCCGAAGACTTTATTATTTGGTCCTCCCAAGAGTTCGGTTTCATAGAAATTAGTGATAGACATGCATCAACATCAAGTGCCATGCCACAGAAGAGGAATCCTGATCCACTTGAAATAACAAGGTCCAAAACGGCAATCGTGATTGGAAATCTCACAACTATTTTGACAATACTAAAATCACTGCCTTCGGGCTATAGCAGGGACTTGCAGGATACAAAGATTCCATTTTGGAACTCTGTCGAGTTAGTAGTTTCGTCACTAGATATTATGAATGACATCATTCAGTATCTAATAGTAAAAAAAGATGTAATGAGAAGAGCGTCAAACGAAAGTTATGCGATATCTCTAGATATTGCGGAAGTATTAGTTACTAGATACAAAGTACCTTTTAGAACCGCTCACAAATTGGTTGGAGCGTTAGTTAATCTATCGGTAAGTAACAACGACGAGATACCTTTCAGGTCTTTAACAAGCAGCGATATTAAAGATATCTTGCTGAAAGTGAAAGCCGATATCACTGTAGATAAACTAATCAAAACAATAAGAGAGATTGACTCCAAGAGATCTATAAAAGTGCGCCATTCTGAAGGTTCTCCAAATCCAAAAGAACAGACTAGAATAATAAGAAAACGCAAGTTACTATTACAAAGATATTCAAATGATGTTCAGAAAAAGAAGGAAACTATAGATCTTGTAAAAGAGAACATAACAAATACAATAGAGCGTATAATGACACATTCAAATCTTACGTAGCAGTAAACACGAGCGATGACATAATTTCACACTGGCAAGTACCAGAAATTATTAGGATTGGTTATTTAACTCAAAGAAAAGTCATGGTCCATTTCTTCTCCGACATCAAATATCAATAGGAGAGCAAACTTACCAACAGTGATTTTTGAACATGCAATCTATTTTCTGCCTCATCCCAAACAACAGATTTGCTTCCATCTATCACTTCTGATGTTACTTCTTGACCCCTTTTTGCAGGTAAACAGTGCATAAAAATTGCATCATCCTTTGAGTAGCTCATTAGTTTGCCATTTACTTGATATTTTGGAATAAAAGTCGATCTTCTCTTTTCATCTTCTTTTTCCTTCCCGATAGAAACAAAAGTGTCTGTTACCACAATATCCGCATTTTTTACTGCTTCTATGGGATCTCTTAGAATAGTAAAATCTATTGCCTTTAATTTAGATTCACGTGTTACTATCTTAAGTATCTCTAATGGCGGATCGTATCCTTCTGGAATTGCAGCCTTGATATTCAGTCCCATTTTTGCGCATCCAATTAGTAAATCATTACAAACATTATTTCCATCACCTATCCATGAAAGCGTTAATCCTCTAAAGCTCTTCTTATATTCCAATATTGTCATCAGATCAGCCAGGATTTGGCATGGATGATACAAATCAGATAATCCGTTAATTACGGGAATTTTACAATTTTGTGCCAATTCGACTATTGTTTCATGGGAATAAACTCTTGCCACCAAACAGTCAACGTACAATGATATGGTTTTTGCAGTATCGTGGATTGATTCTCCTCTGGATAGCTGAAGATCATTAGAATTCAGATAAATGGTATTACCACCCAATTGAAACATTGCAGTTTCAAAGCTCAAGCGCGTTCTAGTTGAGGGTTTTTCGAACATCAATGCAAGCGTTTTGCCCGCCAATGATTGCTTATTTACATTATTGTTGCCATGATGATGATTCTTTTTTAATTCAATTGCATATGAAATTAGATTGAGGATCTCTTCCTCACTTAAATCGGCAATGCTGGTTAGATATTTTTTATTTAATGAGATCATCTATATCATCATCAGTTAAATATACTACTTCATCTTCACTTTTGCTTTCAGTGACTTTCTTACCTGTTTCTTTATCTTTTTTTCTTTTTATATCCTCATCTTCATTTTGTTTAACTTTATTGGTATTATCTTGGTCTTCGTCTTGTTTGTCATCTTTCTCTTTGAAAAATCTTAAAAAGGATCCCTTTTTTACTTTTATTTCATTTTTTTGTTTTATTAATTGATCTTCAATTTCGTCCTTGGTATTACCAGCATTTGGTTTCTCCTTCCCAACATTAGTAAATTCGCTTCTACTAAACTCCTTGTCATTCTCAATAGGATTAGTTGTCGCCGCTATTGTAGTAGATGGGAGCAACTGATCAGATTCGACAGTCTTATTGGTATCAGGGATTAAAGTTTCAAGAGTACTCTTATCAGTTTGTGATTCTGTTTTGGGAGCATCGTTCAAAGTTTCTTGTTCGAAAGTGTCATCTTTTAATTCTTTCAGGTCCCCGCTAGTTTTTTCATATGATCTGTCTTTGAAAATTGAATCAAGAAATGCGTCGTAATCAAATTCAGCCAGGTCACCATATCCCTGTCCTATTCCCAGATACAAGATGGGTTTACGAGTTAAATAAGCAATAGAAATAGCTGCCCCGCCCTTGGAATCAGCATCACTTTTAGTCAATATGGACCCGTCATAATTAGTGTACTCAAAGAATTCTCTTGCCTGGTTAACAGTATCGTTACCTGCTAAGGAATCGCCAACGAATATTTTCATGTCTGGTTTTATAACTCGGATTATCTTGCTAACTTCCTCCATGAGGTTTTTAGAAGTCTGCATTCTGCCAGCTGTATCTATTAATACAGCGTCAATGTAATTCTTTCGAGCGTGCTCCAAAGCATCTCTTGCGACAGCGGACGGATCAGCCCCATATCTTTGTGAAATTACCTTAACGTTGAGATTGTTACCATGATGTGTTATCTGTTCGATAGCCCCAGCCCTATGCGTGTCTGCAGCTGCCAGCACGACCGTTACGCCTTTGTCTCTCAACAATTTACAGAATTTTGCAACGGCAGTCTTTCCTGTCCCATTGATACCAAGGAAGATAATAGAATATGGGCCTGCTTTGGATCTCTTCTTCTCCAGTATAGATTGAATGATATCTGTCTTGTTATTTGTTGATAAAAATAAATCTGATAGAAAAGAATATAATTTTGTTGTTATTACCTGCTCTGAATTTTCTGATCGCTCCAATTTCAAATTCTGTATTTCGGTTTTTATTTTGGATGTCAGCTCGTCTACAATTTCCTGAGCTACATCATTTTCCATTAGACTTATCTGCAATTCGTCAAAGATAGTGTCAAACTCTTTTTTAGAAATTGATTTTTGACCAAGACTCTTTGCGGTTTCAGAGAATATTTTTTTTAACTTTTCAAACAAACGGAGAACAACCTGAATCTAACTAAGCTTGAGGGTGCGGTGATTTTTGAATTTCAGAGTTTATTTCGTTTTGGAGTTGATTCATACGTAACGCTACCTGCTCTTTCTGTGATTGTAGTTGTTTTGATGCAAGCTCAAATTCCTTGATTCTTAATTCTACATAGTTCTTTGTGTTTTCTTTCGACTTTTCAATAGTAACGCCTGAGCCTACGTTAACAAGAAGATTAGTTACTGCAGGGACAGACACCTTAAGATAAATACCAATTCCAATTGGGACAAGAGATTCTTCCTGCTTAGCTGATTTCGATAATTCTTGAATTGCCTCAGATGCCAGATAGGCTTCTGCAATTAGTCTGTTAACTGTCGATTCTTTTGTTAAAATATCGTTCATATAAGCTTCAAGAATTTTTGATTGCTGAAGCATCTCGTTAACTTTTTGTTCAGCTGAAACTTGGTCTTTAGAATTGTCCGTAGAAGCCATCTTACTATATTCTGTGAGTAAAAAACGGGCATATAACTTTGCCTAAAGTTTACCGTGTTCCATTGCTTTGCTTTGCATGCGTTTATAATCAGTGTATTTTTGAGCTACGTCTTGCCCTTTTTTGAAATAATATAAAACCCATGAGAAGATATTAAAAATGCTGCAAGCGACATCTTGGTTGCAAATACCAAATTCCAGGGAGTTTGAGGGTTGGGATACGCGATGCTAAGACTGTCCAAATTTATGCTCCCACCAAGTGCATTGATAGTAATAAGTGAACTCCATACAACAAAATTATAAACAAATTCGTATAGCGAAATAACTACGAATGCCAACACGATAAGCTGGAAGATGGACCGCAAAGCTGGGGAGATTTCCTTGACTTTGTCACCACCAAGTTTGGTAACGCAGTACCATGAAACTACAGAAACAATCATCAGGTAGGTAACTAACTTTGAAAGTCCCTTAAATGGAAATTCTGTTTTTACGAGAATTTCTCCAATCACTATTTTACCTGTGGCAGCAAATTCAATAATACTCTGGTACAGCGCATAGAAGGTAATAGCGGTCATCATAATAGCGGATATGTAAAAAACTATGAGATATACAGTCCTGGCAGTTATTCTTTTTTCAATGGAGTAATACATAATCCGTAATGTATTATCTGACAGACTCTATTAAATATAAAATTATTCCTATAGCTGTTTTCATCATGAATTTGACCTAATTCAGCGCTAGCGCAACAGTTGTTAACGGTTTATGATTTTCATGGATTGCAAGATGCCAAATTGAGATAATGATGAGACACTAAATACATATTCAGTTCAAACTCACTTTGAATAATGCGTGTAATAATATGCTCACATGAAGCCGATATTGACGGCATGTATTCTGCTTCTGTTGCCTTGATGAAATATCCTGGTGCTCATGTTTCTTTCTATAATTACGGTCTAGATTACTTCAAAAGAATGTTTGATTACCTGAAAAGTGAAGCAAAGAAGGCTGTAGGCGGACTTGTGATTATTTCTGATCTTGGCATAAATGATGAGAGCGTATCACAATTATGCATAGATACAATTTGGTATCTGAAAAAGAGACGGTGGTCTATAATTTGGGTCGATCATCATCCCTGGCACAGACAAAGCCTTGCGTCAATTCGAAAATTGATTAAATTGTATCACGACTCTACTGGAAAGAAATGTGCAACTGAGATAATGTGTGATAGACTCATGAACAAGAACAAAATTGCAAAACAGCTAAAACTGATAGCGCATATCTCTGATTTTATGACGGATGTCAAGAATCATGATTCCAGAGTTTCTGAATTAATCCATTTTTACCGAAATAGTTCAAGATCCAGACAAAAACTTGAATCTCTAGTTCGAAAAGCATCGATAGGAGTGTTATGGGACCATGAAATGCAGCTTGATTACATAAAATTCGCCAAATTAAGTGACTTTCAAAAAAGCAAGTCCCTTAATACACTAGTAATTAAGAGAATCGACTCTTTTGACGTGGCATTTGTTTTTACATTCCCGCTTGTTCAAGCAAGCCTTTTTGCCAATGAAATATTCTCCAAAATGAAAATTGACCTAGTTATGCTCTTTAACAAGGCGGGAAAAGTAAGCATCAGAAGAAATACAGACAAAATTTCATGTAATAAAGTAGCGTCGTTTCTCGTTGAAGGCGGCGGACATGAATTTGCTTCTGGTGGAAGATTGGAAAGTGACCCGAGAAATTTTAATGCCAGCATAAAAGAAATGCAGATGGCAATAAAGAGATCATTGACTTGAGCTGAATCGGTCAAATGTATTGATCGTTCATTCTACTCAAATATAGAACCTATTTGGAAAATCGAGAAAACAATTAAATTTCAATGAAATAAGAGAGTGATTGTGGCAAGCGAAAATACTGGAGAAGGCGACACTAGCACTATCCCAAATGAAAACTCTGTAGGAAGTGTTATTTACGAATGCATGCGATGTGGTACTCCTGTTTCTAACGAAGAACTCTCAAAACTCCCTGAAATAAAGTGTATTTGTGGATTTAGGGTGTTTCGAAAGGCAAGACAGCCTATCGTAAAGCAAGTAAAAGCTATATAACATAATTCGGTCAGACGGCCAACGCTTATTTGCCAGTTTTTGGTTAAAGATATTATGAAGATAGTTTGTCCAGATTGCAGGAAACCTGCCGAGCTTTCAGATGATTTTAGCTTTGTAAAGTGTCAATTCTGCAGTCTAGAAATGACTTATGGCGAATATGTAAAGTACATTACCTATAGGGACGTAAGATATAGAGACGTATTAAGTGACTACAAAAAAGAATCCTAATCTAGTTATTTTTGGACACAATTTCAATTACTATCATAATCAAATTGCAAGATTATTTGATTTGATACACTGTTTTCTTTTCTATCATTCTTTCATTTCTTTCATTTCTTTTCTCGTCTCTTATTTTTTTATCATCGTTGAAACTATAGACAGTACATCTCTGTCTTTTATTTGATAGTCGCCAGGTAATCTTAAACCGTTTCTAACATCGACCGCATAAACAATACCTTTGGATAATTCTGTGTGTATCTCACTTGCAAGATCCTGTACACTGGAACCATTTTTCATAAGAAAGGCATCTGGCAGTACGTTACCCTTTTTATCGGACAACTTGTTTGGATCGGAAACAGGGTAAACTACGTTCATGTTTAATAACTTAAAAACAGCAATGTTTAATGCAAACTGTACTCCTGTTCTAAGATACTCACCTAACACATCTTTTCTAATGAAATTGAGTGCCCACTTTTGTTTTTCATTCAGAACTGTATTTTCAAATATATCAAATATTTCATCTCCAGGAGAATATTTTATCAAACCCCTGTTCTGTGCTCTACGCAGAGTAAGTTCAGCATCGGCACTCGAAGGAATTACAAACATATGCTTATTGTGTTCACGAAGCCTCTTGAAATTTTCTGCAGCCGGATGAAGATCTATCTTGTTTGCTACGATTAGTGAAGGTTTTGATATTTCCCTAAGGGTAGAAACAAATTTTCGACTTTCTTCGGAATCAAGCTCATGTATATTCTTGTCGCCAAGATTATTTTCAGCTATTGATTTTCTTACGTGCCATTCTTTTACTCCAATACCGCCAAATATTTCAGTAACAGCACGAGCCGTGTCCATACCGGTGTTGGTCATTCTTGATATTTTCTCTCGATTTCCCTCAAATAATTTCAAATACCATAGTACTAGCTCTTCTTCTATATCTGATACATCCGCAATTGGGTCTCCGACGCCAGCTTCAGCGATTTTACCAGATGCGTCAATACTCCCTGATGCATCTACAATGTGGAGTAAGACATCAGATTGTGCGGCAACAGATAAAAACTGGTTACCAAGACCTTTACCTTCCCAAGCACCTTTTATGAGTCCGGGAAGGTCTATCAGTTCTACAGGAATAAATCGCCATCCGTCTTGACAGAGAGAATTTCTTGGATTGTCAACAACTCCAAATTCCTTATGAACACACAAGGTAATTACGTGGGCATTTCCATGAATTGGTTTTTTTGTTGTAAATGGATAATTTGCTATTTCCTCATTTCCCAAAGTGGCCGAGTTAAAGAAAGTAGTTTTTCCAGTGTTTGTTTTGCCTATTAAACCAATTCTTATCACATATCTATTATTCTACCTTGATTATTTATATCTAGCAAGTAACTCGACTAAAGCTAAGCCAAAAATCAGAGGGGCCAAAAATTAACTATGCTGATGAAGATATCACAAGTTTATACAAATAGTTCTATATGAACAAAATAGAAATTTCTTTAGTGATTAACTTACGTTTTATTCTATCTCAAGCCTTTAATAATTATATTATGAATCTTTAGTATCAGCAAAAATGCACTCAGAATTAGGATTTCAAATCAATAAAGTTTTGGTTATAGGTCTTGGGCAATTAGGTCTGCCTGTTGCAAAATATGTGAAACAAAGAGGTTTCGAAACATATGGATATGATATGAACTCGGAAAGAATGAAGCAGGCCGAGAAAAACTATGGAATTAAAAGTATTGAACAATTTGATGACATTGATGTTTTTATCTTGTGCGTTTCTACGCACAATCCCGATGACGAATATACACCATATGTAGATGGTCTTTTTGAGCTAGCAAGAAAAATCTCTAAAGAAGCAAAGAACGGTTCCCTTGTTTCCATAGAGAGTACTGTACCAAAAGGAACTTCAAAGAAAATTTTTGAAATTCTAAACCACAGACTTCACGTGGCGCATGTTCCTCACCGTTGGTACGCCCTTGAAGAAGAAATACACGGGGTTAATCAAGTCAGAGTAATTGGTGGAGTAAGTGACTGTTGTTTAAAGACAGCACTTCAGTTCTACAATAGGAATAATGAAGCACTTGAATTTAGCGACAACACAAATAGTGAAAATACAAGCGATAGCGCTCAAACCACAGCTGTCGATCTTGGTATTCCTATGCACCCTGTATCTGAAATAGAAATTGCAGAACTGACTAAAATAATCGAAAATGCCGACAGGTATCTGCAAATTGCGTTTTCCGAGGATTTGTATCTCTACTGTCAGGCCAATAATGTTAACTTTGGAGAACTGAGAGATTCCTTAAACACAAAATGGAATGTAAAAATTCTTGAACCTCGCGATGGAGTAGGAGGACATTGTTTACCCAAGGACACAAAGATGTTCCTGCAGTCGTCAAAATCAATAAAAAGCAAGATATTGACGTCGGCAATGGAGGTCGACAAGGAATACCGAAGATTCAGAGAACTGAGAGGTGCCAGGTTGATTCCGCATGCCATTAACAGTTCATAAATAGGAAAACAATCTTGATCTGTTTGTATGGAATCTAAAACAATAATAGCTTTTGGAGCACATCCAGATGACCTTGAAATTGGCATGGGTGGTACTATTGCTAAACTTTCTGCCATGGGCTATAACGTTCAGCCAGTCATAGCTACGTTACCAAATTTCGTAAAGTCAGATACCAAAGAAGGAAGAAAGTCAGAATCAATGTTGTCAGCTAAAGTAATGGGGTGTAAATCTCCAATATTTCTTGACCTGTCTCCGGAACAGATGGTGTTTGGTAGAAAATTGGTTACCTTGATTGATTCGTTGATTACAGAACACAAACCAGATTCGGTTTTCACGCAATGGCATGGTGATTCTCATCAAGATCATCAAATTTTAACTAGCAGTGTGATTTCAGCTTGTAGAAACCAGAATAATTTATTCATGTATGAAACTACGATACCAGGAGGCATTACACAAAATTCATTTAGACCACAATTATTTGTAGACATCACTGAAACAATAGATATAAAGAAAAATGCACTTGAGTGTTTTCAATCTCAATTTATCCGTTGCGGAGAGATTTGGATACCTGCGGTTATCGGTAGATGTTCTTTTAGAGGATATCAAGTCGATGCCAAATATGCCGAAGCATTCGAAGTTGTAAAAGTCACAAAATGGTAGAGGTAATCTGAAATAGCAAGTAAAATTTGTCTAAATGTTTGATAACAAAACATCATTTTTTTGAAACTGGCGTACTTTATGCTTAAGGCCAACTTTATAACTAGAACTAGAACCATAAACCTAGTTATTGGTAATTCTTTTTGCTCCTGAACTTTTGAACAGTTTATAAGTCAATATTTTATTTCCTTTTTGCAAAGGATTTGCAGATGATGCAATGCCTCATGGGCTCGTAGCTCAGCTTGGATAGAGCGCCTGCCTTCTAAGTCTTAACAAAGAGAGCCGGAAGTCGAGGGATCGAAGCCCTCCGGGCCCGTGCCACTTTTGCAGAATGAACAAATGTTAGTAGCGCCGGTCAGTCTAATATCGGTCAATTACAGCATTTTACCGTCACCTTCAAGAATAATTTGATTCCAAATTTCAACTCACGTTTATAAGAGGCTTAAATTCTAAAAATTTCAACTATGCTTGATGATAATCAGTTAAAGGGCATGATAAAAAATGCTCGTGATGGACTGGAAAAACGTAATTTCACTCAATCTGCAGAATTAACACTGATTTTAAAAGATATTGACGTTAAAAAGGGATTTAGCGTTAACGAGGTAGTAAATCTTCCAAACAAGTCCACAAAGACTTCGACCGTTTGTGTATTTGCGTCAGGTGATATGGGAACGAGAGCAAGAAAGGCTGAGGTCGATAGAGTGATAGAACCTGATGAGTTGGACAGACTTGGCACTAACAAGAAGGACGCAAGAAAAGTTGTAAAGGCTTATGATTTCTTCCTTGCCGATACTACATTAATGTCCAGCGTAGGTCGCTCGTTAGGACAATTCATGGGACCTAAGGGTAAAATGCCATCTCCGCTTCCATACGGAGCACCCATAGAGAACATTGCAGATAGATTCAGGGGATCAGTTAGGGCAAGAGCAAAGAATCAACTCAATGTTTCTGCCAAGATAGGTGACGAAAAAATGCAAGACGAGCAACTTGCGAGCAATGCGCAGGCGATTATTTCAGCAGTTGAAAAGAAATTGCCACAGGGCGACAAAAATATTCATAATGCTATTATAAAATTTACAATGAGCAAACCCTCCAAGGCTTCAGCAGTACCTTCGGATAAAAACAAAAAGTAAGGCGAGATGTGAATGACTGACAACAAGCACGCCAGAACAACTTATCCTAAAGGAAAGCAAGAGCTATATCAGAAAATGATAGAACTTCCGAAGTCCTATAATGTCATAGCACTCTCTAAGGTAAACAAGGTTAGAGCTACGCAGTTAATGATGATAAGGAAAAAGTTCCACAAAGACATCATCATCAAAGTAATAAAAAATAGGGTAACACAAAGGGCATTTGAAAAACTGTCAGATGTACATGGCATTGAGAAATTAAGTTCCCAGTTAGAAGGACAATGTGCTCTAATGTTTACCAACATAAGTCCATTCAAGCTTAATCTGATTTTTGATCAAAATAAGGTATTCCTAGCTGCAAAGGGCGGGGATGTTACAAGAACTGAAATAATGATTGCATCTGGTGACACAGGAATAACTCCGGGACCTGTATTGTCAGAATTCAAAGAAGCAAGTGTGCCTACAAAGATAGATCAAGGTACAATATGGGTTAGTAAAGACACTGTTGTCGCAAAGCCCGGAGATGTGATTTCCACAAAGCTTGCATCTCTACTTTCAAAGTTAAACATAAAACCTATTGAAGCAGGAATTGTAGTAAACTACGCGCTTTCAGACAAATTAGTATTTGAGGAAAATGATCTAAGAATTGATTTAAAAGAATTTAAGAATGAATTAGGCAGAGCACACAACGAATCTATTTCCCTTGCTATTGAATCAAGTTACTTTACAAAAGAATCAATCGGATACTTATTGTCCAAGGCATCTAGAAATGCACAAACCCTTGCAATAGAATCAAACATTATGACAAACGAGACTGCAGGACTAATAATTTCAAAATCAGCAATGAAAGCTAATAGTTTAGCTGCCCAACTAAAAAGCAAAGGCTATACACCAAGTTAGTCTCAATTATTGCGATTCGACAAAAAAGTAATCGCTCCCAATTTATTACAAATTTAGTCCCAGAAAATGATGTTGGTTACTTGAGCATTACGATTATGATACAAGGAAAGAGAATGAATGAAGTCCTATCAATTCGATAGTAATGAGCAGATCAATGAATAAATAAAAATAGCATTACGCATAATCTAAAAAATAAAAACTAAGTAAAAAAGGAAATCTAACCGAATAAAGAAGATAATCCTTCCAAGGCTTCTTCTTCCTTCTTTTCGTCCTTTTTCTCTTCGGTCTTCTCATCCTTTGCTTGTGTCGCTCCAGCATCACCAGCAGCAGCTGCTGTTGCAGGTACGGCCATAGCCATAGGAGTTGCCTTTAGAGATTCTTCAATGTTTACCTCGCTCAAGGCAGCTACGAGAGCCTTTATCTTTACTTCATCAGGGCTTGCACCAGTTGCTTTTATGACATTTTTTACATTATCTTCAGTGATATCCTTGTTTAATTTGTGTAGTAATAATGCAGCATATACGTATTCCATTTAAAGAATGCCTATTCATGACCATAATATAAAACTTTCAAAATCAAAGTATCTTCGTACTTCTTGCTACTGCGTACATATGGTCCCTCAGATCTCTTTCATAGAGCGAATTCATTTTTTCTAGCAGAATTGCTCTTGCTTCCATTCTATCCTCCTCAGTCTTAGCCCTTAACACGTTAGCAAAAAGTTCAGCAAGATTTTCTTTCAACCATCCATCCAGTACGTGAAATCGCTCTTCGTTTATCCATTTTGCTTTCGACATATCAATATCGATGTCTTCATCAAAAATGCCAGTTTCAACATAATCAATTAGCATGAATATACAGTTATTTGGATCAGGATCTTGAAGAACAGCTTTTGGTCTACCCTCACCTCTTCCAGAATTTACCTTTTCAATAAGCCCTTCAGGAATGATATATGAACCTCTTACCCTTGCAATTGAATCAGCTAATGAAGTAATTCGTCCTATGACCAGTCTTAATTTTCCAGAGTAATCCTGGGAAAGAAATACGTAATCTCCCTCCTTTATCTTGGGCTTTCCAAATAACATATCAAATTGAGTTTTAGTAAATTATTTAATACTTGCGATAAAACTACTGCCTGTTTTATTGAGTAAAGCTCACCATAGTACATTGTGTCTAACCTGCCCGTTCAAATTTTAATATTAGTAAACTCGATATTTTCTTGCTATGCCAAGGGTATTTGTAGCCGCAGATATACATAGAAAAGGTGAACTTGAAAACATTCAAAAGAATCTGATATCTTGTTTGAAACTTGAACACATTCATCTAAAACTTGTAAAGCCGGAAAATTTTCATTTTACGCTTGTATTTTTTGGCGAAATAAATGATTCATTACTTGATAAGATAGTTACAAAAATTTCAGAAATAAAATTTCAGTCATTTAGAATAAGTTATGGCCCAATAGGAGCTTTTCCAGATATTAAGCGGGCTAAAGTTGTATGGATAGGTCTGGATGAGCAAACAAAACACACCTTCTCTCAAATGTACGATATTGTTATATCAAAACTAAAGGAACTGGATCTAAAGTTAGAAAATGAGATGGAAAAAGAGATAATACCACACATAACACTATTTAGGGCAAGGAAGGTGCCACTTTGTTTGAATCTACAACAAGTCCAATCAGATAATACAATTGGTGATGTAATCGATGCAATTTCAGTAAAAAAGAGCCTCATAACCCCCCATGGTCCTACATACGAGAACATAATATCTGTGAAGGGCAAATGAATTCTACAGAAAGCGTGATACAAAAAATATCAGAGACTTCAGCTCCATCAAATTCAGGGCAGAAGAATTTAGCAAAAATATCAAATGATATAAAAAATGAAATTCTAAATTTTAAAGATAAAAGAATTTTAAAAGTCACTTTAGGGGGATCGTTTGCGAAAGGTACCTGGCTTAATAACGATACTGACATTGACTTTTTTGTAATGATAGAACAAACGGTAGATCGAAAGGAATTCGAAGAACTGGGCAAAAAAGTTGGTTTTCATGCTTTAAAAAAACACAAACCATACTTACGATACTCTGAACATCCATACGTTGAGGGGAAGGTTGACGGAATAAGAGTAAACATAGTACCTTGTTACAAAGTTGAAAAAAACAGGTGGAAAAGCGCTGCGGATAGATCGCCGTATCACACTGATTTTATGCAAAAAATGTTAAATGAATTTTTGAAAAGTCAGGTAAGAGTCCTCAAATTATTCTTAAAATCAATAGGAACGTATGGTTCGCAAATATCCATTTCAGGTTTTAGTGGTTATGTAACTGAGGTACTCATCTTAAAATATGGTTCTTTTAGGAATGTTCTGCAAACATTTGCTGAACTTAAAGCAAACTACGTCATATCGATAGATACACCGGATGAAAAAATAATCTCCAAATTTAAGAGCCCCATTATAATAATTGATCCTATTGATGCCAATAGGAACCTTGGCGCTGCCATATCAGCTGACTGTGTTGCAAAATTTGTGCTTGCATCAAGACACTTTTTGAAGGATCCTTCTTTTGAATTTTTCAAAGTATCCCACAAGCCCAATGCAAAAACTATAAGGCAAATTAAATCAAATTTGCTTGTAGTAGAATTTAAGATTCAAAGAAGGAGTCCTGATATACTATGGGGCCAGTTAAAAAGAAAACTGGCTAGCATTTCAAAACAGCTTGAAAATGCAAGATTTGAAATAATTAAAACATTTTGCTTTACTGATGAGCAGGAACGTGCAGTATTTATCTTTATGGCAGAGCTTGCAAAATTGCCAAAATTAACTATTAATGACGGCCCTGAAATATTTCTAGGAGCAGAAACAGATGCATTTATCAAAAAGAGAAAGAGCAAATCAATTATGATGTGCACGGAAGGTATGAGAATTATAAGCATTGAAGAAACCGAAAAAAGACCTGTTAAGGAACATACAAGTTTAATAATTGAAAAGGACATCAAATCTGGTGCCAAAACTGGAATAGCTTTAGACCTTTCAAAAGGATATTCTATCTATTTGGCAAATGAAAGAGTGTTGAATAGTTTTGTTTCCACCGCCATTAATCTCATGGTCCGTGATGGAGAATTTATTAGACACAGATAATAGGAAAAGTCTAGAATTTTTGCTGACTTATCCTATATTTGATGAAAAGACTTTTGATAGTAGGATGAGAGAATTGTCATCTATGGAAATTAATTCGGTATTCTCATTTGGTAATGTACAATTAAAAATGGTCCACATAATAGGCAAGGGATCAGTTGGCTTGGTAACTCTGGCAAAGTACAAAAAGAAACTTCTAGCGTTGAAGATTAGAAGAACCGACGCTAATAGAGTGAATATGTATGATGAAGTACTGTATCAATCACTTGGAAACTCAATCGGGATTGGTCCTTTTCTCGTAAATTTTTCTGAAAATTTCATATTGATGGAGTATATCAAAGGGTCAAACATTGAAAGTTGGTACAAATCGCAAACATCAAATAAAAAGTTGCTACGTTGTACTAATGCAATACTTCAACAGTCTTTCCTTCTTGACTGCCTAAAACTTGACCACGGCCAACTGAGCAGACTTGACCGGCATATAGTAGTGTCGCCAGATGGTTTGCCAACAATTTTGGATTTTGAAACATCAAGTACAAAAAGGAGGAGCAGTAATGTGACTAGCGTATCTCAATCAATTTTTCTACATGGACCGATACATGCGAAACTAGGAGATGCAATCAATAAGGAAAGGACAGACATCATCAAAAGTATCAAAGAATATAAAAAACACATGAACCGTGAAAAATTTCAACGAATCCTAAATTTGTTAAAATCATAGAGATTCGGTTTTAGAAATAAAGTCCAACCTGATAGTAATTTTCAAAATTTGTGCATTAAGATTCTTAAAGCAGTATCCTTAAGTTAATTGAATGTCAAACTCGCAGACATTGGTCATCAAGACTTTAAAGAAAATGAATCTAAAAGGTGGAACAGTGATAGATGGTTTCGCAACGACTGGGATTACAAATACTATTGCATCTGAATGTATACTTCATTCAATTAACACACAATTGATAGCAACAATAGAATCCTCGTACTTTTCTCAGTTATCTGTAGTTAGAAACTCTATCCCCTATTTTCCAGTAAGAATATACGCTAATGAGGAATTAAAGACAGCAATTTTTATCTCGGAAATAAGTATTGAGCCATCATTGTACTATCTCGTTGGAAATACTATGCTAAATTGGGCGAAGGACAATGAATGTGACCTCATCATTAGCTCAAGTAACAGTGTAAATCCTCAACCTACTAACGCTTCTAATCCAAATGAATATTCAATTGCAGCAATTGGCAATACAGTACGAGCAAGGAACAGGTTAAAAGATTCAAAAATAGCGTTACTGAATAATGGTACTATAGGAGGAATTCCGGCAGTATTATTAAATCAGAGCTCAGTGTTAGGTATTGATGTAATCGTCTTGTTGGTAAAAATTATCGAAGGAATTCCAGATTTTAGAGCGGCAGCAGAGTTATCCACAACAATAAGCAATCTTGTTCCGGGTGTATCATGCAATATCCCATTACTATTGCAGGAAGCTGAAAAGATTGAAAAAGAGATTACCAAAATAAAAACACAGGGCACAGAAAGTGAGATGGATGCGTATGGTTAGGGCTAAATCAGACGTCGACAGGCTTGCAAGTGTCAGTCACTCAGTAAGTTAGTCAGACAGTCAGTTGATTTGGTTTCTAAATCTCATGGTTAAAACAAAATAATTTGCACTAGTCTGTCTTTGTAGCGATAATTTTTACCAGGTTT
>Ga0193736_1000008_pt1 | contig 64495 bp, 61 predicted proteins | sample L2m1metaG_FD_160566 | JGI IMG/M metagenome (GOLD analysis project Ga0193736, IMG submission 160566) | Soil microbial communities from a riparian zone of the East river system, Colorado, United States - L2m1 | ecosystem: Environmental > Terrestrial > Soil > Riparian zone | place: USA: East River... | reverse complement strand
GTATCTACATAAATCCCGGATTTTGCCACGATGATTAATGAATCAAATTTTCCAGATTTATGGAACAATGCATTTCCTACTTCAGTATCTATTACTGCGGAATTATCTATATTTGGATTTCCTGTCTGTTTGATTATTCCTCTTACGGCGAAACTCTTTGAATCTGATTCCCTTTTTCCTGTAGTGGGATCTACAAAAGTGTACGTGGCCTTGACAGTTTGATATAACTTTAGAAATGGAGCATCCTCCCCTGGAGGATTGGCCAAATCATTAGAAACAATAATGGCGGAGGGATCATTTTGTCGTACAGTCGATCCTTCGACAAATTCTAGAGTAGGAGAAAGTACTGTTAATTTCTCCGGATCCATGGAAAACACTTGATACTCTTTTGAATCACCTTGAGATTCTAGTATGACTTGGGCTTGATACGATGGAATAACGTCTTCTACAAATGGTAAAGACTTTAGTCTATTTTCTACAGCGGCATTTAGTGTGATTTTTGGCGTCGGTGGAGGGCCTACCGCCGGTCCTCCTCCACCTTGCGGTACTTGGGCAGGATTTATGAAAATGATATTTGCTGCAAGATTACTTAGCTGCTTGCTAAAAAATCCACCAAATCCTGCACTAATACCACCGACAGCAACCATTAAGCTGCTTCCAACCATCACCATAATAATTGTTAAAATGGATTTCATCTTTCTTTCTTTCAGTGCATCAAAAGACAAAACAAAGATTTCCTTTATGTTCATGGCTATTTTATCTCACTATTGTTTTTTAAAATTCTCATCATGAGAAGCATCCTCACCACCTAGTAGTGTTTCAATGTCTTCATCGTTTTGACTATCATCTTTAGAAGAACTATTTGCTTCATTATCTTTCAGTTCCTCCTCTAGGGGCTTGGTCTTTATTTTGGATCTGAACCTTCTAAGAATAACAATACCAATTATTACTGCTACAATGGCTACCATTACAAAAAATATCATTGTATAATTACCAAGAAAAGCTTGCCCTTGATTACTTGTTGTCACAGGAGCAATAAATTCTACGGTTCCATTAGTAATTACTGTGTAACCATTTCTAAGATCGTCACTATATGTTACCTTTAATGATACTGGATAGATTCCCGAAGCAGAGCTATTTTTCAAAGCCAGGGGAATACTAAATGGAAGTGGGGAATTTTCTTCAAGATCACCAAGATACTGCGGGAAAGAGGAAGCAGGAACAAGGACATTCTTATTTTCATAATCCTTCGACATTGGGGTTGATGACTTAGCGAGTGTTTGATTTTCACCACTAATGGTCGACGATGGATTTAATAATTCTAAAGTGGTGAATAATGCCAGTGTATTCCCTTTGTTCAAAATATTGCCCACCAGATTTGGATTTCCACCTATGTAATTAACAGCAAGATCATTGATATTTACTGTTATATCGCCTATTACGTTTGCTCCTAGGTTTAAGGAATCAGATTTGACTTGATTATTATATATGTATTGTATTGATACTTTAAAGGATACAGGACTGTTAATCAAGGATTTTGAAGCAAATACAGATGTAATGAATTCCTGAATAGAGAATGGGTCTATTTTATTTAAATTCCACTTTGAATCCCCAAGGATCTTCATAGAGATAGAATCTGTATTAAGAGAGATTACTACATCTGTAATGGGATTGGTATTTGTATTAGTAATATTAAACTTCAGATCATCTACTTTACCTGCTATCAAGGATATGATACTTTTATTTGCATTTGCATTTGCATTTGCATTTGCATTTGCATTTGCATTTGCATTTGCATTTGCATTTGAGGGCAAATCGATACCATCACTACTATTAATATTATTATCATTATTCTCAATTTCGTTTGGAATAATTCCATTTTCATTAAAATTGAAATCACTAACTTGAGTCAGTGGGTAAGAAAAGGTTTGATTTCTATGTTCGTTGTTACTGTTACCCCTATTACCCGAATCATCTTGACCACTTTGGATAGTTACATCTGATAAAGAATTACCACTTCGAATTGTATCAGAATTAGTAACTGTGGGCGAAAGAGTTAATCCAGATTGTGGAGAAGAGGGTAAAATATGAACTCCCATTAGCCTATCTATCTCCTTCTTGTTACCGTACGCATCGTTATAAGATATTTTTAGTTGTATATTCTCTAATATGCTACCTACAGAATCGCTAGCGAATATCACAGGATTTATCTTTACGCTTCCACCAGCTGGAATCGCACCCACATTAAAGGTCGAGATTCCTGAGTTTATTAAAGGGATTACTGTAGATTGTTGTACTGTTGTAGTTGAAGTATTGCCATTGCCTGTTGAGCTTGGAATGACATTATTATCGTCAAATTGATCCCGCTGATCTCTAGATGTTACCTCTACAATTACTCCTGTGGCAGAAGCAGATCCTTCATTCTTAATTAATGTCTCCACAAAATTAGGTTCTCCTGGAGTCAAACTTATAACACTTGCGAAAGGCAATTTTCCATCTTGGAATGTGTTGTTGATTGATTGCGACGAAGCCGATACCGAAAATGGTATTGCATCCAAAATAACTTTACCACTTAGTTTAAATGGAATTTTAATCGTCCTGTCTCTTGTATCCTCTTCGTTTTGTTCTGCAACATTAAAATATCGTATTTTGAGAGAAGCCGCATATTCTTTTCCAACTAGAGTATCCTTTGATATTGTTACTGGAAAGTAGAGAGTGAAGGTTTGGCCCGCATTGACTAGACCATTGAAAGTGGCTAATGCAGTATCATTATCGACATTTTTTGGAGAAACATTGGCAGTAAATCCTGGTGGAAAATCTAACGATGCCCTTATACTTGTTATATCTGAAAAGCCTCTGTTAATAAGAACTATAGCGAGCATCGAATCTCCTTCCCCCGGTCCAACTTCTTGTCTTGGAACTGGAGGTATATCTTGTGCACCTGATGAAACGGAAGAGGTCTCTGCAATAACCGATCCTTGAGCGGTTTGATCAGTGAAGAAGGAATCCACAAATGCAAATTTTGTGGGACCTTCATTTCCTTCATCATCATCATCCTCATCATCATTGCTACTTGAACTCACAGAAGGAGTAGTAACAGTATTTGTGATAATGACAGGGCTTGGTGGTTCCTGTTCTATTGGAGGTTCATCGCCTTTTGGAGGTTCATCGCCTTTTGGAGGTTCATCGCCTTTTGGAGGATCTTCATTTGATGATTCCGAAGACTGTTTGTTATTGTCTCCTGATTTTTTATCACTATCAGAATTCTCTGATTTATCACTTTGACTGGTATCATGTTTTTCCTTGTTTTCTTGTCCTCTATGTGAATCTGCAAAGGTAAAAGAGATGATTGTAGAATTCTGGACAAGAATAATACTGGTCGAAAGTAGAGACAAAAATAGTACCGTAGAGAAAATATTCAGGAAGCCAGTGTTATCATTTGTTTCGTGGAAGAAAATATTCATGTCGCAAAATTTACTACTTGTTTTTCAATTCTTCCATCTTTGATATGTATCGATCTATCAGTGCTTGCTGCTAAATCAGTGTTATGAGTTACCATAATGATAGTTCTCTTGAATTTGTTTGACAATAACTTCAATAAACCAAAAACATCTGTTCCTGTCTTCGTATCCAAGTTTCCAGTGGGCTCATCCGCAAGGATTATCGCAGGATTATTCATGAGGGACCTAGCTATAGCCACTCTTTGTTGCTCTCCCCCACTCAAGTTAAATGGTCTGTATTGTAATTTGGATTTCAATCCTAGAAAACTAAGTAACCGCGTCGCTCTGAGTCTTCTTTCCGTTTTGCTCATTCCTCCTATGATAGCTGGGAATTCTACGTTCTTCAGCACGGTTGTCCTGTTGATTAAATTATAAGATTGAAAAATAAATCCTATCCACTTATTTCTCATTGTTGCAGCTTGTGAATCATTCAACGAAAAAATGTTAATTCCATTAATTAATACTTGTCCACTAGTTGGCCTTTCCAAAGCCCCTAGCATGTTAAGCAATGTGCTTTTACCACTTCCGGATGGACCAACAATCGATACAAATTCGCCTTTTTTTACACTAAATGTAATGTTGCTAACACCGATTACTCTACCAGCTTGAGAGTCCCAAAATTTGGAGAGATTTCTTACTATTAAGGCAGAATTACCATATTCATTAGATGGATTGTTTGTCAAACTATCCTTCCCTTCTGATTACACAATGCAATAATGTTGAATTACTGAGCAATATTAAAGCAATTAGGCTCTAATAATCCATATAATGGAAGGTTTGAGATTCAAAATGTCTCTTCTGTGTCTTTGAGGCCTACGAAAGAGATTCAAATTGAATTCAACATGCCTTCATTTTCCAATAGCATAATCTTGAATTGATGGCCCATAGGCGAGAGGGGAATATGACTACTCAGGAACACCATTTTATTTAGTCCTAATTAATACCGTCATACGTAATTTACTCCACGATATAGACAACAGACTTTTATAAACGGCTCTATTTGGTATCCACAACTCATGAAACAGCCTATCCTGGATAAAATTGATTTGAGGATTATCCAAGTCCTTGCCAAAGATTGTAGGGTATCTTACAGAAATATTGGCTCAGTTGTGGGCTTGAGTACAAAGAGTGTTAGAGCAAGAATTATCAAAATGGTATCTGGAGGTGTGATCGAAAAGTTCTTTGTCTACGTAAATCCCGCAGTCCTCGGTTATGGAACAGAATGTATTTTGAAGATGAGATATAATGAGTTAACAGAGAATGTTATTAATCGTCTTAATCTATTGGGCGATTTATTCTTACATGTTAGGCAGATTGGAGGAACATCTGTATTTTCTTTGGTCGTAAAGTCAGGATCTGAAAATAAGATTCCGCTATTAATTGATTCACTGAAACCCACTGTCATACAGAGCATGTTTGTAAGCCGACCGCACGTACAGAAAGGACCAAAGGAATTGGATTTCAAGATAATTAAATGCTTGTTACCAAATCCTCGTATGAACATTTCTGAAATTGCTAGGAAACTTTCAATTTCTGCAAAGACTGTGAGCAGGCGCTTAGATATGATGAAAGAAAATAATGTCGTGCAATTTTCTGTACTAGTGAATCCTGCCTCTACAAGAGGGTATATACAATTTGTTATTGTGATATCTGTTAAGGATACTCTGTATCAATATGTTTTAGAACGTATATATCGCGAATTGTCAGGAAACCTGCTACTTCAAGCACCTGTGACTAGTCCCGATAACCTGATTGTACTGATAATGTTTAGTCAGGATATATTCACAGTGGATTCAATTCTCAGAAAGGTTGAATCATTTGATGGAGTCAATAGAGCCGAATTGGATATACTAACTGGGATAACACTTTCCCAGGACTGGATGATAAACGAAATTGAACAAAGATTGAAAAAGGAAGAGCAGATATACCTGAAGAAACCGACAAAAAGTAACAGGTAGCTTTAACTCAAAAAAATAATGAGGGGAATGTGATTTAGTCGGGACAGAGAGCTGAGCCTAAGCATTTTTTAGGAATACTCGCAATTCTACCAACATTGTCACTGCCTTCTATCGCCTCGGAGATTTGTTTGTTTGATAATTCTGCGCTCGCATTTGCCTTGCTTCCAACACTTGTGATATTAATCACATCCCGACCTGTGCTGGGAGTGGACATGTTCTGGTTCACTAGATTTAGTTCGGCAAAGAGAATTATAGAAAGACTGCCAACTGCTAGGATAGAAATTAATAGAATGACTATTTTCATTTAGTCCCCGCCACCATTTAGAATCAACATTGTAATCGCCAAAGTTATTGTGTTTGTTAATACCAATGTAGGGCTATTTGGTGGACTAGACTTTGATTTTGTAATTTCAATTAAGTTTAGAAGTGGCGTTAGAAGAATAATACTCATTCTAAAATCTCCCTACTTAACCTAACACTGCACATTAATTATTTATCGCGTTAAGATCACATTAAGATTAGTAGCACGACTGATTTACTTATATCAATCCTTTAGTATATCTAATAAGAAAATTGTAGACCACACCTGTACCAGAAATATATGAAAGAAGTAATAATAGATTCGACAATTGAAAAACCCATTACAATATACAGATTGTGCCAGACAGTAAGAAACGAGCTTCGTATTTATCGCTTGACAGTAAAATAAGATGATCTTCCTCAATTAATTTAAAGATCCATCAGGTAAGTATCACACCAGATAAATATTTACACGTAATTTTCTCATATCCTAGCTCAACCATTTGCTTTTATCCAATCGATTTTCGCCTTCTTAAGTAACAGTAAATTGCTTGTTTGAGTTCTCGTCTTGGAATATTTGTGTCTGATTGAAAACAACAGTGTAATTAAAATAAGAAATGTGGCAATCACAATTTGATAAGTTATTAGTTGCTCAGCCATCCTTCTCAGTTACTTATGTTTAGCAATTTATTTATATCGAATAAGTTCCATCTAAATCTTGAATTTATATGGTCTTGAGAAGTTTATTGCTCAACATCCCAATTAAAGAAGAAAATGAGAGATCCGTAACTCATTTGATTTCTTACAATTTATCTTACAGTTCATGTAATTAAAGTCCCTTTGCTGGTCCTAAAACAAGGAGCTCGAATCAAGATATCCAAAAATAATAAGATTGTCAGTGTAGTGGATGACGAACAAAAGACTGCTCAATTATTCCACAGTGCATTAAATACATTAAAAGGAATCAATGTTTTCGAGTTTACAGATCCTATTTTAGCATTAGAACATCTCAAAATAAACAAGTTGGACTATGCAGTTATGATTTCTGATTTAAGAATGCCTGTGATTAATGGAGTGCAACTATTAAAAACGGTAAAGGATTTGAATCCCTCAACAAGAACTATTTTAATGACAGGATACGATATTGATAACAGTCTCCTTCAAGAGTATACAAAAAAGGAAATAATAGATTGTTTTCTAAGAAAGCCAATAGAACTTGGTCAATTACTATCAGAAGTAAATAAGCAAATTTACAAAATCAAAAATACTAAATAAAACCAGAATCTTCTTTCGGAACTTCTAGATCAATCCAGTAAGAATGTATGTTCATTGAAAAATGATATGAGTACTCTGAAATTATGTAAGCTGAGGTATTATGATAGTATTTCAATATAGAAGACAAGAAACTAACTAAGATTGACTTTTGTAATGTAATATTTTACATAATCATCAAAGTAGGCTGCCAAAACAAGCATGTACTCTGTTGGTTGTTTTCTATAGGGGAATTCGCCATAGAAAGTATGACAACCGTCATCAGTGGTATTGAAATTACATTCCAAATTTATTAAGTGATGTTGATTGGTAAATCCTATCGTGCCGTTTTCATAATTTACTTTTATCCGATGTTCCTTAATCAGGAATGCGTCAAAATCTACTATCGAGTCTCGATCAGGAGAATTAAAAACTCCACGAACTGGGTTACGTCTAGTTGCGTTTATCACGTCATCTTCTGCAATCTCGTGCTTCACAATTTGATTTTTCTCTAGGAGAACGGTATAATTTAGTCCGAATGAGTATGATTTGCCCAAGGTCTCAACCGTAGCGATATCTATACTACTATTATTGTTTAGTGCATAGGTATTAGTCGATCCACTTTCTACACTCATAAGTATAAGGATTGGAATTAACGCTACTGATAAAATAATTTTCATTTCCTTTTTCCCGGTTATATGTAGTTGTTGAACTTGCTCTATTATTATATTTTACAAATATAATGTCTAGTACGACTCCCAAAAGTCAAAATCATAAAAATATTTAGTGATGTTTGAAAATGTAACAACAGGCAATTCTCGTGGCTTTTTCAATAATTCGTATGAATCTCTATTCTGGTTATGGGATTTGGATCCAGATTAGTTAAACTATTGAATGGATATTTGTTATCTTGCAATGAATTCGATTGATTATCTTTAATCACGGTCAGTAAATCAGACTTGGTTAGTAATTGTCTTAATTTCTCAATGTTATATTTGGTGTGATTATCTCTAGTCATGTCATTGACAAAGTCTTTACCTACCACTAAGATTACTTTTTTTGTAGCGATATCTTCCCCGTTGTAATAATTTCTAAATTCATTGATACCATCTCTATCAAATATGTACTTTGGAATCCAAAGCCAATAATTAGTTCCAAGAACGGTTACCCCGTTCTTGTTTGTGTATTCTTTACTATCATCGCTTATAGATCCTGTATTTGCATTTTGAATTTGATTTGCGATACCTGAAATAACTTGGTAATGAAATGACGTAAGGTTGAGTGTGACAAGCATAATCGTGACAATCAATCCATACGTGCCAATTCCTAACACGAATACATAAGGTAACACTTTCCCAATCTTGCGATTAGGTAACAGTTTGGAGATTTTACTAATTAATATAGCAGACCCTATACAAAATGCAGGAAATAGCGGTACGGGATGCCAATATGATACATATCCACTAAGCAGATTAAAGAGGATGAACGGCACAAACCATAATATAATAAATAAATCCCTCGCCTTCACTACTGCATACAGAGTACCAGCAAGTGTAAGCAATAAAAGAACTGGATCTATGGCAAATAGCTTTCCAAATGCACCAGTAATTCCCATATTTTCTCTTTCTGATTGCCACAACAAACCGTTAACCCATTGATCATATTCCCCATTCAATATTGCAAAAAGTGGCCACAATAGAGGTATCAATACTACTGGAGCTAGCCAAGTACCAACTAATTTCCAATTCTTGGAGTTGGAATAAATAACATATATAATCAAAGGAATTAGGGTGAAAATTGGAATCTTTGTGAATATTGCCAAACCAAAAAGTACTCCAGATACTGTTCCTAAAACATAAACTATTCTCCCTTTTGATTCGTAATCCTTTAAGTACATTGCCACAAGTATCGAAGCAAGTAAAAAAGGGAGTTGTATAGGCTCTAGCCATATTCTTCTAATCAGCCATGTTAGCGGCATTACCGCAAAAAGGATAGAAGCAATTACAGCGGTTGTGGTTCCATAGCGACGTTCAGTTATTTTGAATAAGAGAAATGTATCTAGTATTGCTAGAATTCCAATTAGCATCCTTGGAACCAAGAAGATCTCTTTTATTGAGGAAGGTTCCACCGATGGATTAATCGAATCTGGATAACCAACTCCACCTAATATAGCTGCCAGAAACAGCTGTCCAAAATAAGGATGAGTATAAGGATGCAATGGGTAACTCAATAATTCATCAGATTTTTCCTGCGGACCAAGACCACTTAAGACATGTAGTGTTTTTCTAAGATAATGGTCTTCATCCCTATAGATACTCGGAAATCCATCAAGATTCCATAGGTGAGTAAAAGCAGAAAGTGCAATTGGGATAAGTAATAATACAAATCTAAAATTCGATCGATGGGAATATCTAGACACGTATTGTATCAAAGAGTTTATAAGAATTAGACCGGTATAAAATCTGTAACGTTGAATGTTAAAATGACCGAGACATATAGACAATTGGTTATCTAAAAGTTATCTTACAAAATTAAACTTAATTGTCGTCTGTTAAATCTACATTATTTTTCAAAATCTGTTTGCTCCAGCTCACTGTCACTTTTAACAGCATTACTCTGGATAATGAGTGAATTATCCGTACCTTTCACTTCATTCGATGTTTTTACCTGATCTACATAATATTCGTTAGAACCACTATTGTTTGAAGCATGTGTAAAAACGATTCCATTGGTAGAATTAAAAATTTTATTATTAAATATTTTATTGGTAACCTCCTGAACCATTAATGCATCATGTGCTCCAATTATCTTATTGTCAGATACTATATTATTGGAAGTATCAGTGAGATCTATCCCTATATTACAATTTGAAAGAGTATTGTTATGTATCTTGTTATATTCTGACAACCTGTTCAATCCGATGCATATATCTTGATCGTGAACATAATTATTTTGTGCTATCGAATGATTTGTATTAATACTAAATGCAATACCTCGATGACCATCCAAATTATTATACACCTCATTTCCTTCGATTAATATGTTATAACAGTCTTTTGAACATACTACAGCTGTTGCATTATTATGATGTACCTTATTACTACGTATTATCATATCATGTGTTCCGGTATGTGGATCTATTCCATATAGATGATTATCATGAAAATTATTATTCTCAATAATCATATATCCCATTTTATTGGAATAAAATCCCTTTAAGAGATGGTGAATATCATTACCACTCACATTAGAGCCAATTCCTCCGTAATAACTTAATCCAGAACACTTGCTGCATGAATAACCAAGATAAGCTAATTCAGAATTAGTGATATTAGTTGTGCCAGATGCTTTATTTGATACTCTTATAAAAGGTCTAGGCTCAACAGTATCATATTCTGATTTGGTGTCTTCTTCTCCAGGTCTTTTACCTAGATTAAATTTAACAACATCATTTTTCTTTGCATCCCATGAAGTTATTTTTACAGAATCTATTTTCAGGGAACCAAGTACGTGAATTCCATTCGGATTATTATTATTATTTTTACTTGTTACTATAATATTTTCTACTTTCTCGTTAGTGCTTTTGTTCCTATTATTGATATTTGAGTCAACTTCTCTACCATTATTGTTACTATCATTGGATAGTATAGTTAAATTACTTAAAAAAATTTGATTGTTTTGTTCTTGCTCTTTTGTAGTCTTTGATTCTGATGATAACTGTACAGTGACTGCTGGAACTATTCTTAGCCAGCCGGTATCGATAGAGTCTATTATAAGTGTGGCATTCTTGCCGACAATAATCCCCGCGTTCAATAACCATACATTGTTGTGTTGTACACTACTTCTAGAACTAAAGTCATCAGAATCAGAATCAAGATTTACTCTTCTTAAAATACTTGAATTGTTTAGTTGCTTGTCAATATCAGAAAGTCTTGCTGATTCGCAAGAAATAGAAATTAATCGTGTTTTAGAGTCAAATTTTATACACGAATTGTCACTACCATGAACTTCATCAAAATAATCTCCTGTTGATTCATCTATGCATATATTCACATAAATAACAAAAGTTACTATTAAAATGATCTTAATAGCGTGCATTAAGCTGGATTTTATGCAATTTTGTCCAACTATATTCTTTTCTATGGTCTAGGAGAGAAATAATATAAAATATCTTCTAATATTGAAAATAGTAAATAAACAGGAAACGTTATTTTATGAGCCCGTCGGGAATCGCGTTGCTAACAATTCGGATCAACTAAAAGATCTTTATTCCTTTATTCTCTCTTATGTCTTAATATACAGAGATCACTACCTTGTTACTTGCACAGTTGTTTCAGTTATTCAGGTTCAAACATTGACTCAGATCCTGGTACATGATCATATATCTCTTGAGAAAAGTCGGACTAAACATGTTCTTTATTTCATCTGTGAGAAATTTGAATTTTTTTTCTGCGAGCATTTGCTGAATCTGTGTATCTCCATTTGCTATAGTACGGGTCCAGAGGGACTTGAACCCTCGACCAGCTGCTCCGCAGGCAGCCATTCTATCCAAACTGAACTATGGGCCCAAACTTTTCTAACAGAGTTCCTTATATGAACTAGCTGTGGAATCTATCTCTATCTACATCAAGTATTCATGGAAATATATGAAACTAACATATGGAAATCAATTTCATTCCTCAAACAATATATGTAGATAAACTTGATTATCATAGTAAATCGATCAACATGGTAAGGTCATTCCTTGAAGAAATCGACAAACGCATACTCCTTTTTGATGGTGCTATGGGAACTGAAATACAGAAACTTAAGCCAAAACCAGAAGATTTTCCAAATAACAAAGAAGGATTCAATGACGGGCTTATTCTATCCAGACCAGAATGGATTGAAAACATACATAGGAGTTATTTAGAAGCAGGTTCAGACTGCATTGAGACAAATACCTTTGGTAGTAACCAAATTAAGCTCCAGGAGTATGGATTTGGAGAACAAACAGTATCAATAAATAAATCTGCCGCACAACTTGCAAACAGGGTAGCCAAGGAATTTTCAAATGAAAATAAGTTTGTTATAGGATCAATGGGACCAACAGGTTATCTTCCAAGCTCAAACGATCCTGATTTGGGAAATATTAGCCTAGATACAATTACAGATGCATTTGATTTGCAAGCTCAAGGTCTAATATTAGGAGGTGCTGATGTACTTCTTATTGAAACAAGTCAAGATATATTAGAAGTTAAACTTGCCATAACCGGATCATTTAATGCGATGCAAAAAGTTGGCAAAGTACCCATAATTTCCAACATAACCCTGGACAAATACGGTAAGATGTTACTGGGTACAAACGTCCAGTCAGCATATACAACAGTTAGCGACATGGGAATTTCAGTTTTTGGACTAAATTGCTCTACAGGACCAGCTGAAATGGAATCAAGTATCAGATGGCTCGATGAACAAGACGAATTACCAATCCTTGTGATGCCAAATGCTGGAATGCCAATTAATGAAGGTGGTACGGCGGTTTACAAGATGACCTCAAAAGACATGTCACGGCAGCTCGGAGAATTCCTGCACAAGTATAAGAGAGTGAGAATGATAGGGGGTTGTTGTGGAACAACCCCAGAGCACGTTAGAGAATTCAGAAGAATTTTAAAAACGTATAATTTATAATTCGCACGCGAACAACTGAGAATATATCAATTCTATGCACCTGAAACATGTACCCCGAGTTAGCTCAGCATTAAAGGCTGTAGATTTAACTCAGATTCCTCCGCCCTTAATTATTGGAGAGCGTCTGAACACTCAGGGCTCAAAAAGGGCAAAAAGATTGGTGTTATCAGATGACTTTGACGGGCTGATAAACCTTGGAAGAGAACAAGTAAGTGATGGAGCTCATTGCATTGATATTTGTGTAGCAACAACTGAAAGATCCGACGAGCTTGAATTTATGAAAAAGCTCGTGAAAAGATTAAGTCTCGAAGTCGACGCTCCTTTAGTCATTGATTCAACCGATCCTAAAGTGATTACAGAGGCAATATACCAAATTCCAGGAAGACCAATCATTAATTCTATCAACTTGGAAGGAGACGGTTCTCGATTCCATCTACTTGCACCAATTATGGCAAAATTTGGAATTCCATCAATTTCAATGTGCATTGGACCAAACGGAATGGCCAAGACATCGGAAGAAAAAATTAAAGTAGCAAGATTACTCTTTGAAACAGGAAAAAAATACGGATTACAACCATGGCAATACATATTTGACGTACTGACCTTCACGCTAGCAACTGGTGAGCAAGAATATGCAAATTCTGCAGTTGAGACACTTAAAGGCATTTCCTCAGTCAAGAAGGAAATTGAAGGTTGCTTTACTACTCTTGGACTAAGCAATATTAGTTTTGGTCTATCTGTAAGTGCAAGAAAAATAGTCAATTCGGTATTTTTGCATCACGCATTGAAGGCAGGACTGGACACGGTAATTATTAATGCAAAGGATATAATTCCCATAGGAGAAATTAGTCAGGACCAACTCAAGCTTGCAGAGGATCTTATTTTTAATAGGCATGCTAGTGCTCTTTCTGAATTAATATACTGTTTTGAGAACAAGAACATAACTGTTACTAATTCACAAAGATTAGAAGAAATAGACAAAAATTGGGATTTTGACAAACGATGTCACTATCGAATAGTAAATCGAGTAAAGGATGGAATAGAAGAAGACGTGGTAGGATCTATTACTGACAAACTTGAGAAAAAACTAAAGTCAAAACCGGGAAATATTCAAAAAGAAGAATTGCTAAGGCAATACCCCGAGCTATCTCATGAAGCAGCGGTCCAAACCCTAAATGAAGTATTACTTCCGGCAATGAAAGAAGTGGGTGACAAGTTTGGAGCTGGTGAGTTGATTTTACCTTTTGTACTAAAATCTGCAGAGTGCATGAAATCTGCAGTATCAGAACTTGAAAATTATCTTGTCAAAAAACAGGGAGTAAGCAAAGGCAAACTTGTTTTATGTACGGTGTACGGTGACGTGCATGATATAGGTAAGAACCTCGTAAAAACAATTTTCTCTAACAATGGTTACACTGTATATGATCTTGGTAAACAGGTCCCAATACAACAAATTGTAGATAAAATAAAGGAAGTACAAGCGGACGCTGTAGGTTTATCTGCATTACTAGTTTCAACTTCAAAACAAATGCAGTTTTTTATAGAAAACGCAAGACAACTAAATCTCAATATCCCAACATTATGTGGTGGTGCGGCCATAAACAGTGATTACATAAACAGAATTGCAAAGTCAGATGGCGTGTACAAGCCAGGAGTCTTTTATTGCAAAACTGCATTTGAAGGATTGAACGTAATGAATAAATTGAGATCTCCTGAAAAAGATAAATTTATTCAGGAATGGAATAATAAAATCAGTAAATTTGATGAAAAGAAAAAAACACAAGTAAAAACTGATATCGATACATTAGGTAGTAATGTAAAAACTGTAAACCCACCAACCGCACCATATCTAGATTCACCAATAATATTAGGCCCTTCAGAAATTAACCTTGATGAGGTATGGCAGTATTTAAATAAAAAATCCCTTTTTGTTCTCTCATGGGGTATAAGAGGAAAATCGGCGTCCAAAATTGGTGATCCTGAGGTACTACTATCAGAATGGAAGAAAAAAGTAATTGATGAGGGGCTTTTCTCGCCGCGTGTAGTATATTCTTACTTTAAATGTCATAATCAGGGTAACAAACTTGTAGTGGATTCAGATAAAAAAGGACAAGTAGTTTTTGACTTTCCAAGATCATCAAAGCCTAAACGGCTGTGTATTACAGACTATTTTGGGAAAGACGATGTTGTTCCATTCCAGGTAGTCTCTGTGGGTCAAAAAACCGTATCAAAAATTGAAGAGCTCAATTTAAACAATAATTATACCGATGCTTATTATCTTCATGGTCTTGCAGTAGAAACAGCAGAAGCTCTGGCAGAATGGGTCCACCATCGAATTAGAAGAGAACTAATTATTGATAAAAACAGAGGACTCAGATACAGTTGGGGATATCCAAGTTGCCCGGACACTATGCAACATTATTTAGTGTGGAAACTAATTGATCCAACCACAAGTGGAATCGGTCTTACTTCTGCAGGTCAGATAAATCCAGAGTACTCTACTGCTGCCATTGTAGTTCATCATCCTGATGCAGAATATTTTATACTGTAGATACGGTTAGATTTGAGATAGATAGATAAATGACAATTAGTGATTTTATTTTTTCCTGCGCAACAGATAATGTGCCTGCTTACTTTACCTATGAGGGTGAAGATATGCTAATCGTTCAATCAAAGGAGGGCGCTAAAAACCAGAAAAATGATTTTGAACAGATTGAAGGTTTCATGGATGCGCTGATATCACACGAGTCTGTACATGTAGCAATAGCAAAATTAGCTGATGGTCAGATTTCTGATTCGTTAGACGATCTTGAAATTGTTGTGGAAAGATTTGGCAAGAAATTCCAGGTTAGCCTAAATAATATGTTCTTTTCAACAGATAGCAGTGGAATTATCACAAAGTAAAAAGTGATCTTGTTACTCAGTTGTTATTTTTGCATGCAGCCTTCAATGATTTTATATATTTTTTCAATTTAGTTTGTAAGCAATCGATACTGTCATCTTTATTGTCATCAATCAATTTGATGATGGCACTGCCAACAATCACGGCATCTGCTCCATATTTGGACATAAGTTTTATGTGTTGTGGCTGACTTATTCCAAAACCTACAGAAATATTGTTCTTGTTCGAGCTTAATTTTTTTATGTTCCTAATAGCAGTAAGAGTGTATTCATTAAACGAATTTCTCGTACCCGTAGTACCGTACACAGACACAACATAGACAAAACCCGTAGAAACATCAAGAGTCCTTTTGATTCTAAAATTTGATGAATTTGGAGCAACAAGGAATACCGATGCAAGTTCAAGATTCTTTGAATATTCTAGGTACTCCCCGGATTCTTCTATAGTCATATCAGGGAGAATAAAGCCATCCACTCCTGCTTCCTTGGCTATCTCCATGAACTTTCTGAATCCCTTTTTTTGTAGAATATTAGAATATGTCATTATGACTATTGGAAGTTCAGGATATCTTTTCCTGGTCGCCCTAACAATATCCAGACAAATATCCGGATTAATTCCCTTCTTTAGCGCTCTAAATGAGGCCTCCTGAATTGTTGGACCGTCTGCAATCGGATCTGAAAAAGGGATACCTATTTCGATAATGTCAGCGCCTCCGTCCACAATTGATGAAATTATTTTCTCACTTGTGCTAGCGTTAGGATAACCTCCCAAAACATAGCATATCAGCCCTTTTTGATTACTTGATTTTAATTCAGCAAATTTTTTCTCTATTCTATTATTTTGTAATGATAACACTGACTATGACCTGTCGCGATATTTTTTTCTAAACTTCATTACTTGATCTATGTCTTTGTCGCCTCTACCAGACAATGTAACAATAATATTTTGATCTCTTCTCATTCTTTTTGCCAACTTCATTGCATATGAAACAGCATGGCATGATTCTAAAGCCGCTATAATACCTTCCAATCTTGAAAGTTTGAAAAATGCATCCAACGCCTCTTTATCATTACAGGTAACATATTCTGCGCGCTCAATGTCCTTTAGTTGAACATGCTGAGGACCCACGCCTGGATAATCCAAGCCTGCCGAAATACTATGTGTATCATTTATCTGGCCAAATTCATCTTGTAAAAGATATGTTCTCATTCCGTGCAGTATGCCCTCTGAGCCAACTTTTAGTGTGGCAGAATGTTTTCCTGTTTTGAGACCCATGCCACCTGCTTCAACTCCGTATAATGACACTTTGTTATCATCTAGAAACGGGAAAAAAGTGCCCATTGCGTTACTACCTCCACCCACACAACATACAAGTGCATAAGGAGAACTTGTACTAGCAGCGGTAGTTAAGTTTTTAAGCTGTGATTTGATTTCCTCACCGATTACGCTTTGAAAATCTCTTACAATCATAGGATATGGATGTGGGCCCACAACCGATCCTATCAAATAGTAAGTATCTTTTACATTTGTTATCCAATCGCGTAACGCTTCATTTATAGCATCCTTTAGTGTTCTTGTTCCAGAATCTACACGGTGTACCTTTGCTCCTAATAGTTCCATCCTGAATAAATTCAATTTTTGTCGTTCAATGTCTATAGATCCCATGTAAATTTCTGCCTTCAACCCAAGAACAGCTGCTGCCATTGCCGTGCCTACGCCATGCTGACCTGCTCCAGTTTCTGCAATTATTCTTTTTTTTCCCATTTTCTTGGCCAAGAGGCATTGGCCCAAACAGTTGTTGGTTTTATGTGCTCCGCCATGTAAAAGATCCTCTCTCTTGAGAAAAATCCTTGCACCACCGACATAATCTGTCAGATTCTTTGCAAAAAAGAGCGGTGTAGGTCTCCCTGCATAATTTTGAAGATAATAGTCAAGTTCCTTCTTAAAACCAGAATCGTTTTTAATTTTTTCGTATGCTTCCTCAAGTTCACTAATCGCAGGAACCAAAGTTTCTGGAATATACTTGCCTCCGTATTTTCCATATTTACCATCTATAGGAAACCGTTGTAAATTGGTCATTTTGATACGGATGCCAGAAATTGCTGTGAGTCTGAGGATTTAAACATAGCATAACTCCTTTATCTTTTCAAAAAAATTCTCTGATTCCATGATGCTTGTGCCAACTAGAAATGCATCAACGCCAATTGACCTTAACTTCTTGATTTCATCAGATTTAGATATTCCGCTTTCACTTATGATAATATTGTTTTGTTTATCAAATGTTTGTAGTAGTTCAATAGTAACGTTGATGTCAACCTCAAGAGTACTCAAATTTCTATTATTAATACCGATAAGTTGTCGTTTATTTTTCAGTATTTCCTTAAACTCATCTTCTGAATGAACTTCGCTAATAACTTCAAGGCCTTTTCTTATGGCATAATCAGTAAATTTTTCCATGCTTCCTTCCGCAAATCCCTTGTCAAATACGGTTTTAATCAACAAGATACAATCTGCGCCTATCTTTTTTGCTGCATCAATTTGAACCTCACTAACAATGATATCCTTCATTAACAAAGGCACACTGACACTTTTTCTGATAGATGCAAGATTATCGATAGAGCCTTCAAACAAGTAAGGCTGAGTGAGTACAGAAATCCCAGCAGCTCCTGATTTTGTCATTTGTATTGCTAGATCCTCTGGATTTATCTTGGATTGATCCAGAATCTTGCCTTTTGAAGGTGAAGCAAATTTTATCTCTGAGATAATGGGAACACGACTGCACGTCAGAATTGCTTTCTTTAGCGAAATTATAGAATGACTTTCATAATCATATTTGTCTGCATCATACAAACCTTCGTTGACGGACTTGTAAGAATTGTCAGTTAGTGTTTTTAGTCCCGTTTCTCTGGAAAAAAATTTACTCAAAGTCACACCAGAGAGTAATTTCAGTCCTAATCATATAACTGTATTCGGCTGTATAAGCCATTTAAGTGAACCTAAATTTCGTCACAGATTTGTTATTTTGTGCATAAACACATGCACCGTGGTACCTTCGCAACTACAGTGTTTGCATTAGGTTTGGCTAAGGACTTCCGAAATTTTAACTAACTTCGACATCGCTTCCATCGAGTTCTTCACGGAGTGCAGGTGCAATTTGCGTACCTATTAATTCCGTCGCTCGCATCAGTTTCTCATGAGGTAATGAAGCAGGGTTCATCATAAAAGTGATCCTAGAGATGCCGCCCAGTGCCTTACTGTGTCTTACGATTTTCTGAATTACTTCATCTGGCTCTCCTATGATCAGTGCTCCTTGAGGACCCATCTGTGCCTCAAAATGGTCACGTGTCATCTTAGGCCATCCACGCTCTTTACCTATCTCAGTCATGGTACGCGAGTATCCTGGAAAAAAGTCATCGGCTGCCTGCTTTGTACTCTCAGCTACATAGCCTAATGAATGTACACCTACTTTTAATTGATCATCTGAATAGCCAGCTTGTCTCCCAGATTCCCTGTAGAGATCGACTAGTGGTTTGAATCTACGTGTTTCGCCACCTATGATTGCGACCATCAAAGGGAGTCCAAGCTGACCGGCACGCACAAATGATTCTGGGCTTCCACCAACACCTAACCATATCGGCAAAGGATTCTGTAGGGGCCTCGGATAAATTCCCTGTCCATTAAGGGCAGGCCTATATTCACCAGACCACTGGACGCGTTCATTGTCACGAATATTTAATAACAAATCAAGCTTTTCTGCAAAAAGCGAGTCATAATCTTCCAGCCTCAATCCGAACAAAGGAAACGCTTCGACAAATGAGCCACGTCCTACTACCATCTCTGCTCGACCCTGTGACAAAAGATCCAAAGTAGCGAATTCTTGGAACAGTCGCACCGGATCAGTAGCACTCAATACCGTTACAGCACTGGTCAGACGTATGCGTTGTGTTCTTGCCGCGGCTGCTCCAAGGATAACAGTAGGTGCGGAATCAAGAAATTCCTTACGGTGATGTTCTCCGATTCCAAACAAATCCACTCCCATTTTATCGGCATATTCAATTTGCTCGACTAATTTTCTCAAACGCTCAGACGGGCTTAATGATAAGCCGGTGTTATCCCATGCTGCGAAACTATCAATTCCCACTTGCATTATTACGAATCATGTAAGGATATTATTTAAATCCGGTAATGGTTCCTTGCACCATTCTGTAGAAATGTTCAAAAAGGAGAATTGAGGAAAAAAATAATTGAGCAATAAGATTAGAGCCACTAATGGAGTCAATATTAATGTTGAAGACATTGGAGCGGGAAAACCAATTGTTTTCATTCATGGATGGCCGGTCAACCATAAAATGTTTGAGTACCAATTTACAGAACTACCCAAGCATGGCTATCGATGCATTGGTATCGATTTGCGGGGTTTTGGAGACTCTGATAAACCGTGGGACGGTTATAATTATAATTCAATGGCCGATGACGTCAAAGCTGTTCTTGACACACTCAACCTGCAAAATGTGGCCCTAGTCGGTTTTTCCATGGGAGGAGCAATTGCTATTCATTATATTGCTCGTCACCAGGGATCGCATATTTCAAAATTGGTGTTGCTGGGTGCAGCAGCACCATGCTTTACCAAACGAGAAGATTTTCCATATGGTATTGATAAGTCTGCAGTAGATGGTCTTATTCAGCAAACTTATACAGATCGTCCATCAATGCTCAAAAACTTTAGCGAAATATTTTTTGCAGATCCTGAAAAATTGAGTTCAGAATTTAAGATATGGAACCTAAGCCTTGGTTTAGCTGCTTCAGCATATGCGACGATTCAATGTGCAATAGAGTTAAGAGATGCTGATTTGCGATCAGATCTTAAAACCATTGGTATCCCCACCCTTATAGTTCACGGAACAGATGATCGTATTTGTTTATTTGAACTGGCCAAAGCCATGCATGATGGTATCAAAGGGTCTCAACTTGTTTCTATTGAGAAAGCCGGACATGGATTTTATTATGAAGAGAAAGAAAAATTAAATAGCGAACTTCTGAAGTTTATTGAATGACTCTTCTGAAGATTCATTTCTCGCTCAATTTATTCTCTTAATTGATTCAAACTTTAATTTTTGGATATCGTAAAATAGTTCTTTTTTATAACTATACACAATGATTGAATACGTATTCATAAGTGGTAATGTGTAATCATTATGGGAAATAGATTATGAAAAGAATTTTGCCTTGGACGTTTCGGAACTTAATATCATAAAAAATAATGTGACAAAATATTCAGGAACTATTGAAGATTACCTGAAAGAGAAAGGTTTTAAAGAAGTGCACTTCCACGATAGTGGAACGCTTCCCTCACATGCACACTATGGAAGCAAAGGTGGTTGTTCATTTAGATAATTGTGATTGCAGTTTTTAGTTCATGCTATACGAAATTACCATTTTACGAATTGAAAATATAAATTGATACTCTAAATCAGTAAGTCGTTCACATTGATCTGTAGGGTAACAAATATTTAGATAAATCTATAGAATATGCAGATTAATTTTTGTGAAGATATTACTGTAGTGTCATTGTAGTTTTATTCATTCATTCTTTGTTCATATGCTTTAACTTGTTCCCTGACCTTTTGACGCAACCAATCAATTGGAATAGGTTTTTCGATGAATAAATCTATAATTCCCTCTTTCATATACTTTTGAAATACTTCGTCTTCTTTAACTTCGTAAGCGCTAACTAGTATCGTTCTAACATTTGAATTGAGCATTTTGATCTTGCTTAGTAGGTCTAATCCATTTAGATTTGGCATTCTTAAGTCAGAAATAACAAGAGCATAATCTTTTTTATTTTCAATAAAATGCTCCAAGGCAGTTACGGGATTGTTAAAACAAACAACTGAGATTCCACTAATATGGCCATATATGGCATCTTGATACAGCTGGGTAATATCAAGCTCGTCATCTACGATACCAACAATCCTGTTGTTAATGGTCATTTAGTCCTCTAGTCATCGGCTTCTTGGTCTGATTGATCATCTGATTCTGTTTGATTTTCAGCTAGCTCCCTACTCAGAGATGAAAAGGAAGATTCATTGGATAACGTCGCTTCCGACAATGTATCATTAGATTGAGAGAAAGAGATTAACGCAAACGACGGAACCAAAATGAAGACTAAAGTAATTAGTGTTATGAACAAGTTCAACTTCAAACATTTCAATAATGAATCATTATTCATATGCGAGAATCTAAATATAAAGTAGACTATTTCAGGGTCTATTCGATCGTATAAGCACAGAAAATCATGAAATTAAGTGGCTAGATTTTGCTTTTTTTTATTTGGCGTCCTTATTTTCTTCGAACAATCCTATTAAATTACATTCAGTGTCCTTGAAGAGCAACGTGTAACCAATTCCAGGGATCGCCGTTTTAGATTCAATAATTTTTCCACCACCAGCCTCTATTTTGGCAGTATATTGATCGACCGATGAAACATTTATGAAAGGCGTAGTCCACTGTCCAATCCTGTCACGCTTAGATAAGCCTCCATCTATGCCAAGCTCATTTGATTCACCTGTTTTAATCTCCCAATATTCCATAGGCCCACCCCACTTATTGATCTGCCAACCAAAAACCTTATTGTAAAAGTTTACTGCACGCTCTGGGTCATCCGCAGAAAAATCCAAATACGATATTCTCGGCATACTCTTTAAGACTTAACATACCTTAAAAGGGTTGAAGAGTCAGAGACTTTACTATACTGCAAGCGTAAACTTGGGCACAATGCAATATTACCACTGTAAGAATATACTTCCATTCTTTAGAAAATAATCTTTACATTCATCCTTCTTTCTTCTTAGGAAGAGATATTACAAGAAAGAACGGATGTTCTTTGACCACTTACAAATTTAGATACAAAACGAGAAGACAAGGATCGTAAAAAACATTTTTGAATTATTGGTCAGAGCTTTCAGGAGTTTGTTAATTGATAAATCTCGAGTTCATCTCTTACTCTTTGACAAAGTCTATGAATGGTAACAGGTTTTTCAATATTCGAATCTATAATCCCTTTTTCAATATATTCTTGGAATAATTTGTCTTCATCAAAGTTGTAAGCACTCATCAATATAGTCCTGACACTAGAATTTGAATCCTTTACTCTCTTCAAAAGCTCCATCCCATTAAGACCAGGCATTCTTAGGTCAGAAATAACAAGAGCATAAGCGCCTTTGTTTTCTGCAAAATGCTTTAAAGCCAATACAGGATCGGTGAAAGAAAAGACGTCAACTCCATTAAAATTTTCACGCAATACTTCATAAAAAAGCTTGGAGATGTCTACGTCATCATCTATTACGCTGACAATCTTCTTCAATCCTTTTCACCTAACGTTAAGAATCTGGGTAAGCGTATACAACACTGCTTTATTCGACGACGAGAATTATTAAATCCTGAACACCAATTGATAATATCCTAAGCTGGTATTTAGGCAGACACTTATTTTGCAACAAGTGATCGAGTAATAAGTAAACTTAATATGTTAACTTAAGTTAATTAATTCAGCAAGTTATTCCTTCTCATTTTTTTGACCGGCTGATTTAGGAATATTACTGTATTACTAATTATAGAAGTATGTGGTTAGAAGAGCATAAGGGGCTGGTGATGCCAGAAATAAATACCTCTCAAATAATGGTCTTGAAGCAAACTTATTCGATGATTTGAATTGGCCACTTATTTGCAATCAATTAATAAATATATTATTGTTCATGATAACATTCTATCTGAGAATTGTCAGAAAGTAGAATCTTCCATGATAGGTCCAAGCTATCTCCCCGGTACATACCTAATGAACTTCACCATAGAGAAACAGAAATGTCGTTGCTTTTAACAATGTTTAAAGATTCTTATATCAAGCCAGACGAATTCTTGTTTTCGACTCCACAAATAGTGGGAAGGTCAGGAATTGGAAAGACATCTACGATTCTGAAATTTTCAAAAATGTTAGAAAATGAATTTATAAAATCGGGATTAACCCTCAAAGTTGCCTATATTAATCTAAAGTTACAGGGTGGCAATAAATATGCTGTTTATCGGTTCCTTTTGGAAAAAATAGCTCCAGAACTTCCATCACAAGGCCTCAGTGCAGAGGAGATGTTAAGATATCTCTTATCATATTTGACTGAGAACAAATTATACACCCTGATTATTTTGGATGAAATAGAATTTTTGCTCCGATCGAACAAAGATAGTGGCATAATATATGATTTTACGCGGCTCAATGAGTTTGATCCGTCAAAACACTGTAATGTTATAGGTGTCGTCTTCATCGCAAGGAGCACAGATTTTCATGATAAAATCGACAGTTCAGAATTAAGTACTTTAGGAAGATTGCCAATAGAATTCAAGCCATATTCCATAGACGAAATAAGCGATATTTTACTTACAAGGACTTCAGAATCATTCAATCCTAATGTAGTCGGTACTGATATTATCGATGAAGTTTCACTCATAACAACATCTTCACAGGTAGGAGGGGACGTACGATATGCTTTGGACTTGCTGCTATACGCAGGTAATCTTGCAGAAGCAAATGGGAGCGATCGAATCACATTAGACCAAATTCGTAAAGTGCATGGTTACAATAAACCATCACTTACAATCGAGGATTTAAAAGAACTTCCCAAGAGTCATCTACTTACACTAATGGCCATTTTAAAAGTACAGAGCAAGAGAAAAAAACAATACATCGAACTCAAGGAAATTAGGGTTTATGCCCTGGAATTGGCTGATGAATACAAGATAAAAAAATTTGAATTTGAGGACTCTATGAACGATTTACTCGAAAGAAAAATAGTTGAAATGAAGTCATTAAAGGAAATAGGAATGAACATAACATCATTAGTTGAATTAGAACCTTTATTAGAACAACAGATAAATAAAAAATAAATGGATTTTGATAGCAAGACTATCATAGAGAATGGAATAGGTACAATTGGCAAAATAAAAATAATAAAGGCATTAGCCGATGAGAATAAAATGGTAACTATTTATGTTCTCCATAAAAGAACTGGATTAAAAAGAGAGGACATTAAACGAAATCTTAAGGATTTATTAAGTATTGAGTGGGTCAAGGAAAAACGAATGGCAAATACCATGTACCGACTTAACAGAGATAATGAATATGTAAATGCCATTCTTGGTTTTTTTGCTAATGTTGGTTACATAGGGCAGGCTTGAAAATAGTTTTGAAATACAACTGAAAGTCTTTCTTTTCCTCTTCTAAACTGGATTGTGTTTGCCCGGTCACTACCATGAATGTAAATTGGAGTCGTCTGAAAACGATTAAAAAGGTGAGTATACAAAGTCTAATGTGCGGTATAGAACCAGTAAAGCTAGTAACAAATTTCCAAAATTCATATTCATTACTGGAGGAGTAATGTCAGGTCTTGGAAAAGGAATAGTTGCTTCTTCTGTTGCAAAGTTATTACAGCTTACAGGATTAAAGGTTACCTGCACGAAAATAGATCCCTATGTGAATTATGACGCTGGAACTATGAATCCTACTGCACATGGTGAGGTCTTTGTTACAGATGATGGTGGTGAATGTGATATGGACATGGGAAATTACGAGAGATTTCTTAATACTCCTATGACAAAGTGGCACAATATTACTACTGGGAGGATCTATTCTGATGTTATAAAGGCAGAAAGGGAAGGCAAGTATCTGGGTCAGTGCGTCCAGATAATTCCTCATGTAACTGACGTGATAAAGAACACTTTGAAAAATTTAGCAAAAGGGCATGATGTTTTAGTTGTTGAATGCGGTGGTACAGTAGGTGACATTGAAAGTCTTCCATTTCTAGAATCTTTCAGGCAAATGGAATTAGAAGTAGGCGATACTGAAACATTATTCATACATGTAACATTAGCACCAATCTTAGATGTGGTTGGCGAACAGAAAACTAAACCAACACAACACAGTGTTCAAGAACTGCGAAGAATTGGGATTCATCCTTACATACTGGCCGTCAGATGCCAAAAACCATTGAATAGAGATGCAAGACATAAAATTTCAATGTTTGCCAGCATTAGAGAGCAATGTGTAATTTCATGTCATGATTGTTCTTCTATTTATGATGTCCCTGAAATATTAAAGGACCAAGGAATAATTGATGTAATCTCTGACAAGTTCGATCTTAAGAACCGGAACATAAGATGGGCCGAATGGAAAAATGTGGCAAATTCATTCTTTAATTCTTCAGGAAATGTGAATATTGGTATTGTTGGTAAATATGTAAATTTACCAGACAGTTACGTGAGTGTGTATCAGGCTTTGCTGCATTCATCGGCAAAATTGGGCAAGAAATTAAGTGTAGATTGGATTGATTCTGAAAGATTTGAAAACGGCAATCAGAATGAAGTGAAACTATTGAATAAATATGATGGGATACTTGTCCCCGGAGGATTTGGAACCAGGGGAAGCGAAGGAATAATAAATTCAATAAAATATGCAAGGAAAAAGAATATACCATTCTTGGGGATCTGTTTTGGATTTCAATTGTCATTGATTGAATTTGCAAGAAATCAATGCGGCATGACTGATGCAAGTTCCCAGGAATTCAACCCAAATGACAATAATTCATTGGTAAAATTCATGCCAGAGCAGGAACATACCATTAACCTTGGCGGTTCAATGAGATTGGGAAAACACGACATAACAATAGTGCCCAGCACAATAGCTGACAGGATTTACCAGAATAACAAGATTCAACGACGGCACAGACATAGATATGAATTTAATCAGGATTACCGACCAACTATTGAAGAAAGGGGGATGGTATTATCGGGTCACTCCGATAAGGGTAGAAGAATTGAAATTCTTGAAATACCGTCAAACAAGTTCTTTTTTGCCGTCCAGTATCATTCGGAGTTTAGCAGTATTCCAGGCAAGCCGGAAGAAGCATTTGAAGCGTTCATAACATCGTGTATTTAGGTCATAGTTTCAAATTAAGCTCATAAGTCTTTTGCCTGGCGTCTCGCAATGAAGTCTTTTTCCTAACATACCCTCTTTGGATAAGATGACTTAATGATAATCTTATGGTTCTTTCTGGAAGCATCGTTCTCTTACTTAGGTCCTTTTGACTCAACTCACCTTCATATTCTAATATCTTTAAAATCAATTTAGCACTTGGAGGCATATCAAGCAACTCTTCAGCTAGCTTTACCTTTTTGGCGATAATATCCATAGGAGAATCCTTAATTAGTCTCACGAATTTCGCAGGAAATTCATGTTTTTGACACGCAATTCTTTTTCTAACGGCCACCCTTTTTCCTCCATCCAATACTACCTCACAGAGATACCTGCTTAGAATCTCTTCAATTTCCAATTTATCTGTATTGGGGACTATTAGGGGCCTACGTGTGTTGTCCATAGAATTTACAGGTACAATAACAAAGACCTGCGACCTTTGTAAAACCATTGGTCCCCCTGCAGACATACAGTAAGCTGTTGATCCAATGGGCGTAGATATGATAACTCCATCACTGTTATCATGCCAGAGATCGTTTCCATTAATCTTCAATATATATTCCATCAGTGTCGCACTTTTTCTTGGAAAAAGTGAAACATCATTTAAGACTGGTTCAACTTCTTTGCCATCAACATTGACTGAAAGTCGGCAAACATTGTCTATTTCGTAATCGCCTTTTTTCATTCTGCCAATTGATTTTTTTAAATCACTTATGTCAATTTGACCCAGAAAACCTGTAAAATCCGATTCGTATATTCCCAGTACGGGGACAGTGAATTCCTTCACATAATGAGAGTAGTCAAGTATAGCTCTATCTCCACCTGCAGTAATCACGATATCCACATTTGAAGTGGTCATTTTGTCGGATCTTTTGATAATTTCTGAATCGATATTTTCGTCGTCGAAAATTTTCTTAATTTTACTTATAAGACTATCCTCCCTGGAGCTTAGACTTGAGATAGCCACTTTCATTCTAATTATTAAAGGTCATAGATACTCAAATTTAAACCTGATTTACGAGACTAAATTGTATCATAATTCATTATATTGTAGTAATATGCAGCGTTCTCTTCTATAGCCGATTTGGACGGTATTTTTTCAATTCCAATTTCTCTTGTTTGAAGAGCCGAAGTTAGGGCCCCTGCCGCAAAACAAAGTGCCCATATTGCCTCTTTCTCTTTTACAATGGTGCAAGCAAAAGACGCAGTAATAATATCGCCCAGACCTGTTGAATCAGGGCTGACTATTTTAGGTAAATTTAGCCAGTAAAGTCTCTCATCTTGGAGAAGATGTATCTTTTGATCCTGTGTGTAAATTATATAATCTATGCCATACTTTGATCGAACTTTTCGAAGTCCTTCTTTACCCGAAAGTCCGTTTGTAAGACAAGATATTTCATGACTATCTAGTTTTATTCCATTTAAATCATTGAGAGGGACATCAAATTTTTTTCTTAATGATATTTTTCGAGCCGAATCAACAGTCCTGGTATAACCTTGTGGATCAAGCATAACGAAACCTTTTTCACTTGTCGTAGCCAAATAACGTAATAATTCTACAGAAACTTCTTCAAAAACAGGGCTTATTATCCAGCAATCTGATTTTACATTTTTTATCTCTTCAATATCTATTGCACTGCAATTTGAGTTGAGAGTTAATTCTCGGTCATCTTCAAAGTTTCTCAGGACAAACCTGGTTGTAGGAAGTTCTGAATGCGTGGATGAATTAAAAATAATTCCGTGTTTTTTTAAATATTCAAGATATTTTGAGTCAAGATCTTTTCCAAAATGAGTAAAGAGTGTTGTGTCAAAACCAAATTTTCTAGCAGTTAAACCACAATATGCCGCAGGTCCACCCAAGCTTTGGCGGGAAATGTTATTGAGCGATACGATCTCGTCTACTACTAAGTTTGATAGTATGCTAGCCCGCATTGCTGAAGATAATTAGTATCTCTACTGCTTTGATAAATGTTGACATAAACAGAATCAGAAGATTTAAAAGAAGAAGATATAGAATTTGTATAAATGCCGAAGAAAAGGACCAGCAGAGGTCGAACAAAGGGTGGCAAAGGTAGTTCAGGAACAGTTCATTGTAGTCAATGCGGAGCCATGGTACCCAGAGACAAGGCAAAGAAAGTTACTGGCAGAATTACACTAGTAGAACCCACCTTGGCAAAAGAACTAAGGGCTCAAGGCGCATATATTGCACCTGTTACGGATGTCAAATTTTACTGTGTTTCTTGTGCTGTACATAGAGGAATAGTAAAGGTTCGATCAGAAAGTGAACGCAGACGGACAGGAAGACTCGGATAGATCTAAATCCTTTTTAGAACGTACCTAAATCTTTGAACAAACGAGAAAGCTGAAATTAATATTATAATTACTACTCCCCAGTGAATTGATTCTGAAATTGGAATAAGCCCACATACAGATAAGATAAGTAATCTTTCTGCCCTTTCGCCTATTCCTATACCTTTTAGTTCTATGCCCAATGATTCTGCTCTGGCCCTAAGATAGCTTACCAGTATAGAAGTAGCCAGAGCAATCATTGCCAGGATGGGATTTGCCAGGCCTCCAATTGCTATCCCTATGAAAATTAGCGCTTCGGAAATTTTGTCAAAATTAGAATCTAAAAACGCACCCTTGGTTGTGGTTCTCTTTAACACACGAGCTACACTTCCATCTACAATGTCAAAGAAGCCTGAAATCAATAGCATGATACTTGCAAATATTTGCGAGGGGAATTCTATTCCTTGTTGATTCAGAAAATTTGAAAGACCAAAGAAAACACTAGATAGGATGGCAAACGCAAATCCAACCATGCTCCAAAACGTCGGAGAAAAACCTAGTGAACCGAAATTATTTCCTATCGATCTTGTGAAAGGAATTAATTTTTCTCTAAACCTGTTGAGCAAGTATCATCCTTTATCTGTACATCTATCAAATATTCTTTGTTATATTAGGCCATAATGAATGATTACAATTCTTGCGAATTACAGTTAACAGTCTTTTCTATTGGTAATTTTGGTAATTTTGGTTCCAGCTGATTTGCTACTAGTTTCCAATAATTCGCAAGCTGGACTGCATCAATCTCACAATTGGTAATTACTTTATTTTGGTAATTAACGATTGGATTCATTATATCATGAAAGTTTGAATGTCCCAGTCCAAGTGCATGCCCTATCTCATGTTTCAGCACTAGACCCAGGGCATCTTGATTCAGTAGTTCTTCATTGAAATTTAAAGAGATGTGCATCCTGACCTTTTTAATAGAGCCATTTTTGTCAAGAACGCTAGTAGTTTGACCGACAGTTTGATTGCCCTTATGTTCAAAGTTTATTAAAATATCTGCGTCGGATGGATCCTTTACTTTCGTAAATTTCAGGTTCTTTAACTTGGAGCTCCATTGATCAAAGGAGCTCTTTACCAAATCATTGTGCTGGTCATTATTGTCATTATTATTGCTATTGTTGCTGCTGTTGTTGCTGATATGAAATGTCAATACACCGTCAGCTAGATTATCACCCCATGTGCAGCATATCTGTAAAATGTTCTGCTTTTCTAATGTAAGGTCGCTGAATTCGGAAAAGGTTTCTGGATATGACAGTACTGCTATTATCATTACTATGTTTAGCACTATACTGAAATTGTATCCTTTGTCCAACTATATCATGCAGCCAATGTACAATGTGCTGGTATTATAATGCTTGATGATGATAAATAGAATTGAGTTACTTTCACTCAAGTTAATTCATGCGATAGAATACGATTTCTATCTGCAGGCGAATTAATTACAGAATTAATTACTTGGTTTATGGGCTGACTGCTTTGTTAATGAAACTAGGCGTAATTTCCCTTGATTGACGATCTGGCACCACAAGCTTCACATACTAGAAAGCCAAGTTTTTTTGCTTTTTCTGTTCTCGTATCGGGACTTTGACAAACAGGACATATTACATAGTCCCTTACGTATCTTTCCAGTAAGGCCCCAAAAGATGAAGGTTCCTTGCGACCAAGGAAAATAACCCTGTCATTTGCAATATAACCCGCAGAAGCAAGCTCCTTATTCAAATAAAGTAATAGCTTTTCTGGTTCTCTCCTCAATGCCTTGGGAAATTCCATAAAATTTCTAAAAATAGTTCGCTGACCTACCCAGATAATTTGCGGCTCAGGAATTTCCAATCTTGCCGAATCCTTCTTTGATGCATGAGTAAGATCCCCCTGAATTCTATTTAGGAGGGTTTCATACGATTTATCTACCTTGTGCATACTTATGCTTGTACGAAGGCTTTAATGTTCTTTGTCATCAATCATTGTAATTTGACTTTAAACAATTGACGAGTCAATCTAGTTACCAATCAGAGATGGAACAAAAATCAATAGATTTTGGCTTTCTGCGAATTCTATCTGATGTAAAATATTTATTAATTCATGTAGGCAATTCTCCAAGCCACTGGAAAAATGGTATGATTGGATCATCATAAGGCAATTTTGAAGAATTCTTGACATTAAAGCCGAGCATCATCATTCGTCCCTCTAATTGTTGTACCATATTTGATGGTAGTCTATTACCTCGAAGAGGATTAAACAACTTGAAAAAATAATCTTGTTTAAAGTAAGCAAGATGCCAGGCGTAACAATCTGAAAGGATTGTTGGATCTCTTGATATCCTTTTAGTTATGTCAAAATTCACCTTTTTTTCAGTATTCTTATTATTAGCATCTATCAAAATTTGCATCGATCTTTTGTTGAAATTTTCTCTCAATAGCTCTTGATTCATGCTGATAGGATTGTTTGCAAAAATTCTAACTTGTCTTGCAATCCCTTCCATCGTTTTTCGTGCTATGTCTTTAACATTGGTAATTTCCAATTCACCATTGACCTTATGATCCTTACCAAAGATGTAAAAAGTCGCAATCAATTCGTCTTTTTGCGTAAAGGGCAAGTTTGCTTTTCCATTTATAAAATTCAAAACTCTATGGGAAAAATCTCTGGGCATAAAAACTCCCATATATGAATCAGAAATAATCAACTTTTGTCTTTATCGGACTTTATGCATGGGACTATTAAAAAGTAGCAAAAATAATTATTGGAAAAAATGAGGAAAAGATTACCTAGTGTGCGTGTGGTGGAGGAGCACTTCCCTTTGACAAAGCTTCATTGAAAGTACCTGAAGCTTTTTCATGGAATTCAAGTGAAGATTGATCAACTTTTACAGCTTGTGGCGGACAAACCGATACGCAGGCCATACACCAAATGCAGTCATGTTCGCGGATTGGATCGGCCTTGTCGGTATAATCTTTACGTTCTTCTTTGACATCACTACCTGTGCCATTCCATGTCTGTTTTGTTGCCTCTGTGGCAGGAACGTCATGTTCTGTTCTATACCACTGAAATACCTGTACTGGACATGCTTCGATGCAAGCGCCATCGGCAACACATGAATCCCAGTCGACAGCCACCATTGTACCACTTACACCAATAGGAACTATTTGTTCACCCCTTGCTGCATAAGCAGCTTTTACCTCTTCGTTTTCTGCAGCTTCTTGTAGTTTTCCTGGGCCCCACATGAAATGGAAATGTTCACCGTCGGCGAGTTGAATCTTACCAGAAACTTGATGATTTTTTGGAAAGTCCGGATCTATAGGCATGTTTATCGTCTTGATCTTTGTCAGAATATTATATAAACCATATGTGTATCAAGCAAGATGCAATACTAACTCTATATGGGAAAGAAAAAAAGAAGATTCCTGTGCTTTGCTGTTTGTCTGCCTTTTGCATAGGAGTCGACCAATTCTTTATGTCTTTAAGGCTTCCCCAAATTTACAGGCGATAAATTCTATATCTTGTGTGGTTATTGACGGATGAACTGGCAGTGAAATAACGCTTTTTGAAGCCCATTCTGTCTTTTCAAGTTTTCCGACATGATATCGAGAGTAAAATGGCGTTTGATGAACTGGTGGATCATAATAAATTGTTGCCCCTATGCCGTTGTCATTTAAGTATTTTCTAACTTTATCTCGAATATTGCTAATGGCAACAGTGTAAAGATACCAATTGTATTTTACCCTTTTATTTTCTTGAGGTAGAACTACATCGTTGTTATTATTATGATTGCCAATTTTCTCAGCTAATTGCTGTCCTAGTTTTTCTGCGTTAATAGTCCTCTTCTCTAGCATGGATTGAATTTTTGTCATTTGGGTTTTTGCGATGGCTGCAGAAATTTCGGGTAATCGCATATTGAATCCAATTATTCGCGTATCATATCCATGTACCATTCCATGATTCCTTATCATCCTCAGCTTTTCTGCAAACTCATCATTATCAGTAGTAATAGCGCCGCCTTCTCCTGAAGTCAATACTTTGGAAGCATACATGCTAAAACAACCCATCTGGCCAAGGGTGCCCGTCTGCTTTCCATCATATGTCGATCCTAGAGATTGGCAAGCGTCTTCGATCACGATTATGGAGTGTTTGTTTGCGATTTCTTTTATTTCATCCATCTTGGCGGGATGGCCGTAAAGGTGAACTGGAATTATTGCCCTTGTTTTTTTCGTAATCTTGTTTTCTAAATCAAGAGGATCCATTGTATAGGTATCTTTTTCAATATCTACAAAGACGGGTTTGGCTCCTGTGCATGCTACGGAATTTGCCGTTGCAACGAATGTAAATGAGGGAATTAAGATTTCGTCTGATTCCTTTATGCCTGCGGCAAGAATTGAAGCTTGTAAAGCGGCAGTACCAGAATTCACTGCAATTGCGTGTTTGACATGCAAGAAATCTGCAAACAATCTTTCAAAATCCTGAACCCTCTTACCGCCAAAGTTAGAAGCTGACGTTAAAATTCCCTCATCAAGTACCTTGAGAATTTCTTGCCTTTCTTCATCATCAATCTGTGGTTTATTAATTGGTATCATGAGTTATTCACTTGAGTATTTACAAGTAGGTTACCGAAATAATAATGCTATTCATAACCAAAGCCACTTGAGCCACTCATTTAGCATTTAAACAAATAAAAATAAGAAATATTCCAAGAAATTCAAGCAGATGTGGCAGAGTGGTCTTCTTAAATTTGTTAGGTTTAAGAACACAATAATGCGTCGGCCTTGAGTCAGCCCGAAAGAAAGCCGATTCGCCTTCGGGCGAGCAGGAGTTCAAATCTCCTCATCTGCGTTACATTTGTAAGGTAAGGCAGTGTAAACTAATGTAAAGTGAGTTAAAGTAGAGCAAGGTAAGGTAATTGCACGACCCATTCTTAATTTAACTAACAAAGAATTGAATAGAATTATAAAAAATCAAATCTAATCGAGCATATGGAAAGAAGACAGTTAATTAAGCTTGTTATCCCTTCGGCACTGGTTATCATTGTAAGCATTGTAACCATGAAGTTTTCTCCCTCCGAAACTTTGGTGCCATTACCTGCACCAGTATCGAATTTGAGTAATTTGACAAATACCAGTGGAGTGGAAATTATTGCGCAGGGGCTACAGGCTCCAAGGTCTATCGATATTTCAAAGGATGGACGAATTTTCGTTTCAGAAAAACGAGGAAGTATTAGAGTTGTTGACAATGGAACGCTTTTAACAGAACCTGTAGGTGACATAAAGGCGGAAAATATAGGGGATGCTGGTTTATTGGGTCTCACATTACATCCAAATTTTACACAAAATCATTTGTTTTATGTTTATTACACTTATTCAAACGGCATGGGTTTGTTCAATAAAGTCTTGATGCTTGAGGAAAGCAACAACAGAATAATTGATTCAAAAACAATACTCGATGGAATTCCGGGTGATGATTATCGGGACGGTGGACGCATAAAGTTCGGTCTGGATGGCAAGCTATACGTATCAACCGGGGATGCTTCAATTCCAGAACTATCGCAGGATTTGGATTCTCTGGCAGGAAAAATACTTCGTATAAACGAAGATGGAACTATCCCGCAAGACAACCCCTTTTCCAGTTCACCTGTTTATGCATATGGTTTTAGGAATGTCCAAGGATTAGCATGGGCTCCCAATGGCGGAGCTCTGTATAGTTCAGATCAAGGAGGGGCTGGTAATGATGAAATAAATTTAATATCTCCGGGAAAAAATTATGGATGGCCTCATGAAGAATGCAACAGTAGTGATGATGAGGATAATCGGTATACTCCACCGCTCCTGTGCTTTAATCCATCCTTAGAACCGTCCGGAATTGCCTTTGCATTTTCAAACAAGTTGGGATATCAGAATCATTTAATCGTCGCGACCCTGAAGGGATCCCATTTAAGAGATATAGACTTTGATTCCGGCAGTCAAAACACTATCCTAGTAGGTTATGGTCGCATAATAGACCTGGTCGAATCTGAAGATGGATCAATTTATGTTCTTACTAGCAATACTGATGGTAGAGCATTACCGCAGCAAGGTGACGACAAGATATTAAGGCTCACAAGGTCATAATAGTAGTGGTGGGTGGTCATGCCAATGAATACAGAAAAGAAATTCTACGAAATGGACCTTGATGAAAGATTATCATTTATTTCATCAAAAAGTAATATTTCAAAAAATGAAATTTCGACAGCTGTTAATCAAGCTCTGCCTTTTGATAAAGTTGACAGGATGGTAGAAAATGCAATAGGAAATTATTCACTACCTCTTGGCATAGCGACAAATTTTGTGATAAATGAAAAAGAGTACTTGGTTCCCATGGCAATAGAAGAACCGTCTGTTATCGCAGCTGCCAGTCATGCAGCAAAACTAGCCAGGTCTTGTGGGGGATTCAAGGCAACTGCTGATAGTTCCATCATGAGAGGCCAAATTCAAGTTACAAACATGTTAGATATCAAGAAAGTTATGCGTACTATCTCAAAGAACAAGGAATCTTTACTCAAAATGGCTAATTCCTTGTCAAAAAATGTTAAAGTAATAGACCTCAAGACGCGTGTAATTACTAATGATGTTGACGGGTCCAAAATGCTTGTTTCAGAATTATATGTAGATTGTAAGGATTCTATGGGCGCAAATACCATAAATTCCATGTGCGAGCTTCTGGGTCCTGAAATAGAAAGAAGGGCCAATGGCAATGGGAAAGTTAACCTCAAAATACTTTCCAATTATGCAACGGAGAGAATTGTAACTAGCAGGGCCACTTTTAAAAAGGAAGAGCTTGGCGGCACTGAGGTAGTTGACAGGATACTGTCTGCATTTGCATTTGCATTTTCTGATCCCCATAGAGCGGTAACTCATAACAAAGGGATAATGAATGGAATCGACGCAGTTTCAATTGCAACAGGCCAGGATTTTCGTGCCATTGAGGCAGCTGCTCATGCGTATGCCTCCAGAGATGGCAAATACCGGTCACTTAGTATTTTTGCAAAGTCATCCAAAGGTGATCTCACAGCTAGCATTGAAATTCCATTGTCAGTAGGAATCGTAGGTGGAATATCAGCGGTACATCCCACAGCAAAGATGAGTTTGAAAATTTTGAGGGTAAAATCAGCATCGGAACTTGCTTGTATTATTGCATCTGTTGGACTTGCGCAAAACTTTGCGGCAATTAGAGCATTATCCACAGAAGGTATTCAAAAGGGGCATATGAGATTACATGCAAAGAATATAGCTGCTGCGGCAGGTGCTATGGGAGAATTACTTGATATCGTAGCTGAAACCATGTATTCACAATCAAACATAACGATAGACAATGCCAGGACGATTCTACATGAGCTGCAATTAAAGAGCAGTTGAGTTTACAATGTTCTATAAATATCTTGAATAATCTTTCATACTAAATTTCAACATAATTATCAAATCAAATATTCTCTGCAAATAATTTTTCAATAGAAATATATCCCATTAAGAAGATTATTCGATTATCAGATGGCAATAGTAAAATTCGCGATACCAAAAGGCAGTATCGAAGATGCAACCTTTAAAATCATTGAAGAAGCATGGCAGACAGTAAAAGGTCGTGGCAGGACGTACAGAGTCAAGCTGAGCGACCCTGAAATAGAAGTAAAAATCTTGCGACCGCAGGAAATCCCCACATACGTGCAGGAAGGTTTTTACGATATCGGAATTACTGGCAAAGATTGGATTGTTGAGGCTAGCGCGGATGTCAAGATTTTACTGGATCTAGAATACGGTCAGGTGAATCAGGTGATAGCAATTCCAGAAAATCTAGAATACAACAATTTAACTGAGTTGATAGAAGGTTTCGCAAAACAGAAACGGGCGCTCCGAATTTCATCAGAGTACCTAACTACCACTTCTAGTCTAATACGTTCTAACAAAGCATATCAAAAATACTATGGTGATGCAAGGCCCATGATAATTACACCATGGTTGAGGGTTGGCGAAAATAAGATGGTTGAAATTTTTCTTTCCTTTGGTGCTACTGAAGCAAAACCACCCGAAGATGTAGACGCTATTTGTGATATAACAGAAACGGGAACTACACTTGTTCAAAATAACCTAAAGCTCATAGAAACCGTTGCTCAATCAAGTGCTCAACTAATCGCAAACAAGACCTCGTTGGAAGACAAGGCAAAGTCTGAAAAAATCGCAGACATACTTGCATTGATAAAGGGAGTTGTAGAAGCAAGGAAGAAACTACATATTTTTGTAAACGTCAAACAAGAGAATCTGCAAAAATTATTGGAAAGCCTACCTGCCCTGAAAAGACCTACGATAAGCAAGTTGAGTGAAGAAGGTTGGTACGGTGTTAATACCGTTATTGACAAAACCGAATTCATAAAGATAGTTCCACATCTTAGAGAAATAGCCCAGGGACTGGTTGTAATGCAGCCAAAGCAAATACTGCCAATGGAGGAGCTAAAACAGGTCATGGGTCAGTGATAAAAAAGATAAGGGTAAACGACGCAAAACGGCAAGCATTTCTTATTCGCAGTTCAAGTCATATGCCACAGAATAGTCTTTTTGTTCAAAAAATAATAAACGATGTTATCAAATTCGGAGATAAGGCGATAATAAAGTACACTAAAAAATTTGACAATGTAAAAATTGATTCTATTTTAGTGGAAAAAGTAGATTTTAGAAAGGCGTATCGACAGGTGACTACAAATCAACTAAACGCTCTTAAAAAAACAAAAAAGCTACTTGAAAAAAATGAAAAAATGCTCCTTGATAGATTGACCGGGATAATAACATCAGAACAAGGAGTTAAAATTGAGAGAAGACTCAAACCCATTGAAAGTATTGGATGTTATGTGCCAGGAGGAAAAGCGCGATATCCAAGCACCCTGATAATGTGCGCTGTTCCCGCAATTGTTGCAAATGTAGGCAGGATAGCAATGGCAAGTCCTCCTATGAAAGACGGCAATATTGATCCTCTCACTCTTGTAGCAGCCGATATATGCGATATAGACGAAGTTTATAGAATCGGTGGTGCCCAAGCAATAGCAGCTCTCGCTTATGGGACCAAAACAATAAGCAAGGTTGATAAAATTGTAGGTCCTGGAGGTCTATTTGTTAATATTGCAAAATATCTTGTTAGCAACACGACTGCCATTGATATGATAGCAGGTCCTACTGAGTTGTTAATATACGCAGATTCTAAATCCGATCCCAAATTTGTGGTCAAAGATTTAATTTCACAAGCAGAACACAGTCCGGATACAATTTGTGGGGTTGTTACTACTTCAAGTAATTTAATTGGAAAATTAGAAAAGGAAGTTACCAAGTTACTGGATGGCTCTCTGCCTAGATTGGGCATAATCTCAGGAAGTTTCAAGAAAAATGCATTTATGGCATTGTGCAAAAACGAAGCAGACTCGATTTTATTTGCTAACGAACTGGCACCCGAACATTTACAGATCTTATCGGAAAATCCAGAAAAAATAGCCTCAAAAATTAATACCGCAGGAGTCATTTTACTGGGCAAATACAGCCCTTCGTCTGCAAGTGATTACTGCCTGGGATCAAATCATGTGTTACCAACTATGGCATTTGGTAAATCAAAGGCTTCACTATCAGTACTTGATTTTGTAAAATTGGTTAACCATATTACAGTAACAAAAAACGGTCTTCAATCAGTTCAAAAGTACATAAGAGAATTAGCGTTTGCTGAAGGATTACCAAACCACTATTATGCTGTAGAGGAGAGATTGAAAAATTGACAGATTGGCTTATGGAAGAAATGAAGAAAATTTCATTGATTGAAAAATACACAATTCCTTCGGAAAGTAACTTTTTTAAATTGGATGCAAATGAAAACCTTGTCTTAGACAAGGATTTTCTTACCAAAATTTCGATAAATAGTTTGAAAAAAACGGACTTGAGAAAATATCCAATTGAGCTATATGAACGGTTATATAAAAAACTCTCAAATTATTTGGATGTTAGCGTTGGCTCACTGGTGTTAGGAAGTGGTTCTGATCAGATTATAGATTTACTTTTGACACTAATAGGTAGAGGGAGAAGGTTAACCTCAATATATCCAACATTCTCATATTTTAAAACACGATGTCAACTGCACGGAATAGATGTTTCTGAATTAAAGTTATCTGCCATTGATAATAGTCTTGACTCTGAAAAATTTATTGAGGATGCAAAAAAATCTCATGCAGTATACCTGTGCTCTCCTAATAATCCAACTGGAAATCAATTTGAAAAATCAAAAATTCTGCGTATTGTCGGGTCCTTGAAAAGCACTCTAGTAATAGCAGACGAAGCGTACGTAGAATTTGCAAAATATTCACTGATAAAGCATGTAAAAGAATATCCAAACCTTGTTGTTCTTCGTACTTTTTCAAAGGGCCTAGCTCTCGCTGGTGCAAGGATAGGTTATATGGTTGCAAATGAAAAACTTGCAGATTTGTTTAAGAATAGGATCCAGTTACCTTATGCAGTAAACAGTCTATCACTTGCTATTGCAATCTCATTAATCTCTAATCCTAAAAAGATGGAAAAGAGTATAGAACTGATAAAAGATGAAAGAGACAGAATGTATCAGAGCCTATCAAAAATCAAAAAAATAAATGTTTACAAGTCCGATGCAAATTTTCTATTCGTAAGATGTAACAAAAAGTATAACAGAATTATTGAGGCTTTGGAAAATTCAAAAATATTGGTAAAAGGTCTGGGCAACATCGATACCTATGGAAACTGCATTAGGATAACAGTAGGTACAAAAAAGGTGAATAACAAGATATTGTCAGTGTTTAACAATATTCAATAGATAAAGTAGATTTGATTAGAATGAATCAAGATGCATGTATTATTTTTGATATAGACGGTGTGTTGATTGATACGAGAAAATCCTACAACGAATCAATAAAACAAACAGTTCAGTATATGGTCAAACGTATTAATCCGACTATCGATAATGTAGAATCATTGGTAACAGATGACATGATATTTAATTTCCGTAAATCAGGAATGTTTAACAATGATGCTGATACAAGTTATGCTTTTATTCTGAGCATCGTATGTGGACCGTCTAAAATTTCCGATTTACATATTTTTCTGGAAAAAATCACAGGAAATGCAACTACAAATGGAATAAAGTCTGTAGAAAATTTTCTACTAGACTACTCCAAGGACAAAGACAAGGCAATAAAGACAATGAAAATGCTAAATTATCCAGGAAACATCCACAACAGCATAGTAGCGCGAGCCTTTGATGAATATTTTTACGGACCTAGTTTATTTAAAAAACAACACAGCGCCGATGCCCTGTATTATTTTGGTTCGCCGCTCATCGATAACGACGTGCTATTGGTGAGGGATTCAACGATTAAAAGAATATCAGACTATTTTGATAGGAGGGTAGGAATTGTTTCGGGCAGAAGTAGGGTGGCTGCAGAATATTCCTTGAAATGGTTGTTTGACTACTTTGATACTGATGCATCAATCTATTTGGAAGATGAAAAAAGAGAGATGGGCAAACCCAACCCTTTGGCATTAATAAAATCTATCAGGAGTATGGGGGTCTGTAATGCTTTTTATGTTGGCGATTCAGCAGAGGATTTGTTGATGGTACTAAAGGCAAGAGAAGAATCTCATCTAGATATACAATTAATCGGAATATGTCCACCCAATCCTAGGGCGAATCAAATAAGGAGTCTATTCACGGAAAATGGAACTTCTTTAATAGCACAAGAAGTTAATGAATTACCGAACATATTAAATAAAGTTAAGACCCAATTTTAGATACCAATTGTCAGATAGTGATAAGCTTAGGACTGCATCGCTGAGCAGAAGTACATCTGAAACAACAATAACATTGAATATTAACCTGGATGGTGAGGGTAAGGCTCAAATCTCAAGTGGCTTGAAATTTCTGGACCATCTAATAACTACATTCTGTAAATACAGTCTGGTTGACATAGAAGCTGATGTAAAGTCTCATGACTCGATATTACACCATTTGATAGAAGATGTTGCTATATGCATTGGACAGGGATTGGATAAAGCGTTAGGTAATAGAGCCAGGATAATGAGGTTTGGCTATGCTATAGTTCCTATGGATGACTCGAGGAGCAATTCAGCAATTGACCTGGTTAAAAGACAATTCTCTAAATTTGAATTAAAATTAGAAAGAAATGAAGTAGAAGGCATTGCAAAGGAGGATATAGAACACTTTTTTAGATCCTTACTGCAAAATCTCGTCGCCTGTACACACATTTTGGTAGAATATGGAAAAGACGATCATCATAAATTGGAATCTGCCATCAAGAGTTTTGCCATTGCATTTAGAAATGCTGCAGCTATTGACCCAAGAAGGAAAGGACTCCCAAGTACTAAAGACATGATGTAGATGACAAGGATAGCTATTTTTGATTTTGGTGCAGGCAATTTATTTAGTTTGGACCAATCACTCCTTAGAAATGGTGCGCAAACCGTAGACATCATCCGGACTTTAGATGGTTTGGAAAAATATGATGGACTGGTTTTACCAGGTGTTGGTAATTTCGATAGTGCAATAAGTTCTATGCAAAAAGATGCAGTAATGCTAAATACGGCTGTAAATGATGGGTTGCCGATACTTGGTATTTGTCTGGGTCTTGAGATGTTATTTAACAAAAGTGAAGAAGGAAACCTTGATGGACTAAAAGTGTTAGAAGGAGAAGTATTGATGCTACCAAGGAAGAGGGTTAAGGTTCCCCACATGGGCTGGAACAACTTGAGGATTGTTATGACAGATAGCAATTTGCTAAAAGGAATCCCACAAGATTCTTGGGTATATTTTGTACATTCATATCATATAGAGCCCAAAGACGAAAAACTTGTCGCAGCAACAACTGATTACGGCTCAAAATTGCCGGTTGTAGTTGAGCGCTCCAATCTGTTTGGGACTCAGTTTCACCCTGAAAAATCAGGAAAAATTGGAGCCCAAATAATGAAAAATTTTGTCAATGTTTGTGAAAAAAACGAATGAAGATATTAGCGGCCATAGATATAATGAATGGCGACGTAGTAAGATTAACAAAAGGGGACCAATCGACCAAAAAAGTATACAGTAAAGATCCTGTCCAGGTAGCCAAAAAATGGGAAAAGGACGGTGCGGACATGTTACACATTATTGACCTTGATGCTGCTCTTGGTAATGATTCTACCAACCTATCTATAATTTCGGAGATACTGCATTCGGTAAATATTCCGGTTCAAATAGGAGGCGGAATCCGCCATGTTGAAAAATTTGAAAGTGTTGCTAAAATGGGATTTTCAAAAATAGTGATTGGCACTATGGCCTACCGTAATATTGATGAGTTACGCATGCTGAGCAAAAATTACAGTGACAAAATAATCATTTCCCTTGATGAGATTAACGGAAAGGTAATGATTGATGGTTGGCAATCCTCTTCAGATTTTAAAATTGAAGATGCAATAATCAAGTTTAACAAGCTAGGAATAAACATTTTCCTCTTGACTAGCATTGTAAAAGACGGGACTCTTTTGGGACCAGATATTGTTACTTTAAATAGCATTAATACAGATCGAAAATCAAAGATAATAGCTAGTGGTGGAATTTCAAGTTTGATTGATGTATTAAGGGTTAGATCAATTGGTTGTGATAGCGTTATACTTGGGAAGGCATTGTATGAAGACAGATTGGATATTAAAAAGGTGAAAGCAATAGCATAATGCCGTTATCAAAGAGAATCATCCCATGCCTTGATGTTGATAATGGTAGAGTGGTTAAAGGAATAAAGTTTCGAGGAGTCAAGGATGCCGGCGACCCTGTTGAACTAGCAAAAAAATACAGTGATCAGGGAGCCGATGAACTTGTTTTCCTAGACATAACCGCGTCAAAACAGGACAGGGAAATAATGAAGAGTATGGTAAAGAAAGTAGCCAGTGTTATAGACATACCCTTTACAGTGGGAGGCGGTATTAAGACGCTTGCAGATGCACGTGAAATTCTTCTTAATGGTGCTGACAAGGTTTCAATCAATACTGCTTCGGTCAAGAACCCCGAACTGGTAACTGAGCTAATGAAAATTTTTGGTAGACAATGTGTTGTTGTGGCAATAGATGTCAAGAGAAATTACGGAACTGATGATATACACAATGCAACGTCTGGACCTGACAAGGATTACTATTTTGAAGTCATGATATACGGAGGATCCAAAGGAACTGGTATCGATGCAATCCAGTGGGCAAAGAAGGTAGAAGAGCTTGGGGCTGGTGAAATACTGCTTACCAGCATAGATGCAGATGGTACTAAAAATGGTTATGATATAGAATTGACAAATACAATTTGCAATAATGTGAGAATACCCGTCATTGCGTCAGGCGGTTGTGGCTCATCCGAACACATGGTCGAGGTATTTAACAAGACTGATGTTGATGCTGTACTTGCAGCCTCAATTTTTCATTATGATAAATTAACTCTAGAGAAAGTCAAGAAAAATTTGGCCCAAAAAGGAATTCGAACCAGATTATGAACTTGATTTATTCTCAAATTTCCCTAGGAAGGTAACAAACACAATCTTATAAAAACAAGAAAAATGCACTTAGTTTTCTATTAGCGCAAAGTAAGGGCAAAAATAAATATTCCTGCTATCATTTCGATGGTCAAGAAGTAATCCTTGATTATCTTTATCTTACCTGCTTTTACCTTTCTAAATCCTCTGATTATATGTTGATCACGAATAGTAACAAGAGCATACAATCTGGTTAACGCCATCAAGAAACTTATTCCCAAATACACAGGCAGTATGAAAAGGTCCTTGGGATTACGCCGCAAATGTGGAATAATTTTGATTGACCTTCCGACAAGCCACAAAATGATGATTGAGACGGCTAATCCCCATTGATTTTCAATGACGGCTATTGATAGAAAAATGGGACCAAGTAATAGCGTAAAGACGGAAATGAAACGGTCTATCATAGAGAACGCAAGGTAAGGACATTTCCACACCCATCCGCTCCATAGACTCTGAAAGTCAGAATTATGACTGTTTCTTGCCCACCTAATTCGTTGCCTGATAAATTGGTCAAATCCTGGAGCAGCAGATGAATAAATTACCGCAGAACTTTGATAATATGTCTTCCATCCTTCCTGTTGAACAAGTCTTGTGAAGCATTTATCTTCACCTGACTCTTTCTTCCTGCCAAGTATGATTTCATTTAGGAAATATTTGATTTTAGGTTCCAGAATTTCCCTTCGATATAGTGCAGTTTTTCCACTTAGGCAAGAAAGCGCTCTTCCTCCAGCCGTCTGCGCAGGCATATCAAGATAGTTTCTCATATCCCAGAAAATATCAGTCATCTTCTGCCAGATTGTTCTTCTTTCTATAGGGTGATATCTGGGAGTAACTCCACCGATTTTTGGATCTACTTCGAATGGTCGCAGCGCATTTTCCAAGAAATTAGGGTCCCACATTGTGTCGCTGTCAGTTAAAGCAAGGATCTGACCTTTTGATTCTGAAATACCGTCAGCTAGAGCGGCTCTCTTGCCAGGTTTTGAAGTTATTATTAATTTAAGATTATTCTTGCCCTGTTGAAATTCTTTAAAAACGGTAATGCAAGCTGGATCTGATTTGTCTATGACTGCAATTATTTCATACGGATTATTTTTCCACCATGATTCAAGAGATCGCTTAAAGATTTTCTGATCTTCATGATATACAGGTATAATTACCGATACACTAAGATCAGATGCGCTTCTCAAAGTAGTCTCATTAGTTTGTGGTGTTATCGGAGAATATAGGGTAGCAACTACTTTTTTGATAAGCCATATTGTCCATCTCCAGGTCCCTATAACACCTAGGGGTATTATTAGCCAGTAATTGGATAGCCAACTTGGAAAGAAATTCCTAGCTATATAATTTTGCAAGCCATTAATTTGATAAATAATATCAGTAATATCAAACCACATTGGGGATAAAATCAGTGAAACCGCAAATCCGATTAGAATTAGATCAAAAATTATGTTGCCAAAAATCCCGGTATATTTATGATGGATTTGGCCCGTATAGGATTCCACTATTTTATTTCGATTGCAATATTATTTATTAGTAACTTTTATTATTATATAGAAGTTAATGATGTAAGATGATTACTGTTAATTCTTACTGTATTTCTTACTTGAAAATCAAAAGGAATTATATAAATATGATTAATTATAACCCCCCTATAATAAAGAGGGATTTTGCACGAGTAAGATAAGCATTGTTGGTTCTGGTGTGGTAGGAAGTGCAACGGGCCAGGGATTTCACAAGCTAGGTCACGAAGTAATTTTTTATGACATCTCGAAGGATAGGCTGAGAACTTTAAAATCAAATGGTTTCAATGTCGCTGAGGATTTGGGTGATGCATTATCGCAAACAGATATTGCATTTGTTTGTGTAAATACTCCCACTCATAATTCACAACAGGACCTTTCGCAGATACTTTCTGCGCTGTATCAGCTAGCAAACTATCTAAATTCATCTAATAAGCGTCATTTGCTGGTTTTCCGAAGCACTATGCTGCCTGGTACGATGCGCAGCGTGGTGCTAAACTACCTCGAAAAAAATTGCACAAAAAAGAGAGGAGTTGACTATGAAATTGCATATAATCCAGAATTTCTGAGACAAAATTCAGCGCTTGATGACTTCTTCAAGCCAGATAGAGTAATAATAGGAGAGGAGAACGGTAATGATTTGACAAAATTATTGGTGGAATTATACCAACCACTGACAAAACACATAATCAATACATCATTTGAGGCTGCGGAGCTAATCAAGTATGCATCAAATTGCTTTTTGTCATTAAAGATTTCATTCTTTAATGAAGTAGGTTTGATATGCAAACACTTGGGAATAGATGATAAAGTTGTAAGCTTGGGTGTATCATTGGACAAGAGAATCGGCAAGTATGGCACTGAATTTGGTAGACCCTTTGATGGAATGTGTCTTCCAAAAGACACTCAGGCGCTAGCCTCATTCATAAAGGAAAATAGGATTGAACCTGACTTGCTAGAAGTAGTATTAAACATAAACAAGAAAATAGAAGACCTAACTTCCACAAGACAACTAGTTCCAGGTGCTAGAGAAACTCATTCTTAATACCGGAAATTTTACTCTTAAATTTATATTGGGAGCAAAGTTTTTCATTTTTTAATGAAATTGTCTCCTTTTGGGATTTCATTTGTTTTTTTATTGATTCTAAATGTTGCGTCAATATCCAGTCTAAATCCTAATCTAAATTTAAATCTAAATCCAATCTATGCTCAAGGGGCAAACTCTCAACAACTGATTGGAGTAAACATGTTAGGTTACTACACAAGTTTACCTCAAACACGTGACTTTAAGAATCCTTTCCCTGATAACTATTATGATCAGAGTTTTAAGATAATAAAAGACGGTGGAATGAACCATGTCAGGTATGTGTATTATTGGGAATCTTATGTGAAGAATCCTACTGCGTTTATAAATGAACTAAAATTTGCAGCGACTCTTGCTGACAAATATGGTCTGAAAATAATATATGATAATCACCAGTTCCATACTTCGTCCTGGCTTAATCCTCAAAGAGGAACAGGATTTCCAAATTTCTTGTTTCAAAATAATTCAGAATACGCCTACGGCAGCGGAGGAGGACCTAAATATCCATCAGCCGTAGCGTGGTGGACACACTGGTGGAATAGAGAGATTACAGGTGTAAATGGTACTGACGGATGGACTCTGCAAACTCAATTCTTAAAGAAAGTAGTCAGTACGGTTGATAGCCATCCGAGTACTATAGGATATGAAATATTGAGTGAACCACAGGTGCATAGTGTAGACCAGTGGGATAAAGTAGGTAAATATAATACATTTTTAGCTGAGGAATTGAGAAAGGTAACAAAAAAAGACATAGTATACAGCATGAGTATTCCTGTTGATCTTAAAAGTAACATCGGAGTTAACGCAACAAATCTTGCAAAAATGACACCTGCAAATAAGACAAATACTGTATTCAAATTTAGTATATACGGACTGCCATCACCAGGAAGCTACCAAGAAGAAAGGCTCAACATGTTCGTTGCAGCCGGCAACCTTTCCGGAGTTCCTGTTTACATTGGAGAGTGGAATAACGTGGACAGAGATAAAGTAATAAACGAAGAAGGAGACTTTGTCTATGAGATAAATCCAGAAGATAGTGATATCACTCCAGCAGACACTACGGCGATTTTAAAGAAATTCAATGAAATTGATCCGTATGGATGGGCTTTTTGGTATTGGAATTTTAGGCCACATAGAGTCGAGAACTTTAATCTAGTGACAAGTGATCCCAGCGGGAATTTAATCCCCACAAAATATTTTGATATTCTCAAAAACGCTGTACAATCGGTCAATTCTGGCAAAGGTTCCAAATAAACTAATGTGTTTGTGAGAATCAAACCTCTTCTTCATGGTAACATGAAGGCACAAACAGACAAAAAAAGAACAGAGAAAGAAAAATAACGTTATAAAATACCGACTAACTTTTGACTGAGTGGATGAGTCATGTAGAGCAGTATCCATAAGGTTTAATTCATGCATAAGCGCCATAGTTAACGATAAAGAAGCTAATTGAATTTGCAATTACAATTAAGAGAAGGAACCAAACTGCGATCGTTGATATTTATCCTTATTCCTTTGGTTCTTTCTTCTTACACTCACCTTTGGAATCCTACAGGATTTCCCTCTTTACATACGGATGAAGGCCATTACCTAAGAAAGGCAATCTCCACCGAAACAGGCCAGGGTTTGCAACCTCAGGACAGATATCGTGCCCCATATTTTGGGCAGATGTTCCTTGCAGGTATTTTTAGCATTATTAATTACCCAAACGGAGAAGTGATGGGCAATAGTAACCCTGTTGAACAACTATACTTGGTTCCCCGTGTAATTATGGGGATTTTGGCTGTATTTGATACTTTTCTGCTGTATAGAATCACAGAATATAGATATGGCAGGAATGTTGCAATTATTGCCTCCGTATTGTTTGCCGTCATGCCATTTACCTGGCTAACTCGGAGAATATTTCTCGAGTCAATTCAGCTGCCCTTTATTTTAACGTCAATATTGCTTATTCTGAATCTTGGACGAGGGCGCCAACAGGTAATGCAGCAGGATTACCAGCAAGAGAATCAGCATCGTCAGAGCCACCAGAAACTACAATCTCAACAGCAGCAGCATGAGCAGCAGCAGCAAGCCCACGTACAAGCGAAACCAGAAAAAAACAAGCCTGGTGATAACCATCCAGGGCTCCAATATGCCAAGTTTACTCTTATTATCTCTGGAATTTTTCTGGGACTGGCTATTTTTACAAAGATACCGGCCTTTACAATAATTCCACTGGGAATTATTATGATATATGTAATTACTAGAAAAAAGAGATACATTTTAGTCTGGTTAATTCCCGTCCTTTTGGTTCCAATGATGTGGCCGCTTCACGCCATGCTTAGTGGAGATTTGGATAATTGGATAAATGGTGTTCGTTACCAAGTTAGTAGAGACAGGCCATTGATTAATACGATAAATACATTTTTCGAGATAGACCCTGTCCTGTTCATTTTGGGAATGGGCGGTCTCGTCTATGCAGCCATAAAAAAGGACTACTTTGTTCTGATGTGGGCAATTCCTGTTTTTGTCTTCCTTCAAGCAATAGGATATGTTTCTTCATTTCATTTGATTCTATTACTACCTCCGTTTTGCGTTGCCGGAGCAAATATGATTGAAAAAATCGGCAAGAATATTTCCAATATCAGAATGAAAAACATGCTACCGTACATTAGAATAGCAGTTATCGGAATATTTGGTATCTGCAGCATAACCATGCTGATTACTTTGAACATAAATACAACTTATTATCAGGCACTTGCCTTTGTTCTCTCCAATTTACCGGATAGCAACACCAATTCTTCTGCGACAAACCCTGCAGACAAGATAACATTAATTGGGAATCCTCAGTATTTCTGGATTCCAGAATTTGTTTTCAATAAAACATTTGACACTAAAAACTTCTACAGCAAGACTCCGTTCAAGACAGACAAATACATGATGATAATTGATAGTGGGTTTGTCAGAATTTTAAACGGTGATAATACTTCAAGATTAAATTTGGCCTATAACGCCACCCATAATCTAGCAAGATTTGAGCAAAACTTTACGGGAGGAATTGACCTCAATAAATATCCGTTTACCAATTTAAGATTGAGTCCTGAAACACGCTTTATCGAACTTAGATCCAACTATTAGTCCTTTATTCAGATTTTTTCCAAAACCATTTAATTTGACCTTTTAGGTTTAGTTCACGTCATTAAATGCGTATACTTTTGTTACACTCTGATTTTATAGAATACCAACCGATTTCAAAGGAAATAGAGTCAGCAGAAGAAATCCTTTCAACATCAAGTAAAAAAATTAATGATGTCATAGTGGCATTAATTGCAGTTGAAAAAGACGATGATGAATCGATAATTGATGATGTTTGCAAGGAACTAAAAACTTACAGCGAGATGATAAAATGCGATAACATTCTAGTATATCCATATGCTCACCTCAGCTCAGACTTGGCTAACCCTCTAGTGGCTCAAGCGCTTTTAATTTCCGTCGAAAAAAAGGCAAAAAATCTATTTGGCATAGTAAACAGGGCTCCATTTGGTTGGACAAAGTCATTTAATGTAAAAATAAAGGGTCATCCTCTAGCAGAACACGCAAAAACAATTCAAAAAAATGCTGACGGAGCCAGGAATAAGACGGGGGGCGCAGAGGCCGAATCAATTGCATTAAAATCAGAAGATACTCTTAACTCGACATGGTATGTATTTACAACTGAAGGAAACATGATCCCAATAGGCGAATATAGTTTTGATAAAAAAAATGCCTTTAGCAAACTAGCTGATTATGAGTTATCAAAAAAGAGAACAGTATCTGAAATACCACCTCACGTAAAACTAATGAAAAGACTGGCACTGGCCGATTATGAACCTTCTTCAGATGGAGGAAATATGCGATATTATCCGAAAGGACGTTTAATGAAATCTTTGATAGAGACGTATGTTACTAAAATGATACACGAATACGGTGGAATTGAAGTTGAAACTCCGGTAATGTATGATTCCAATCATCCTTCTATTCACAGTTATTTCAACAGATTTCCAGCCAGACAATATAATATACAGTCAGATAATAAACAACTTTTTCTAAGGTTTGCGGCATGTTTTGGTCAGTTTCTAATGGCCAAAGATTTTCAAATTTCTTACAAGCATTTGCCATTAAAGCTCTATGAGTTGACGAGATATTCATTTAGGAGAGAGAAGAGCGGAGAGCTAGTAGGTCTCAGAAGACTCAGGGCGTTTAGCATGCCAGATTGCCACGCTTTTTGCAAAGATATTGATCAGGCAAAAGAAGAGTTTGTAAAAAGATTTGAGTTGTCATTGAAAGTTATAGAAGGCCTTGGTATTTCGCCAAACGACGATGTCGATATGGTTATTCGTTTTACTTCAGATTTTTATGAACAAAATAAAGAATTTATTAAAGAATTTGCGGCAAGAATGAAGAAACCAATTCTTGTAGAGATTTGGAAAGAAAGATTCTTTTATTTTATTGTAAAATGGGAATTTAATTTCGTAGACAGTATGGGAAAAGCTGCTGCATTATCGACCGACCAAATAGACGTTGAAAATGGCGAAAGATACAACATTGAGTTTGTTGACAGCGATGGGCAGAAAAAATATCCAATTATTTTGCATAACTCTCCGAGTGGAGCTGTTGAGCGTGTAATGTTTGCATTGCTAGAAAAATCGGCCAGGGATGCTACCAGGGGCAAAGTCCCGGCCTTGCCATTATGGTTGTCACACACACAGCTGAGAATTATTCCGGTTGCGTCAAAACATTTAGAATTCAGCCAGAAAATATTAAGTGAATTGGACAGGAATAATATCAGAGCAGACATTGATGATAGGGAGCTTTCTGTGGCGAAAAAAATCAGAGAAGCCGAATCAGAGTGGATTCATTTCATTATTGTCATTGGAGATAAAGAAGTAGAGGGAGGAGAATTGGTGGTAAGAGAAAGATTATCCAAGTCTCAGTATGGTATCAACCTGGAAAATTTGATAAAAAACATCAAGTTACAAGTTTCAGACAAGCCATATCTACCACTAAATTTGCCTAGCTATCTGTCCAAACGACCAATAATCATGGCTTGATTCGACGTAATAATCACGTGCTAAATCGGGCTTTTCACTCTAATGTTTTTATATTTCGTAACTAGATCCTTTCAAATGGGAAGAGTAGACAAAGGAGTAAACTGCAGCGTAAGTGGTTGCGAAAACCCAGCAGAAAGATCCATAAGTGGAAGTAAGGCGAGCATGGCTTCAGATTTGCAAGTTAATACGTCAAACAAGAGAGTCTATTTATGCAGACCACATTACAAAGAATGGAAAAAGGCAACCAAGGAAGATAGAGAAAACGAAAGAGCTAGATGGGGCTAATCAATAATGCAAAGGCAAACAAATGGGAAATTGAAAATTTAAAGATACAATTATTTAAAAATAAAACCAGCTAAACAACTAGACGTATTTTCTAGGAATTATTCTCAGAAGTGTTTGTGTTGCAAGTGCTCCTTCTCTGTAATCACCATTTTTGAGTGAAACTTCCACAAGGTCCATTCCCACCAAATTTGCTGAATCGTCAATACTTTTAATTATCTTTAGTATTTCAAAGGGATCCAATCCAAATGGTTCCGGAGTTCCTGTGCAGGGAACATAAGGCGAGTCGTAAACATCAATGTCAAATGATATGTATACGTTTCTATTGGAAGTAACCTTAGATATATATTTAGTTACATCATCAATACTTTTTTTTATTTCCCATGGATCAAATGTAACAATACCATTTTTTTCTGCAATTTTATTTTCCTCCTTGTCGGTCTGTCTGATACCTATTTGTATCATGTTTTTACCCTTGATGTATCCTTCATCTATGAGTCTATAAAACGGAGTAGTATGGCAGAGTTTCAAACCTTCATATTCAGGTTTTAAATCGCGATGCGCATCAAAGTGAATCAGCAGAGGCTGACTTTCAGAAAGACCTTTGAAACAAAAATACGTGATCGTATGTTCGCCTCCCAGCATGAACGCTTTCTTCTTTGTCCTTTCAAGTTCTCTCACCAGGGCTGGAATTTTCTCATCTAAAAATGCAAACACCGAATCTACTTTACCTTGAACATTATGTGAAATCTTAATATCCCCTAGATCAAAGATTTTTGCAACATCCCTGATATCTTTTTTTTCATCATAAACATATGTTTCAATTTGACGAGCAGAAGTACTCCTAATGGCTTCAGGGCCTCGACTAGTTCCCTTTCCAAATGATGTGGTCAGATCTAGTGGAATACCAAAAAACACAATATTTGCCTCATTAAATGTAGTTTTCGCATCGATATCACCAAAGGAACATCCAGCTGCGGTCCTCTCCGGAGTAATAAAGAAAGAATCTAAAAGATCTAAAATATTTGTCAATTTGCCTAAATAAATGATGGAATCTTATAATATTTATTTTTGAAGTAAACTGATGATGATAACAATTCTAATTTGACCAGAACAATTCATCTAAGTTGCTCTGTCTTGGTTTGCCAATTATGGATTTGAAATTTACGTCCAGGGCTGTCAAAAGTTGGTCAAAAGTTGTTTCCATCGCCTCCAAGTATTTATCAGTATCTATTTCTTTATGGGTTGCTAGTTCAACTGGCCTGACCCCTTCAGCAGTCTTTGTTTTTACATAAGATATTATGTCACCTGCCTTAATTTCTCTACCATTATCGGAGAACTGCATTGCAGCTTTTATGTGCTGAGGAATTCCCTTGATTGAATTTGTATGGGAATCACGGCCGTCTATTGATGTTATTCTAACAGTTTCATTTGTCTTTTTACCATATTTTTCCGGAGACTTGTTTATCATGACATTAAAAGAAAGTTCATCCAAAGGATATTTGTCTGTCTCTAATTTTTTTGCGCTGTCTTTAATAAGTTCTTTAATTTTCTCTCTAGCAGTATCAAAGTCCTTTTCTGTATTGACTTTACCCAATATTTCCAGCGTACTGTAAAACGTTTTTCTAATAAAATTCGGAGTGTGAGACTTTTTGCCAGTAAGGCCTTTTACATCAACGGTTCCGTCCTTCAAGACTCCTAGGTAATTTTTCTTGAGGTTATTAAATACGACATATCGATACTCTTTGTCTAGTTCAAGATCTACTCCCTCATTGGCTTTTGCCCATTTTGAAATTTCTTCTACCTTTCCTTCAGAAGGATTTCGTAAAAACAATGAATCGGTATCTCCGTACACAACTTCTATACCAGACTCTTTGCATTTCTGTATTGTTTTGGTAATAATATTTCTTCCAATAGCTGCAGTGGCATCAGCAACTGGCAGACAGTACAGCGGAAATATTTCAGCTCCCATAACACCATAGCTTGCATTTAAAATAACTTTAATTGCTTGACTAACAACTGTGTATAGTTGGCGTTCCTCTGGTGAGATTGTTTTATCTTTTGAAAGTTGTTTATAGTAGTTAACTCGAAGATCTCTAAGTGACCCTATTAGAAGAGAGGTTATGCCTTTCTTCTTATTGCACGTCCAGTAATCAGTGTCAGAAATTTTTTGTTTGGGATCTTGTCTGCATGACTCATGGGGACAGTTTACTGTTTCATACGATAAATTATGGACCTTTATAATGCTAGGATACAGACTGGCAAAGTCAAGCACTGATACATTGAAGTGGATTCCTGGTGTGGGTTCCACTACAAGTCCTCCCCTGTACTTTTTTTCTTTAATGATTGCTGACGAAGAAGCCTGTCCTTTGAACCGGAGCTCTTCACTCTGAGGAATCAGCGCGTTAATCTTTCTGTGTTCATAATACAGCATTCCCCTTATCCATTGATTGACACCCACTCGAGAGAGATCTTCAACAGAAAGTCGAGATATTCTTGCAATTACAAACAATAGTTTGAGTAAGAGATTGTCATTGAAACTTGTAAGTCTAAAAGTTAATTCAGTGTCCTTAAGACAGTATTGAGCCAACTTCTGAATAGGCAGATCGCTGATGTTTCCATCAAATTCGATTTTGGTATCATTAAGAAGTGCTTCTGATATTGCATTAAGCCTAAATTCCGAATATTTATGACTAAAGGCGTAAATTTGAATCGACCTGTTTTGAAATGTTCTAAATAAATCAATATGAACTCCATGTTTTAGCTGAACTGGTTCTGTCTGGATTCCTTTCTTTACGAATGAATCCTTCTTTACCACTAGAGGGATTTCTTCTTTTGGTATTATGCTATGGTTAACAGGATCAATTTCGGGATCTTGAGACCTTTCATAAAGGTATGGAAGATCAAAATCATCACCATTAAAGGTAACTAATACGCTATATAACTTTAATACGTCGAATGTTTTTTCTAAAAGCTCTTTTTCAGTCTTGCACATTTCTGCTTCTGGGATTAATTGTGTTCCATCGTTGGGATTTTTGTCTTGATCAAGAAGAAATACTTTTCGATATTCACCATTTGAGACGATACCAACTGCAGTAATTTTTCTGTCGTGTTCTCGGGGAACAGGCATTCTTCCCTCTTCTGAATCTACTTCAATATCAAGGGCTATTCTTTTCATCTCAGGTATAGGTTGGTTCAGCAAATCTGCCCACTCTCTCACGTATTCTCGATATTTGTCATTTCTTGCCTCTTTGCTTTCGAGAATTTTGTCCCACAGAAAATTTTTAAGGGCATTGTGTACTATTTCGGACATTTTATACTGGTCTTGCATTATTTGGTCTCCTTTCCTCGTATAGTATGAACCTGGAATTAATCCGGTATCATAGAGGTAGTTTTCATGATATTTGATGTTGGCTTCCCAAACATTGAGTTTATCTCTAATGCCACCCTTTCCACCTATTGATAGAGGGTCAGGAGCAATTATTTTTATTGCTTGAATTTCTTTGTCTAGCATTAGATCTAATTTTGGTATTATTTTTAACTGGAATTTCTTTTCAACTGCTGCGATTTCCTCTGCCTTTTCCTTGTTTTCTAATTTAGTATAACAATAAGGTTTATGATCCGTTTTATCTTGCCAAAAGTATATCACGTGCAAAGTAGGATCGTAAAATTTCAGTTGAACTTTTTGGTTTTCACCAGAATAAATTGCTGATATTAACATGACACGAGTATTTTCTGGAAGCTCCTTCCAAAAGCTCGTATTCTGTTTATCATTTTGAAGAAGGGGCGATTGATCCATATGATTCACTGGGATTAGTTTCAAATATGAAAAAAGGATAATTATCTTTTGCTACTGATGACCAAATTTGTAAGCTAAAATGTGTTTTGTAGTAGTGCTAGATAGTTATCATGTTGTTGTCTTTTTCTTTTCTTTTAATGGCAAAAATGCCGACAGCGTATAGGGCAATCATGGGTAGAGCAATAAACCACATTGTTACACCGCTTCCATCTGGTGTGATTACAGCGCCAAAGATTGTAATGATTATTATTGCATATCTAAAGTTTTTTTGCCAGAACCTAGAATCTGTCAGACCGCTCAAAGATAGTGCATACATTAATACTGGAAGCTGAAAAGCTATGCCAAAACCCAAGATGAATTGGAGTACAAATGTTATGAAATCATTGACCGTCAGAAATGTCTCGGCGCCAATTGATTCTCCATATTTGTAGAGAAAGTTGAGTGTAAATGGGATTACAAGAATGTAGGAGAATACAACACCGAATATGAATAAGAGAAATATTGGCAGGATTATTTTGAGGATGTTTAATTTTGAAAATGGAGATCTGATTTTTTTGCCTTGTTCTGCTATCGAATCTTCATAATTTTTTATACCATCATTAGAATCTTGTTTACCTGATGCTGCCGCACCTTTATCTTCAATTTTTCTTTTGCTTAACACTTGATCAATTGCCGGGGAAAAGAATCCAAATATTTCCCTGATTACGACGGGAAGAGAACAAATCAAGCCTATTAGCAAGGAAATGTGAACCTGTGCGAAGAACACTTGACCGGGGGCCGTTTGGATAAGCTTTACCTCCGGCGGAAGTAATGTATCCTTCATAAAAGCTGTCAGCTGGAGAGCTACGTTGCCAAATGGATCTGGATATGGATAGTATATCTTTAAATTATTTTGCTGTCCTCCTGCATCAAGCGATGGAAGTTCAATTGGTAGGACTGCCGCCTTTATACCAAAACTCATTGAAAAGATAGTGATTATAGCGATGCAAATTACGATATGAATCATTCTAATTCGTAATTCATCGATATGTTCAGATATTGACATTCCAGATGAAGACATTACAATGTTCGCAATTAGGCAATCAGGATATAATAATTATGTTGATGCGAGTATGTGCTAATGTTTATCGAACTTGAATCAACTTGTGAGGAGACCTATTGGCTCCATAATTTCATATCTAAATCCTTTTAGAAGGTGAAAACCAATAACAATTCATGCAATATCACAAGGCTTCTATTCTTGGTCATGAACGATCTAAAAAAGCCCAACTAAAGCTATTTGATTACACTGGATATGCCATGTTAACTTACACCACAAAACAAGATAGCAATGGGTTCGCTCCTGTTGGCGAAGAAATGCTAGTAGCTAAAATGGAAAGGGAAGCTGAGGCCATGTTGTTTCTGTGTGATGATGATGGTTACGCCAAGGCCCAATCAAAACCGTTACCAAAAGAAAAAGCCGAAGAAGCATATAAAAAAATGTTAAATGACGGCATTCCGGAATTTAAGGGTCAGATAAAGACAGTTTCATAATTTCGTAGCTCGTAATTGCTGACACACATTACGAGGCAGTGGAATATTCAATAAACGAAAATTCGATTGCATATCATGCTCTAAAACATGAGTGTTACTCTTTAGAATAACTTTTAAAACAAATTATTGCGATTATTGCAGCAAGTTATGAACGCCACTAATAGATACCTATGAGAATGCCATACAAAGCTAAGCAGTAATCTTTGTTCCACTTTGACTATTTTTCATTACAAGGTTACTTATGACTTTGGGGTCTGATTTTATGACCCATGTAGGAATTTTGGATCTCTCTATTACCTTCAATGCAACTATATCCATAAGATCGTAACTTCCTGCCTGAGTGCTCTCGGTATTCAAGAGGTCCATGCATTTTTTTATCGTAATTTCTTTGAACATTTTTGCTTTAGGATTCTTGTTTGGATCAGAATCATAAATTCCGTCAACATCTGTCGCATTCAGGAATCTGTCAGCTTTAATTTTTTCGCAAATAAGCGCCGCTGTGGCATTTGTACTCTGACCTGGATGAAGACCACCACTGACTATTATTTTTCCTGATTCACAGGCAATACTGATTTCTTCAAGGCTGCTTGGAATAACTGGATAAACAGAATCTCCCAGTGCTGCAGACAGTAACATTGCATTTAGCCTTGATATTTCAATACCCATTATGTCAAGACTACTTTCATCAGAACCCAGTGATCTTGCCAAGTTAACATAATGCCTAGCAATTATTCCACCTCCAGAGACTACAACTGGTTGTACCCTGGTTTGCATTTCAAGTAAAAGTCGAGCGTATTGCTTTAGCAATTGAGACGTAGTCTTGAAATTAAAAACGCTGCCACTTAGTTTTATGACTAGAATTTTCTTTTTTTGTTTTGATGTCTGGGAGATCTTCATTGCTTTTCGGGTAACTCCTTATCTAACACATCTTTTGATATTCTTGTAATTTTTTTTCGATCCTTATGGTTGGTATATACCCTAATCATATCAAGATAACCTGTTATTGAATTTACCAAAGGCAAATTAGAAACTGGTTGTTTAAAGAATTCGTCCTCGCTAACAAGAAGAATTGATTTCATTTCTTGCTTGTTTGGCGCAAGTGGCACTAGTGAAATGCCATAGGTATCAAGAAAAATTTTTTTCTCATCAATATTAGCCAATCTTGCAATTTCCAATCTCAATTCTTCAATTTTATCTCTATTTAACTTTGTATAATTGTCTCGTTTTCGAATAAATCTCTCATAAACACATTTTAGTAATTTCCTATCCAAATAGTTGGAAATCATTTCTTTTGCAACTTTGTTATTTTGTGATGATGAGATGCTGCAAATTATGCTTTCATCTGTCAGGTTCAGATAATCAGTCAACGCTAATCCTTTTAGGTTCAATATATCACTTGAGAGCAAGATAGAGTGCAGTAGCATTACTTCAGCAGATCGAACTGTCTTGTGGAAATAGACTGCCCGGAACATCTCAAAACGCGAAATTATCATTGATTCAAAAGAGTAGAAGGATGAGATGTCCAAAGCCAGGCTTTTACTGTCAGTTACCCTGAATGAATTAATAATCCTGTTATAATCGACTTTTCCGTACTCCACTCCCGTAAAGTATCCATCTCGAGGAAGATAATCCATCAGGTCTGACGAAAGACTTCCTGAAATTATTTCGTTTTTGAATTTTACTTTTGAATTACCAAAAGAAATCTCACTTATCGTTTGCGGAGAAAAGCCATAATCAGAAAGAATATCACCTATTTCAGTCTTACATATTATTTTGGCCCCAAGACTTTCATGATTACTGTTGCCTGTAACCTTTAGTGCTTCTTCAAAGAGATGTGAAAAAGGTCCATGACCAATATCGTGTAGTAGAGATGCTACACGTAGCTCCTGAATTGATTCTTTGTCTATTACGCCCATAGAAAATAGATGTTCTCCTGCCAAGCCTGCCACATGCATTGTTCCCAAAGAGTGCTCAAACCGGGAGTGTTGGGCTGCCGGATATACCAGATGAGCACCTGCTAATTGTTTAATTCTTCTTAATCGTTGAAAAACGTTTGAATCAATTATCTTTTTTTCGAGCTCTGTAAACCTGATAAACTTGTGAATAGGATCGGTTATTTCTCCAACGAATTTCATGTCGTGTAAATAGAATTGAACACCACATTGAATTAAATTTTCACAGTATTTCTTACTATTCTAAGTACCTGACTATGAACATCGTCGACTGATTTTTCTCCGTCAACAACATACCACGTGAATTTTTTTGCAAGTAGCCTGTATGTCTTTTTTACTTTGCGAATTAACTCGCGGTCTTTTTCAAAGGTATCAATGACACTATTTTTAGATCTAGTAAACAGGGTGTCTGTTTTGATATCTATGACTATTACAAGATCTGCTTTAGGTAATCCTTCATCCAACGCAACAAGCCAGTCTAATTCCAATCCCTTTGAGACTCCATAGACCAGATTGGATTGATAGTATCTGTTCATGATAATTGTGGTTCCTTTGCCAATTACTCTGTCTATTTCGGTCTTTTTCTCCCATCTGTTTGCAGAAAGAAGCATCATTTTCACCTGATCCGAGTAAACTCTTTTTCCATCAAGAAATTGCTTTATCTCTTTACCAATTGGAGTAGTATAATCGGGGAAATCAAATTTGACACACTTGTTCTTAAATTTCTTTAATAGTAAATTTGCCTGTGTTGTTTTGCCTGCTTTGTCAATTCCTTCTATTACAATGATCTTACCCTTACGCAAACACTTTGTTTGAAATGAGTCATAAATAAAAAGTATGTTAAAATCAAATAAGAAACAATGGCAATCTATAGCTGCCCTGGCCTGTAGAAATTAATTGTATTTGTTTTGTAATCGACTTGTCCGTGAGTCATTTCATCAAATCTCAAAGCTATTTCTTGAATCTGATAGCTTCATTCACTCATTGTAAAGTAAAGCAGTTAGGCTTGAGCGACTTTATCGACAGTCAATATTCCCTTCGAAACTTCCTTTCCAACCTGTGTCAGCTCGAACTTGGATTTTTCCGTTATTTCCGCAGTCGCCATGGATTGAAATATTTGCCTTTTTATCCAATCCACAAATATTACTTGTCGTCTCTTTACCCTCTAAATCATAATTTTTCTTGTCTATTTTTCCAGAATCAAGGTAGCCGCCATTGCTTGTCTTATCGTCAGAAGAGCCATCAAGAACTACTTCCCAACTTCCAAAGATAGGTAAATCTTTCAAAAATGCACTGAATGAAAGTTCGCCCTTTTCTGACTTGCCACCAGGACAACTGATTGCGCCATCTCCATTTCCTGATGTCTCTAATCCATGAGCTACAGTAGCGGCAGAAAACATGGTAATCATGAAAAGTAGTAATACTTTCACTTTAATTACATCCTCCAAATTCATAACTGTGTCTGGAATGCAAAATAATTTATATATTATGTAGAGTGATTCCAGATCATAAATAGGAAAAAAATGCCACGAATCATTTAATACTTGACAATATCGTAATAAAGTTTATCATTAATGATTATCAATAACGATTATCTTTTGATTGGCCTAAATTTATTATGTATGTGTTGAAACCAGAAGAATAATTGGCAAATGTATGCACTTATAATACGAATTTTACATTGTATCTTCTAGTTTCTATATCTTCAAGTTATTATAAAGGATCAATGAATAACGAGTGAACTAAAATGGCACAGATGCCGACTCTAATTCCAAAAGAAGTAGAAATCCAGAGATTAAAGAAAATCTACATTATGGTCATTATGCTGGGTTCAATCGCAGCATCCGTAGAAGTAGATAACTTTGTTGACGGATCTCTTCATCAAACCGCTATTAGAGACAGTGCATTTACACCAGCTCATTGGTGGTTATACAGTCACTTTATTGCCCTTCCATTAGGATGGGGATTTGTGGCAATGTATGACAGAAGGGTACCCGTACTAAGGGGTCCTGGAAACTCAATGAACACTGGTCTAAAGATAACCATCATAGGCTATCTTGCAACCATGTTTACAATTGGTGTAAATGAATTGTGGCACTTTTGGTTTGTGGAAGAAATTTTCTCAGTTCCAAACCACTGGATGTTTAACATGGGAGTCGTAGTGGCTTTCATGGGTGCTCTTGCATACGTAGTAAGAGTATACGCACGTCTAGTAGAATTGGGTGCTGAAACTCCTGGAAAGAATCCATACGTGGCTGAAATGTACAAGCTTGCACTTGAAGGAAAGCTGTACAGCAGATCTATTCCATAAGCTAACTGTCACACTGTCGATAAAAGCAGGAAACCGACGACCTTTTTTCTTTTTTTAACAAACAAGTCCTAGCGGACAGTATGGAATGTTTACAGATTCACATTTGATACTTGCATCCGTTACTGCACTGCACCATGAGAAATGCAATTTATCAAGGCCGACTATATTTGATAATATTCTTATATAGAAATAATGCATTAAACAATAGATGGCTGAGAATTCTGGATTTCCTTTAAAAGTTCTTGAAAACGAAATACAAGATAAAGATAGAGACATCGTAAGAATTGATCCGGAAATAATGCGTACGCTAAACATTGCTGAGGGCGCCGTTGTTAATATCATTGGTCCTAAAAATAGCACCAATATTATTTGTCTCTCATTGCACCCTACTGACGAGATCAAAGATAATATGAATAAGAATTACAATAAAAATAGCGACAAAAATACAAATGATAAAATAATTCGAATCGATGGCAAAACAAGAGATTCTATTGGTACCAATATAGGGGATTATGTCTATATCAAGAAAATTGTTCTGGCTGAAAATGACAACAGACCTGGGAGGATGAACATTGAAATAACTGACGATACTGCAAATTCCATAATAATAAATGGGTCTTGTATTAATTTTGATAAAGAACGTCCAAAGATAATGGAATTCCTGGGATCTCTTCAAAAAGAAGTACATATGGACAGTATGTATTGCAAGTGTTACGCTAATGGCAAAAAAACTCTAGGATGGGATTTTTTTCATGTTGCCCTAGACTTGAGACTGGTACAAAGATTGATTGAAATATATCCTGAAATTAACAAGCAAGAAGCAGCAAGTATTGAAGAACGATTCGTGCTGTGGTTATACGCAAAATTTAGAAAAAGAAAACTTGATTATCACATGAAAGTTAGCGAAATCCCTTATGAATCGGTAACCGGATTTCGACTAAACCCAAATGATTTCAGGAATATTGAAGATATGGAAAGTATGCGTTAACTTTTCCTTATCACCAAACCCTACTTTTTCAAAATGAAGATACCAGACCAAATTTTACATTATCTAACCGAAAGCCATAATTCGGAAATGGCTCTAGTAGGTTGCAGGGCCGATGCTCCCGATGTATCTTATGACTGCTGTGAATATGATATTGCTATGTTTGGAAAAAATGAGTCAAACCCCCAAAATAAGATAGTAAGACTTGGAAAAGATACGCTGGAATTTCAAGGGTTTCCAAAGCAGGGTAATGACATTTTACTTTATAAAATGATACGAGTAATAACTGGCGATTTGTTGATTTCACCACCACGCTATTCGGAGATAGACATTAAAAGATCGTTCAGGGCTGCCGGGAAGAGAAGAATTGTTGATGCGCTGTTCAATGTATCTAAAAATAGTATCAATAAAGCAGAACAACTAAATTCTCCTTTAAACCTCAAGATAGCTGCATACGGTCTGCTTGAAGGTATCCTACTGATATCTGAGATAAGGCCAATGCCCATCCATGAATTAAACCAATTGCGCCAGCTTGAAGTAAAAAAAGATATCATAAATGAAGCTATTCAAACCTGTATTGAATGCCTGGGAATAGAAAGGGCTACAAGGACAATACTGAATCGATCGTTAAGAGCTCTAAAAGAGATTCTCAAGGAAAGATATGACGTCGAGTTATTATCATCAAAAATTGAGTTTTTACTAAATCATAAACTTTTAGCTGATTGCTATTACTATATTGGGAGACTGGGATGCAGTCATCTTGAGCAAAAAGATAATTCATCACAAATGAACTACTACAAGCTTAACAGTATAGCTTTGGACCTTACAAGTGATTATGAAAACATAAAGAAAATGTCAGCGTTGATAAAACGCGACTGCAAAAATTTGCTGAAAAATTAAGTGACGGGAGCGGCAACCAATATTGGTTCATTCTCCCTTACCCTACGTGCCCTTAGTTTAGCCTTATATTTCAGGTTTCTTGGCTTTGTTCTCAGTCGGTATCCACAGCATGGGCACCATAATCCATCCCACTTTATGAAAATTTCGCATATCTGGCATCTCTTTTGACCGCTAACATACCTTCCTGAACCTACGGGCTTTTGGGCTTTATGTCGTATACATATTCCTTTGCAAGTCATCTTCCTTCCATATATAAAAAACGCCTCAAGTATATAAATATGGACTTAATTTTATAATATTTTGAAAAATTAGAATTTATATTATTGATTTTTTACATGTTTTAGAGAAAGAAAATAAAAAAAATAAGTTCTTCTTTTAACTTACGTTTATAGATTTTGTCTGAAAGGCTTCATTCATTGTAAGATATTCATCTAATCTCATCTTGATGTCGTCTGGTTTAGTATCATCCATACCTGAAAATCCAGCGTTAAATGAAATCTTGCTTCCAGACACTGACACATCAGCTATTTCCATGTCTGCATAGATATTGCCCAACTCTTCTACCCATACCTTTCCTTCATCTTGGTTTATTCCGCTAGCATCTATTGTTACTTTATACATCTTTGTCATTCAAATACACCTAAACAAAAGTTGGATTGGATACTAATAAAGTTGACGCATTTATTTTGGAAGCTTTGCATATGGATTTAAACCTTAATCATCCATTAGCTATTCGAAACTAATTTTGTGTGCTAAGCTTCTTCAAATCCCCAAGATTTTATCAACTCCTTTTCGAACTTTGAGAATTGATCATTGCTTAAGGGGTCTCCGCAATTTTTGTGACACGGAACAACTTTCATTCCATATAGCTTAAAATCAACTTCATAGAAATGAACGCCGGGACAATTACACATTTGCTATTTCTGATTTACGCATCTCTTATTAGTTTATCTAAATTATTAGACGACTACAAAGCTAACAGCTTGTTATGGATGCACTATGGTAAAAGTTTATGAGTGCGAATCCCAATTTAACAAAACTATGGGCAACTTTCAATTGTCATTAGGCAAACCAATTATTGTGTTTGCGTTATTTTCAAGCCTATTACTAATTTCGCAATCTAGTTTGAACAAGGGATTGGCACAGGCAGGAAATTTATGGTACGTCGGTGATGGAGCAAAAAATGACATGTACGTAACATACAGAGTACAAGAACAGGATACAAACGCTGGTCGGCCTTTTGAAATGACAATTTATTTCAAAAACTTTAACAGTACGGGTAATTATTGGGATGCCCCAACTTTCGTTGTTGACCAGGGAAAAGTCCTTAATGGAACTTTCCATCTAAGCGATCTTGATTTAACTGCACTTGGCAGTTCTCAAATTCCTCCAGAGATGGCCAAGTATAGGAGCGCTTATTCAAGTTCATTAAAATGGCTATCAGCATTTGTTTCAAAGCCCGGTCAATCACTAACTGCACAGAATTGGGGCAAAATAGCATCAATTGGTGGTTCACCAATTACTCC
>Ga0193736_1000007_pt1 | contig 67488 bp, 75 predicted proteins | sample L2m1metaG_FD_160566 | JGI IMG/M metagenome (GOLD analysis project Ga0193736, IMG submission 160566) | Soil microbial communities from a riparian zone of the East river system, Colorado, United States - L2m1 | ecosystem: Environmental > Terrestrial > Soil > Riparian zone | place: USA: East River... | reverse complement strand
GTAGCTTTCTTCTCAATTCCTTATATAAAACCACTAATCATTTGTTACGCTCTAAACACAGGCAACTGATGGGATTGGTTGGTTGTTACTTGTTCATCATTCAGCCGAGCCCTATCAGTTGCTTTACAAAGTATTTTAAATTTATTGGTACAAGTATCAAATTGATTATTTATGTGAATACCACCCCAGTAGGCTATTCATTTGTTTTAAGGCGGATATCAATATTGTGCATTACGTCAAAAAATGAAAATTTCTCATTCGTTACTAAGCTGCCATATCGTGTTAGTTAGCCTTAACTAACTTTTTTACGTGCCATAGATATCACTATTGCGTCCCATGACTAAACAGGTCCAGAAACCATGAACATGGAAATTTTGTAACGTATTATTTCTATCCATGTCTTATTACTTATCGTTCCAGAAACCCCTATTAGTAACATATTGTCTTTCTGCGTCATAAATATTCTTGTACAAGTTTTCTTCGTCTACATAATTGCGTAAAATACGAGCAGCTGTTTCGACGCCAATTCCATATCCTGATAGGACTGTTAAGGCCTTTTTGCCAAAATTGTTTATCAACGACGCAGTTTTCCAGGCCCTCTCAAATTTGTGATTCTGTTCAGAATTGATTTCAGTCCCCTTTAGTTTACTCAAGATTATTTTGGAAAGTTCATAATCGGAAGAAAAGGTAGTCGTAATTAGTCTCGATCCACATTTTTTGCAAGATATAGCGTCCAATATTTCCCTAGTTTCAACCAATCTTTCCCATTTACCACAACGGATACATATCAACCGATGTTTGGTTTTTTCAAGTCTCTCTTTAATGAGCTCTAAAACTCCGCGTTCGATGCTCAACGGTGAAGATGATGATTTGGAATGATGTTCAATAATGCTATTAGTCAACGGTGAAAAAGCTGACAAGTCCAGCCAATGAATTAATATTTCCTTATTCCTTATCTTTCGCAATATCTCCTGTGTTGATTCTACATCGAATTTATCATGAATCAACTCTCTTAACGATTCTTTGCTTATTGGAGTTTTAGAATATCTGTCGTATATAAATCTGGCCATTCGTTTGTCATATACTGCGTTCTTATCCACTAGACCAAATTTCTTGGAGACCGTCCAGACTCTCCAATTCAAATTATATGTATTAGTTAAAGAAGTGATAAGTATTGTCTCTACGTCATATTCATCGTAAAGAATTTTTTCAATATTTCCCTTCGACAATCTGACAGACGAACTTAATAGAATTCTATATGGGTCTGACTTTGTTTCTACGAGATGTCCTACATACGACGCTAGAAAGGTTGAAAATAGTGATGATAATGTGTTGTTTATCTTTGTTCCAAGAGTTGAATGGATTACAAGCGCGTTTTTAGAGTGCACGCTTTCTATGACTATGTTACTAGCGTCCGGAACTATAGGGATTTTCTGAAGCGTGTTTTTGATGTCTGATCCAAGCTCTAGATTGATGTCCACAAGAGCCTTATTTCTGAGTTCACCAACTTGTGCCGCAGTTTCATAATCCACAGGTATCATTTCACCGACCCAATGAGGTATGTTTATTGGAGATCCAAAAACCTGTTCGACATTGACTTGAAGTTTGTTTTCATCCACACTTACAATCCTCCACTGAGTACCTTTCAAGATAAAGACGTTACCTCTTTCGCCAAATTCGCCTATAAACTGTTGATCCAAAGTTCCTATTCTTTTCTTCCTTATCACGTCGATGACCTCAAATTTTACCATGTTGGGTATGGTCGAAATATTCTCAAAATAATATTTGTATGATTTTATTCTTCGAGCATAAGTCTGACTGTTGGGGTCATACTTTATGATTCTAAAATTATCCAACAAGACCGCGCATTGCTCTAAATCCGAAAAAGCAAGTTCTCTAAAAGGATAGGCGCCTTTAATGATTTGGTAAACCTCACCTAAATTTTTCGGTTCTGATGTTGACATTACAAATCCTACTAAATGATGCGCTGCTACATCCAATGAGTTTGTATGAGTATTTTGTATTTCTAATGATCTCTTTTTCATTCTATTGATTATAGCCAAGCATTCTAACTCGTCATCCCCGCTGTTTGCTATTATCAACCCTTTTGCGGATTTGTAATTGGCATGTCGACTCCTGCCAATTCTCTGTACTAGTTTTGAAACCTGTTTGGATGATCCATAGTGAATTACTAGTTCTACAGATCCAATGTCCAAACCCAACTCCAATGAAGAGGTGCAAACAACAATACCAGTAAGACCCTGTCTAAGTTTTTCCTCAGTTTCCTCACGTGTTTCCCTTGAAAGTGATCCATGATGAACTTCAACTGGGATCTTGTTTTGATTTCTTATTGTAGTTCCAATGTATTCTGCCTCGTCTCTAGTATTTGTGAAAAGTAACACAGATCCACAAATTTTGTTATCAGTCAAATAATTGAATACAAATTTGGCCGCATTACTTATCGAACCCTTGAGATACTTTACATCAATATCATAATTTCTGATAGTATTGTCCACAAGAATGGAACATTTTCTGTTAGTTCCACCAATAAAATTTGCGGCGTCTTTTAGATTTCCGATTGTTGCAGACAAACCTATTCTCACAGGATTATGGGTACTCAAGTTTTGTAAGCGCTCAAGACTGACAGTTAGGTGCGTTCCTCTTTCATTGCCGATTAGCTCGTGAACTTCATCTATAATAATCCATCTTAGATGCTTCAGAAATGAAATGAATTTCTCTTGTGTAAGTATTATTCCGAGAGATTCAGGTGTAGTGATGAGAATGTGGGGGGGTTTTTTTACCATCTTCTGTTTTGCTGTTCTTGTCGTGTCTCCGTGTCTTATTTGAGCATCAAGGTTTCTACTTTTTGCATAATCAATTATTCTCCGATGAACATCATTATTCAGTGCTCTTAAAGGTGTGATATACAGTACAAAAATTGCGTTATCTTCGACAAAATGGGAATTTCTCGCTCTCTCGTTTTCAAGGAGAGAAAGTATGGGAATCATAGAGGCCTCAGTCTTGCCAGATCCTGTGGGCGCAACTAGAAGGCAATTTTGGTTGCGTGAAATAACTGGATAAGAAATCTTTTGAATTTTTGTGAGATTCTGAAATCCTTCACGTCTAAAGGATTCTACGATCTGTTCATCAATAAGATTCATTCAACTTCTCGATTTTTCTGCTTCTGGATCATGACTTGATTTGACGTTCATTTTCTCATGTATTATAGTTAGGAATAGCCCTGCAATAAACAAGCCAACTGCAATTTGAACCAAGGTATCAAAATTCATTGATAATTATTCTAAACATACGTTTCTCATTTATAAATCGATTGAAATGCGAGACATTTTGGTTACCATGGTACCCTCTCATGATATAAGATAGTTTGACGAGTATGAAATTTGAAATTGATAAACAGGTCATCCATAACTCTGCCGCTACATCATGGACATCCACCTCAATACTTACTTGTGCGGATGAAAAGACTTGCTTCTTCGATTTCAAAAATTCTTATTGAAGATTACGGAACAAGTGAGTTTTTGAAAAGATTAGCAGATCCGTTGTGGTTCCAATCATTTGGATGCGTTTTAGGATTTGACTGGCACTCTTCTGGGCTGACGACAGTTGTAACAGGTGTACTACAACGATCAATAAACCTGAGGGATCATGGAATAATGATTGCGGGTGGTAAAGGGAAAAAATCGTTATCTTCAAGGAGTCAAATTCCAAATTTAGCAATATCTGCAAATATGGCTGGTAAGAAAATATCCGATCTTCTCTACGCTGACAAAATAACTGCAAAAGTCGACAATTCCGCTGTTCAAGATAGTTACGACCTATACCATCATGCGGTTTTCTTTGATGAAAGAGGGGATTGGAGCATAATACAACAGGGGATGAATTCTGACATCAAGATGGCTAGAAGATATCACTGGATTTCTGATAATATACATTCTTCATTCTTATCTGAACCTCATTCAGGAATCATTTGTGATAAAATACATCAGGATGTGTTGGACATGACGGACCATGACTCAATTGAAACACAAAAAACAACTGTTGATCTTGTAAATGGAAATCCAAGAAATCTGATCTCTTCAATAAAGAAATTACAATTACGTAAAATCAAAACGATGGATGACTGGATCTTCGATCACAATTTTGTAAATAGTACTGATTTAAATTATGAAATGCCAAGACATCTTAATTGGAACACTGTCAAGAAAATATATGACATTCAACCAAGAAATTATGAAGAATTTGTTACTATCGACGGAGTTGGACCATCCCTTATCAGGGCGGTTGCTCTTATTTCCCAGTTAATTTACGGTTCGAAAACTTCTTGGGAAGATCCAGTACAATTTAGTTTTGCACATGGCGGTAAAGATGGCGTTCCTTTCCCAATTAATAGAAATACGTTTGACAGGTCAATCAGGTTCTTAAGAGATGCAATCGAAGGAGGAGAAATAACTGGGCAGGAAAAAAGAACAGCACTAAAGAGACTATCCTCAAATCTAAAAATAATTCTTCCTGGATATGGCTAATGAAATTTAGGATAATTTTGCAGATAATTAACGTATTGCAATCTCATTCAGAACATTCAATATTTAAGTCCGAGAAATTCTCTATGAGATAATTAGATTGTCCTGTTACGAAAAGCTCCAAAAAATAAAGAGCATTGTATTTCTTTGGTTTAGAGCAATGAGAATAAAATTCATTCTGGCATCAATTATAGCGGTAAGTAATGGAATTGCCATAAGTTATTGGAAGACCGGAGCTGTTGACCCTGGATATGCGTTACTAACTTATTTTGGAATAATGTGTTTGCATATTAGTGTTGATTTGCTAAATGACTATTCTGACTTTAAGAGGGGAATTGATACCAATACAAAGAGAACAAGATATAGTGGTGGGACCGGTGTTATACCTGAAAATCTCATTAGTCCTAGGGTTATTTATTGTGTAGGGGTTGTATTCTTAATTTTAGGGGGTTTAACAGGATTGTATTTTGTTACTATAAAAGGGATTGTAATATTAATACTATTATCCTTTGCAATTATATCAATTTATTTTTACTCTACGAATATAGTAAATGCCGGCCTAGGAGAACTTTTTGTGGCAATCAAAGGTTGCCTGATAGTAATGGGGTCGTATTATATCCAAAGCGATACGATTGATTTAACCTCGGTCTTCGTTGGTATCATTATTGGACTTTTATCAGCTGTCGTGCTCTTAGTAACATCATTTCCTGATTATGAGGCTGATAAGAAAAGTGGTAGACGTACTTTGGTTATACTCTCTGGTAAACGAAACTCGGTCAAAATCGTTGCAAGTCTTATAATTGTAACATGTGGAATGATTATAGGGGGCGCTATTTTTAATGTAATCCCTGTATTCTCGACTTTTGGTCTATTGTCGATACCATTTGCAGTCAAGGCAATTTACAAGTTGAAGCGATTTAATGCACCTTCTCAGCTAGTCTCAAGTATGGCAAATTCAATAATTTATTCTAGGCTATGTGGATTACTATTAGCAATAAGCTTTATTATATGAGAATGAAATATGTTCTCGATATTATCAATACAAAATCGTCATGATATAGTTAAAGGAACAAACATTACTTCTGTGAGTGGTAAAATTGACAACAGCTAATGAACCTGACTTTAAAACTGAGCTTGGAAAGTTGTTAAAGACTAATAGACTTGGGAAATCGATTCATGCTTTTGATGAACAGGATTCAACGCAAGATTATGCTAATACTTTACCAAACATAGAATCAGTACACGGTACCATAGTCATTGCAAGAAAGCAAAAAATGGGCAAAGGGAGAATGGGGAGAAGTTGGATTTCTCCGGAGGGGGGTTTATGGATGTCGATTATTTTTAGACCTGAATTTAGTGTAAATAACATACTATTTACACAGTTCATGGGTGCTCTAGCAATTGCTGAAGCCATAATGGAAATTACCAATATTAGATGTACTTTGAAGTGGCCAAATGATGTACTGATAAATGAAAAAAAAGTTTGTGGGATACTAGTGGATGTAAACCTAGAAAGTAAGGATAAAGTAATTGTAATGGGTGTAGGATTAAATGCAAATATTGAAACCTCTTCGGTTAATGATAATTTGACAGATAATTCTATTAAAGCCACATCCCTCAAAAAAGAATATGGTAACGATATTGATCTAGTTCACTTGACAAAAGCAATCATTGATAGAATTGAGTATTATTATTACGACCTGCTCAGTACTGGAAAAACATTGGAAATAATAGATTTGTGGAAAAAGAATTCTGACATTATTGGAAAAAGAGGTATAGTGTACGATGGGAATGAGAAGGTTGTGGGAAAAGTTATTGATATTGATAAAGATGGCTCTTTGTTAATGAAGTTAGATGACTCATCAATAAAGAGAGTAACGTTCTATACTAATGTCTCCTTTCGTTGATTTGGATCTATTGAGCAATGCTACAGACAGTAGATAGTTTTATCCAACAAATCAAATGTCAAAACTTTAATTGTAATTTAAGAACAATGGGATATTCCTTGTCCTCTAACCTTCTCAAGGCAGTAAATGTTATCCTAAATTGAATAACACACTAGGATCTGTTTATTTTATGCCCCGTATTCTCTAGGGTTAACTCTTTTCCTTGATCAACATCTTTAACGTATTTTTCACAATGGCAGGCATCAATCTCTGCTATTCGATAGACACATCTTCCTTTCTTATGCATGTCCATCCAGTGCCAACTTACATCATGGCCACAGATACAATTAGTCATTTTATAGAAATCTAGAATGTGTATCTTATTCATCTTTGTCAATTATGTTAGTCTTTTTGATATATTATTATCAATTTTTGTGCTCTGTCTCAACAATCCATAGATCCATCTTGGGAATGCTAAACAGCAAACTTTAGAATTAATTTAATCTATTTCTATAGGATACATAGTATAAACTATGCTAGAATAATCTTAATTGGAGCATATGCTCAACTAGTTAAAGAACTTACCGTCTTATACGGTTCGTGAAACCAAAATAATTTCCTTCAAATCCCTCAGAACGTATTAGTGAAACTAAAGTTATAGCGTTTTTTAGACCAATTAAGGCGTCTTTACTCCTTTCTACTCTTCTTTTGTTTTGGTTGATTCTGTTGCCTTCTATGGATGTAATTATCGTTTTCATCTAGGCTAGTTGCTGGAACTTCTTTGGATTCTCCGCCTACTGCATATTTACTGTAACTTATATCCGTGTTGAGATCTTCTTTTTCGAGATCAGTTTTATTTTTCTTCTTTTCCTTCTTTCTATACTCTTGGTAGCCCTCGTTCCCGTAAGTAGAGGGAGATTTAACATTGTCCTCAGAAGATTCAGTATTACTCATAAAATCTTTATGAACAACATTCTATTTATTAAATCAATTAACACCCACTTATTTTTAATATTTAATACCCACCACATGTTTAATGATTTATGTCTGGATTGGAGTTATGTCCTAAATGCAAAACGGGTCATCTATATCCTGTGGTAACGACTAGAGTTAGCACAGAACCCAAGGACCAATTTAGAGAAATCGGCATTAGAGATTATAAATGCGATATTTGCGGTTATAGTCAAAAAGGAGCAAAACAGACGCAAATTCTGGACATAAAAGATAAGGTAAGTGCCAGAGTGACAAGGGCTAAGAAAACGAAAACGAAAACGAAAACGAAAACGAAAACGAAAACGAAACCAAAAAGTCGGAAGAGGAAATAAAACTTAGTTAGCGAATTTAAATTGCTAAATAATCTTTACTCAAGCATATGCTCAACTAAGGTAGTCCAATTTTTATTGCTAAAGAGTGTTAAAATTTCACATCAGGTTCAGAGGGAAGAGTCTTCATACTAGTTTAACTTCTTATTTTAAAAGATTCGCCACAATCATCTTTTCAAATTCTTCATCAGTGCTGTTCTTCCTTGCATTAATCAATTCTACAGCATCATTACCAACTAAGTACCTATGCTCTGGACTTTCTTTGGTTATTGAATGTAGTATTACAGTTGCAACATCTTTTGGGGGGGTCCCATTTGCAATTGTCGAAAACAGATTTTCTTCCAATTTGTTCATCATTTGTGAATAGGAAGAATTTGCTTTTACTGCCTTCTTTGGCGTTACAAAAGCAAAGTTTGTATTAATTACGCCTGGTTCAATTAATATAATTTTGATTCCGAATTGCTTTAACTCATATGATATCGATTCACTTAGACCTTCAAGCGCGAATTTACTGCTAACATATGCTGAACCCATTGGAAAGCCAATGCGTCCTGCGACTGAGCTTACGTTAACTATTGTCCCGGTCATTTGTTTTCTCATTATAGGGATTACTTCCTTAATGACTCTGATGGCTCCAAAAAAATTAGTCTCAAATTGTGCTTTTATCTCATCTAATGAACTGTCTTCAACACTTCCCATTAATCCATATCCTGCATTATTAACTACAACCTCAATTGATTTCTTTTCATTAACGATATTGTTGATCGCATCAGAAACTGACCTATCGTCATTGACATCTAACTGCATCACCGTAAGTGGAAGATTTTCTCTTTTAGAAACTTCTGTTATTTCTTTAGATTTATTCATATTTCTCATAGTTGCAAATGTATCAAATCCATTTCTTGCAAGCAGCAATGCCGTTTCATAACCTATCCCTGACGAGCTACCTGTCACTAATGCCACTTTTTTGTTAGCCATAACTTCTTTCTCGGTCATATCAATATAGATGTATATTTTATCTTAGAAAGATAGCAAAGATTAAGATAAAAGGAAATACGGGCAAGTGAATCATACCAAGACCAAGCGAGTGGATTTAAATAATCTTTAGCGCTAATTTATCTATTAGAAGTTTAATAGTATTTATTGTAATTTATTGCTAGGCGCGACTTTTTCAAGAAATAATGTCATTATTCTTCTTATGATAGCAATAATAGGTATTGGACTATCAATACTTTCATATCAGTATTCCTCCTTTACGGCAAATGAAATTGCAAATATCTCGTCTCAAGATGTAAGGTCCAATGCAAGAATCGAGGTTTACCAATTATCACGTATTCTAGTAAGAAGTATGGAATCAATTTCTAATAACCTGCAGGGATTGAGCAACTCCATATCATTATTGGATATTGAAAATGACAATGTTCAAAGATTATTTGATTCAGCACAATCGTCAACTAAGGATTTGACAAATGGATATTATATGTTTGATATGAATGGAGAAATTATTTCCAAAACGAGTAACAAATCTATTGAAGCAAGTTATTTTGGTATCCAACCAAATTCATCAGATATCTTTCTATCGCCAAACACACGTAATACAACGTATTTTAGCAGCATCATTAATGTTAATAACCAATTTCCATTACTCTTTATTTCATATCCAGTTCTAAAAAATAACATTACTATTAACAACAGTACATCCCAATCCAATATGTCAAATTTTGAAGGAATAGTATTTACTACAATAGATTTATCCAAACTTGGAGAATTCTTACAGAAAGAATTATCCCCTGAATTTGCAAGCAATGTTGGTTTAATCGATAAGAACGGTGTAATTTTGTATTCCCAAAATAGGAACGTAGTGGGGAAGAATTACCTCTCACCAGAATTTCAGGATCTTATTCCACCTGAAATTAAAGATATCTACAATAATATCCTGACCACCTCATTGACTGGTGGTTCGGGATTAAGAGATATCTCATTCAATGATAACATGACTACAATTGCCTATCAACCTATTACTCTGGACGGTGAGTTCCTTTGGTCTTTATATATTAGTACTCCACACAGTTTGGCGTCAAATGTAGGTTATCTGATCAATCAACAGAAAAATTTCAGCACTATTGTAATAATTGTTGTTGGCTCTATGGCCTTTGGTATTGCGTTTTTGATACTATCATGGAATAAGCGATTGGAAGGTGCGGTGCAGTCCAGGACAGTCCAGCTAAAGAAAACAAATGAATCTGTGATTGAATCAAATAGTTTACTTGCTTCTGCAAACAAACAGCTGGAGATTCATGACAACATGCAAAAGGAGTTCATTAATGTGGCAGCACATGAGTTGCGAACTCCAATAATGCCAATTCTGGGTGAAGCAGAATTAATAGAGAATGATATAGGTGACAATGAATTTGCAAGTGTCAGTAAGGAACAGGTTTCATCAATCATTCGTAATGCAAAAAGACTTGATAGATTAGCCGCAGATATTTTGGATGTTACAAATATTGAAGGAAAATCACTAAAATTGAACAAGAGCACCTTTGATATTGACGAAATTTTATCAGAACTGGTTACAGAATATTCAAGACATATTGAAAACGACCAATCGAAGAGCAAGGGGCTCAAGATATCATACGAACCCATTCATGTAAGATTATTTGCAGACAGATATAGAATTACGCAGGTTATCTCGAACATAATTAACAATGCAATTAAATTTACTGATCAAGGATCAATAGCTATTGAAGGAACTGTGAGTAGTAGCGAGCTAACAATAAAGATTATCGATACTGGCAAAGGTATAGATAAGGAAATAGTCAACCGTTTATTTGACAAGTTTGTCTCTCGCTCTGAACAGGGAACTGGATTGGGATTATTCATTTCTAAGAACATAATGGAATCACACGGAGGAACAATTATTGGATATAACAATGAAAATGGTAATGGAGCCACATTTGTTTTTACTCTACCAATAGATAATACTGCAAAGACAGATAGTTAATTCGTACTTTCTACCTTATCTCAATCTACATACGATTGAAACATCGTTAACATTAGTGCCTGTAATTTTGGTGTATATGGCACCGTTTATCTTGTTAAACAATGTATTGCTGTCATGATTTTTGAGATATTTTGAAATTCTTATCCCTTGTTGACTTATGCGCAGTAACATCTGTTGATTTACTACTCCTCCGGCAGCCTGTGAATTTCCGTCAATGCCATCAGTACCAAAACTAGTAATAGTAAAATCCATGTCATTTTCTAAATTCTTAAAGTGTGATGCGGCAGAAAGCACCGCTTCTTGATTCCTGCCCCCTAACCCATTGATCTTGTTTTTTAAATCAACAGTGGTTTCACCACCAAATACAAACGCATATGGGGTCGAGATTGAGGGAAAATCCCTTACAAGTCTGAAGAGAAAACTACCAAGGTCTGCGGCTTTTCCTGTGAAACTAGAACCTAAATACATTGTCTTTATCCCTTTTTTTTCTAAAAATAATTTAATATTTTGGCAAGCAATAGTGTTATTACCAATAATAACGTTATCAATATTAGAAAATATAGGATTACCTGGTTTTGGAGTATCTCTGATATTTCCTGAAATTCCATCATTTATTAAATTTTTAAGTTTCTTAGATACTAATCTATTATTATTCCAAATTTTATATTTTACAAGTACATTTTTGGCGTCTTCAAACGTGGTCAGATCCGGTACTGTAGGACCTGACGCGATTACATCAATTTTATCCTGAACCACATCTGATAGAATCAATGTCAATAGCCTGAACTTCCGATTGACTATTTCAGCTAGTCTTCCTCCCTTTACTTTGGACAGATGCTTTCTAACAGTATTCATCTCATCAATTGTTGCTCCTGAAGAAAGAAGCTTTTTGGTAACATTTTGCTTCTCTGTCAAGCTTATAATATCTATGGGTAAGGGCATAAGAGAAGAAGCTCCTCCAGACAAGAACATTACCACGAAATCATTTTTTTTCACTTTTTCTAGAATTTCTAATATTCTTTCTGTACCTAAAACTCCATTAGAATCTGGTATTGGATGAGACGCCCATGTTGCTAAGCACAACTTGTTTTTAATTTCTATTCCATATGGAACTGTGATATAGCATGCTTTGACCCTATCATTTTTCAATATGCTCAAGAATGCATCTGCCATTGATGCTGTCGCTTTACCTGCCCCAACCAAGTAAATCGACTTGAAACCACCAAGATCAAAGTCTAACTTCTTTCCGTTGTAATCAGTTACGGTTAGATAATTACGCTTCACCATTACAGATTTTTTTATAATGGTTGCGGGATTAATTGATTGTAACCCTATTTCAATGGCTTCTAGTGTTAGCGATAAGGAATCAGAGTAATTACTTTTTAGTATCCTTGCCTTATTTTGTAATTTCAGATTCGTCATCAATTGAAACTTTACATCGTATTTTAAAAGAGTATAACCCTGGACGGCAGTTAACGGATAAATAAATATTTTGAATACATTCATTGCACCAAAAATAATAAATTTTTTTCAAAAAGAGAAGAGATTCTTGATAATTTTTCTAAGCTGGGATAGACTTTCGCTATATTATTGTTCAGACAATTAATATGTGCACTACAGAAAAGGTCTGTAAACATTAATGAGGATTACACGATTAAATAAAAGATAAATGGTTGCGGATCTTCGTTTGCGTGGGACAATGGGGAGAAGGGGATTAATGTTTGTGTCATATTACGGAAAATCCAGAGCATTCATAGCAAATTATAGTTCTTGGAGGGAATACGACTCGGCAGGAAAGACTGCGGAGGTCGCTTCATCGATTATAAGTCACGAATCTATCCATCTGGCATTGAATAAGTTTTCCGTTCATGCTTCTGACAAATTAGATAATCTATTTGGCAAATCTAATTCCTGGGAAATTTATCCTCATGGGTTAGGTGATCTTAATAGGGTTAGAAAGGGAAAACGCAGAAATAGGAAAATACGGCGGATTTCAGAAAATTAAAAAAACTCAGAGTAATAAAGGGCCAATAAAAATAATAATGATTAAATTGGCTACTGTAAATTTTGGAAGATATGCCGCCGATTTACTATACTCCACAAGATGCTAATAGAGTATTACCTGAAGTAAAAAAACTATTTTCTAGCATTACTATTCAGAAAAATAAGGTAATCAAACTTCAGGAAGAATTACAACGAATGGTTAATGATGGACCGAAATTCACTCCTTTCATAACTAAAAAACAGGAGCTAAATAGGGCCGTCTCCAAATTGTATGAAACCATAGCAGAATTGGAAAATAAAGGAGTAATGATAAAGAGTGTTGATGAAGGTCTCTTGGATTTTCCATCGTTGAGATTTGATGAAGAAGTATGGCTTTGTTGGAAAGAAGGTGAGAATGAGATAAAATTCTGGCATAGAAAGGACGAAGGTTTTATGGGAAGAAAACCATTGGCAACAACAAATATAATTGATCGTTAGTAAAACTAATTAATAAGTCACCAAGTTGGTAAGTTACCAATAAAGTAGAACTGTTGGTATTTTTAGCCGTATCTTTTGAAATCAGTTTAGGTTTTAGACAGATGGGCCATTAGAATATTCATTGGAATTATAGGGCTGTCTCATAAGATTTAAATCATGTTTTATCTTTGAAACAGCCCTCTAAGCTGACTTCGGAATATACTCGTAGTCCAAAAATATAACATCATCAATGACCACTTTGAGCCTAAATGGTTGAGTCAGAATTTGTTCCTCGATAGGGAATTCTATCTTTGTATCAAACCAATTCACTTCCGTCTGGCTATGTCCTGCTACAACTATTTCGTTAACCAGAACAGTACCACTTGAAATTTCGTCTCTCTCCCCAAAGTTCTGTCCAAATATTATCAATTTGTTGTTTAGTCCCACGGCAACCTCGGTTATTCTGGCAGGAGTCCTTGCAACTACCTTCCCTCCTAGATAACCCGATTGACTTAAGCCCATCAGGGTAACGAGCATATTGTCGATTTTTGGCATAGCTAGAGCTTCCACACTGATACATTCGTTAATTAACAAGCAACCTTGATATCGAATAATATATTCGTAAATTCCTGCCGCAAAAAGAGTGATAAAAATTGTTATTCCAATAAACGTCCATAGGAACATTTGATACCTAAATAAAGCGGGCTTATTATTCTCAAATAACATCGACTTTAGTGACTTTCTATTTACGTCACTGCCTTCAGTAACGGACGTACCGTTTTCATTAACGTGCCTTGTATATTTGTAACCAGATATGATGTTACTAAGTAATGGTGAAATTATACTGATACCCAAAAGGATAAGTAAATTATTATCAACAGATGGAGCTTCAAATTCACCAGAAAGTATTCTAATTAAATAAATAGAGAGATATACAAATGAAATAACAAAAGTCCACACAAGAAATTGAAAACGCGGAAGACTAGGGTAATAATCTCCGTCTCTCACAAAGTCAGAAAATTTTATTTTTGATAAACCATTTGGTCCCCTTACCTTTTGCCTAATAAGTAGAAAGACCACTACAGTGATAGTAATAATAATAATAAATGCACCAAAGAGAAGCCATGAAAACTGATCTGGAGGAAAAGGCAAATCCTTTTTGACGTTAGTCATATTGGCAACAAGAATCATTCCGGACTCACTTTCTGATGGAAAAGTCTGTGAGTAGGCATAAAGAGGAGCATAAAAGATTAGCAGAATTACTATCGAAAAGAATATGATTTGCAAATAACATAACGTTTTCTTCTACATTTATAAATATTTTGGGAATATTTTATGAAAAATAGTAAGCTGACGATTCCATCTAATAGGTGGTTTTCTTGTCATTATCAGGATCACACAATTAGTATGATAGAAGATCAAATGAATGAATTTTTGGAAACGATTGAGGAGAAAGATTTTGTCAACATGAAACTTGTTTTAAGGAGGCGTGATAATACCAGTCCTTCAGAATTTTATGCTATTATAATTTATAGGCAAAAGTAAAACTAAACCTCCACAGGTTTGATCCAATTTAGTTTCATTAAATCCATTTATACTTTAATGAAGGATGATTTGTATGAAAACACTATCATGCAGAGAAGCTGGTTTCGACTGTAGTCATGTTGTAACAGGAGAAACAGAAGAAGAGATATTTAGAAATGGTGAACAGCACGCAACCACTGTTCATGGAATGAAACACGAAGACTTTACACCAGAATTTAAGGAAAAACTAAGACCCTTAATGAAGGATGTATGATGTAAAACTTTAGTGTGAACTTTGAAAGATTAGATCCAAAACAAACATGGAATTAAAAATTAATAGTGATAACTTTTAGGGATTAAAGGTATCAACGTAATTCAAATGGAGTCTTCCATATCTTGATGATAGCTTAAGTATATCCGAATAAGTCATCTCATATCAGTGTAAGTCCAAAAACTAGGAGAATAACAACAAACAATTTTGTGTCATGCTAAATATTGGCCACGAAACTAAATAAGTTAAATTTGCATAACGAAAAGCTTCATTTTACAATTGACATTAGTATATATTTCTATTAAAAGTAACAGTATCTTTTGCTTAAGACTAAATCTAAAGCCTTAAATCATGTTTTAGAGCATCTTTTTATGGTAACTATCATAAATGCTTAAGGATTTTATTTCAGGCTCCCAAGACTTTACATTTAGTAAGAAAAAAATTAATACTGACAAGAACCCTTTTGAAATTTTTAAGCAGATTTACATGAATTATGAGAATGTATTCATTCTGGAGTCTTTAACTGGACCAAAGGAACTTTCAGAATTTTCAGTAATAGGATTTGACCCCGAATTTACTGTTAAATGCGATAAAGGAAAGTTTCAGATTTATAGGAAGGGGAAAATAATTTCCGAAAAGAAGGTAAAAGACCCACTTGCTGAATTAAGAAGTATCCTGCCAATAGTCAATGACAAAAAACTGAGATATATAGGAGGAGCAGTGGGATATGTAAGCTATGATGCAATTAGATTCTGGGAACAGTTACCATCAAAAAGAGCAAGTAATATGTTCCCTCTTATGGAATTCGGAATCTATACTGATGGTTTGATTCATGATAGGAAAGATAAAGCGACTTATTATTTCCACATTGGTAAAAAATCGAGACTTGCTGAATTAGAAAAACTCTTAAATTCCAAATCGAAATATTTGGACAACTCCTTCTATTTCTCAAGGCCAATATCAGAAACATCTAAGAGACATTTTGTTTCCAAAGTGAAAAAGGCAAAGGATTATGTATATGAAGGTGAAGTCTTTCAGGTAGTAATATCAAGAAAGTTCATTTTTGAGGTCCATGGAGATCCTATTCTTCTTTATGAGAATTTAAGGAAATTGAATCCATCACCCTACATGTATTTCTTTAAACGCAAAAAGAGATTTATTATAGGCTCAAGCCCCGAAATGCTTCTTCGAGTAATAAATGACAAAATTGAAACATTCCCTATTGCAGGAACAAGACCAATTACAAGCAAAGAGAGCGAAAATAGAAGGTTAGCGAAGGAACTTTTAAGAGACAAGAAGGAGCTGGCAGAACACACCATGTTAGTGGATTTAGCAAGAAATGATCTGGGAAGAGTATGCAAATTTGGCTCAGTTCAACCTCAAGAGTTGATGATAGTTAAAAGATTCAGTCATGTCCAGCATATTGTATCTCATATCACGGGTGATCTTTATAGTAAATACGATTGCTTTGACGCATTTAGATCTTTATTCCCTGCAGGCACGGTTTCTGGAGCGCCCAAAGTGAGAGCAATGGAAGTAATCTCCGAGTTAGAAGAATCGTCCAGAGGTCCATATGCGGGAGCATTAGGGTATTTTTCATTTAACAGATGTTGTGATTTTGCGATTATTATAAGATCGTTATTCATAAACGGAAACAAAGCATTTATTCAGGCTGGTGCAGGAATAGTGATGGATTCAATTCCAAAAAATGAATATCTCGAAACTGAACATAAAGCTGGTGCATTGTTTTCTGCCATGAAAGCAACAAGAAAGCAGATGAAATAATTACTGCAGTGAAGGTAAATTCATCTTATTTGTCTTATTCATTTAGTGCACATTAAACTCAGTTATACTTCCCTAAGTTTAGTGTTATCGAAAGGCTTTGAATTTAACCAGTTGTATCTGAAATAGTCCAAACACCATTCATGAAACAATCTGTTGTTGTCTTTGTGGTAACTATTAGAAAATCCTCCGTTCATATCCGTCTCTCCCTTAATGTTTGGAAACATCACTAGTGCCTTTTTTTCATTCAATACCACAGATACCTTTACTTCTTCTATCATTTTTCTCTCAACTAATCCATTCTTCAATAATTCTGGGAAATTGATTTCGTTTAGAAAATCCTTACCTTTTTTTGGTACAACGGCATTTTTTGGCAATATATAGTTAAACTTGATTTTCCGTTCCTTTACTATCTTTGCAGCTACTTCCATAAGGTCCAGGGGAACTTGCGGGATCATACCATAAATATACTCCTCAGAATATCGATACATTTCCTTGATTTCCTCCATTACCGCAACAAAGCCTTGGATATATTCACTATTGTCCAATGATCCAATCCTTTGAACAAACTTCATAGGAAGATCTGCAAAATAATGATCTGAAAAATAGTTCTTGTTTTTTGAAAGAAAATTAATGGATGGAATCTGAGTCATAATGGTATTCCCAAATGTCGTTAAAGAATACGAACCACTGGAATCTTTGCTTACAATTCCAGCTTCCATGAGTCTATTAAAATTTCTATGAGCCTCTTGCATGGTTATCCCCAGATGCTTAGCAATTAAAGTCAAGTTCATACTCGAAGTTTTTAGCGCATTTATTATCTGGAGTCGTTGAGAATTAGATAATTCTATGAATGTTTTTTCAGAGTCTTCAAAAACAGACGCAGCATCTTCCATGCCTATTACAATTGTATTCATGTTTATAAGTGAATTTTCGAATTCCCGCAACTTCGTGAAAGAATCAATGGTGCTTTATTTATAATACGTGTTGTAGAATCTTAGTAATCTATATGTGGAGTTACTCTAGAGCTGGTGTAGATATCAGGAAAATACGTAGAATACAACATGATATTGGTAAACTGATTACAACAACTCATTCTACTATTGAAAATAAGAACTGGAGCATTTGGACTGGTTTTGGACATTACGCGGGATTGCTTGAATTTCAGTCTAAAGTTTTTGCCTTACACACCGATGGAGTTGGAACCAAAATCATTATTGCACAACTGATGAAAAAATTTGATACACTGGGTATTGATTGTGTGGCCATGAACGTAAATGATGTGATATGCGTTGGAGCCGTACCGATTGGTTTCTTGGATTATATTGCATTAAATAAACCTGATAGTTACCTTGTAAGAGAGCTGATGAAAGGGTTAGTGAAAGGTGCAAAGGAATCTCATGTAGCAATAGTAGGAGGTGAAACTGCAGTACTTCCAGATCTTCTTAATGAAAAAGAAGAAAATACATTTGATCTAGTAGGTTCCGTCTTTGGAGTAACTGACAAAAAATCATTAGTGATGGGTAACAAAATATCTCAGGGCGACATAATAATTGGGCTAGAAAGTAACGGCCTGCATTCAAATGGCTATTCACTTGCTCGCAAGGTAATACTTCCAAAATATAAATTGAAAAATTCTCACAAGTTTCTTGAACGCTCTATAGGTGAAGAACTGTTGAAACCAACTAGAATTTACGTTAAACCGATACTTGAGATACTCAAAAAATTAGATTCTATCCACGGACTTGCTCATATAACAGGAGGTTCATTTGCCAAGCTATCAAGACTAAATAACAAAATCGACTATTACTTGGACAATCTTCCACAACAAGAAAATATTTTCAGTCTTATTCAGCAGGCAGGAAAGATATCACATAGGGAAATGTATTCCACTTTTAACATGGGTATTGGATTCTGTATTATTGTTCCAAAAACAGGCCTAGATAATGTTGAGAAAATATTAGAAAAAAACAAAGTAAAGTATCATCAAATAGGACATATCACCAAAGGGAACGGTTCAGTGTCTGTGACAAGAGAAGGAAGAAAATACGTTCTTACTAATTGATAATTATTGGATATCCCGATCCATTCAATTAAAAAGTATTTTTGGTTTGTGTTTATTGCCACAAAGAATCCTAGGATGCAATACCCGAACCTATCAATCGCCATCTATCTGCAATTCTTCTGCTTATTGCCACTCTATTGTTGCTGACCATGCAGACTGGTTTCTTTAGCTTAATTTCTACGGTCTGATTCTTTACATGAGTAACTGAACCAAGAGTAGCTGCAGTTCCAATATTGAGACGCAATGATTCTTTCACTTTAATCGGGTCGACTTTGACAAGCTCCTGCGTTCCTACCGCAGTTTCAAAAAGGTTTAGTTCTATGGTAACATCATATATGTCAGGTGGAAGAGAGCTTGGCAGTCCTACCAACGAACCTATCAATGAATCGCTCTTAACCAGATATGGATCCAACATAGTTCCGAGAGCTACCAAACCTCCCGGTTTTACAACTTGAACAATTCCTGCTCCAGTACCTAGTGATGAAATCTTTGACATTATGGGTTCATATTTTCCTTTCTTTTCATCATATAACCCTGGTCGAATTTCGATTTCGTCTCCTGTCTCAAAATCTCCCTGGATTAATGATCCTCCGATTACTCCTCCTTTGACCTCACTTATTGGTAAACCGGGTTTGTTAATGTCAAATGATCTCAGTACATGCATTAGTGGTTCAGAATTTTTTGATCTTTCCGGAGTCTTGATACTAGTTTGGATTGCCTCTATCAAGGCATCAATATTTAATTTGTGCTGTGCAGACACTGGGATGATTGGAGCTGTATCAGCTACACTTCCTTTTACAAAGTTCTTTATTTGTTTATAATTCTCTATTGTTTCTTCATAAGATACCAAATCGACTTTATTTTGGACCAACACAATTTGTTTTATGCCAAGTGTTTGAAGAGCTAATAAATGTTCTCTTGTTTGTGGTTGTGGTACCTTTTCGTTTGCTGCTGTCACCAAAATTGCACCATCCATCAATGCAGCTCCAGAGAGCATATTTGCCATTAAACTTTCATGACCAGGAGAGTCTACAAAACTAACTACCCGTTCAAATTCTGATTTCTGTCCACAATTCTTGCACTCAGGTTGAGTAGAGTAGCAGATTGGTGGAGGGCAGTTCTTACATTTGTAAAAAGCAGCATCAGCATATCCAACTTTAATCGTAATTCCTCTTCTTAATTCTTCACTATGTCCACTGGTCCAAACGCCAGTTATTGATTCTACCAGAGTGGTTTTTCCATGGTCTACATGTCCCGATGTTCCTATATTTACGCATGGTTGATAACCATATTGTTTAACATACCATTCAGGCAGAGTTTCTTTCCAATGCAATAGGTATAGTGGAATTTTACAGAGATATTAATTTAATTATAATGATAAAAAGCTTGAAATAATATCGATTATCTTGCTGACGCTTATTCCTCAGTCTTACTCGGTTCCTCAGTCTTGGCCTCTGCAGTAAGAGGTAAGTTTCCCTCAGTGAGTAAACAATTTATCTGATATATTTCCTCAGTAATCATATTTCCCCTAACCAATTTTCTTTTTCTAATGCCTTCGCTATCATCCCTCATTCCTGAGCCTTTTGATAATAAGACGTATTTTTTTACACCACCATGGACGTCACTTCTAATTGGTGTTCCAGATTTATCACTACCCCCTCTAAGTTGGATCTTACCAGAAGGTATACCAACTACTGAAGAATCAATAATTTCTCCTACTCGTAGACCGACGAGGGGTTGAGCCTCTTTATCCTTTAGATCTTTGCTGACGCTTTTACCTTTCTTATCGGAGATTATTATCTTAAACTGAGTCAATATGCAATGAACCTGCATTACAGCGTTAATTAATCTTTACGACCTGAATTGTCTTAAATACTTTAATAAATGATAATATGAAAAATGTGTAGTGCAAAGCGAAGACAAGAAAGTCGAAAAAGAAAGAATGTGTATGAGGTGCGGATTCAAAATGTTTAGCATTCAAAGCTGCCATCTCAGATGTGAAAATTGTGGATCGGAGTTAACGTGTTCTGATAAAGGACTGTTTTGGTAAAATTAGTGAATTTATTTCAAGGAATTCCATGAAATCCCCTTTCATTTAATTTCCGATTGAAATGGCAAAAACTGATTGTCGATTCAATATCTGCCTTCAAACGTTACCCTTAAACTGAAAATTATCCGCCAGATTTTCTGCATATGTTTTCATTTTCTCTATGTAATTTTGATAACTATCAGAATATCCACATTTCTTACACTTTATGGATGTCATATCATCACTTACTTGTGCTCTGTCACTGCATTCGGGACACTTTGCATCCAGCAATCTAACATAAAATAACCTTCGCTTGTTATTATGTTTTAAGTGATTAGGTCTGTATATTTGATTGTGCCAATAATGGAGTTGCCTTGATAACTATGATCTCTGAATTGGGATTATTTTTGCTGAGTTTTTCAAAATCAGATCTGGAACACGAAACAACTATGAGCTTTTTTTCACTTGAGTAAAAATCAAACATGGAATCCTGCCTTTCCACATCCCCTACGTAATCTCTTAATCTTGATTCTAATCTGGATAAGATTTCTAATCTATCACCTCTCATTTCATTTGGATCAAAGGTCCATGAAATTATCGCTTTTGTTTTGCTAGCTTTTAATTCATATTTCTTGAGAATGATCTTGATTTGTTCCGTCAAATGCTTTATGTAATTTTCAACAGTAGCTATATTGCCTTTGAGTAAAAGTGTGAGGGGCGAAATTCCAGTTAAAGATGATAAAATAGTATTCAAATCAAATAAACCGCTTACAAGGTCGTCAAGATACATATCATCAAATGATTGAGTTTCTATCAATTGAGATTGAAATGTACTATCGGCAAATTTACAAATTTCAAAAATTGGTGACATCAAACCATAATGTCTTAGAACTCTTATGCAGTAGATATATTCCGCCGATTCAATATCTACTACCTTCATAGTGTTTTCAGGATGAAGTTCACTTAACATACTTTCAAGGTTTCCATTCATTTCAGATCGTGTTCCAATAATTGATTCAAAGACAGTTGGGGAAATGGAGCTAATTGGTAGATAATAATAGAAAATATTTTTTCCAACACTAAGACCGGTTCTGTGCTCAATCAAAGTTATGTTTTCATTGTTTATGCCAAAACCTGTAGGAACTGTGTAAATTATAGAGCTATCTTTGTTCACATGCTTTATTACGTCTTGAAATTTAGATCCAATGTGATTCTTTGCATCGGGCCAAGACTTTCTAATTCTGGGTGTAAAAAAAATAAAAGACGCATTATTGATAGCAACGTCAAATGGCTCAAAATCTAAAAGAGTCTCGTCCTGAATAAATGAGGTTACACTAGAATATGTCTTGGCTATATCTGGTTTAAGTGTAATTGCCATTCCTGATGAGTCATCGATAATTGAGACGGGTATACCTTTATTGGAAATATGGGATGCGATTTTGTATCCCTCTGTACTTAGACCATATACCGCTACCTTCAATGAACTAGCACTCATTGGTATTTCCAACTCCTATCAGCATATTTTTGTTCCTGCACCAAAATTAAGAATGGTTGAAGAAAAGTTTTTTCCATAAGTCTGCTTATACATGGTGCGTGAGAATCTGGTTTGATGTTTTAACCCCAAAGCAAGTTATGTTTTTCAAACATTCTGTAGGTCTTCTCAAAGAAAAGGATCATGAACTCCTCTGTACAGGAAGAAATTATCGGGAATGTGTAAAATTATCTAAACTAAAAAAATTAGATCTTAAAATAGTTGGAAAATTCGGCGGTTCATCAAAATATGACAAGCTAAGAGCAAGTTCTAGCAGAGTTTTTGATCTAGCTAGAGTGATAAACGACTTTCAACCCGAATTATGTGTTAGTTTTTCGTCGCCGGAAGCAGCTCGAGTAGCATTTGGTTTGGGAATACCTCATGTTACGTTTAGTGATTCCCCTCATGCTCGTGCTGTTCAGAGGTTGACTATCCCATTTGTTAACTATCTTTTATGCCCATGGATTATCCCATACTCTGCCTGGAAAAACCTGGGAATTTCAAAGAATCAGATAATTCGTTATCATGCTCTTGATCCAGTCGCTTGGATTAGAGCTGAAACGAAGACAATGATAAGTGAAAAGGAATTAAAGAGTAAATATCGCCTTTCGAAAAATAATACCATCGTCATTAGACCAGAAGAAAGTAAAGCATCCTATTTGATTGACAAGGATAACAATGTTGATAGAATATTGGGGTCAATAGTCGAAAACTTTCACAATACTTCAAACATTTTGGTATTGGGTAGATATGAAGATCAAATAAGGCACCTTAGAGAAAAATATGATGATAGGATAAAGGTGCTGGAGAATGTAGTTGACGGATTGGAGCTAATATCTCTGGCAGATGTGTTTGTTGGTGGGGGCGGTACAATGACTGCCGAATCTGCTCTTCTTGGAAAACCAACCATCTCTATTTCTCCAATTAAATTCTATGTTGACGATTATCTGGTCAAGATGGGTTTGATACGCAAAATCGCAAATTCATCGCACATTGTAAAGATAATAGATCAGATGCAATCTGACAATAAATTTAGGATAGAACAAAAAATTCGAGCAAAACGAATACTGAACCAAATGGAAGATCCGGCAGATAAATTGATGAAAATCATTGACAGATTCGTAGCTTTATAAATCAGATATTCGATAAAAAAATGTCCGGCAGCCCGGTAGAGAATTTCAAATTCGCTGAATGTAGTGGCCAAGCATAGAGGCCTTTGGAGCCTTTGACCCCAGTTCGAATCTGGGCCGGGCTAATTTGATTCTCTTCTTCTAATACTAAAATTATGAGGAATAATTTGACATATTGGATCCATTTTTTTTGATAGAAAAATTGAATGTTCCTAACTTACCACCAACCAAATATGAATAAACTCTGTACTGTAAATCATTCCCTATGGGTAATATTTGGAAATCAAATAGCCAATGTCACAAACTTTACCTTTTATGGGACAAAATTTCCATTCAGGTATTATATTCTTTTGTAGTATCAATAAGGTCGTTAATATTTGAAAATAGCTGTAAAAATCTTAAACCCTTTTCAGTAATTTTATAAAGATGCTCTTCCGCTTCATGTTTTAACAATCCATTTTCTAGCATTATAGATAGATATTTTTTGAGTTGATAATGAGATAGAAACGATTTGTACATTATTGTGGTTATACCCACTCCCTTTGGATCATTTGCAGATTGTAAAATTGAGGCAAAAATATCCGTTCTACTTCTGTATTTCATTTTAAATGCTTTTATAAATACACAATCAATTTTAATATGTCTTGTGGATGTCAGCACACGGATAAGCAAAAGCCCGCACAGATCGGCAAAAAGTAATAAGCAAACAAAATTATTATTCTTCAGAATTGGAAGACACTCAAATCCGATACAAAATAACCCAACTCTCAGATAATGGTATTAACATTACTTTGTCTCTAATTGAAGATATAGAGCTCGAAGCAGTTTCACAACAGCAATTGATGTTAGAGGCTATTGATAGGTCGATATCAGACGAAGAAGTAAAGAAACAGATAAGGCCTATACTAGAGGCTATCCTCCGTTCTCAACCACAAACGGTTATCAAGACTTATCCAAAAACAGTTATTCAGATTAATATGTCAAGAAAAAAGTATGAAAATATAGGAAGCCCCGGTGTAGGAAACAAAATCTTGATCGATATCAAAAGAGATTCAAAACAAATTTAAAATGAATTAAAGCTCTTGTCAGAGGATCTCTTTTCCTTCGAATCTGTCATTGAGGTCCGTACGTTTGATGGTATGATAAACAAGGAAATTATTACAAATAAGCAAAACTACACAGAGTACATGATTCCCCCAGACACTATAGGAACCGAGTCCATATCTGCAATTTCTTTTACTCTAGCTATCAATGCGTTAAACCAGAGACTATCAATCCCTTGGCTCCAGATTGTTATCTTTTTGTAGTCTCTTTTAACGCCGTCATTAAAGAAGCCATTACAATCTTCTACAGTGATATTGTTGTACTTTTGACTTATCTCACCAATCAATTGTTCAGCCTGGTTTACCAGGTAAACTATGGTTAGCGTAGGAAAAGGAATAGTGTTCGAAGAAGTTGAGGAAATATCTTCCGCCATTCTAGTTCAAGTAAATATTAAGATCAATATCTTGTTTTCGTAGATTTGCTGACTGTGATTGGCCGAAATGTAGCTATTAACACAGAGGTATGTTATCAAGACATAAAGACAGATATATTTCTGGGTTGCAAGATCTTGTTCCATGAACGACGTCGAATTCTTGAATCGACTGCTGACGCTTAACCCTGCTTTGAGGTTTTCAGGACTTGTCGAAAAGTCAGGACATCTAAACGCAAGTGTAATTAGAGAGGGAGTTAGTGAACATCTTAAAGGCAGAAATCCAGAAATAAGCTATTCGCAATCGGCCTACATTGTTGACCTTAGAAAAATATTTGAAAGTGAGTTGGGGACTCTTAATTCAGTCATTTACATTTATGATAAGGTGATTATGTTCAGCGTTCCAATAAGAAATCATATAGTTGTCATTTCAGCAGATCGTAATATCGAGATTGATACAGTCTTTAAACAAGTACAATCTTTTATAAAAAATAGTGAAGCCGAATTGGACTTTGAGTTGGGCGTCAAAAATATTAGCCAGGAGAAAAGAGAGAGCGTCAGGAATTTATACGATTCCGGAATATCTGAAGAGATGATTGCAGAACAAGTTGATCTCAATTTAGCAACTGTCAAGAGTTTGATAAAAATTATTACAACCAATTCAAAATAGTTTATTACTAACTATTAGAATCAAAAACCTAAATAACTTGCTAGCATCTATACGACTGGATTATAATCTCTAATCCAAACTACTGCATTTTACCCGTAAGCATTCATTTCACTTTCAGTGTCTTGAGTCTTTATTTTAGTTATTTCTTTTTCAATTTTTTCTGCTTCCTGTAGAAGTAATGGAACATTGCATGAGACACCCGGAACAAGTTGGCTTATCGTTGTCGATAACTCGGCTGCAGCTCTGAAATCTGGAATTCCCTCCATGATTTTTACCAATAAAATTATTGTATCTATTCCCAATTCAGAGCTTTGATTTAACAGAACTGCTGGAATTCCTCCTATGGTACCATTTTTCAGTAATGAAATTTTCGCATCTTTTAACCTGTTTCTTGCACCAACTGTATTTCCCACACCTGCAATTGAGTATTCTTTTGAGCCAGCGGCATTAGTCTGCTCTGGTGTGTTAACTATATTACTTGAACTTATTATAAGATCACATTCGTTTTCTTTAGCCCAATTTAACATGGTAGTTCCAATAAAAAAGTACACTGACGGGTCCATACTTATTTCAGAAATAAAGATTGAAGTTTTTAGCTCCTCATTTGCATATATCCTTACAGGAAAATATGGGATTGAATTTCTAACTACGGAGAGTTGAGAAAAATAAGATGATTCTATAGTTGCTATTAGCTGTGTATTAATGGAGTGCAAGATACATTCAGAAGCAATAGTATTAGTAATGCCTGTAGTAGCAAAGCCATCTATCACTGTTCCACCTTTGAGATTCATTTTCTTTAGTGTCTTTATCACAAAGGTTTGAGAATTAGACATTAAATTACATTTATAGATACTAACTTAAGAATATTAATGTACCAAGTGAAGGAATTATTCATAAATTTTAGATGATTCTGCTTTCAAGAGGCAATATTAGTGATTTAAAATGTTGAGAATATTAGCAAATCTTTCTTGATTCATTTCAGTTTTATAGTTTTTTATTTTTTTTATTATTTGTTTCCTATCATAAAGGATTGAATCTTGAAGGCTGGAGTATATTGGACCATTTAGAAAAATCGATTGGGACGCGCTTGTTATGTTGCTCACTCTCCTCTGAGTACTAGAAGTCTCAAAATCCATAATCGTAGGCTTGTCATCTTTTGAAATTATGATGTGGCGATCAAGCCTATTTAGCTGACCATGATCAAGTTTTAGGCAATCAAGAAGATAGCATTGTTGAAGGATAAGAGCAGTACATTTCACTTTTCTTTCTTTTGATATCCGAGCTGAACTGTACCAGTCAATTATATTTGAACCTCTGACAAATTCCATCAAAATAAAATTTTCAGTGAAATTTACAAGAAAAGGTCCCACTCCAGACGAGTTTGCAAGTGATTGGTAAATCACTTCATCATACATGTTCGGCCTGTTGGCATCAGTTCTTCTTATCTTTAGAGCAAAATATTTTCTCTTATATCTTACTAACGTTACCAGACCAACTGAGCCTTTGCCAAGAATAAAAATCTTTTTTAATTGTAAGTTGCCTGCAGAGAAAACACTATTGATATCCAACGATAGCAACTCTTTTTTCCTGGTTTCAAATGTATCTTGATCAAATAAAGGATAAGTCAGTAGAAATTTTAGGCTTTCCTTATTTTTACTATCTAATAAATTCTCCATCGTCAATCATGTGATTAATGGCAGTTTCAACGAAACTGTTTAGTTTTTTCTCATTTCCCAAATATATCGAATAACCATTTTTAAGATCAGATGCAATTCCTGCATGACTTCCTGAATCTACATCTTTCTTAATTATTAGACCAGCATTTTCCTTTATTGAGATCAGTTTTGTCTCCTCAATACTTACAAGTCTCATACTATCAGTCCATATCATGATGGAGTTACCTCCTCTTTTCTTGATGTAAGAATCTGTTTCTGCTTTTAGATATACTTCAGGTCCTCTATTTATGCTAATTTTTGGGAGGTTTGCAAATTCAATCATGAAGATAAACACGGCATGTTTTTCTTCGTCTGTAAAGCAAAATTTCTTGATTATTTCAAACCTAGAGTTTGACAGCATCTTTGAAATGCTGGTTAATTTTCTTTTAAGCTGGCCCCACAAAATATCTGGACTCCTTTTCTGGATATTAAATTCTATTATTAACAGGCTTGATTCAATCTGGTTTCGGATTTTGGCATTCGGTCTATGAGATATTCTCATAAATTCTACGGATGGGTTTTTCAAGAATAGTCTTGACGCTAATACAAATTTTGCTACACAATTTGCCGATATTGCAGCTCCAAGGTTTCTGTTAGAATCAATAGGATCGATTATTATCACCGAACTAGTAAATTTCCCAATCACCCTCTCGTTGGGCGGATCGATTGAGATGATGTGGTTTGGTTTAAGCTCAGAGAATACTTGGAGAACTCCCTTAAATGAACCGTATTTTAAGATAAGTACCTCTGTTACATACCCACTAAAACCTGAAACTGCTATCTGGGAACCATAAATTCCCACTGCCTTTAAGAATTTTTTTAGTACTCTAACCTGACTTTTCAGATTGTCATTCAATTTGGCTTGCATGAAATCAGTATGAAATGGTGATCTGTCCGCAGCACTTTTCCACTTATTTTTTTCAACCCTATAACAGGGGACTATGTTTATTCGCGTTCCATCAACTTTTCCTTCGACATAAGGATGTTCAGAATATCGCAAATAAGGTTTGTATTTTTTCAAAGCGTGATAGCCAACGGATTTGCCTAATTCCTCAAATTCTGCACGTTCAACGTTGGGTTCTATCATTACAAAGAAGTCAATGTCAGTATCATTCTCAAGCCAAGTACCTTTGGCAAATGAACCTCCAACTAGTACTCTGGATATTCGCTTGTCCCTAAAGTTCGCAATTTCTTTTTGAATTTCCTTTGATATTTTTTCTAATTTACTTTGTTTTGGTTTTGATGGGACTGATGATTCTGTGGCCTCTTGTATGATAGAGTCTATTTTGTTCATTTACCATTCACAGAAATTATGTTCTCGTATATAGGACCTTGTGGTGTAGTAATGCTCTTTTTTACCGAGATTGTATCCATTTTGTCACTAATACCGGAAAAAGATTCGATTCCTTGGAATTTCAATCTAAGTGTAACCTTTGTTCTAAATAGTGTTATGTGTGGTATTATCTCTTTTTCTGTCCCCATCTCTAATCCTAATCCCAAATCTGTCAATTTTGACATGACCAAATGAGATAATTGATTAAAGGTATTTGTTGTCTTTTGATCTAATCCGATCCACACGACTTTTGCTTGGTTGTTATTTGGAAATGCTCCTATCATACCATAGTTTATTTCAAATGATTGAAACTCAATTTCTGAAATTTTGGTAACTATTTTATCAAGTATTGATATGTCTACTTCACCAAAAAACACTAATGTAAAATGGAAATTTTCTGGCCGAACAAGTTTGAGATATTTGTTCTCCAAGTTCAGATAGGTGATTAAATCCTTCTGAATCTTTTGAATTTCATCTTTTCTATGAATATCTGCAGCAACAAATACTCTCGCCACGCCAATAAGCTATCGAGTTATCTTATATATTAGAATTTGAACTAATCCAATCAATACAGGCTTTGCAATTACGAAATGCACATGACCAAGTATGTGATGGTATCATAGCAAATAATAAATAATTTATTAAAACTCATTTTGATATGTTATTTGGAAAGAATAAGTTAAAGGATGGAGATTATGCTTTTGTAACTCAAGATTATTCTGGAAAAATTAGATTGATAATTGGCAGGATTGTTTCTCTTTCTAATTCAGTTGCTAGAATCAAGGGTTCATATATTATCCCGATCGGCTTGATGGAGAAAGTGTCTGCAGGAAGAGGAGAAGGGAAGCCAAAAGAAGTTCTGAAAAATCCGGACCCAAATAACTGCATTTTCATGTTAATTGACAATGTTGAAACAGGGATTTTTGATGAAGACGTTGACATTATCTCTTCTAAGGCAAAGTGGATAAATGAAGAAAGATTTCACATACTTGACGGTTGGATAAAAGAAAATCTCCCTGAGATTTTTGCTAATGTTCTGCGAGCTACAAGTAATGAAGATAGAGTGCAGGCAAGGGCCATTTTATTGGAGAAAATGAATTCACTGTACGAAAGGGATCTAAAGGAACACATGTATGCCGTTGCTAGAAGTACCAAGATATTGTAATTTTGAAAGTTTTATATTATGGTCATGGATAGAGCATTCTTTAAATGGAATACGTATATGCCGCATTATTACTACACAAATTAAACAAGGATATCACCGAAGATAATGTAAAGAATGTGATAAAGGCTACTGGTGCAAGTCCCGATGAAGTAAAGGTAAAGGCTCTCGTAGCAGCCTTGAGTGAAGTAAACATAGAGGAATCATTAAAGGCAACTCCAATGGCCATGGCCGTTCCTGCTACAGCAGCTGCCGATGCCGGAGCCGCACAAGCTAAGGATGAGAAGAAAGAAGAGAAAAAGGATGAAAAGAAGGAAGAAGAAGCTTTAGAAGGATTATCTTCTCTGTTTGGTTAAAGTCACCATTTTCTATTATTTTTCGTACTCTAAATTTTTATCTTCACTTTTTTGAGATATAATCTGCTATCTAGAATAGAATCCAGAGTGAAGTTTTTGCAGTGCATAATTGATGCAAGGATCTAATCCACACTAATTGGTGCGAAATAAATTTTAAAACTCTCAATCAGATACTGAAATTTTTAACTAGGTGAATATCCCTTGCTCTTGAGCTGGGAAGCTACATTGTTTGCCCTTAGGACCGATATTGAGATTATTTGTCCTGCAGTCTCTTTTGTCATGTAATTTGATTCAACTGACAGTGATTGTGCATGTCCAGATGCCTTTGACAGCAAGTGTCCAATAGATTCCTTTGTAAAGTAACTTGATTCAACAGCAAGAGCTATTGATTCATTATATGATCTACTCAAATCATTTTTTAATTCATTTAGATCAATTCTTAGATCATTTTCTGTGAAAATTAACTTGTCTGCAAGTGCATAGTTTACTACAATGCCTGCCTCGATGGGCTTTATGTTCATCTTGGAGAGAAGGGAAGCAAGTTTAGTAGAAATCACATCACCAGCTTTTGCCACTATTGAATCTTTACTTACCCATATTGTTCCTTGATCAATCTTTGTAGCTACATTTGCTTCCTTGAATTCTGATAATACTGGGCCAGGAGTAATTCCTGTATCGCCGGCAGGGATCATTATTTCGATTTTAGTAATATCGCCTCCCTTTGCTGGTAAAAACACCTTGTTCTGTTCAAAAATTAAGTTAAGTTTGAAGGGGCTGATATTAGTAAACATAAGTGCGCATTGTTCCTCTAATTGAGAACTCAATTTATCAATACCTTTGACATCTGGTATTTTTTCAAATGCCCTTTGTGTTACTCTATTTTTGATTACTTTGATGACGATTTCTTTGTGGAATTTTTTTCTAATCATCATCAATTGAGTTGCTCGCACTTTATTGACCTTTGAAAGGGCAATTACGTTATATGATTTCGGAAGTTCAATCATCTGTTGATACAGGTTCTGTTTTCCTTTTGGATAACTTGTTCTTGAGTGTTTATCAGCTGTCATTGTCCATCTCCACTACCTTTTATCTTGTTTTAATGCTGAAGCCTTGGAGGGCTTGCTCATTGTAAACTTTATTATCGCATTGTGGATATTTTTATCACCCTGTGGTAATTTTTTCTCAATAGCGGAAATTACCGCCAGCGCATTTCCCACAATTTGATCATCTTCCATTTTTTCATCACCTATCTTTGCAGATACGTTGAGTTGATTCTTGGTTCTTGCTCTAACAGATCCTCTGAATCTATCGGCAATACTTTCTATCGGAGCTCCATAAGCAAGAGGTGAAGGCATTTTGCCCTTAGGTCCCATGAATTGTCCTAGAGAACGACCTACACTTGACATCAAAGTGGTATCCGCCAAAAAGAAATCATATGCTTTGATAACCTTTCTTGCATCTTTCTTGTTAGTGCCAAGTCTGGATAATTCATCAGGCTCAATAACCTTATCAACTTGGGCTTTTCTTGCTCTCGTTCCCATATCACCCGATGCAAATACACATATGCTTGAAGTCTTTGTTGATTTATTCGGTAGATTTACAACTTCGTTTATACTAAAACCCTTTTTAACGTCAATGTCCTTCAATATAAGGGTCAATTCCGCAGATTGAGTGAAATTTCGTTTTTCAAATCCCTCTCGGGCATTTTTCATCATGCCTTTTAATTTATTATCGTCAAGCATAGTTGAAATTTTTAGATTTCAAGCCTCTTATAAACGTGAGTTACAGTCTTGCACCTGCTAAGTTAATTACAAAAGATGTATTGGGTACGTATAGATTCCTCTGTTATGTCGTGACGCTATTAACTTGACAATCAAATATGGTAAAAAATAGTACGGGCCCGGAGGGCTTCGATCCCTCGACTTCCGGCTCTCTTTGTTTAAACTTAGAAGGCAGGCGCTCTATCCAAGCTGAGCTACGAGCCCATTCGAATTGCTACATTCAGCAAATCCTTTGCAAAAAAGGAAATAAAATATTCACTTATAAACTGTTCAAAACTTTTTGTGTTTTTTCTACACTAAATTAGAATTTACATCTGGTGGATTTGCAATAAGTTCTTTGTATTATGCTCAAGCACCGACTTTCTATTATTATAGTTAAGATTCAGGGTTAGCAAAATCATTCTACAGGATGTGGATGGATTGGGGTCTCTCTACCATTTAGTAACTTTGACTACTTCGAAGGCCTCTGCATATTTTGAATTAATTTGATATCCTCTGTAGGAACATCTGCCAATAATTGCCGGAATCCATATCTCTCCGCAACGTACAAACTGAGATTCGAAGCACTCTAGGGCATTTTTCTTTGTGTCTAATGTTTCACTAATATCGACAAACAACTGAGGTCTAAATGAATTTTCAGTAATTCCTCCTGGTATGGTAGTTTCATACATGAATAAATTGTCCTGATCTCTACAGGCTGAAATCACGCTTTTTGTCAAAACTTGATGATCCTGATGGGAATCACCGTACCATTGAGTAAATATTGAATCTGGTTTGTATTTAGTAACGAGTGAATCTATTAATGTAATGAATTTTCTTCCAAATATCATCTCATCAGGTGATAGGTCAAGAAATACTGGAGGCTTGCAACCCATTACTTTCGCCGATAACATTGACTCTGTCTTTCTGCCTTCCTTAGTATCAGACCTGACAAAATTTGGTAACGTAGCTATTATCGGCTGAACCTCATAACCCATAGCAGATAATTTAGCTATGGTACCGCCCATGCCAATTTCCAGGTCATCTGGATGAGCACCAAATACTAGAATTGATTTAGATTGCATACAACCAAAGTTAGATAAACTGCCTACTTATGACTGTTAATAGCTGGAGGAACCAATCTGTAACCTCTCATTTCTCTAAATCTTCTATAATCCTCATCTACTTCCATTGCTGCCATCAATATCTTGCTTTTTATTGATTTTGATGAATGCAAGAACATTTTTGTATCTTTAGGCAAACAATGTCCTCCTACTCCGTCTCGAGGCTCAAGTATATTCACATTCCACTTAGTATTCAAGGCATCTCTTAATTCTCCAAAGTTAACATTATTTGCCTGACAGTAAAGATATAGATCTTCAGAAAATGCTATTTGCATATATCTATCTGCATTTTCAATTATTTTGGTCAATTCTGCTATTTCAATTTCAGATACAGGGTGCATTGGAATTTCAAGACTATTTCTTCTGCAGATTTCGTGACTATCGTTAGTAATATTATCGTTGGATTCGAGAGATTCGTTACCACTATCGTAAAACTGTAAAGCTATTTTAAGACAGCAATCACTTACCCCACCTATTACTCTCACCTGATTCACCCCATGTTCATCCTCTTCAAGAGCATACCACCTGTGTGGTGCATGAGCAACATGAAGTCTGTGGTTTAGCAGCTCAAATATTTTCTTTGAAGTGCCTTTTGGTATTGTACTTTCTATGGAAACAAGCGAACCGTTCTTTGCTTCCCTTGATATTTTTTGAGCCAGAGAAAATAATCCGTCTACAAAAGGAGTATATTCATCATTGGGATCATGGGTTGACACACAGAGTATGAAAACGTCAATGTCATCAAACCGTTCAATCCTTTTTATTCCATAATTTTTTTCTGCTTCTTCCATTTTTAGAGTGTTAATATCATATCCAAATGTTTCAAATCCACTCTCTTTGACGTACTTTGCAACTGGTAGGCCGAGTTGCCCAAGACCAATGACTAAAACTTTCTTCATTTGAGATCCAAATTCTATGTGCATTTTTGATGATATTAGAAGAATCATTACATAATTATTAAAGCCTTGAGATGGAATAAAACGTAAGTTATTAACTATAGAAATTTCTATTTGGTTCATATAGAACTTTATGTAGAAAGTTGGATCTCTCATACTACTCTACCGCCTAAAGGAAATTGACTTTTCAAGTTAAGCTATTTGCTAGATATAAATAATCAAGCCAAAATAATAGATATGTGATAAGAATTGGTTTAATTGGTAAAACTAACACTGGCAAAACTACTTTCTTTAACTCTGCTACCCTGGGGAGTGAAGAAATTGCAAACTATCCGTTCACAACTAAAAAACCAATTCACGGAAATGCTCATGTAATTACATTATGTGTTCACAAAGAATTCGGAGTACAGGACAATCCTCGGAATTCATTATGTAAAGATGGTTGGCGATTCATCCCTGTAGAGTTGATAGACCTTCCGGGTCTAATTAAGGGCGCCTGGGAGGGTAAGGGTCTTGGTAATCAATTCTTGTCCGTTGCTGCTCAATCTGACGTGTTACTCCATATCGTTGATGCATCTGGAAGTATAGACGCATCAGGAAAAATAGCGGAGGCTGGAGCAGGGGATCCAATTGCAGATGTTTCGGATATTGAAGAAGAACTGGTGTTGTGGTACTTGAAATTGTTTGAAGGAAATCGAGAAAAAATTTCAAGGATGACAAACACTGGAATGGACACTGCCCGTGCGGTAACTGAAATTTTTGGTGGTATAGGAGTAAAGGAATGGCATGTAAAACAATCCATTATTGAAAATAATCTAACAGATAGGAACATAGATGAATTAGATTCTGACGAGAGTAGAAGATTTGTTTCTACACTAAGAGAGATATCAAAACCCTCATTGATAGTTGCAAATAAAATTGATCTTCCTTCTGCTGCGGAAAATTTCAATAGACTTCGTGAACACAATAAACATATGTTTGTAATTCCTTCAAGTGCTGATGCTGAACTCACTCTGAGGAGAGCCCAGAACAGAGGTTTAATAAAATATTCCCCAGGAGATGAAATATTTGATATCTATGAAAATACTGTACTTAATGAAAAACAAAAATGGGCACTTAACTTTATCCGGAAGGATGTATTGGGTGAATATCTTAGGACAGGTGTACAATTCGCACTAAACATTGCTGTTTTCAAGTTATTGAATATGAACGTAGTTTATCCAGTTTCAGATCCAAATAAATTGTCAGATAAGAAAGGTAACGTACTTCCTGATGCATTTTTGATGAAAAATGGTTCTTCAGTACAGGATCTTGCTGGTGACATCCACACAGAGTTGTCCAAAGGTATTGTATATGCTGTAGATGTAAGAAATGGGTTAAGATTACCTGGTGACTATCAAATAAAGGACAGGGATGTACTATCTATTGTTTCAACGATGATAAAAAAATAAATCTATTCTAGTCAAGATGGAAAGACCCGAAAGTGGTTTCCACATCCCTTCTATTTTACTAAGTTAAAGTAATGTACATAATAACTGGTCACATGATAAGAACTAATGAGAATTGATTAGAGCAACCAATTATGGTAACTTATTTCTTGTAATCATTAAGAATGTCTCTATATCTTACATCCCTGTACGCGACGTATTTTACATATTCCCCATAAGTCATGTCTAGCTTGCAAAACTGACATTTCACAAAACTGAAATCATCTGAAAGTTCAGCAGGCTTTCTACAATCCGGACAGACGATCTTCATCTATTATTATACCTCAATTCTAACAAATAAGCGTTAGGTAACGGAATAAGTCACTACAATGAAGGTGGAAATGGTGAATTCTACGCTAAATGGCCTTTACTTGCTTAACTATTGGCTGTCTTGCCTTTCGAAATACTCTAAATCCACATATACACTTTATTTCAGGTAACTTGGAAAGTTCTTCATTAGTAACTGGAGTTCCGCACCTCATGCACTCATAAATTACATTACCGACAGGATTTTCACTAGCCACAATCATCATTTATTGAATTGAGATTTATGTGTTTTCTCGTAAATTCAAGTTTAATCCATGTGAAAGAGTCGACAGATAGGAATAGCTGGAACCAAATAACTATTTCAGGGATTTGATAACCGCTCGTTCCATCTCTTTGATGCAGGAGGAAATATCCTTCGGATCGCTTTTCAGCATTCCACCCGAGGCAAATTCGTGTCCACCGCCTTCAACTAGATGTGACGCTATCCGGCTACATGAAATCCTTTCCGTATTCCTCCTGATGCTAACTTTTCCATGTTTGTTAAATAGCATGACCAGGTCAACCATTGTATTAGAGAATACCTCATTTGCGAAAAGGCTTGCCTGGACGTAGGGGTAAGTAAATACAAAGGCCACGTCAAACGAAAGTATTTTCCTTATAGTTAGGGTCTCTAGTGATTTTCTTTTGTGAAATTCGCCAACTTTAATGAATTTTACGTAGTCCTTTTGCATTTCCGAATCCCATAATATTCCCTTTGAAGCTTTTTGTACCAGAAACTCAAGTTTTTGTTTAGAACCACCTTTATTTCTATAAAAATGAATTAATTCAGAAACTCTAGAATCGTGATTCTTGACATCTATCATAAAGTCCGAACTATGTGCTATCAACTTTAACTGCTCAGCAATCTTGTCCTTCCGCATCAATTTTTCGTACATTATTTCAGTTGAACATTTTGCTCCAGACGAATCATGATACTGAGTACAGATTTTTCTTAATGAACCTAGAGATTTTTTTCGCCATGGATGATGGTCAACCCAAAAAACAGACCACTGTCTTTGTTTCAAATAATGGATAGCATCTAAGGCTAGAGCAGATACTTGTTCATCGTTTATACCAAGGTCTGAAATAATAACAAGGCCTTTTTTTGACCTTTTTGATTCATTTTTGAGATAATCAAACATCTTTCTAAAATTCTTCAGCCCGTAGTTATAAAATGAAAGTTTGGCCCCAGGATACTTCATCAATGCAACCGAAGCAGAATACATACCGTCAATGTCTGCTTCATGTGAGCATATGATCACGCGCATTTAGTGGTTTAGGCAACCAAACTGAATATGTATCTAGTGCAGCATAGTTTGTCTGCCTGACGAAACTGGTAAGAGAAATCTCGAACCTGGACTATGACAAACCGGATCACAAGTATAATTTTATATTTGATAGCCTTTGTCAAATACTACAATTCCTAAAATGTACTATTCAATTGAAAAAAGGATTTCAGCAAGGACCGTATACCTAATAGTTTTCTACATATCTGCAGTCTTGATGACCGCGATTACATTTTACGCTCTTTATCTAAGCGTAGTTGAGTATGCCGCGACCGGAAAAATTGTGATAGGGGAGATCCTGGTAAAAACAGAGTTTCCATTCAAAGGCCTTTCAAAACTAGTTACCTACTTGATGATTGTTTCAGTAATCTCATGGTATTGCGTTACCAAATTAGGTGGTGAGAAGGTAAAGGAAGTTTCCCCCGCTCTGCGCTCAATACTTCAGCTAATAGTTTTAGCAATAGCTGTAGTTTCGCTCTATGAATTTGTCTATAATTTTGTTGTATGGAGTTCATTGATAACGATCAATGCGCTTGGCGGGAGCATAAATTTGGATAGCATTAGCATACCTTATCCCAATCCTGATACCCCCTGGAATCTAGTCTTTGCAACAAAGATGTCATTGGCTGCCTTCTTGATTTCTACTCATGGATTCTATATTATTTCAAAGAAGGGCAAGGAATAGACCAAAAATTTCTGTTCAATAGACCATACAAGAACTTGTGAATGATTAAATTTTTTTAGTCAAAGTTATATGCCCGTTTTTTACTCAGAAAATGTATCAAGATGACCTCTAGGGAAAATTCTAAAGAACAAATTTCATCTGAGCAAAAAATCAGCGAGATGCTCCAACAATCAAAGATCCTCGAAGCTTACATGAATGACATTTTAACAAAAGAAGCTACTGTAACCAGACTCATAACAGAGGGCCATCTGGCTTCGGAGGCAATACAAGAATTATCTTCTACCACTCAAGATGAATCCCTTGTCCCAATAGGGATTGGTGTATATCTTAAGGTCACAGTTCCTCAAGTAACAAATCTACTTGTTAATGTAGGTTCAGGCGTTACTATTGAAAAGTCAAAGGAAAATGCGAAAAATTATGTGGAATTAAGAATCAAGGAATTTGAACTTGCATTGAAACAATTACAATCACAAAAAGAGCAGATTGCAATGCGCATGAATCAACTCCAAAACGAAGTAAATGTTGAAATGCAAAAATCTCAAAGACCCCCGAACTCATAAGAGGTAGGATTGCGCTCCGTTTGTTTGAAAAATTAAGAAAAATATTTTCTGAAACCGCAAAGAATCTTGGTCAAAAATCAATTTCTAAAAAGGATATAGACTCGATTCTCGACGAATTGCAGATCAGTTTAATGGAAAATGACGTAGCTCATGAAATAGTAGATGAAATGACTTCAAAGATAAAAACGGAGATTATGGATTTAAAGCTTGAAAGGAGCGAAAATTCTGATCAAGTTATCACGACGAAGTTATACTCGTTCCTACACGAGTTATTTTTGTCGACTAACACCAAGACTGACGTTATTCAATCTATTTTAGAAAAGAAAAAATCAAAAACCGGTCCATATTCTATTGTATTTCTTGGTATCAATGGTACAGGAAAAACTACCACAGTCGCAAAATTTTGTAAATTATTGAGAGACAGGGGCATTTCAGTTGTTCTGGCAGCCGCAGACACGCACAGAGCCGGTGCTATTGAGCAAATTACCCACCATGGTAACAATCTAAATGTTAAGGTAATTTCGCAAAGATATGGTGCTGATCCGTCGGCAGTTGCAAGAGATGCATTGGAGCATGCAAAAAAGAATTACATTGAGGCCGTATTGATAGACACTGCTGGTAGGATGCAGACGTCAAAAAATCTAATGGAAGAAGTTAGTAAAATAATCAGAGTCATAAAACCAGATTTGAAAATATTTGTTGGTGATTCTTTGGCAGGAAACGATACTGTTAACCAGGCGCGGGAATTTTACGAGTATACAAAGTATGATGGTTCAATTTTGACAAAAAGTGATGCCGATTCTAAAGGCGGTGCTGCTATTTCAATCGCTTATCTGACACATAAACCTATTTTGTATCTTGGAATTGGGCAAGGTTATGGAGATTTGGAAGTATTTGATCACGACAGATTTCTTGATTCTATATTCAAAGATAAAGTATATGATAAAGGTGGTAAAATTCTGACACCAACGGGTGTAATATCCGCAGATAATATCCGTAAGGATGAACCTGTAATTGAGATTCCAAATGTGAATTCACCATCAGAAAATTCAAAGCTTGAATCGCCATCTAGCAACCCTGAAAAAATAACTGAGATGGAGGAGATAAAGAAACTATCAACAGTGCCCCAGACATTAGAAGTAGCGCCAAACAAGATTGATGATAAGCCGAAGTTAGACGATGGCCGATTAAATCCTGTTACAGAAGAAAAAATGGACTCAAAAACGGTAATGAATGAACCAAAACCAAAAGGAGGATTGTTTTTCAAAAAAATCTTTAAGGACAATAAAGATAAAAAGGATACTGATGATGGTAAACACAGTACAGCTGATAAAATTGAAACTAGAAAAGAAATGAACAAAAAAGAAAATAAGAGTAAAAGTAAATCCAAATCTGAGAAAGAGAATGAATCTGAAAACGACGAAGTTGTTTATTTGACCGATGATGATATAAATGATCTCATTAAGTAAGAATTATCTCCGTAGCATCGCGGATTTAACCGAGGAAGAAATCCAAAGTTTAATCGAACATGCGATTGAGTTTAAGAATAAAAATGGGAACATTAACAATCAATCTCTGGCCGGGAAGACTCTTGCACTAATGTTTGAAAAACCATCAACCAGGACGCGCTTGAGCTTTGAAACAGCGATGTTTCAACTGGGTGGTAATACTATCTATCTAAATTCCAATGATCTTCAGCTCTCTAGAGGCGAGTCTATTGAAGACACTGCAAAGACCATTTCTTTGTATGTGGACTGTCTCGTGGCAAGGGTCTACTCTCATGACACGATACTGGATTTGGCGCAGAATTGCAAGATTCCTGTAATTAATGGCTTGTCTGATTTGTATCATCCATGTCAGATTCTTGCTGACCTTATGACCATCTTAGAGCATAAAAAAACCTTTGAAGGCTTAACGTTAGCATGGGTTGGAGATGGTAATAATGTTTGCAATGACCTGTTAATCGGATGTGCAAAAATGGGGATTAATATCAAAGCTGCAATTCCTCAAAACTACGAGCCTTCACAAACAGTACTTGACCTAGTAACTAAGGAAGCAAAATTAAAAAACTCTAAATTTACTCTAGTGAAAGAACCAATTGAAGCTGTACAGAATGCAGATGTTGTTGTAACAGATACGTTTGTTTCTATTGGAAACGAAAAAGAGGACGAGAAGAGAAGATCTACTTTTATTCCAAAATATCAAGTAAATGGAAAACTGATGAGCTATTCAAAAGATGATGCAATCTTCATGCATTGTTTGCCTGCAAAACGAGGCCAAGAAGTTACGTCGGATGTTATTGATGGAAAAAAATCAGTCGTGTGGAATGAGGCCGAGAATAGACTCCACGTACAAAAATCTGTATTGATCGGATTGCTCTCCTAATTATGTGATATTGAATTACAATTCAAAAAATACAAATAATTTTCTTTAAAATAACTGTGGAATAAAAGGAAAATCAAAACACTCAGAGTTTTGAAACGCCAAGTTAAATTGGATCAAAATTTACTATCCAATTGCAAATCCTCAGCTTGCATCCAAACAAAGGCAGTGTGGTCACATCCTGCTAATTTGTCCTGTTCACAGAGAATGAAATTTTCGTGTAATTTCACATCGAAAAATTTTCTCTCACTAATGTTAATCACGACAATAGTATTCTTTTCGACCATCGCAATTTGCAGTCCTGACCACATTTTACTAATCATTTTATTTCGGTTCAGATGTCTATCAATAATGTTCTCGATGTGCTCATATATATTATAGAGTTTTTCCTCTGCTTCTTTCATTAGTTCTTCATAGAGTTCCGACCTGACACATATTGCTGACTTTTCCTCTTTATTTTCTGGAGATATCCGATATGATTTTTTCAACACGTTTTATATTTTTATCAAATTATTAACATTATTTAGATTAAACTTGATAACAGACAAACTTAGTCGATGTCGGCTGATACTTGAATGTGGTATTGGTATTGCCATACGCATAGGTCAATTTGGAATGCATTTTTGCGAAGACAACTATTTTATATGTTAGAATAAGATAATATCATAATACGCATTATTTGCACTAGTTACTAATCATATGCATAAAATGATAATATGTAGTTTATCGTAATGAGCGATACACTTTTCCTGATACTACGCGCTCTCCTTAGGTTCTGTCTTATGGTACTAATATCAATATCAATGATTACATCAGGACCAATATCTTATTTAGGATTTCAATAAATAACTATGTCGTAACAATTTCCTTTATTGTATTTGTTATCTTCTGTTTTACAAGATCTATTCTTTCTTTCTTTTTCTGAACTTCATTTGAATATTTTTGTAATTGCAACTTGCTTTTTCTTATAATTCTAGTCTGTTCCTTCGGATTAGGGGAACCTTCAGAGTTTCGGATTCTTATGGATTTATTTGAGTCAATTTCCCTTATTGCTTTGATTAGTTCACCAGGAGCAATGTTGACTTTCACCATTGACAATACATCTTTGATATCGCCAGTTGATAACGACCTGAAAGGTATCTCATCATTGTTGTTTACGGAAAGATTAACTAACGCTCCAACCAACTGGTGTGCGGTTCTAAAAGGTACCTTGTATTTTGCAACCAATACCTCGGCAATATCCAACGATACCGCATAACTTTCCGTCGATGCCCTTCTCATTGCATCTTTTTTTACTACCAAATATTGAATTACGTCATTCATAATATCAAGTGACGATACTACTAATTCGACAGAATTCCATAATGGAACCTTGGTATCTTGCAAGTCCCTGCTATAGCCAGAAGGTAGTGATTTCAGTATTGTCATGATAGTTGTAAGGTTTCCAATCACAATTGCGGTTTTGGACCTAGTAATTTCAAGCGGATCAGGATTCCTTTTTTGTGGCATAGCGCTTGACGTTGATGCATGTTTGTCACTGATTTCAATGAAACCAAACTCTTGGGAGGACCAAATAATAATGTCTTCTGATATTCTACTCAACGTTATCATTATTGAGGCCATATTCGATGTAAATTCAATCATAAAGTCCCTTGAAGATGTTGCATCTATGGAATTGGACAGTATATTGTCAAACCCAAGCAGTTTTGCCGTCATGTTTCTGTCAATTGGTAAAAGCGATCCTCCAATAGGACCTGCGCCTAGTGGAGATTGATTTATCCTTTCATAGAGTGAAAACAATTTATCGATTTCGCGTATCAGTGCCTCAGAATATGATAGCAGATAATGAGCAAAGTTTCCAATCTGTGCCTGCTGCAAATGTGTGTAAAGAGGCATTATTGAATCTAGATTATCTTCAGACTTGTCTATCAGTTGTTTTGTCAATCTATTCAGGTGATTCATGACATTGATTATGTCATCCCTTGCCTTAATTCGAATATCTGTAATAATCTGATCATTGCGAGATCTGCCTGTCTGAATTTTTCCTCCTACGTTGATCCCTGTCTTTTTTATCAAATGAGTCTCAAGCGCTTCATGGATGTCTTCACAACCTTCCCTGGAAAGTTTATCCGGATGATGCAAAACATTATTCAATTCTCCTACCAAGCGAGAAACTTCATGCTTTTCTAACACATGAATCTTGTATAGCATTATAACGTGAACCTTGGTACATAAAATATCGTAATAGAGAATCTTATCATCTATTTCAATGGATGAAAGAAAAGTTAATGTACGCTTATCTAGATCTTCTTTGTGGCGCGATCTATACATTGTTAAAACAAACTACTGCTAGACTTGATTATTAATATTTGTGACACGGCCATCTTATTGCATTGTACCTGGCAATCAATTTCAAGATCAAAAATCAATAGTTAAATAGTATAAAAATAAATTCATTAGGCATATGGGTCAGGAAATTCAACAATTGCGAAAGTCAATATTTGATGAGCTCACAAAAATCGTAGATCCTGAAATTGGAGTTTCGATCATGGAACTAGAATTAATTGATAAAGTGGACATTGAAGATGGTAAAGTAAAAATAGATTTACACTTGACAAGTCCGTTTTGTCCTGCTATATTTGGTTTCAAAATTGCTCAAGACATTAGGGATAATGTCTACAAGATACAGGGTGTCAGTGGATCGCATGTCAACGTGAGTAATCACTTCATGGCCGATGCAATAAACAAACAAGTCAACGAGAGCAAATTACCCTCAAAATAGTCGACTCCCAAAATTTGTCTTAAAAATAGTGGGATTCAAAACTTTTCTGATTTTTGATCGCTAACTCTTGCTGTTAGAACAATAGTATCTTATTCTGTATCTGTGCCGTTGTTGTTATTGTTGTTGCCGTTTACTTCAATTTTTTTTGCCGGAACTTTATTGTTCTTGGATATGCCAAGCATGTAGGATCTCAATAGCTGAATCCCTAAAGCAGGGTCTACTCCTTTAGGACATACTTTGCTACACGAACCGGCAAAGTGACATCGCCAAATTCCATGTCTGTCATCAACAATATCCAACCTTTTCTTCGATTCATCCCTCGTGTCGGCAAAATATCTGTACTGTTGCGCCAAAGCCTGCGGTCCTGGAAAATTCAGATCAGTTCCAACAGTAGGGCATGCAGAATAACACAATCCGCACTTTATGCAGTACGAAAACTGTAGATATTTGTCCACGTCTTCAGGGGATTGGTTAAATGAAAAAGTTCCTTTGCTAGTATCAGCTTCGGTACTGTCATTGGTCTGAATGTACGGCTCCATCCTTTTGTGATGGTTAAAGAATCGGGAAAAATCAGTAACAAGATCTCTTATTATTGGAAAATTTGGCAAGGGCTCGCATTCAATAGTAGATGTTTCCAATTCAGATATTTTTGTATAACAGGCCAATTTAGGAACACCATTTATTTTCATTCCGCAGGAACCACATGACGCCATCCTGCAAGAATATCTAATTGCAACGCTAGGATCCATGTAACTTTTTACATAAAGTAAGGCATCAAGCACGGTTGTCCATTTTTTATATGGAACTTCAAAAGTGTCATGATGGGATCCTGAGTCCTGCCCCCTGTTTTCTCTATACACTTTTAATGTTATCTTTTGCTCATTTTTATTGTCGATAGCAGTGTTATTCAATATCTAAAATCACAATCCATTTGCCAATATTATTGTTCTAGTGCCATACGAAATCAATCCTATCATTGCTGAAATTGTCACAACTGTAACCATGTTTTCCCAGGCTCTACTCTGTCTTAGCTCTAGTAATATTATTCTTATTCCGTTAAATCCATGTACAGAAATCAAAACAAGAATTGACTCTAAAATTAGAACATAGATAATATTCTTGTAATTGGCAATAATGTAATCGTATTCAAGACTCTGCTCAAATGGAACCACTAGTCTCATCATTATGTGAAGTGCCACAACAAATATTGCAGCAATTCCTGTGATGTAATGAATTTTCATTATTTGACTTTCTTTCAATATTGTGCGGCTTGCCATTTTGATTGATTCATTACACTCCAAACAAGACATTAAATCCATAGAACATTGCAGCTGCAGCCAGGATTAATGCTATCCATATGCCCGATTTTTGTCTGTAATTCAATGACGCCGGATTGTAAGGGTAGTCGGGTCTACCAGGGGTTCCCAAACCAATACCCGCATGAGTAAAGATGAGTCGAATCCCATTTGCAGAATGAAATGTGCTAGCTCCTATTACCATAATTAGAAACAAATGCCCCCACACTGTTTGAGTTAATTCCAAGAAAGATTCCCAAGCATTCTGCCCATTGACTATAGTGCTTGTTTCATACACATGTCCGATAAAGTAGATTAAAAGAAAAACTCCAGTTAATCTCTGGAACCAGTAAGAAATTCGCTCCCACCCATATCGCAAAGGATTAAGCCATCCGCCTATTCCTTCCAAATTGTTACGAGTCGGCCGTTCTATTTCTTTCATCAGTATTTTCTCTCTGCCGGGACATATCGTGTTAATGTTACAGGATGCCACGAAAATTGCGGTTCTCCTTCTCCGTTAAAATATGCCAGTGTATGCTTTAGGAAATTAACATCATCCCTATTAGGATAATCCGTCCTAGAATGGGCACCGCGTGATTCTCTCCTGTTCAAGGCTCCAGCAATTATTATTTCTCCTACTCTCAATAATGAATCTATCTCCATTACATTGATGAAATTTGTGTTATATTCTTTAGCGCTGTCATCAACATGCTTCCATGTCAGGTCCCGAAGCTCTCTTACTTTTTTCAATCCCTCGACGAGTTTGTTTTCATCCCTGAAAATATAGGCTTTGATATCCATCATGTCTGTAAACTCCTTTCTGATATCGTATGGATTTACCTCACCTCTACCACGGAAAATACCATCAAATATTCTCTTTTCTTCTGTGTGAACCTTGTTTACTATATTGGTTGCAGTTGTGGCTTTTTCTTTCTTCTTGTCTGCATATTGGGCGGCTAATCTGCCTGTGATGCTTCCCCAGACCAAGCATTCCGATGTAGAGTTTGCTCCAAGCCTATTGGCTCCATGCAGGCCATTACAGGCTGCTTCTCCTGCAGTCCACAAACCATTCATCTCGGTTTGACCATCAATATTGGTGTGAATGCCACCCATCATGTAGTGGCAGACAGGTCTAATTTCTATGGGTTCACTTATTATGTCTACACCGGAGAATTTGATACCAATCTCTCTGATTCCAGCTAACTTTTCTTTTATACGCTCTTCGCCCAGGTGGGTGAGATCTAACTTTAGGCATGGTACCCCCGTTTCGTGTATAAATCCCCTACCATTATCAATCTCCTTTATCATTGATCTGGAAACAACGTCACGGGTTGCCAGTTCTAATTTTTCTGGCGCATAAGATTTCATGAATCTCTCGCCCAGATTGTTTATTAAATATCCACCCTCCCCTCTGGCTCCCTCTGTTATTAGAATGCCTGAAGGAAGAATTCCAGTCGGGTGAAATTGAACAAATTCCATGTCTTTTAGCGCCAAACCAGTTCTGTACCCCATGTCCAAACCATCAGGAGTAGAAGAGTACGCATAAGTTGAAAAGCTATAAAGTCGTCCAGCACCACCAGTGGCTATAATCCCAGAATTAGAATTAAAGACATTAAAGTTTCCACTTTTCATCTCTATTGCAGTAACACCGGAAAAGTTATTGTTACCATCATCAAGTATTGATGTGCAAAACCATTCATTGTAAAAATTGATGTTATCATATTTTAGACACGTATCGTACAGTGTTTGCATTTCATAAAATCCAACCTTATCTTGAGCATATGTGGCCCTTGGGAATGAATAACCACCAAATTTTCTCTGATCAATTCTGCCATCATCTCTCCTAGACCAGGGCATTCCCCACTTATCCATTTGATAAATTTCATTTGGTATTTCGTGTGCCAGTTTTTCTGCAACGTTCTGGTCGCACAGGAAATCACTACCCCTTATGGTATCGTAAATATGGGATTCTATGTTGTCTCCCTCGTCAGAAAATAGGACGGCTGCCGTTCCACCTTCAGCAGATACAGAATGTGACCGCATAACCTGCACCTTCGAAATTACTCCGATGTCTAACTTGTGATTTGTCGTGGCAGCAGATATAGCAGCACGCAACCCTGCCAGACCTGTACCTATGATAAGTATATCATGAGAAATGTGATCTGTCAAATAACTATTGCAACCTCATCCATCCATCTCTCCATCTACTAACCTTTATGACGTCTATATGCAGCAGTAAATATATTATTCTTTTTGTACAAGATAAAATTTGGAAAAGGCATACATGAAGATACAGTTTATTTGAGAGAAGATATTTTTGCAAATCAGATGAGCCTAAACTGTACTGGCAAGGTGCTCCTTACAACCAATACTTCAGACGATGGCATAGCACAAGCTGCCAAGAAGAAATTGATTGAAAACGGCATACAAGAATCGCAGATAACCTTGGGTCATGATATACAAGTGCTCGAAAAAGACGATTTGTATGTTAGCTATGATCCGCCAGATTTGGTTGTAAGGCTTGTGTATGACAAGAAACCAAGCGGTATGATAAAGATGAAGAATATCAAGATGATTAAAATCTAGACCAGTTTTAATTTATTTCTAAATCTATTTCTAATCTAAATTAATTGGTCTAAATATTTGTCAATTTCATTAAGGTTCTGTTTCTGTTCTTTTGATTCTGTTTTTAGGGTAACGATGCCTTTTTTATATTCGTCAAGATTTATTATAATTATGGCAGCTGCTTTTTTGAGTGCTGCTTCGTGAAACTGTTTGCTTATAGTTCTTCCATTGATATCATAATCAGTAGCATACCCAAGATTTCTTAATTTTGAAACCACTTCAATTGCGTGCATCTTTTCCTGTCTAGAGTTGTAAGCGACATAAATTAGCGGCCTCTGGACTTTTTTGATTGATTTGTCATTGATCGCTGTAAGTATCCTTTCCACACCACCGGCGGCACCGGTTGCGAACAAATCCTTTCTACCAAACGCTTCTGTCAATCTATCATATCTGCCTCCACCGACAAGCGATCCTATCTGAGATGTTTGATCTTTTGCCTCAAATACGATACCAGAATAATAATCAAGTCCCCTGACAATCTTGAAATCTATCATCAAGTTGCTTACCTGTCTTGATTTCAAGGAATCTACAAGTTCCACAAGGACTTTTGACGACTCAAATTCGCCTACCTTACTGTCTTTTAATATTTTTTCAGATTCGCCGCTGACTGAAACAAAATCAATTAGTTTTCGCAAACTGTTGGTGTTGAGTTTTTCCTTATACTCATCAACTATTTGTTCTGTGCTCTTTTTGGCAAGTTTATCTATTGCCCTCATCATTTCGCTTATCGTATGATTGTCTGTAATTCCAAGCGTTTTTGTCAAGTATTCTTCCAGAATAGATCTATGATTTATTGCAATAACAAAATCAATTCCCAATCTTTTCAAAAAGAACGAAACAAATTCTATGATTTCTGCATCTGCATCTACCTCAGGAGAGCCAAATATTTCGATATCCCATTGATGAAAATATCTGTATCTTCCTAACTGTGGTTCGTCATAACGCCAGACACCGCCAAATGATGATAATTTAGTTGGGAGTTTTAGGTCTCTACGCATGGAAACAAACCTTGATAGTCCTATGGTCAGGTCAAAACGTAGTGCAACATTTCGTCCTCCTTTATCAGTAAAACTATATGTTTCATCTATTATTGATGGCCCGCTTTTAGCTTCAAGAGTGGATAATAATTCCAGCGTTGAAGGTTCTATTTGCTTAAAATCAAAGACTTCAGCAGTCTCTACAAATTTGTCTCTAATATGGGATATCTCTTCTAATTCCTCGTATTGCAAATCTCTCATTCCCCTGGGAAGGTCTAACTTCACAATGAAGAGGATCGTGCGTCATCATTTAGATTTTGCGATTAGTTATAATAAAGCAGATGAAAAACACACATTATTGACTGGAGGGTACAGGTATCTTGACCACGTCACAGATGCATATATTGAGGCATACGGTGAAAGTATGGAAGAAGCATTTTTGTTTGCAGCCAAAGGAACGATCAATGTCATGTTTGAACTTAATGATATCCAGGCGAAAAGCAAGTTTGAATTTGAAGTAGAGGGGCATGATTACTCGGAATTATTGTTCAACTGGTTAGACCGGATAATCCTGCTTATCGCAATAGATAACAAAGTGGCGTCCAACTTTAACTTGAAAATTTCCAAACTTGGTTCCAAATATCAAATGACGGGGCATGCCATGACAGAGTCAGTAGATATAACAAAGCATGGCTATAAAACTGAAATAAAGGGTATTACATACCATGAAATGGAAATTTTGCAAGAAAGTGGTTTGAATAAAGTTAGGTTTATACTTGATCTTTAGCGAAGCAAAAAGACAGGAAATTTCGGTGACAATATTTAGAATAACTAACTATATCAAATGTCAGAAATTTTGATATTGCCTTACAAGATTTAAATATCAATTAAGAGGATAAATTGTAACAATGAGTTCTGATTCTAAGCCTACGCTTGTAGAATTATCCGAAAAAAACTTTGACGAAGTAATAGCAGGCAACAAACCCGTACTGGTAGATTTTTGGGCAACATGGTGCGGACCATGTCAATTCATGCTTCCGATATTTGACAAACTTGCCAAAAAGTATGAGGAGAAAGTTGTTTTTGGAAGGCTGAATGTTGATGATAACCAGGGCGTAGCAATGAGGTTTGACGTCTATGCAATTCCTACATTCATTGTCTTTATGAATGGAAAGTTAGTCGAAAAAGCAGTCGGCGCAGTCGGCGAAAAGGGGCTAGAAGGCCTACTAGAAAAGTATCAGTAACAATATTTTATTTCTTAATATTTTTCAAAGATATCCAAATGCAGGATCGGTATGACGTTTTTTTGATAGGATGAAATCAAATATCCCCTGCTCTTCCTCACTCAATCTATCCGGAAATCTTTCAAGCAGTAGTCGGGCTTCTCTACTATTGAGATCAGTATAAAAAATATCGCCTTCATTTATCTGCCTGCCAATTGTTGGTCCTTTTATGGAAAGCGCTACCTGCATTCCTTTATCAGCAACATCTAGATTTTTACCTTCATTTTGTATTTGATGTACGACACCAATTTTCTTGCCATCTTCATCAATTACTGAAACTTTTTGTTTCAATTTGCCGACCAGGATCTCGGCTCCAAATACCGCAGGACTGTTTCTTCTAAAAACATAACCTTTCATGAACTGAAATTTGCATATCGGGGGTATTTCATTAAAGATAATTGAATCTGCATGAAGCTTTTCATAATCTACCCATTCCGAATAGCTCCTGACCAAATTATAGATTATTTTTTCATTGAAAATTTTTATTTTCCTTTCAAAGGCTTCCTTCTCAGCATCCTCTAGAACCTTTACATTGAATCCCAGGACTATGCCAAGGTAACGATCTTTTTCCCTAACCGCAGAAGCAGAAAGAATATCTCTACGTGTAATATTGCCCAAATCCGCAGCCCTAATTGGAATATTTTCTTTTTTCAAAAGCTCTGTAATTGCTTCTATTGATCCTATTGTATCACATCGTAGTATGACACCGTTTGACTCTGTTTGTATTATTGCGGATCTTATCTCAGACTCAACACTTGCTTTTAGTTTTTCTTCATCATCCTGATTTTTCACAACATATAGCGGACTTCCAGCAAGTACACCTTCAAGATCTGGAGAAGTTATTTTTAGTCCAGCAGCTGCAATCACTTTATCCACGTGCCTGAATTTATCTCTCGGATCTCTCATTTCATCAAGTGGTTTCGGTAACAATAAGGCCTTGATCTTGGTAGTGGTAACACTATCCCTTTTACCAACTACAATTCTATCTCCCTGCTTTAGGGTGCCATCTAGCAGGATAATATTTGCAGACGGTCCTAATCCAATTTCATCATTGACTTCTAAGACGATCCCTTTTGTTTCAGTTTCATGTCGTTCTAACTTCTTCGATAAGTATTGCTGCGTCAATCCAACAAGTACGGCCAATAGTTCCGGTACACCCGTCCCTGTTGAAGCGCTTACAGGAACAATTGCCAGCTCTTTGGTAAAATCTTTGACACGCCAAAATGCCTCAGAGATATATCCTAGTCTAGACAGAGATCCTACAACCGTGTAGATTTTTTCATCTAGGAATGTCAATATTGACGGATCTTGTAATTTCAGTTGTTCTGCCATCAAAATCACGTTATTTTTTTTCCAACCTGATATCTGGTCTATTTTGTTAAGGGCAATTACAAAAGGTACTTTTCTATTTTTTAAAATATCCAGACTTTCAATTGTTTGGGCTTCAAGTCCTTTGTTAACGTCAACCACAACTATTGCAATATCTGCAGCCGAACCACCCCTCATGCGAAGATTTGCAAACACTTCATGGCCGGGAGTATCAATTACAAGTAAACCGGGAACCGGATTTTCTGACTTGGATAGCTTGTCAAATAATTTCCCTGTTATTTTTTTTATCGTTTCGATTGGAAAATAACTTGCACCAATATGCTGGGTTATTCCTCCGACTTCTCTGGATTGTACGGCAGTTCCGCGAATTTTGTCAAGTAATGACGTCTTACCAGAATCTACATGACCCAATACTACTACGACAGGTTGACGAAGTTCCACTTAATTAAAAATGATTTTAGACTCTTTTATGAAGCTTTCAGCCGAATCAGAAGCATGTATGATGTTATCGGTAAAACCGAGCCCAAAGTCGCCCCTAATTGTCCCCGGTAAAGCCTCGCTTGACTTGGTATTTCCAACCATCAATCTTACAGTAGAAATTGCATTGTTTCCCTCTAAAATACATCCTACTGTTTTACCTGAACAGATGAATGAAACCAATTCATTGAAAAAATGCTTGTCTTTGTGCGCATCATAAAATTTTCTAGCTGTTTGTTCATCAAATTGAAATGATTTGAGGCTCACTATCTGAAAGCCTTTCTCCTCAAATCTTGCAATAATTTTTCCAACTAGTCCTTTTTTAAAGCCATCGGGCTTTACAACAATTAGCGTTTGTTCCACTAAACATCACTAACGTCTATTTTTTGACCTTAATTCCACCTTTAACGTACTTTCGCGTCCATTTGAATTTTCTGGGGTCACGCTTTAATCTCATATTCTTCTTGCACTTTGGTGAACATGTCCACTGAATAGATCCATCGTTTTTTATGAACATCGTACCCTCGTGTGTTGGGATATGTTTTCCACAAAAGAAACAATTACGAAGTGAAGTAGATGCTTTACTCATTTAATATCACTACTTTATCTTTCTTGCCTCTCTTTCAGTTTCTCTCAACATCAGGATATCTTTCATCCTAACGGAGCCTTTTACATTTCTTGTAAGAATTCGACCTTTGTCCTTTCCTTCTAGAACCTTTACCCTAACTTGGATTACTTCGCCTGCAATTCCTGTCCTGCCAACTATTTGTATAACTTCTGCTGGGGTTACCCTTACTTCTGCAGCTTTACTCATTAGTTATATCACTCCTTCTTGTCTTTGATGCTAGATAATGCTCCAACTACCTGGTCGATTATATGTTGACCTTCTCCTGCATCAATTATGGTTGCAGCAGCAGAGCCGACTTCAATTCCCAGAGATTCGCCTAATTGCTGTTTGCTAGGTACAAAAATATACGGAGTGTTCCTCTCATCGCATATTATGGGAATATGCGCAACGACTTCTGGAGGTTGAACGTCCTCCGCTATTACCACTAGTTTGCCAATTCCTCTTTCTATTGCCTTTGTGGTTTCGTTGGTTCCCTTCCTAACACTTCCGCTTTGCTTGGCCACTCTAACAGCTTCGTAGACGGCATTTACAAGATCTTTTGGAGTCTCAAATTTTACATAAAACGGTTTACTCATTTTGTAATCCATCACCCATTGGGATCATCTTATTCTACTGAATAGAAGTAGAGGCGTATTAAAAATGTTGCCGAGCAATTATTAGTTTTCATCCAGAGATTCCTTGACAAGTCGCGTGTATTCGTTTACCTTCGAATTGATGAGTAGTTCGTCAGTCGATTCACCATAAATTCTGATTAGAGGTTCAGTCCCACTAGGACGAAGCATCAACCAACTTTCTTCATCAAACCAGATTTTGACACCATCAAGCGTATCAATCTTCATTGGGCTGCCGTGATTCTTAACAGAGTCAACCACTTTTTGAATCAATCCCATTTCAGAGCATTCAAATTTAGACTTGTATTGGTAAACCTTGGGAAGAGACGACAGAATTGCTGACAAGCTCTTTTCTTCTGATGCCATTAGATCCAACATTAATGCAGTTGTAAGAGCTCCATCCCTTACCTGATTTAGTACTCCGTACATAAAGCCCCCATTTTCTTCCATTCCAATGATCGCGCCTTGCTTAACCATTTCCCGAGAAACTTCCACACTCCCAACTTTCGTATGAATAATCTCCGAACCATTGTCTTGTGCAACTTTTGTTAGGACATGAGTAGTGTTTACTGGGCAGACTATTTTCGCTTTTGGATGTTTGGTCAAGATCAAATATTTTGCCAGTAGGGTTCCAGTTTTGTCTCCCCAAGACACTATTCCCTTTTCGTCACAGAATATGGATCTATCCCCATCGCCGTCAAAAGCTGCACCAATATCGGAATTTGTTTCCTTTGCAACAAAACTCATTAGACTCAGGTTCGATGGCGTAGGCTCAGAGCCTCTTCCAGGAAAATCTCCATCTATAGTTCCATTAACAGTTATCACAGTACACCCAAGTTTTTTTGCTAGCAATGGTGCTACTAACGCCTGAACTCCATTACCCAAATCCATAGTCACTTTGAATTTGCGTTTCTTAATTCTGTCTACTTCTACTAGTGCTAGAACATCATCGATATATCTGTCAATAATCATTTCTTCCTTGAAATTTTGTCCTACAATTTCTGAAGTAATAAATGTTTTATTTTCAAAAATCTGTTCCACAACTGACTCATCCTGTCTTGGTAATTCCACTCCATCATTGGCTATTGGTTTTAGACCGTTGTATTCCGGAGGATTATGTGACGCAGTAATCATGATGCCGCCATTAAATTCATTCCTTTTAGTTGCGTACTGAAGACAGGGTGTGGGCAAAATACCCGCATCTACTGTGTCCAGACCATCGGAATTTAGCGCAGCAGTAACAATATTAAACATAATATTATTTGAATTTCGGCCATCCCTTCCTATCAATATGGGACCTTTCTTGTAGTATGCCGCAAGAGACCGAGAAATGTTAACCAAGAAATCAAGAGAGAGATCCTTCCCAAAAACTCCTCTAATTCCGTTAGTTCCAAAAAGTGGCATATTCTTGTTCATCATAACTAAACACCAATATATTCTAAATAATAGATAAATTTGGTCAGCCAGCTTTCAGTAGGCAGACAAATAGATGCGGGGGTTGCCAAGCTAGGTCAACGGCGCAGGTCTCGCGACAAGCGAGTGCGAAGCTTAGAATGGATAACATTCAATATTCCTAGATCCCTGTTCCTTAGGGATTCGTGGGTTCAAATCCCACCCCCCGCACACATTTTAAAAATGTCATGTAATTCTAATTGTGCACTATAATCCGAATTAGTTCATGTATATCCAGAAAATATGGAAATGATCTACTCAAGAACTGCATAGTTTTTTGTGCTTTTCATCATGAAAATGAATATCACAGAAATCTGCATTACATTTGTAACAGTGCCAGCCTGACAGAGTATAGCAAACCGAACATTTTCGTGTGGGATTATTATAATCAAAATCCCTTCTTGACTTTTTAAAAATTTTCTGTTTCTGTTCAGGACTCATATCTTGCAACCAAATTGGAAAGATAAAACGGGAAGAACATATCTATGCTAGTTTTTTTAGACATAAATTCACTAAAAGTGTATTTATCATCGCATTACAATTGAAATCAACTTATTTAAGCATTAGCGTTGTAGATTTTAGAATCCTTTAATTTTGAGAGACTTTATTCCAATGTATTCATGAGCAAAAGTGACAGGCTGATAATTGAGGTAACAGTTGTAGGAAAGGATAGAAAAGGAGTAGTTGCTGATGTAACTAATTTTATTTTTAAGAATGATGGAAATATTGAACAAATAAATCAAGATGTTATCAATGGGCTTTTTGGGATGCAGCTAGAAGCGTCATTCCAACAGGATAATTTTAAAAAAGCAAAATTTGATAATGAACTGAAAGCGCTGGCAAAAAAACTGAAGATGGAGATAAAAATCCACTACCAAGAACCTAAAAGATTAAAGAACATTGCAATCTTTGTTAGCAAAGAAACTCACTGTCTTTTAAAATTGTTAGATGCGAAAACATCCGGGGAAATTAAAGCCAATATCGTTGTTATAATAGGAAGTGAGAACACAACAAATTCAATTGCAGAAAAATTCAATATTCCATTTTATCACGTTGTACATTCGCAACAGACTGACGCGGAGAATGAAATACTGGATATTTTGGACCGCTACAATGTAGATTTGATAGTATTGGGAAGATACATGAGGGTATTGACTCCAAACTTCGTGTGGCGATATCCTGATAGAATAATTAACATACATCCATCATTGCTACCTGCTTTTCCCGGTGCTTACGCATATGTGCAGGCATATGAAAGAGGGGCCAAGATAGTTGGATGTACCGCACATTTTGTAACAGAAGACCTGGACCAAGGGCCAATAATATGTCAAGAGTCATTTAGAGTGAGACAGGAAGATAGTGTAAAGTCAATAAGAAGAAGGGGACAGAAACTTGAAGCAGTAACATTGCTTGAAGCAGTAACGCTATTTCTAGAGGACCGCATAGAAGTAAACTGGGGAAGAGTAGTGGTAAAAGACAATAAATAAGACTTTACACTCTGAATCCAGATTAGTTTGATAGTTTGAGGATTCATTTCATTAGTTTAATAACTCAGTAGAATATTTGTTATACTAATGTCCTTATATCATCTCAGTAATTATGAGATAAAGAAAGGAAACAAGAAAATCATAATTCCTTTAGGATCAACTGAACAGCACGGACCGCACCTTCCTGTAAGTACGGACACGATAATAGCGGAGTATTTTGCAAATCAACTCACAAAAAAAATACCATCTTATTCCCTTTCTGGCATTCCTTCTGGAGTATCATTCGAACATAGACCATTTTTCAATATTTCTATTAGCAATGATCTACTTTCAGAACTCTTAAGTCAGATATGCATTTCGTTGGGTGAAAATGGTTTTAATCAAATAATAATACTAAATGGGCATCGGGGTAACCTGGGAGCTGTGCAATACGTACCCCAGAAAGTAGAAAGAATTAATCCAAAAATAAAAGTATTTGGAATCAATTACTGGCAATTAATTGAAAGAGATTTTGATCATGGGGGTCTTGTTGAAACTTCACTGATGTTAGCCATTGCACCAAAACTGGTTCAAATGCAGAAGGCTAAAAGCGGATATTTGAATAAAAAAATGCTACATTCTACGTATTCATCGTTTCTCAGTAATACGGCATCATTTAAGATTACAAAAAATGGTGTTTTGGGCGATCCCCGAAACGCCACAATGAAAGAGGGTAAAAAAATAATATCCGTCACAATGAAGAACCTTGAAAGAACAATAATAGAACTAGATAAACTGCTCACTATGAAGGGCTATGGATCTAACATTTTTTAGAATGCTGTAAATGCGGTATATTCAGTTAATTACGAAAATAGTATTCAGGTAAGGTCTGTGAGTTTATTATTAACTTTAATATAGATCTTCATTAAGGAATACTATAGGTAATGAAATAGATGTCTGTTGATATGGCTGTAAAGGTGCTCGATGAAAGTTTAGGCAAAATAGTCCTGATAAAACTTAAGGGAAGTAAAGTGATTCGTGGCAATTTGCATGGTTTTGATCAACATATGAATTTGTTACTGGACAACTCAGTGGAATTACTTGACGAAGGAAAATCAAACGAAATTGGAACCATCGTAGTAAGGGGAGATAATGTCGTTATGATATCTCCACCACCTGTCTGATATTGTAATTTGATTAGTTTGGAGAGAGATTAGAATGACAAAAGGAACAACATCAATGGGTAAGTTTACGAGGAAGAGTACTCATATAAGATGTAGAAGATGTGGTCATAACTCTTTTCACAAAAGAGACAAGCGATGCGGGAAATGTGGCTATCCAGACCCAAAAACACGAAAGTACGATTGGATAAAGCGAAGAGTAATTTAGATATTCTAAGGACAAGACTTAACAGTATGTTGTAATTTATTACCTTAAATTGGACTTGCTTATTGCATCCTTTTCAATAGGTTTAGGTGCAATTTCCTCACTAGCTTTTCGTCAAATTAGAAAACATAGAATTGTGAAATTGCAGCCAAAGAAAAAGACCAGCAAGAATGATGGTTACTTTGACACAAATAAAACTAGTTCAGACGTTGAGATGATGAAAAATGAATTAGATTCTCTAGAAGTTGAAAGATCAATTATTACAAGTTCAGTGAGAAAAACACACGAATTCTTCAGAGAAGGAAAGTTGAGCCAATTGGAGTTTGACAGATTAGCAATAAAGTATGCTGAAGATTTGAGAAAATGTGAAGAAGAAATTGATCAAACTAGATCTATCGTAGATCTTTACGATTTAAGTTCAATAAAGAATAACCTTGTTTCTATAATAGAAGACAAGATAAAAGTTATAGACACAAGACTGACGGAGCTTTCGAAAAGCAATATCAAAATGCCTAGTCGACAACCAAAGCAGTTACGTCCTGATACCTCAAATCAAGAATTAGTAAATAGTTCATTTAGTGGAGGTAACCTAGACAAGTCACTACGGGTAGAAGCGGAAAAAATACAGAATTTGGAATCTGAAATCAGTCAGGCTCTTGAAAAACTTGATAGTTTTGAATCCAGAAAATCTGAATCAATATCAAAATTGAAAACAAGTTCAATGGAAAAAGACAATGAAATAGATTTGGAAAGTGATTCGGAACATCCAACTAACAATAATGTTACTAGTAAAAAGAATCCTCTTCGAAATTTCACACCGTAGGAATAATTTAAAAAATTAGTTGGAAAACACTATTACTGAGGATTGAGAAATCTCGGATTTGTCTACTTTCCTATCCTGAACATCTTTGTACCGCAAGTTGAACATATTCCTTGGGTTGCAGGTTTTCCATTTTTCATTGTTATCTTCTTTTCGTCATTCATAATTCTCTTCTGTTTACACTTTACACAGTATCCTTCCATAAAAAATAGATTTCGTGTATGCATAAAAACATTATGCATTGAATACTGCTTTTGACCATGATGATTATAGTTATTGTTCCAAATAGGAAAACTATATAAATTTGATTTCTTATAATACTTTTTATCAACGTTTTAGGCCATAACTGAAATTTTGATTTTTATCAGCAAGAGGCAGAGCTGTATTTTAGTGGTTTTATCAAATTTACCTTATTGAGCTATGTCAGACTAACAGGATTCTATTATTATTTTGAAAATTTATAAATAATCTCAAACTTCGTTGATTGTTAAATGAATATTACTGTTATAGGCGCCGGAAGAGTAGGATCATCAGTGGCATTGAATTGTTCACTGAGAGAATTAGGAGACATTTTGCTTTTAGATATTGTAGAGGGTTTACCTCAAGGTGAGGCAATGGATATAAACCATCAATTGGCAGAACGAGGAATAGATTGTATCGCACGCGGTTCTAACAATTATGAAGATATGAAAGGAACAGACTTTGTCATTGTTGTTGCTGGAGTTGGTAGGAAGCCCGGAATGACACGTATGGATTTGCTCAAGACTAATGCAGATATAGTTAAGGGAGTATGTGATAAAATCAAAAATTATGCTCCTGACTCAATGATAATTGTAGTAACAAATCCACTTGATCCATTGACATATCTCGTACTAAAATCTCTTGGTGGAAAGAGAACGCAAATTATGGGTATGGGTGGAATGCTTGACCTGTCGAGATTTAAAGAACACATCAGCACAGTCACTGGAATATCTAGAGATTCTGTTCAAGCTATGGTAATAAGCGAACATGGCGAAAATATGCTCCCACTTGTTAGATTTTCAAGCTTGGGTGGAATCCCATTAACCGAATTCATATCTACAGAACAATCCAAAGACATTGCAACTAAAACAAAAAGCATTGCAGCCGAAGTAATATCATTAAAAGGTGCAACTGTTTATGCTCCTGGAAATGCCGTATCAACTATGGTGGAAAGTATCATTAAAAACAAGAAAGCAATACTACCCGTTTCTGCATTACTTGAAGGTGAATATGGATATAGTGACGTATGTATAGGTGTGCCATGCGTCTTGGGTCACGGAGGTATGGAGAAAATAATTGAGCTAAAATTGGATGAGAGCGAAAAGAAAGTCTTTGAGCTAGGAGTACAAAGTGTAAAAAACGCAATAAAGAGTTTTTCTCTTTGAAATTGGAATCATTTAACAAACTGCAGAGAAATGGAACTTAGAGAAATATTAGAAAAATTAGCAAAGGGCGACATTTCTGTTCGAATCGCAGAGCAAGAGCTGAGACTCTTTTCAATTGAATACGTAGAAAAAAATTTAGCAAAAATAGATCCTCTTCGAGAATTAAGAAGCGGTATACCAGAAGTTATACTTGGTCAAGGAAAAGAACTCAAAGATCTCTATAAAATTATTGTTGTTACAGTATCGAAGAAAGGCTTTGCTGTGATTAGCAAACTTAGCCCAGATCACATGGACAAGTTATGTAAAAAACTTGAAAAAGAGAAACTAACCCTTGAAAAGGGGATAAACACGTTATTGGTTACATCCAAATCTCACAGATTTCCCAAAAAGAGCGGAAAAGTAGGCATACTTTGTGCCGGGACTTCTGACATCAAGATTGCGGAGGAAGCAAAAATTATGGCAGAAGTAATGGGCTGTGAAACTCTGGTAGAATATGACGTTGGTATTGCGGGAATTCATAGAACACTAAAGGCTGTCGGCAACATGGTAAATTCCCAGGTTCATATATTAATAGTAGTAGCAGGGATGGAAGGCGCATTGGGTTCTCTTGTTTCCTCGATAACTGACATACCTGTTATTGGTGTACCGACTTCTATAGGATATGGGTTTGGTTCAAATGGCATTGCTGCTCTAGCATCCATGCTTCAAACCTGTACAATGGGGATGACGGTTGTAAATATCGATAATGGAATTGGAGCCGGTTCATTTGCCGCTATCGTAGCGAACAAAATGTCCACCAAATCCAAATCCGCATGAAGCAGCATAATGAAGATTTATAAGTAATTCATAATCTTGTCAAATTTATAAATAGGATAGATGGGTGGATTTTCGGTTTATGGTTTATACTTCAACATTCAGAAGAATAAGAGAAAGAAAAACAAATTATAGAAAGAGAGAAAAATTGCTTATTGGAAAGAAGGATTTTGTGACTGTTAATGTCAGTGATCAAAATGTTTCAGCTCAATTAATAAGACCAGAGCTTCTTGGAGACAAAGTAATGGCCTCTGTACATAGTAACGAATTATTGTCATATGGGTGGAAGGGCTCACGCAAGAATATTCCTTCATGCTATCTAGTTGGTCTCTTATTGGGTAAGAAATGTATTCAAAAAAAGATTACACGGGCAATATTATACATAGGTAAAAGGCACTTTACTACAAAGATTGCAGCATGTCTGAAGGGTATGTCTGAAGCAGGATTGGAAATGCCATTTTCAGAAGAGATTCTACCTACTGAAGAAAGAATACAAGGTAATCACATTGCAGAATATGCAAAAAAAATAAAGTCTAATGATGATTTATATAAATCGAGATTTTCGTCAAACTTGGGATCAGGATTGGAACCAGAAAAATATCCAAATCATTTTTCAGAAGTAAAGGATAGGATTGTAAATGACAAGAGCGAAAACAAGTCAGATAAAATACCTAAAACACCTAAAACTGCGAAGGCCAAGGCTTCCAAAAAGAAAGGAGAATCGAAATGAGCTTTCCCCGGAGAGATGAGCAGGTAGCAGTATGGAAACCCCGTACTGCATTGGGACAGATGGTCGCAGAAAATAAGATTAGTTCGATGGAGCAGATCTATGAAAATGGAATGCGTATTCAGGAATCTGAAATAGTAAAGCACTTGCTTCCTGACATTAAGAGCCAAGTTGTGCATGTTGGAATCGTACAAAAGCAAACTGACGCTGGAGAAATGACACGATTTAGTGCGCTAGTTGCTGTTGGTAACGAAGCAGGGTGGTTTGGGATTGGCATGGGCAAGGCACATCAAATGAGAATAGCAATTGATAAAGCTACGATTAATTCATATCTTCACATAATACCAGTAAAATTGGGTTGTGGTAGCTGGGAATGTCGATGCACTCAACCGCATTCTATACCCTTCAATGTTCGAGGAAGAGGTGGAAGCGTGAAAGTAGAGATTCTACCAGGTCCCAGAGGATTAGGACTTGTCGCAGGTGAAAATATAAAAAATCTATTGAAGCTAGCCGGGATAAAGGACGCATGGACAAAGTCTTTCGGATCCACCAATACTATGACTTCTACTGCAATGGCAATATTCAATGCACTTAACTCTACTTACATCACAGGTTAAAAAAAATGGCATTATTAGTAGTTAGAATGAGGGGAACAGTTAATGTGCCATACTGGGCATTGACTACACTTAAGAGTCTCAATTTGAACAAGAGATTTTCTGCAACTCTTGTTCCAGAGACTTCAAATTACCTTGGCATGTTAAGAAAAATTAACCAATGGGTGGCATGGTCAAAGGCCGACTCAGACACAATAAAAATATTAATTGAAAAAAGAGGTAAAAAGAAAGCTTCTGAGTTAGAATCAGGGAAAGAAAAGAAGACTAAATCTGAGTATAAGGGAATTGATGAATTGGTAACTGTCATTGCTAGTGATAAGATAAAGTTCTCAGAACAAAATAATGTTAAACCTTGGTTTACATTGAATCCACCAAAAGGAGGTTTTAAAAAGAGTACTAAAAAACAGTTCTCAGATGGCGGTATCCTTGGAAATAACAAAGAATTAGTTGAAATTGTAAAAAGAATGATTTGACATTGCAGAGGATGACATGAGTTTTACATTTATATTTACACACTTATTTTGATTGTATAAGGTATATCGTACATGGCAACTAGATTGAGAAAAAGCCGCAGACATCGAGGTACAAGATATTGCGGATGGGGTCAAATAGGTCAGCACAGACAATCTGGAAGCCGGGGTGGAATAGGTGGAGCAGGAAAGCATAAGCATTTTTGGATTCGAACTGTTATCGAAGAGCCCGACCATTTCGGACATGACACGCTTAATTCATATAGTAGGTTTCTGGTCAAAAAATGGATAAACTTGAGAGATCTGAAGACACTCTCAATTAAATTCAGTGATAAAAAAGATCAAAAAACAGTTCTGGATCTTGGATCATTAGGAATTCAAAAACTCTTGGGCGGCGGAAATATTGGCGAAAGTTACGTTATAAAGGTAGCACAAGCATCTGCTAGTGCTAAAAAGAAAGTAGAGTCGGCAGGAGGTAGTATAATTTCAAATGAGCACAGTGCAGAATGAAAGTATTGTAAGAACAGTAATAAAGAAAGTCTCAGCTTACATACCTCAAGTTGAGAAACCCAAAAAGAAAATTGGATTAAGTGAGAAATTCATATGGTGCGGAATTGCTTTACTTGCTTATCTTGTAATGGGTCAAATTCCACTTTATGGCGTAACAGATGCACCACAATTTGATTTCTTGGCATTTGCCAGAGTAATCTTTGCTGCACAACAAGGAACGTTACTAGAATTAGGTATAGGGCCAATCGTTACTGCCGGTCTATTGATGCAGCTATTAAAGGGCTCGGAATTAATAAAACTAAATTTCAAGGATCCGGACGACAGATCGCTTTTTACTTCCGCAACGAAGATAGTTACTATTATTGTAATTATTGCAGAGGGTGCTCTGTATGGAGTTAGTGTTTATGGTGGTTTACTAGCTCATCCTAGTCTCATACCCGTTTTGATTGGTCAGCTTATCGGCGCCAGTATTGTTGTAATGTTCCTGGATGAATTAATTCAAAAAGGATGGGGATTGGGTTCAGGTATCAGTCTTTTCATTATGGCAGGAGTTGCCCAGGGAATTTTATGGAGCATATTCAGCCCGTTACCTGCCCAGGACGGACCGGTAGGTATTGTACCGTTTATTATAGATTCTGCGACACAAGGTGACCTAGCCAATACTATATTTAGAAGTGGTCAATTACCCAGCATTTTTGGACTCATTGTGACTGCGTTGGTGCTACTGGCTCTTGTTTATACCCAGGGTATTCACGTGGATATACCTATAGTATCTACGAAGTATCGAGGATTTACTGCAGTATACCCTATAAAACTGCTATATACATCAAACATTCCGGTGATTTTAGCTTCGGCACTGCTAGCGAATGCTGTCTTTATGGGACAGATGTTATGGGCAAACTATAATCCTGACAATTCAAATCCGCTTTTTAACTGGATTGCCCAGTTTGATCCACAACAATCGCAATCTCCCACAGGAGGTATTTTGTATTATATCACAGCACCTATGAGTTTTGAGAACTCACTTCAAGATCCGGTCAGAACTGTTGTCTATATCATATTTATGACTGCTATTATTACTGTGTTTGGACGTCTATGGGTTGAACTGGGAGGATTATCGGCAAAAGCAGCTGCAAAGAATTTGCTTGATGCTGATGTACAAGTTCCAGGTTTTAGAAGAACTCAAAGTTCGGTCCAGTCTCTACTTAACAAATACATACCCGCAGTAACTATAGCTGGTGGAATAATAATCGGGCTATTGGCTTCAGTGTCAAATGTGCTAAATGTGTTTGGTACGGGAATTGGTATACTGCTTATGGTCGATATTTTGGTTAATTATTATAATCTACTTATCCGAGAACAGGTAGATATCCATATGCCTAAATTGGCGGCACTCCTTGGAAGAACCTAGAAAAAAAACTGTCATCATTGTTGGTGTTCCTGGAGTAGGGAAGAGTACTATCATTACGAATGCAACAGAAACGTTGAAAAATAAAGGAACATCTGTGAAAACAGTTGTTTTTGGATCAGTAATGTTTGAAGAAGCAAAGAAATTGGGAATAAATGACCGCGATGAGCTAAGAAAACTGAAAATAGATGTACAGGAAAAGTTACAGAATAAGGCCGCTGAACATATCTCCAGTCTGGACGATTCAATAGTATTTGTTGACACCCATCTCTTCATAAAAACACAGTCAGGTTATTATCCAGGGTTACCGATGAATCTTATTTTAAAAATGAATCCTCAGAAACTTATTTTAATAACTGCAAATCCCAATGAAATTCTCAACAGGAGAAAAAAGGATACTACTCGGACAAGAGATTTGATTTCAGATGACGAAATAAATAGGGATATACAAGTTTCTTTGTCCATGATTTCATCACTTTCCATTTTGACAGGAGCACCTTTTGAAATTATTTACAATCATGACGACATGATGGACTCTGCAACATCTCAATTAGTAGAATTATTAGTCAAATCTAGTTGATTGATAGATACAAAATATGGGCAACATAGATATGGACAATGTACTGACAGTATTACAATTAAAGTGACATTGTATTGAAATCGGGCAAGATGCAGAATATTAGCATAGTTGTTTCAGGCAGCGCCGCTGTGGGAAAGACTACACTTGCACACGCTCTTTCAGAGGAATTCGGGTTTAAACTGTATAACGGAGGGGATATCCTGAAGGAAATTGCACGCCAACAAGGGTACATGATATCTGGAGACGATTGGTGGGATTCTAGTGAAGCCATCGGTTTTATTAAAGAAAGAAAGAAGAAACCAATATTTGACAAACAAGTAGATGAAAAATTAATCAAGATTGCTAAAAAAGGTAACGTTATCATTACCAGTCATACACTTCCATGGTTAACTTCTGCTCCAATTACTTTTTGGCTAAGTGCTTCTCAAAGAAGTAGATCTGAAAGAATGGCAAAGCGGGATAAAATTTCACTTAAAGAGGCTTTAGAAATAGTAAAGATGAGGGACAGGGAAAACAAAAAAATCTATAAGAAAATTTACGGCCCAGAATTCGGAGAAAGCCTTGAAGTTTTTGATTTCATGATAAACACCGAACTCCTCACACTTGATTCACTTGTTCTTTTGTGTAAGGAAATTATGAAGAAGATGAAGATTCAGTAGCATGTTAAGACCAGATATGACCTTAAGATTTGATACCATGGAAATTATTAATGATGATGTTACTAGTCCAAAGTATGGATATTATCCTGATAAAAGACCTCTGAATGTACTTTTAGAGAATGGAATTATCTTGTTAGACAAGCCTTCTGGGCCTACTAGCCATGAGATAGTTGCCTGGACAAAGAGAATTCTTGGGATTACTAAGGCCGGTCATAGTGGTACTCTTGATCCCGGTACTACTGGTCTTCTGCCTGTCGGACTAGGCGATGCAACCAAAGCACTTTCAATTCTATTGTTAGGACCAAAAGAATACTATGCAATTGCGAGAATACACAAAGAAATGAACGCTGATATAATTGATAGGTTAATGGGAGAATTTACAGGAGAGATTTACCAAAGGCCTCCACAGAGATCATCAGTCAGAAGAGCTACTCGTGTTAGAAGAATATATGAATTAGAAAGGCTAGCAAGTGAAAACAATATTCATTTAATACGCGTTTTGTGTGAAGCTGGGACTTACATTAGAAAACTTGTTTACGATGTGGGCGAAGTCCTGGGTGTTGGTGCAACAATGTTTGAATTGAGGAGAACTAGAGTGAGTATCTTTTCAGAATCATCTGGTGATTTCGTTAGACTGCACGATTTGGTGGACGCAGTAGAGATATACAAAGAGAGTCAGAAAGAGGAAAAAATTCGCTCTATAATTAAACCAATTGAACTGGCACTTGAGGGTGTCTTATCTGTTGCAGTAAAAGATTCCGCAGTTGATGCGCTTTGTCATGGTGCACAAGTAGCAATCCCGGGAATTGTTGCTGTAGACAAAAACTTAAGAAAAGGCAATCTTGTAGCAATTTATACATTAAAGGGAGAAATTGTTGCTTTGGCTGAAGCTAACATGGATTTAGAAGAAATTAAAGAAAATGACAAAGGAATTGCATTCACCATTAAGAGATTGATAATGAAGCCAGATACCTATCCTCGTGGTTGGAAAAGTAATAAAAGCTTGGAAAAAAAGTAAAAAGTTTTTTTGTTTTGAATTGTTTTTTATTTAATCCAGAAATGATTATTCGTCCTCAGGCTCATCTTCTGAATCTTCATTTTCATCTTCTAGTCCAGTAGCGTTTAGCATACTGGTCGCATTTGTAGTGTTAAGCATTCCTGTTGTAGCATTGGTAACAGTTGTAGCTGCTTCTTCTTCTTGCTGTTCTCCTCCATCTTCAGTGTCTTCTTCATCTTGATCTTGTTGCTGCTCATCATCTTCTCCTCCTGTTGCTCCAGCTCCTGTTTGTCCCTGATCTTCTCCATCTTCAGTGTCTTCTTCATCTTGATCTTGTTGCTGCTCATCATCTTCTCCACCTATCTGACCTAAGGTACTTGTGGCATTAGTTAATTCTCCGCCAGTAGCATTGGTCATGTTAACTGCTTGTCCTTGCTGTTCTCCTCCATCTTCAGTGTCTTCTTCATCTTGATCTTGTTGCTGCTCATCATCTTCTCCTCCTGTTCCTGTTGCTCCAGCTCCTGTAGCATTGGTCATGTTAACTGATTCGCCTGCTTGTCCTTGATCTTCAGACTCTTGCTGGTCTTCACTTGGTGTTTCTGCACTCGTTGCATTTGTGACATTGTTCACACTTTCATCTAGCAAGTCGCCTAGGCCAGTTGCATTTGTAATATTGGAAAGGGATTCACTTTCTTCTACAGCTTCTTCAGAAGTCTGATTGGTTGTTGCATCTGAGAAATTCTTGATTTCATCGAGTTCTTCAGGGGTAGAAATGTCTAGAATAGTATCATTATTACCTTGACCCTCTCCAGATATTATTTTATCGAGTATAGCAGGTGGGAGTAAACCTTCACCAGTGCTATTTTTCAAATCTTGATCAACATGTTCTATTATTTTTGTAGAGTTAGCCGGTAATACTTCTAACAACTCTGTTCTATTTGAAACAGAGAGTGGTTGACTGTCAGAATCTGTAGGTGGCACTTCGTCAGGCAAATCGGCGCCTTTAGTTGCATCAGATGGGACGGGTGGTGCTTCTCTATCACCTTCTGGCGGTGGCACAAATGTCGCAGTTTGGTTTTCAAACTCTGGAACTTCTACATCCGTTGCATTTTCTTCTGCCTCTACCCCTGTCACATTTTGTTGGTTATTTTCAGATTCTTCACCTTCTGTTTGGGCGAAAATACTCTGGTATTGATTTGCCGGAACAGTCATTAGAAACGATGCTAATAATAATATACTCGCAAAACCATATTTCATCAAATTCTTTTCTCGATTCATATTAGATACGACATCAATAAATTATACAATACTAATAAAACTTGCGGATCGCCAAAACATGTACTTTAACTATGATGAGCCTAGTCTATCGACTAACATAAGTTAATCTTTTGATATTGTCCAGAATGTACGTTGTAATAAAATATAAAAAATGATG
>Ga0193736_1000006_pt1 | contig 68928 bp, 103 predicted proteins | sample L2m1metaG_FD_160566 | JGI IMG/M metagenome (GOLD analysis project Ga0193736, IMG submission 160566) | Soil microbial communities from a riparian zone of the East river system, Colorado, United States - L2m1 | ecosystem: Environmental > Terrestrial > Soil > Riparian zone | place: USA: East... | reverse complement strand
CCACAGTATCCACACCAGAATCATCGTGTTCATCACCAAGGCGATGATCACCAACGTCAATTCCATAATCTTCCACCACCTCTGCGTCTACCGCGCTCTCGAGCCCGCGCTGCGCGCGCGAGGCGGCTCGACTACCACCCCCGAGAACCATGTCGGTCATCATGACCTCAAAGGGCTTGTCCTGGGTGTGAATAACTACATCAGGGTTCTTCCCTCGTACGCGCTCGTATATGAACTGAGCAGCACGTATGCGAACCTCGGGCTCGTAGGCTGAGCCACTGGCAATCTCCGCCATGGTGTCAACGGCAGTCATGAGATTTTCTCGAAGCCTTTGATCTGCACGCTTGAACAGCTCAGCTTGTGCAGCCTGGAATACTTCTCTTGGTATATTCTTGTTGTTCGTCCAAGTTCCATCGCTACGACGAATCTGTCCTCGGGCAAGCTCTTCATCGTCCAACTCTTCTATCGGAAGCTTGCCATAAGCAAACAAGAACTCTCGAGTGTATACCTTCGGCTTGCTCTTGTCCAATGGATGCAAAGCTCCACCATGCCAACCGCAATACCCGGACCTATTCTGAGCCTTCAGCCCGCAGGGTTTTCCGGCATTCTTGGCCATATGGCGGAGCCCATCGCTCTTACGCGGAGGATGATTGCTAGCATAAATTCGAGCATGGCCCATGCATAGGCAATAGCCATTAGGGCCGATTCTCTCCCTGTTTGGCCCTTCACTAGCGCCAGCACCCGCCTTGTATGGACCACGAAACTTAAGAGGAACATGGTACATCAGGGTTTCTTCAATCCCATTAGGATACAAGTCCTTACGAGGATCCACATAAGTGGGCACTTCTTCGTCCAGCTCAGGAACATACCGAACTGGGCCGTCGGGGCGACCCCGAAGGCTGTCAAGTTCAAAGCGTTGATCGATACTTAGTTCCACAGATCCAACCCCGAAACAAGAACCGCGATATCTACGTCAATCTGTTCCTTGGACATGGCAGGGCTAGCCTTCTCAATAACCGCGTACAGATGCTGATACAAGCGATCCCAAATGATGTTGCTCGCACGCTCAGCAAACGAGTTGCACGCTGCATTCGCTTCTTCACAATTGAAAACTCCCGCGCCCTCAGGATTCTCCCAACACATACTCGCGAATCCTGCGAAGGTAGGCACTAGAGCTGCGAGACTTGGAACCCCATGGAAGCAGTTCTGCCCATCCTCAGTGAGAGCCTTACCATCTTCAATCTTACCAGCCACGGGCTGCCCTCTCGTTTGCGCTCTGCGCGTTCGTGTGTATGTACCTGTGCGCGGTTATACCACAGGGTTCGGAGGCAGGCTAGCCCGCCAAGCGTCGCCCTCTCCATTTTGAAGACCGTCTGCGTAATGACCGGGATTATATTTACTGGGGTCAATACCCGCAGGTCGCGAAGGTCCTACTTCTCGTACCCGAGGCGTTGCACCTACATCCAAATCACCCGGTACATACATCCCAGTTTTTGGATCCGCATGACTCTGCGTCGGGTTAGGCACCAACGTACCCTCAATATTCGCGCCAGGGTTCGCCGCATCAGTCTGATATTGAGCAGACAGATAAGTTCGATTCGTTGGTACATACCCGCGCAATTGCGGCGGCACTAAACCTTTCCCCCAAGAAAATTCGCTTTCGCCAGGCTCTTGCCCGCGCACTAGTGGGCTCGTCATGAGAGCATCATACCACCTTTCCGCCAAGACTAGTGGGGCCATTGCGACAGACAATTTCTGATGTCGCTAATGGAATCCTTCAGATCTTCCATGGTGTCTGCGATACTCTCCAGAGCCACAGCTTTCCGTCCTTCTAGGCTCATGGCCTCACGCTTCTTTTTCTTATCGATATAAGCCTGGCGTTTTATCTCTGCGATTTCTTCACCCAGCTGTTTCATAGTTTTATCGACCTTAGCCATAACTGCCCCAATCATGCGTGTACCCTGGTAAACACGCTATTCCGGTGTTTATTCTGGCATTCGAACCAAAAAGTGTAGCGATGTGTAGCGCTTGTGTAGCGCTTAAAACAGCACCATCGCTACACCCATATCCCCTGGTAGAACCCTCTCTTAACTGTATTTGTAGCGATGTAGCGATGTAACTGTTGACTTATACGTGTAGGTAAAAATATCAGCAGTTCCTACACGCATTGCCCCGTATAAAAACGCCCATGTATAAAAGGTGGGGTCGGATAGCGCTACATCGCTACATCGGACGTTTCTAACGCCTCTACCTGCACAGATAGTGTGTCAATGCCATCGCTACACGTCTGACACACATCGCTACACTATCTGTGTCCAGCATTTTTTCCCTTATTTCTGCCTACTTTATTGCGTCTTTTGGTCCGTCACTACTTCGAATCCCCTTCCGTTGACTCTCGAGTTTCCACCGGTCAGCCGTACACCACTCCATCCACGCTCGGTGGACTTCCCATTGCGAACCATCTGGCTCTTTTTCCCGGTGTAATCCGCAATGGCTCGAGACAATCTACGCTGGTCGAGGCGCTTACTCTCGTGGGTGCCCTGCTCTTCTGCCCATATCTGATAGCGAGAGAACGCCATCTTCGCCGACAGTTTATCCTCTGGCTTATCCGTGACTAGGATATAATCCTCCACGAACTCACCAATAGTAGACATCTCGCCGATGAATTCCTTGGTACGCTTGGTCACCGCAGAAGGCCAATTGGTAGAGCGGAGTACACCGCCGCCAGTGGCGGAGTAGGCGTTCCATCCTTCCAAAGCCCATGCGATCACGGCATCTCGTCCCTGAGTTGCCAAGAAATTGGCTTTGTCCAGGTCCAATTCCGCATCCGGCATCACCTGATCGAATGGCACGGCCACGATGCGACGCTTCACCGCCGTGTCGATACCATTGATTCGAGGCACTGAGTTGGTGGGTCCAATGAAGGTAGCCGTCTGCTGGAACTCCACGATCTGATCGCTCTTGGCGTAGTTGTCACGAACCGAGAGGATATCCTCGGACGCCAGGCGCTTGAGGCTATCGTTCGTAATCCAGTGTCCGTCGCCAAACTCGGGCAGCTGAACCAGTCTCTTACCCCGAGTCTTCATGATTTCGGGGTTGCGGCCACCATCCTTGTCGTTGAAGACATCTCCATTCGAGCTACCTCCATACGGGCCGAGAGCCTTCTGCAGAGCGTTCACAAGCATGGACTTACCGGTGCTCGATTCGCCATGGAAGAAGTAGATCTGACGAGAAGGGTTGCCGCCGTACAGTGTATAGCCGAGCACGGCCTGTACGAAATGCCACAGATCCAGGTCCGGGACGAAGGTCTTCTGATAATCCAGAAGAGCCAGATACCCAGGATCGCGCGCATCTGCCAGCTCACGGAGGCTTTTGCCAGTGAATGGACGACCGACGGACATGCTCACACGATCTTCAAACGTCTTCTGGCGGAACTTCCAGGGCTGTCCAGGAAGCAACTCGACCACGCCATCCTCAAAGCCCAGGAGATGCGGCTTATGATCGAAGAAGGTATCCTCCACCCGAACCTCGGGCAGGGTGCCCAGCATTGTCAGACAGTTCTTGATCGTGGCGGCGTTGCCCGCTATCTCATACAGAGAGCGAAACCTTTTGGCTTCGGCAATGGTGAGTTTTGCTTCTGGATCTTCAGCAAGATTCTGCTCCCGATACTTCTGCATGAGCTGGTTGTACTTGGTCTTGTACGCCTTGGAGATTGCCTCCACGAGACGCATGGCCAGGTCGTTGTCTTGTCGCCAGCCGAACTCAGTGCCGTCCAGTTTCCAGAAATACCACTTAGAGGTATCGCCGCTACCCACCACCTTGATGCGTTCGGTGGTGAACATATCCCGGTAGATCTCAGCCCGGCCCCGGTCGCTGTGGTCATACTCCTCCAGATCCTTGATCTGGCCGATGCCACTGGGGATGCCCGCCTGCTCCAGTTCCCGATTGGTCTCCTCCTCGTCATGGCAAGTGCACTGAGTCTTGAACGGGTTGCCCCCGTCCTCGATGACTTCGTCAGCCATGCCCTTGATCTTGCGAAGGGCTTCCACTCGGCTACGGAAGATCTCTCCGCTGGCTTCAGTGAGATGGCGCTTCTGTCCGTGGACCTGGTTACCCTTGAGAACGGTGCGGGTCCAAACCTTCTCCAGCCTGGCGGAAGAGAGCAGAGAACCGCGATGTCCTTCGAGCGCATAGTTGTAGATATTCCAGTGCATCTCCACGATCTTGTCGTGTGAAGATTCACCGGTCTTCATCCGTTCCTTGTGCGTAGCCGCAGCCTTGCGAACGGTCTTGCAAGGTGCCGCAGACTTACCGCCCGGGAAGTTCTGAGCCGCCCAGTTGAGCAGCTCTCGCTCGGAACTGGTGATATCTCGAGCCTTGAGATCATCTCGTATATATCCACGCGAGAGGAACTCCACCCAGGGGGCGGGGAGATCTGGTAGCTCATCCACGTACGGGATTTTGATGCTGGTTTCTTCCCGGATGAAACGAACCACCGAGACTCGATGCGTAGATCGAGCGCCCCCGGAATCGACCGTCCCGATCTTACTTCCGGGCTCAGACCTAGATACGTTCTTGTGGCGGAGGATGGTGCGGTAGGCGCTAGGGATTCGATCCAAGGGTTCGTCTGGGGCAAACCAGCGCACCTCGGCACCTACCCCAGGGTGCCAACTTGGACCCACCATAGCGTAACGGTGGGCGTACTGCACCACGTCAATAGCGTTGGCAGCCTTGCCACTAAAACTCAAGCCGTGTTTCCCGCCCAGCTTTGTACCGGGAAGGAAACTATTGGGAATACGGAAGAAACGGATGCCAGAATGGCCATCCGTCCTGGCGGAAGAGACCCACGTCGAGGGAAGTTTCCCGAGTTTCTTCTCCAATTCCGCCAGTTCGTCCGCGCCATGCTTGTCGTCGTAATGATCTACATCGATGCCGATGACGTTGTGGTCCATGCGCAGACCGACGTTGCTGTCGTGCGGATGCTCACCGAGATACTCAGTGACTTGGGCCAGGGGATCTTCTAGGATAGGATTTTTCTTGCCGGTCGCACCTTCCGGTGGCGGAAACTTGTCCCGGGGAGGCAGAGGGAACGGAAACCATCCACGCCTGTGATACTCTAAGGCTGTGAGTTTAAACGGCTTCCCACTGATCATATTTCTCACTTGCGTTTTCACATCACCCACAACGGCAGCCCTTTACCCTAGAGATCCAACTTCGAGCCTTAGAGAGGCAACCCTCTCCACAAACTACGCCAACCGCAGAATCGGCGTCCTGTTTCGTTCCCCCGGCTCACTCATCGCAACAGCCAGTCTTTCCATCGGGGAGGTCCCTGAAAGGGTCTCCTCGTCGAGTAAGACCGATTCTCGTTGGGATGGTCGAAGAGCTTTCATGCCGACCGTCATCATGTATCGAATCGCCGAGCTCTCAGAGATACTCATCTCCTCGGCGAGATCTTTAATGGCACTCACCTCATCGTCATTGAAATAAACCCGAATTCCGTTGATCCTGGGATCAGCCATGTAAAACTCCTATTCGCACTATCCACATCAAACCGCGCTATTCGCGCCAAACCGAACCGCGCTATTCGCACCACTCACGCCAAACCGACCTGGCGCTATACCACACTACCAGGTCGGTTAGGACGCTTACGCTGTTTCCTCTGCTCGCAGTTCCGGGCCGTATGGAGACCCGGCCGCGAAGAAGTGCGGCCACGCCGCGACTCTTAGTTCCGCCGCCTTTCTTCCGGGCTGGGAGGCTCGGCGCAAGAACGTGAGTCCGTGCCGGGTCGCATCGCGAGCGTGGCGGAGACCTCCCTCACTGGTGTAGAATCCCCACGTCTTCAGGCGCTCATCCGTTGCGCTCGTCTTGGCTTCGCTTGGACTTTGCGTGAAGTAGCTCCGGCCGTCGAGCCACAGGTACTGCTCGAATTTGGCTGTGATTCTTTGCGGGGAAAGGAGATCTTGATCCTTGCTGAATTGTCGGAGAATGAAAGACTCAACCACGATGGCAGCTCCAGGCCAATTTCGCGCAAGTCGTCCGAGGACAGCTGCTCCAGCAGACTCTCCAGCAGTAGAAATCCCTGTGTACGGACTATTCCCCAAATTGCCTTTCGTTGAGCCGCAGTCAACTTGGCCAATGTACCACCTTTGAACGGACTTAAGAACGCTCGGTCCCTCGGGAAGTAAGGCAATGGGATCACAGGTAAGAATCGTCCAGCCGGTAGTTCCGCCAGGGTCGAGGGCGAGAACTTGTACTTCGCTGGGGATATCTTCTGGATCGATTACCTTTACTTTCCGAGGGCGCCGATTTGCGTCCAGGTCAATGACCTGGTGTTTCACTCATAACTCACTCTCCCGGCAGGTTGGCCTCCGAGACAGATCCCACGGGGATGTTCTTGAGCGCACAGCGCTGTTCGTCGAGCCTAAGCTCTAGGGTCCGAATGCCGGGAGCACTCGGTCCCCAATTCCACTGATCCAGGAGTCCCCAATTCCACTGATCTAGGATCCTGCAGATCTGAAGCTTACCGAGAGGAGTTTCCCAGTACTGCGGCATAGGGGCCGGGTGCGGCCCGCCCTGCGCGCTGCCAGTAAGCCAATTAGACATGTCTAGCTGCGTTCCTGCGGCCGTTGACGGCAAGGGGGCGGGGGCAGCATGGGCACTAGCTACATCAGCCAGTATCAGGGCCAGCACCATCAAGACCAGCCCGATCCCCACCGCGATCGCGTGGGGTTTAACCGTGTGCTGGTTGCGAACCCACCAGTTCTCGGCCTGATTCCGCTTCCAGGAGGGCCGACCACGGTCCTGGCGGATGTTCCGCCGAATCGCGCCCCGAGATAGATCGGTTCTTCGGTCGGTGGTCTCCGATCGGAAAGGCTTCATGATCCCGGTATCCTCCATGGATAGAGCCTTGAACGGATAGGTGTTGGGATTGTTGGGGTTGTTGATTCGGTGCGCCCCACCGGGTTTCGGCAGGGTATCGGTCTTGTACTCGTCTGCACTCACGAGAACCGCCTTTCCATATACGGACGGAACATGGTAGAGAGTTGGAAGGGTTTTTCGGTTGCTGAGCTGATAGCGACTGAGAATTTCAGGCATCGTAGACCTCCACAAAGGGGAGTTGGGCCGCCTGGTCGGCGTTGACCCGGATTGTTATTTCGAGCATATCGTTCATGCCATCAACCTCGATAGCACGAGTGCGCACCAGATGCCCTGTCACCATTGGAGTCTGGTCGTGACCTTCGCCCGTTCGGAAGAACATTCGCACCAAGGGGCTGTGCGAGAGGATCTTGTCCTTCACGTACATCTTCCGCTGCCGCTGGACGCCTTTTACGAGGGATTCAATGGAAGTATTGCGCTCGCGTGGACAATCTGTGCTGGCGGAAACAACTTCATTCGGGACAATCATTCGCCGTTCTCCTTTCTTGACTGAGGGAGCTGGTTTGCGAAAACTAGAGAGCAGCATATCGAGAATCCTCATTCCTTCCTAGGCCCATACCTTCGTAGGGGCGTATCCGTGTCGTCGGAGTTTTGTTTTCAGGTGTCCCATGAGTATCCTCACATCGGGTGATTCCGAAGTCCGAGATTTTCTACAACTGCTTCTTCAGACCGAGCGAGCATTTGATGCACGGCCTGTATGTCCAACTGATCTGTGGTATACTCCTCGGTGAAAAAGACAACCCGCTCCCCATTAGCGGTCGGAACTGCTACTTCGACATAAACGGAAGCCTGCGGAAGGTTGCCGATTGTATTGGGCATTGTGCCTCACTTCTGGTGACGGCTGTTACCGTTGTAGAGTGGCATCCCTTTGAATTTCTTGAGAATATCCATCCACGGCTGGGTCGCTGTAGTGAAACCCGCCAAGTAAGCGTCTAAGATGAGTCTATAGGTCTCTTCCGAAATACTCTCCTTTTGCATTGCCGACTGCATCTCAGTCGAGCTTTCTCCCCGAGCTTTGGCATGGCGAAGGAGTTCGATAGCCCGTGTCGCCACGACGTTCATTTGTTGGATCATCTGTTCCCGAGTAAGGATCTCACTCATTGCGAGTCAGCTTTCCGAGAGGGCTGTCCGGGGGCACCGTGAGAACTCTCCCAGGCGACGATATGACTCGATATGATCGTGCCCATCCCATTTCATCGCCCGTATCTTGGGATACACTCGGAAAAGATCCCAGTGCGCCATCTCGTAATGGAACGAGATTTGTTTCCAACTGCCATCTGACTGGCGCAGTTCCGCCATGACGACGAACCAGCCGCCCTTGAACATCGTGCCGTCATGGTGCAGCTTGGACTTATGCACGTTGCGTACGTTGCGGGCCGAACTCCTCCACCACTCGTTGAAGAGCGCAGCGGTCAGCAGCGCCCGGATACGATACAGATCGTTGAAGGTGTGATGCCCGTCGCTAGCCTCTTGAACAGACTTGCCCGGCAGAATTACGAGATCAGCTTTCGCGACCTCCATAGGAACTCCCTCTTCCTTCGCCACCCAAGCCGCCTCGCCCACCGCCCGAACGAACTCTTCTTTCTGCTTCGCCTTCATGATCGATTCGGCGATCGAGCCGCTCGGCATAACCGGATCGCCGTCCAGCCATGCTTGCGACATTTCCACGTCGTCGTTATTCCCCATTGATTTTGGTCCCTTTCTCGTCTGGATCTGGACTCCCAGCCCACGGGTTCGGGGTTTCTTCGCCAGAGGCTTCTTCGTTGTACACCGGAACAAACTGGGGCAGTGGCGGAATAGGCCGATTCTTCTTAGCCGCGAACTTGAAGAGCCAGTTCATCATTCCGCAGTGCAGCTTGCAGCCAAGCTTGCCTCTCCAAGTGGCCGGATACTTGATCTGCTTCAGCCTCTCGAAGCCCTCGGCGTCCGGCCAATGCTCCCGATTCACGACCTGGATGCTGTAGTACTTCTTCACCTAGCCCCCGCCCAATCGCAGTTGATGTTGTCCCACTCGTCCGGAGTGGTGCCGGTGTTGTCCTCGATCAGGACGAGGCAGGTAATCGTCTTCCCATTCTTCAGCTTCTTCTCGGTCTCGATTATCTGATCCGGGCTGTTGTTCGTCTTGTTGCTACAGGCCGTAGCCCCCAGAACAACTGCCACGCCTATGGCTCCGACTGCCACGAACTTCTTGAACTTCACGTCCATTCCTTTCCACATGAGCACATCCATACCTTGTTTGCCTTGTACTTATCTGCGGTCCACGCATGATATCGAATTAAGACATGTCCCTTGACGTATTGATGCCAGAATTGCTCCAGCCAGTTCTTCACTGCTCCCATTCCTGCCCGCATGAGCACATCACGGTGCCTACGCGACGATCAAACTCTTGACGATGCCTGAAAATCAACCAATGCCAAGCAGCGACGAATTTCTCTCTGTATGTCATCTCAGCCCTTCAGAACCAAGTAGAGATAGCCCCCGATTACAGCCGAAAAGAGGATCATTCCGACGATGATGACGATCCCTTCCATGACGCCCATCTCAGCCCTTCCATACATCGTAAAAGAAAAACGAGATGATCAGAATCGATAGGACAATCCCGATGATCCCAACAACCATGAAGATCCAATCCATAGCGCTCATCTCACCACGACGATCTCATAGAACCAATGCCAAACCAAAGAATGATCTCCATCATCCATCTGAGTAGTTCCCAAATACTCCCGACCCGGATCATCAAATCCGGTTCCAGCCATCCGGATGTTGATCTGACTTTCGCCGTACGCGGGTTCTACCGTGTACCAAATCATGGGAGACTGATGCTGAACCTGTACGCACAGGACCCGATCTACAGTTCCCGGAACATACAGCATCTGATCCGGAGCAATCATTAGAGATTGCTTATGAATGACTCTCATTGCACTTCCTCAAAAGTCGAATAGCAGTATCTACAGCACCCTCTGGCCGAGAAGGTTCTCCGGGAAACTCTGCCATGATGAACCTTGCCAGCCGACCAATCTGGCTTTCCAGGGGCTCGTTGTCGTACCCGCCCTCGATATCGTCTCTCATTGATCCATTCTTTCGGAGATCTTCCATGTGATAATAATCGTAACGATTCCAATAAGAATACCGACCAATACGCTGATCACGGCCGTCGCTCCTGGACACTCTTGATCCATAGATAAGCTATCATTCCGCCAAGCACAGAGCTCTGAATGACGTCCACTATCATCTCATCGCCTCTCGTCCATATATTCAATGAATCTAACAACTCCGTATGTCATCAGAATCATGAAGATCAGCATTCCCAACGCAACTCCGAAGGCGATCAGTTGTTCTATCACAATCGCCTTTCCTTGATATTCTCCTGGGCTTCCTTATTCCGCCACGAGCCGTCGGGGTGGATGGCCGCGTTGGGATGCAACCATTCCTGAGGATGAATGGCGTTGATCTTCAGCGGCCGACCGGCCAGAGAGCCAACTCCGTTTCCAATCTCCGTAGGTTGGTCGTCGTCTTTTGACGCCCACGACCTATTCCATTCTTCGCTGGGGCGTCCGATCTTGGCGTTGGCCTGGACCCGATCTCGGATATTGCAGTACCGATCGAAGTCGCTCTCAAACGCACACTTACCCGTCTGATAGCACACCGGAAGGAACTTGTCCGCGATGACCTCGAACTGCCACCCCGAGGACTTCTTATTCCACAGATCAGCGTATTCAACAGTTCCACCGTACTCCCGAATGGACCGCAGCAGCTCATTCCACACCATACGGTGCTCGAACTGGGCTTGAGTACAAAGCCGTTGCCCCGCCATGGTCATCAGAGACCTCAACGAGATCACCATATTAACCTTGGTGAGAATGTTGTGCGGGAGCAGCCCACGAGCATCCTCCGCAGGCATACCGCGATGAATCATCATCACGTACTTCCGGTACAGATCCTCCTCCGCAGCATCCCACATGTCCCGGAGGATCTCTTTTTCGTTGGCGCTGGATCGAGCTTGTGCCCGAGCCCGATCCATGTTGCTGTTGACGAATCCGTCCTTGGGTTCCCAGCCCATTTGCTTGCAGAAGTCCAACGCCCTTTCGTCTACGTTCTTGGTTCCCTGCAAGTGTGGCGGAAGAGCCACCGGGAAGTCTTCCTTGACCGCGAATCGAAGTGACTCCTGAGCGTAGGCCGCGTGCCGCGTGCGAACTAGCTGGTGTGTATATGACCGAGTCACGTTCTCGATGAGGAAGTGAAACACGATAGCCTCGGAGGGCATCCCGAGAATGTTTTTCCGCAGATCATTGAAGTAATACTTTCGATCCGCATCCGCAATCTCCGCCAAGGAGCGAACGCTCTTACCCTGATACATCATCGCGAGCTGAGCCATCTGCCCGAGCGGGTCGTTGTTCGCGTGAATCAGTGTGACCTTGGGTGTAAGGGCTTCCGTCCTCTGAGCCCGAAACATGGATTCGTCAGCATATTTAAGGATTTGCTTATCTGAATCGGTCATGTGCTCTCCTTTTCAATGGCGCAAGCGTTCACGGGCATCACATCGTGTCCACAATCGGGACAGAATGCCGGATCGTCGTCAAGGATAATCAACTCACTGCCGCATCGACAACGAGCATGCTCGAGGCAGTATAGATCTGGGCAAATACAGACCATCAATCCTCCTAGAGGTTTTTTCTTCCAACGTACATTCCGGCGATGAATCCTAGGAAACCGCCAATTGAGAAACCGACCACGAGCCCCAGTACAAAGATCATGCGTCCTCCTCGATAGTGGCCATCACAGCCTGAATCTTCTCGGCCAGTTTGACTGGAGTACCAGCTTTGAGAGTTACCTCCAGAACATTATCGTTGAGATAACGAACAACGTTGTCCGCATCGTAGCCCCGGCCGTTGGGATTAACCACGGCCCGAATTTCTCGGGTTATCTTGATCTCGGCCTGAAACTCGGACTTTTGACTGATTACCTTGTTTTCCATTATTCTCCTACGGGTTGCCCAGGGAGCTCATGACCACCCCGAGAATGAATCCTACGACAATGCACAAAACGGCTATGATTAGTGTTCCCATTGTTCTCCTATGGCCTTTGATTTCTCTGCATCTCGATCTGATCGGCCACCTGCTTCTCTTTGCCGATCCGTTGCAAGGTGGCCGGATCTACCTCGTATCCTTGATGAAAGACCTTTCCATCCGACACCATACGATGCTCGAACTGGTCCTGGCCCTTGAGATGCTCGGGTTCGGGAGCCAACTTGGGTTTCTTCGCTGCGGGCAGCTTCGTCGCATCCACCCGGATGAAATCGATCTTTTTACCCTCGGAAGCCGCGTACGAGATCTCGTTCTGAGTGGATTCCCCGATGTAGCCGTCCACCGTCACCACGGCCACGAGACTAGACATGCTGATCTTGTCCAGATGCAGCCGATCCAGAGCGGTCTTCGCCTCAAAACGTTCATCAACCGCCTCTTGGTCGAATGGATCAACCGTCTGCTCATTCACGTCCACGAACGGCATCAGCACGACGTAGCCCTGAAGGCTGTAATCCACCGCAGCCATCCTCATGTGCTCGGCGAACCGCATACTGCCGCAGATGGTAACGATCTTCCGGTCGGTGCGAAAAGCGTTAGCTCCTACGCCCATTGCGTTCCTTTCAAAATCATAGATTGGCCAATTCATTTGCTCAAACCCCTATCTTCTTGTTCGGTCACCTCAAGTTCTTTCTCATATCGCTCTCTGCGATATCTTCCAGCAGGATGACGATAGCTTTCTTGCCATTAGTATCGATTCTCGTCTCGGCATAGGGGATATGTAGGCGACGAAGCATCTCAAAGAAGCTCGCGCTATCTTCCGCCAGCTTACCCGCCAGCGCAGCCATTCGAGAAGCCGCAAGCCGTTGCCTTTCGGGAGAGGCTGAGGCTGTCAGAAGCTCGGCTCGATCTATAAGAAGCCGAGAATCCAGTTCATCTGGAGTACCCTTGTAGGTCCACTCGGACAGCTCTTTAGCAGCCTTAGATCCCTCCGAACTAACTTCCAGTAGATCTTCTCTCTTGGTCTGCTGCATTGACTCCTGACCCTTCACTGCGGATTCCACGCGAGCTCGCTGCTCGGCGTAGAACGCCTCTCCGGGATATTCTGGGCACAAAGGGAAATGCTCGGCATCCTCGTCGCAGCCGCAAGCCTTGAGGTCTCGATCTGGACCCTCAAATCCTTTATCCGTCATCACACTTCCGACTGTAGGGGCATTTCCATGCCTTCTTGTCCGTATCCCAGGTCATATCGGCACCACAAACAGGGCACATTTTAGTCACGAACCGGCCTCCCATTTTCGTTCAGCTTCCAGCCATGGTTCTCGAGCACACCCCGGATATCCGGGCCGACCCAACCCGCTGGTTTCAGGACTTTACCGTTGTCGTTGACTTCCAGATCTCCGATGGTCCCATCCACCTTGGACAGATTGGCGCGGGCTACCTCGTTCATCAGATCACGGGCGCAGTCAGGACCGACGTAGGTCAGCAACGTGCCCATGATCACCCACATCATGTCGATCAGGCCATCGACCACCTCGGGAAGATCGTCTCGGGCTTCCGCCACCATGTATTCGGTGGCCTCTCCGTCCGGACCCATGAGCATGTGCCAGCGGTTCTGGCGGAAATCCGCGTAAAAGTGCGGAAAGCCGATCTCGGTGAGCTGACCGGCCTGCTTCATGAAGGACAAAACCTGCTCTTCAATTGTGGTCGGGCGCTGGATTGTTGTCATCAGTACTCCTCAATTATGTCGGCGATCTTTTCTCTGATTTCTTCTCGGTCTTTATCGCTCATGCACTCCCAAGCTTTCTCGTACAGCCTCCTCTCATTCAGGCTCTCAATGATCAATTCAGTGACTTCATATATATCCATTGTTTTCCTGACTGGCCAGCCGCTATCAGTACTCTGTGCCATATGCCATTTTCTCTAGATCTCTGACTCTTGACTCCAGCTCTTCTAGGACATCTTCTTTCTCCTCCTGAATGTCCGCTTCAATGTGCTCCACGACGATCTCTTCTGGAACCTCCTCTTCTTCATCGGAAGAGATAATCCACATGTCTTTCACATGAATTGAGATACCGAAGTCCTCTCGCTTGATGCCTCGGACCAGCACCAAATCCTCTTCGGGATTCAGCCCTTCCAGAGCCTCCTCGAACTTCGGGAATTGCCACCTGTTGAATCTCAGGTAGACATCTTCGTCGCCTTCGTCATAAGCGCGCACCACGCAAGACTTCAGCAAGTGCGGGTCTCTCATGTCGGCCAAGATCTCTTCTGAGTCTCGGCCGGTACGAGTGCGGGTAGACTCCAAGTAGTCCTTGTAGTTCAGGCTTCGTGCGACACCCAACCATACGACATTGTGTACGCCATCGCGCGGCATCTCATCAGAACGATGAGTTGGAGCCGGTAGCATCTCCATTCCATCCTCTCCATTCTGGATGGCCGCGCGCACCGGACCGATCTTACGCTCTACCGCGTGAATACCGAAAGGATCGTCAGACTCTGCGAGGTTGATGGCATGAACGATAGTCTTGGGACCGATGCCTCTAACGTCAATGAGATCTTCCCACTTGAGATTCCAAGACTCTCCCGTCTGCTCTACGAAACCTTCTCGATATTCTATCTCCTTTTTCCGCCACTGGAGGATGTTCTTCGTGGTCGCCGGACCAATCCCGGATACCTGCATGAACCCAGCGAGAACTCGCTTGGAGTCTGTATCGGCCGTCCAGTTTGGCCCAGACAGATAGATGTCTGGCGGTGCGATAGTAATGCCGTGGCGGATAGCATCTTGCATGAGCTTTCCACGATCATAGAGATCGTCTTTGCCGTCTCCTACCTTTGTGAGTTGCGCGGCGTAGAAAGCAGTCGGATGGTACAACTTCAGGTACATGCACCAAAAGGCAAGCAGCGAATAGCTCACCGAGTGACTCTGGTTGAAACTGTAGGTAGAGCTCGTAGCGATAAAATTCCAGATCCGACGGGCTAGGTCCGCCTTGATACCATGGGTCTTGGCACATCCTTCCTCGAATTCCTGGTATGCATTAGCCATGGCCATCTGGCCGAGTTTCTGGCTAATGATACGACGGATATCGCCGACTCGCGCCATTGGGAATCCAGCAAGATCCTTAACAATGCTGAGAACCTGTTCTTGATAAACAATTTGACCATACGTCCACCCGGTCAAACGGTCAACGACGGGATGAAGCTTCTCAGCCTCCTTTCGTCCGTGCTTGACATGGCAGTACTCAGCGGTCATTCCAGAGAAGAGTGGTCCAGGCCGGGAGAGAGCATTGATATCCGCCAGGTGGCCGAAATTGTCCGGGACAACATCAGCGTTGACGATTGCCGTGGCCCGGCCTTCAAATTGGAATATGCCCGTGAGGTCGTTATCCTTAAATGCACGTAGGGTTCGCTCTTCAGTGATTGGAACACGATACAGGTCCTCTAGATCCATTCCGATGATGTCCAGAGCGATACCGATCATGCCCATCGTGGAAAGTCCCAGGAAGTCCGCTTTGAGCATGCCCAGATACTCAGTGTCCTTTTTGTCGTACGCCACCACGGTTACGTTCTGGTCCGAATTCGCCTTCGGTCGCGTATACACCGCGCAGGTATCTGTGATGGGCGCATTGGAGATCACAATACCGGCGGCATGTACCCCGAGCCCACGGTAATTTCCCTCCAGCCGCTCTGCGAGGGCGAACTCCGGATGCCGATCCAGAACTTCCCTGGCTTTAGGGAACATGGCAAACGTATCTGCAAGAGACTCTGACTGACGCGCATCACCTCCGGAGCGCTCAACGATGAGCCCTTTGATAATTTCAGCCTCGTAGCCAGGTATCCGGTAGACTCGTGCGATATCGTCAATTGAGTTCTTGCCTTTATACCTGGTGAAATTTCCAATATTCCCCACGCGATCGGCCCCGTAAACCGAAACAAGGTATTTTCGAACTTCATCTCGACGATCATCGGCGAAGTCGAGGTCAACGTCAGGAAGGTCCAGTCTGTTCGGATCAATAAATCTCGCGAAGAGCATGTTGGGGAACTGCATTGGATCCACTTCTGTGATCCGTAGCAGATAGCAGACGAGACTTGCGGCGGCAGACCCGCGAGCGGGTCCCACAGGGATCTTGTGATCCTTAGCCCAGGACACGGCATCTGACAACATGGCGAAATAATGCAGGAATCCTTTGTCAGAAACCTGCTCCATCTCGTATTGAAGCTGCGCCACGTACTTTGCCGTGCGCTTGGCAGAGCGGACCATCTCAGGATTGCTCTCGGCTCGGAAACGCCAGCCGTCCCGAAGCTTCTGCCAGATATATTCCTCAATAGAAGAGTATTCCCGAACGAATCCGTCCTCGTCCTCAGGCTCTCGTTCCCAGGCCCATGTCTTTTCCATTCCTTCCATGTCCGAGCCGGGATAAGGGAACTTGATGGGTTCGTTTCGAGGAAGGACGACAGTGCAGGCATCTGCGATGAGGGCGGTATTGAAGACTGCCCGTTTAGCCTCGATCTTAGAGAGCCCCGTCCCCACCAGGTCATTGATGATTTCCTTGTCCGAAGTCGGGTAGGTGAGCAGGATATCGTATTCCCAGCTCGCGTCTACCTGTTCTACCGTACCTCCTCGATGGGCGGCGTGTAGGACTCGCTGCATTTCATTGTCGTTTGGGAATGGGTAGTGGACATCAGAACTTGCGGCGAGTCGAGCTCCAGTAATTCGTGAAAGCTCTGCAAAAGCAGGATTAAGAACGCAAGTTCGCTCCAAGCCCGGAAAGCGTTGTACTTCCAGAAAGTACCATTCCCCAAATATTTCTTGATATCGTTCAACGACCTCACGAGCTCGGGCAAAATCTTTTCTGCTGTACTCCAATCGTTTAGGGCCAAGTTCCTTTCCACCGAGTAAGGTACAAGATAGCAGTGAGTCAGCGCATCCGCTGAGTACCACGAGGCCATCACTGAACTGCTCGAGAAGTCCAGCAGTAGTTGTCGGCCACTGGAAGAAGTGGTCTCGCCAACTGGCGGAGACCATCCGATTGAGGTTGCGATAGCCTTCTTCGTTTCTAGCGATAACTGTTTGATGGAACTTCTTACGAGTTTTGATTGGGCGATCATCACCGGCTTCGAAATCAGTCGGTGCCGTATAGAGTTCGCAGCCGAAAAGGGGTTTGACTCCATATTCTTTACATGCTTTCTCGAGCTGAACATGAGAACTGGTGTTGCTCTCAACCGTGTTCTGTAAGAGCAACTGCGGACATCCCGAGCTGCGCAACCCTGGCAACATGGGCCTTTACAGGCCCGAATCCATCGCCATAACTAAAAGTAGAATGAGTATGCAAACTTACATAACGCATTGGCATCACCTCCTCTCCTCTCGGGGGACTATTTTGAAGTCTGAATACGGATTTCCAGCTCTACGCAAACCGTCTTCAATTGCCCGATTCGTATTTACTTTTGGGGTAACTTGCTCTAGATGGTCTGGATTTGCACATAGCTTCACATTGCAACGATGATCTATTTGCATCCCTTCAATTAGATTTCCTACCAATAGCCAAAATATGAACCGATGAATCTTATGATATTCCTTGTTATACCAGATAAAAGGATATCCATGTTCATTTGTCGGTCCAGTCCACATCCAGCAAGGACCAAGAGAAGGATCTATTTCTGGCAGTGGACCGTCTGTCTCTAAGCGATCGAACAGCCTTTGAAATATATCTTCTCGTGGCCTAGCCATTACGACTTCCTGAAGTCGCTCTTGAGATTCTCGATCTCGTACTCCTTGTCAATGGCCTTCTGCTCGAACTCAGCCATCTTAATCTTGTGCCCGAAGTACATCGCGATCCACATCGACCCAAGAAACCAGTAGAACAGGGTCAGCCAGACCACATCCCAGAATGTCACAGGCATGTCTCCCCCGAGCAATCATGGAAGACTGCGGAAGCACCGCAGCGCGAGCATCGAGGCACTTCTTCTTGGAGCTGGCCCTTCTCCTTCGAGCAGATGGGGCATTCTTGGGGAACAACCTGTTGGGCTCCTTCGGGTTGGCCCCACACCTTCGCGTGTTCTTGAGAGGCAACGGTCTGAATTCCTTCTAGCACCCTGCCGATTGGAACGAAGCCATCCGTACGAGAATATTCTTTCTTCTCGGCCGCCAGCTTGGCTTGGTGTTTCTTCTCGGCCTCATCTTCCAAGAACAGCAGCGACAGCAGGCAGTGCCCGATAAGATCCTTTATCACTTCCTCGGCAAGTTCGAAAGCCAGGCCCGAGCCGTCCTGGTCCCACATCTCCTGCTTGAGCTTGGCGATCTTTCGGAACATGTCCGCCCACTGTCCACGGACACCGAGGGTTGCCGCGATATCAATGCCCTCGATATCGTAGTCGGCATTCTTATCGATGAAGAGCTCCATAACTCCCGGAAGAATCTCTCCTACGATCCTTTCGGCCTGTTTCGTCTTCGGATGAAACCGGAGGTCAAATGCGGTCACTGTGCCTCTTTCTTGTAAATCCACTCGGGCTTGCTGCCGGTGGCTTCCAATACTTCGTTGAAGGCGTCCGTAACGAGAACGCCCTTGTGGAACTTTCCGTAGCGGCCCACGAACAGCCAATTCGGGGGAGCCGGGATAGGTCCCGCCTCAAATCGCAACGGCTTGATGATCTCCGACACACCAGGGATCGGCGGCTTCTTTCCGCCAGGCCACTCAATTGTCGTGTAGTCGAACACCCGGCTAAGGCGAGTCCAGCTCGGCTCCTCCTCGCCGTTGCAGATGATCATGTTGTCTTCGGGAGTAGTGAACGGGCAGAACTGCCCATGCTCGGGCGCATCTCCCAAAACCCATCCATTGGACGAGATGAACTGGTCCCCCGGCATCTTCCAGTAGGTACGCGGTACCGTGGAGATGACCAGATCGTATTCGTGCAGCTTGCCCCGATCAATAGCTGCCGGGATATTCCAGTGTCCGGGATTGTTGTTGCCCTCGGGCTTCACTGGGATCTCAAAATCCACGACCATACGGCCGTACGCTCCCCAGAGCCGATCGTATGCCTGACGAATGTTCCATGCCTGGTCGTGCTGTTCGAAATCCTCCGGGAGAATCACTCCGTCCCAGGCCGGACCGTGCACCTTGCGCCGGTACTCTGCTGGTGAGCCATCCGTTCGGTAGGTGATCTCCACCTTCTCGTCGAAGACACTGATCCCCGGGATCGGCTCGTGCAGATATTGGCTACCAAACAAGAAGGACTTCCGACGTTTAGACAAGATTGTGAAATCCACCCCATTCATCGCGCAGGCGTGCGCTGCCAACAAGCCAGTCGGACCACATCCCAGAATGGCTGTTCTCATCCAGTCTTCTCCATATCAAATTTAGGCCCATACCACTCCGGCCGCAGGTTGACTAATTTTTGACGGTGTCCGGTGAGCACGCTAACGTCTGTAGCCCATGCCGGGCGGCTATATAGCCAGCCGTAGCCTCGAATATCACGCTGCCGCGCCGCAAACCAGGTGGCTTCAGGGCTCATCTTATGATCGTTGTGGCTCCACTCACGAGAGCACAGCACAGCTCCATAATTCGCCAGCGCGTGTTCATGCTCGGTCCAGGCGTCCAGAAGGCTCATCCAGCAAGGAGTTTCTTCCGGAGAAGGACGGGGATCGTCTCCGCCAAGAAGATGGTCCAGGACCAGCTTGGCGGAAGAGATACTGACACGCAGCTCGTCCGGATGCAGGTCCAGGGCGGTTCGCCAGAAACCGAACCGGGTCATGTAGGTCTGCACAATTCGCCTTTCCAAACCTAACAGGTTATATCAGCCTACCATACCCGAGGGCATTTAGGGGCCAATCCGACCTGTCATATATTCTAGGAACGGGGACCGGCGTCGTCTAACCGATCCCCGCAATACCTGATGAGGGTATGATGACCGAACTTTATAGATCAGTTGCCGCTACCGGTCTGCATGTACTTCAGCAGTTGGAGCAACAGAATGCCAATGCTGGCATCGTTAGAACCCATATTCACCTCCTTTTTGTAGTTGGAAGGCAGTGGTCATCAGAGCGAATGAGGGTCGGTCCGCGCCCAATCCTCGCTAGCGCGCTCACTCTGATCGTTACCTCGAGGCCCTGCGGTTTTGAAGTCACAGATTGACCACCGCCTATTTCACTGGCTCACATGGAGCCTCTCATGCTCGCCCTTCAGCCACTTGTTATCCGAGTGACGAGCACCCCACACGAACCAGTGAGTTAGCATCGTGGACTGCTGGTGCCAGCACATCCCGATCTTGATCTCTTTCGAACCTCGCGAGGTGTGCTTGTGGGCATACAGCCAGGTGATCGCCTCGGATGGACGAGGCTGATAGTGAAGCTTTGTGCGGAAGTATTTCATCAGGTATTATTCCCTGTATTTGTACATTTACAGAGGATGCAACCCATCTGCCCATGCATATGGGTAGAATGGTAGCAGTTCGGACACATTAGAACGCGGGCTCCTTGCGGGTCTTCTTCGACGCGGCCTTCTTCTTAATGGGGGTTACGACTTCGGGCTCTGACTCTGGCTCTTCGTCGTCTTCGTCCTCCTCGTCATCATCCTCGTCTTCGTCATCCTCGTCTTCGTCCTCCTCGTCATCATCCTCGTCATCATCCTCGTCTTCGTCGTCGATATCCACCGAGGCCTCCGAATCGCCCGAGAACTCGTCGAGACCGTCGATCTCGTCCTCGTCCTCGTCGTCTTCGTCCTCCTCGACCGTCTTCATAATATACCGTGCGGCTTCGAGCTTAGCCTCGCCGTTGTACGAACCGGGCTTACCCGCGATCAGGATGCGGATCTTCTTCTCGTCCAGATCCATGAAGCGCAGCGGCCCGATCTTGAGGATCGCACCCGCCGACTGACTGGGCTTCTTGGGCAGCGGCTTCTCGGTCTGGATTCCACCCTCCCAGAACGCGGTCCGGATCTTCCTGGCGTGCCCCGCCGTGCCGTCCGAGAGAGCGTTCAGGAGCTGATTGACGAACGGGGTGCCCTGATCCGTAACGTTCTGCTGAAACCAGATGCCGTAGCCGTTGTACTCCGCGAATTTGTGCTTCTTCGGCGCATCCACGATCGCCAGGCCCTTGACCATGGCGTCACCGTTCTTATTGGTGACGAGATCCAGGATCTTGACGAAGCAGGGATACACCCCGCGCTCCTGCGGAACGTGGCCGCTATAGAACCCACCTTCCAGCTCAGCGTCGACCGCTTCCTTCGTATTGGTGATACCGTGATTTCCGAACTTGACTGTGGGCATTCTTACGCCTCAACTTTCTCTACTGCCGTGGAGGCAGAGACGCGGGTGGATTTGACCCTTGTGGATCCCAGACGGGGCTTACGATCTGTGGCAACTCCGCCAACGGACGGGAAGACCGCGTCCAAGACTTCCTGCAGAGTCTTATTACGAGTGGACGGGGCCAGTGCGCCGGTACGATCCTTGCCCTGAACGACGCCGGTGTCCTCCCAGATGATCGTACGGACGATCGTGTATTCCGGACCTCCTTCCTTCGGGTTCTTGATCTTGACTCGCTTGGCCTGCAAACAGCCATAACTCGTCATGTACGAGCAGATAGTCTGGGACATCTGATAGCCCTTGCCCTGGATGTCGGGCGTGAGGAAGTCGTTTCCCTCTTCGTCTGTCTCGTTGCGAACCAGGGCCGTCCACACCACGTTCACGGGCAGCGCGTTGAAGCGCAGAACGAATCGCTTGAACATGTTCTGCCACTTCTGATGGTCCTGGATCGCCGGAATGTCCAGATCGCGGTCCGGCTTCTCCTCCACCACCACTTGAAGAATGTGACGGAGCAGAATCTGCTGCATGTGCGTGATGGAATCAATGCAGATCACGTCAAAACCATGGTCCGGATTGTCCTCCAGCCACTCCAGGGCCTCCATGAGATCTCCCCAGTCATGAATCTTCCACTTCTTCGCCTTGGAGCCCCGCCGCTTGGCGGAAATGGTGCCGTCATCCTCCGGAGCGAGGAACAGAACGTTGTCTGCGCTACCGGCCCACACGGTCTTTCCGACACCGGACTTCCCGTAGACGAGAAGGTTGACCTTGTCTTCTTCATCCTCAAGCGAAATGATGCTGGGATGGGTCATTTACAACTCCTTCCTTGTTTCATCGTCGTCTCCCTCTTGCATGGAGACTACGCGGGCCTCGAACTTATTCAGTAGATCCACGAGGTAATCTGCATCAGACCTACGAATCCTGTCTAGATTGTGCTGGCGTCGGACCCGCTGACGAAGAGCATTCGCTTCTTGAATGCCCAGGGTCTTAAGACTCCTAGCCACTGGTAACCTTTCTGCGAGTATCGGCGGCGACCGAGGTCTTGCTGTTTTCTGCTCCTTTCCGATGGTCGTGGTAAGGATCTCTCACGGAGAACATCATGGACTTCATGTCGTCCGTGTCTCCACCAGCCTCGTCAAGTTCGCACAGGTCGAAGAAGTCGCAGAGATTGGCGCAAGCGTCCGTCGGGTTCTTGGTGATCGGAATCACGCCTTCGCGCACCAAGTTCATGATCTGAACTTCTTCACCGATACGGACGATCTGCCGGTTGCGCTCCTTGGCCGTACGCTCTACGAAGTGCCGATAGAACACCGGGCTCGGTTGATTCTTGCTCACGTCTCCGCCAACGGAGAGGCCATATTCAAGGGCAGCCCCTTGCAGAGCCGACAGAGTTTGTTTCATCCACCACTTGTCATCGGAATCGCCGAGATGTTTTGCCAGTGCCGCCGCGTAGTGTTTCTTCTCGGGCTTGTTGAGCTTCTCGCCCTTCTCGTTCTCGGGGCGGGTATCCCGCCGCGCTTTGCGCAGGAAGTTGTAGATCATCCCCGAGACAGCCTCTTTGGGGCCGATCAGCCCTTCTTGACGAAGCGCGTGCGTGCTGAGCGCGCAGTAGCTACCGCCCTGATCGTCAAGGGTCAAATGCCGGTACGCAAAGAATCGGCAGCTCTTGTGATCAATCATCTTGACACGACCGTCGGAATAATCCCGCACTACCGCATCGAAGGTGCCTACGTTCTCGGCAATCGCCCGCTTGGGATTGTCGGGGTCTGGGATGAGAACCCGGAAGCGCTGCTCGGGTGCAATCACCTCGAACTGCTCGTCCAGCCCGTACTTCTCTTCGTACATCTCGAGCATCTCTTGCCCGAGAATCACGGCGTCTTCGTATGTGGAGGCGTCCTCGTCACCGAACTCGTCTTGAATGCGAATCTTCTCGTACGAGTCCTTGGTGTACTCAGCCCAGGTTTCCAGCAGAGGACGCCCGCGCTTCTTGCCGGGGATGTACCATTCCGCCAAGCAGACGTGGAGGCCGGTACCGAACCAGGCTGCTCCTGAATCAAGCTTTCGGAGGACGAGGCCCTCGCGATATGCCCACCACCATCTTTGTGTACACCTGCGAAAACAGGTGCGCTCGCTCTGCCGCAAAAGCGGCAAGTCTATTTGCATGTCGCCTTATTCCTTGCTCGTTGGTGTTCGCTAGTGTGCAGTGTGGACACCGACAACCCCAGTTCACATAGACGGACTTGCTCCCGTGCCGTTCGGGCGCAATCGTACTTGCGTATGGATATCCGCCCTCTGGATGAGTGCCGTCGTCCACCCATACCAGAAGCTCCATTCTTTTCTTGTTTGCCTCCGGGCTGTTCGCCATGGTTAACCGGTACCTCCGAAGACCACTGAAGCACTAGCGCCGCTCCCGCCGTGCGAGGCGGTGAGATCATTGGCTCGGTCGCTGAAAGGGGCATGTATTCCCCTTCCCGAGGTGCGCTACCTCACACGATCGTAACTCGTCTCGAGCGGATACGCTGTGGCACTTCCCTTCAGTGGTCTTCGCAGAACCGGTGCTCCGGAGGAGATTGGGTTTGGGGCTTACACTGAGGACTTCCACCTCTTCGTACCTTCGGCCCAATCTCCTCCGCAGCCCAGGAATCAACCCCTTGAATCCTGGACCCGGCCACCCTTACAGCGCCTCGCTCAGTTTTACAGACCGAGCCGCTACTGTCCCCTGAGGGGGTTAGGGAGGGGGTGGTCTTAGAACTCCCCGGCCGCGACGCGCCGACGCCGCTTCGGCTTGGCCTCTTCCACCGGCTCGGAGGTCTCGCCGTCGGTGTCCTCGAGGGACTCCTCATCGGTCGCCTCAGCGAGATCGTCGTCGCTATCCGCGTCCTTCGCCGCCTTCTGAGTCTTCTTGACTTCGCGCTCGGCCGCCCTCTTTTCGGCCTCGGCCTTCTTCGCTGCGCGAGCCGCTTCCGCCAGAGCGCGCTTCTGCTCCGCCTCTTCCGCGCGGGAGCCCTTCAGGGCTTCCTTCTCTTCCTTACGCTCGTCCGAGGACTGCCAGATGCGGTGGCCCAGAATGAACATGCACGCCTGATCGGCGGTGATCTCGATCGGACCGTTTTCGGTAAGAAACTTGGCGAGGGAGATGTGCGCCTCGGTGGGATTGACTTCCTCGGCCGTAAGAGCCTGAAGTTGTTCCTTGTTCGATGGTGCCATTTCGTTCCTTCAGTCGGGGCCTCTCGGCCATTCTTTCACGCTCGGCGCTTGCTGCCTTACTACAGCCTACACCATTGACTGCCCATTTCGGGCAACTTTTGCAAACTTTTATGCAGTTTTATTGGGACAATCGCCCTAAAGCGTTGATCGTTTACCTCGAGTACGGGCACGATAGATACGTGCGGGCCGACCAGAATCGGCCCTAGGCGGGTGCAACCGGCCGCTATCGTGCAGCTCACGGGCAGCGGCCAGGCGTTCCAGCTCCTCGTCTCGAGGGAACATCGCATCGCCCATGTCGGCCGGTGGATACCAAGCTCTGATAGCCTTCTTTTCCCACCTAGGACGAACTCGCCATCGGTAGTACGAAGAAGTGCCCACAACCGAAGTGACCGCGATGGAGATGAAGGCCGCAATCATCTCAATCATGTGAAGATCTCCTCGAGGAAGTCAAGAATTGCTTCCCAAAATCCACGCCTCTTGTTCCGTCGATTAGGCCTCGGCATACTTTTTCTCTTTCCGTAGTGGTCGCTCCGATGCCTTCCTCAATTGTCCCGAGGCTTCGCAAGTACCAGATTGTCACGTTGTGATCTATGCGAGACAATCGGTGCGCGCGATCCTCTACCTGCAACTGATCGTCCGGGATCCACGTCTCATCGCAGATGATCACGTCATCAGCCGCGTCCAGCGTAAGCGAGACACCGCCAGCGCGGGTGTTCAGGACGAACACCTTGGCGCTATCCGGATTATTCTGGAACTCGTCCGCAATGCGAACTCGCTCCTTGTCGTTTGTCTCACCCGTAAGCTTGTAGTATTCCACTCCTATGCTGTCCAGGTGACCACCGAGCATATTGAGAAAGCCAGTAAACTGACTCGCGATGATCAGCTTGCTCGTTCCCTTGGCCCCTCGACCCACCAGATCTCGTTCAGAGAGAAACTCCTCGATCCATTCCACCTTGTTACTGGGAAGTATCGGCTTGTACTTGGGTTCGCCTTTCTTGTCAAACTCCACAGACATAGCAGAGTTGGAGAACTGCTTCAGGCGGGTCATCTCCGCCAGGATGCCGATGGCTTCCAGACGCCCGCCTTCGATCTCTGCCTCGGCAGCCTTCGCCATGGCTGCGTACTGAGTGGCCTGCTTCTTCTCCATGGGCAGCCACACACCCACCACGCTGTCCGGATTCTCCTTGTCCAGGGGCTCTCCGCCGTACATCTTTGGCGGAAGATCCGGGGCAACTTGATCCTTCGTGCGGCGAATCATCACGGTGGCAGCCTCGTCGTAGAAAGCCTTCTCGCTGATGATGCCGCCGGTGATGACTTGCGTATAACCATCGCTCTCGGTCTGGAAATGCCGACCGATCCACTTCCAGTAGGAAGTGTAGAGATCCGGTCGCAGCCATTGCAGGGTTCCGAACAGATTCTCTGGCTTGCCCCGGAATGGAGTTCCAGAGATAGCCACCCGAATCCCGTTCGGCTTCAAAACTACCGCTCCAAGACCTCGACGCTGTTGCGACCACTTCTTCGCATTGCCAGTGCTGCCCGCGAGAGTAGTATGGGACTCATCTACTACGACGCCAGCCCAGGGCTTCTCAAAAATCGAGGGGAGCTTGCTGGTGATGATCTTGTATCCCTTGTCATCCCTCTCATACTTGCCGTAGTCGTTCAGCTTCACATCCGCCCGCAACCAGTACGGATTGATGATCACCCAGAATCTACGGTCCTGATGTATCCACGCCTTCTCGAAGATCGTACGAATCCGGTCATTGCGCCTGCCAACCGGAATGTCCGCGCTGAAGACGAATACCTCTTCGTTATCCGTCCATCTCCGGATCTCGTTCGGCCAGGTGATCATGGCCGCAGCCTTGGGAGCCACCACCAGGATCGGGCCGGTCACGTTCGCCTCTTGAAACATCCCGATGGTTTGCATGGTCTTTCCGAGACCGGGGTCATCCGCCAGCAGAACCTCTCGGTTCATCGCTCCGAACTTGATCCCAACAGTCTGGAAGGGCCGACTCGATGCTGCACCAAAAAGTACCGGATTCAAAGTCGGGAGGCGGTCCAGTGTCACAGCCTCCAAACCTAATACGTCGGGGATGGTGGCCTGACGAGCCTTTTCGGCATGCGCCCATTCACTCATCTCCTCCCCGATCTCCAGATCCATGCCGAGTGGCGTAGCAATCTTGGATCGGATCTCCAGACAGATCTGCCACAACAGCGGATAGGTCCAGCACTTCTCTTTCGGATTCCAGGATGCCCCGTGCACCGACTTGCACGCACGCGGGCCGTTCTCGCTCCATGGGCAGTACACCCGGATCTCATTCCGGTACTTTTCTACCCGTATCTTCTTGGCCATTCCTCACCTCCTTTCGGTATGTATTCCAGTGATTGCCACAGTAGCACATGTGAAATCCTCCGTCACAGCCGGACCATGTACAAGTGCATCTGTGTTTTTCTCCGGGAAATTGAACAGAGCTATGGCAGTAGATCGTCATCCAGGTCGACCACCTCGCGGCATGTGTTCCCAGAGCCACCAGAGAATCCAATCCGGGATCACTTGAACCGCCGCAACCAGAAGATCCATCCGATCACGGCACAGATCACGAAGATGGACCAGAAGATGCAGTTTACGACAAGAACCAAGTCCTCATGATTCATGCTGTTACCTTACCTGTAGTATTTGCTCGAGCGCAACCGCACGGAACACGCCACCACTCGTCATGAAGCTGATGTACGCCCGTCCCGTAGAGCTCTCCGCCACGTAGAACGTGTTCTCCAGGTCGCGATTCATCTCTCGAGGGACGTACTCACTCTCCGGCATTCCGGTGAGGCGGTTCTTCCAAATTACGGTTGCGCCACGAATGGCGCGTAGAATTTCCTTGTCGGTGGATTCGTCAATGTCGAATGGAAGTTCATGTTGCGTTGTGTCGAACTCCACTTCGGCACTGCTTGAGTTGTTTTGCGTGGCACGTTGTACCGCCCGCACTTTGCGCCGCTTGCGCTTGAGGTACATGGCCATGTCCGGCTTGCTCGCCCGTACGTGCTGCCGGGCTACCGCCGCGCTGTGAAGATTCGCGACGGTGCCGCCGAACTCGTATCTGGGCGGGCCGATCAGCTGGTTGTCACACCAGCCGATCTCCAACCGTTCCTGATCGCGCCTGGCGAATATCTTCGCCCAGTCGTTCTTTTCGTCGAGATCCAGCTTCCCAGTCCAGCCGTTGGCCTTGAGAAGCTGAATGAAGTCTCCCGCTTTTTGAACAGCGCTCATGCCTTGGCCTTGAGCTCGGCCAGCTCCTTCTCCAGGTCACGGACACGGAGGATGGCCATGAACAGCGCGCTCCGGGCCTTGAACTCCGCGTAGCAGGCTTCGCCCATCGCAGCCGCGAGACCCCAGAGCATGAACTGGTGTTCGTCCGACAAGGTGCCGCCATTGTCGTCCTTCACCTCGACCATGAGATCTTCGAACTCCTGACGGGCATCCTCCATCGCTGCCTTGATCTTCTCGTCGGCGACAGCGCCCGAGATGGCTTCGAGCTTTTCCTCGTTGTTCACTTGTTCTCTCCGTTCTTGAGCTCGGCGAGCTCCTTCTCAGCGTCCCGCAGCTTCAGCATCGCCGCGAACAGATTGGTTGCCATCGCGATCGTATCGGGGCAAGCCCCGATGATGATCTGCGCGGTGAGGAAGTGCGCCAACTTCTCGACGTCACTGTTGTTCTGCTCGGTGTGAGTCCGCAGAACCTGCATGAGGCCATCGACATGCTTCTGCGCGTCCTTGAGGACTGCGGCTCCTTCTGCGCGAGCCTCTTCAGTACTGAGCAAATCCATTATTCTGACTCCTGATCGTATCGTACCCGAGCCATCTGGGCCACCTTGTCCAGAGTGATCTTGGGATCTTGCTTGTAGTCGTGTCCGTATTCCAGAATGGCAATGGCCTGAATGAGGCCAGCCATGCATCCCCAGGATTCCCTGAAGGCTCTTTCGGAGGGACAGGATCCCTCCTTGACCGTTATGAATTCCAGGTCAAACTTTTCTTGCAGTTCGAAATATCTCTCCATCTCGTCCAGGAGAACATTCCAGATACGCTTCACAGCCGTCCGCTGTACGTCCAGCGAGCGTTGATAGATGCGATCCTGCTTCGCCAGGATGTTCTTCACATGCCCCGGAGCGATCACCGGGGCACCCGTGAGGTCTACGATCGCCTGAGAAGGGTCCATCGTGAAGCCCTTCTGGCTACTGGCGGAAACATAGAAGATATTCACCTTCTCAGAATCATTCATGATTACCTACTGGCCTTGTCTTCGATGATGACCCAGATCGCCAGCCCAGCCCCGATCGCCCAGGCGATGAGCCCGGTACCGACGGTCCAGGGAACCCAGTTCTCCCCGCTGAGAACCGCGAGTCCGGCTGCGATCATCCCGAGCACGGTGGCGAAGATCGTACCGATGATCGCGATGAAGAGGAGAGCGAAAGGGAATCCCTCTTTGTTCACTGCAATTCCTTCCCGGAGCTTGCTCCGATTTTGTCCTGTCCGAGGTCCGCCTTGTCAGCGGCCCGAACTCCGGCAGACCATCCACCGTCGTCGTAGTAGGGGCTCCGCTTGGAGTTCTGCCGAACCCACTTCTCGTCTTCCTTCTGCCGCCTGCGGAGCTCTGCCTGCTGCTGTTCCGGAGTCAGGGCATTCCATCGAGCTTCTTCGGCTGCCGCAGCTTCGTCATTTCGACGCTTGCGCACCTCTGGATTCAGCTCGGGGAACAGCGCGTAGAATTGCTGCTTGATGCGATCCTGCTCGGACACTAGTGCCAGCACTCCGGCTTCGCCAGCCTCGGCCTCGTTCGCCGTCTTCATCTGGCGGAGACGCTGCCCCAGCCGGGAAGCGTAGGCATCTGCGAATGAGGTTCGCCACTTCTTGAAGTTGATCGGCTGCGTGCCGACCTTCTCCCCTCGGCGGGTAGCCTCTCGCTTGTAGGCGGTCCGGAGCTTGCTGCCCGCATTCTTCGCGGTCAGCTTGCCCGTCTGGTCACCCGCGTCTCGCTTCAGCCCCTCTTCTCTCACATACGGCCAGGAGTAACCGGCCGACTTCAGGTCGAAGACGTTGGCGTCGAAGCTCTTGTGGTTCTCCCAGCGAGGGAACACCGTGCGGGTGAAGTGCAAGAAGACCTGAGCCCACAGCATTTCTGCCATCAGGATGTCTTCCTCGTATCCCACAACCGTCAGTTTCCGCCAGCGGTCGTGAGCCATGCAGCCCATGTGAATGAAGATGTTGGCTCGCATGTGATTGGCCACCCCGATGAACTCCTCGGCGGCTGCCGCGTCGTACTCTCGGGTAAGGACCTCGCGCTTGTCGGTGCCCGGATTGTTCTTGTAGAGCATGGCTCGGTCGATGCGATTCTGGAACATAATCGCTTCAGCGCGAATCTGAGCCAGCTCTCGTTCGTGAATTGTGGTGTTCTCGTCGGAAGCAAGCCGCAGCAGGTCTTCAACCTGCTTGAGCTTCCTCTCGAAGCGTTCGTCAGCCACCACTGGCCTTTTCCTTTCGATACGTGTTGTACACCGTGCGAAGATCGCGGTCCACCTGGTCCGCATTCTTCTCCAGATGGGAAAGCCACCCGTCTTTGAAGTACTCGGCGAAGCCATCGGCCTCGTCGTCTTCAAGGCCATTCTTTTCCGCCCAAGCCAGGGCGTGATTTCGCGCCCAGTTCACTTCATTGCGCTTGGCGTCCCCATCCAGCGTCATTCCTTGTATTCCTTTCCCGGCGGTGGAGTCGCGGTGAGCGTCATGTCGGTGCCGTCTCCACACAGAGCACCTGGCGCAGTCTGGATTCGATGCCTCCAGACAGGGGTCTTGATCTCCTTGCCTTTGACCTTCCCCATCTGGGTTGTCGCTTTGACCGCCCATCGGTGGATGAAGATCTCAGACTTGCACTTCTGGCAAGTCGCGCTGTGCATCAGCGCTTCTCGAAGTTGGGCACGAGGGACTGAGGCTTGAAGTTCACCTCGTATCGGTCCGTGGAGACGGACGTGCCATTGGTCTGCTCGGAGAACACCGTAACATTGTCGCTGAGGTGTACCGTGTGCTTGATGAACTGTCCCGAGGACAGTCTGCAGATGATGTCTGCACGACGCTCCGGCCACTCCAGCGAGCACAGACCCTTCACTTCCAAGATGTATTCGCCGGTGATCGTGTTCACCGCCACCACCCGACGGGCGATCTCGAAGTTCTCGGCCTGCTTCTTGATGTTCTCGTTCGCGACGTCCGCGTCGGACGAACACCCGACCAGCACTCCTCCGCCAGCCAGCGCGATGAGGGCCGTTACGATTGCCTTTTTCATTACCATCCTCTGTCTCCTGCGCATTTCGGGCCGATGCCCGCTGCGATGCTATTCTCGTTGGTCAGCGTTCGGTTACACACCGAGCACCGACCGATCTGATGACCGTACTGGAGTGCCGCCTCCTTGGGGTCTTCGGCGATCCTTGCGAAGATCGAGTTGCGTGTGTGGGGGTTTCGAACCTTGTGCAGATCGTCGCTGGCCTGCACCTCCAGAAAGGCACGGCCTTCCCATCGTCCGCCTTCTTTGCCCCACGAGACCCGGTAGAACTTCCACGTTCCCTCGTCATCGAGGAGAGCGTAGTGTCCTCCCGGAAGCTGTTTCTGCGTGAACGTGGCGGCCTTGTCGACCTCTTCCTTAGAAATCCAGTTCTTGTGGCACCATCTCACGTCCGCGACGGACGAGTGGGTTCCACGGCAATTGCCACACGTGATACTGGGCACAATTTCGCCTTTCGCCTGGGCCGCTTGATCACTGTACCATACCCGCCCATCGCGGACAATGGCTAGCTACAGAGCAGGTGTCAGGAGAACCTGAACCATCTGAACGCCCTTAACTACAGCGGTCGGTCCGCCCACGATCAAAGTGCCGATGACTCCGCCAGCAGCGGCGAGGGCAGCTCCTCCGGTAAGGCAGGCGACCGGAACGAGAACCACCGTCGGGCTGGTGACCAGGCCGAAGACGGCACAGCCCACCACGAATCCGACTCCCGTCCCGACCAATCCTCCGGTAGTTGTGGCGACCCCTACGGTCGAGCTGAACTCACTCATCGCCGCGTTGTTTTGCTCGGGCGTACCTGCTTGAGCGGTGCCCGCAAGACCGAGGCTTGCAGCAGCAGCAATCAGGCTAGCCGCAATGAACTTCTTCATTTTTCTCCTTAGATGAACTTGTCTTCGATCATTTGGACAATTGTTCTGGCGGTAGCTTCCTTGGAAAATGCCATCAGAGCCTCCCAAGGAACAAGAATTTCTTCCTTCAAATTCTCTTTATGCACAATAACTCGAGCCTCATGGCTGTAGTCACCATTGTGGTGGATCACAACATTGTCATGATGGAAAGTATTCATTATTCCTCCTCCTCGGGATCGTGGTGTGGATACAAAACTTGCTCCATGGCATAAGTTTCATCCGCATCGTATTCCAGATTCTCGTCCTCGTCGTCCTCCCATTCGGGCGAGCCGATGCCGTGCAGATTCCCGTTAGCATCTTCGTACATGGCTTCCAGGTGTTCATCTTCGCCGGTCATGCGCCCGCCTCATCCATCGCAATCAGGGATACGCATCCGTGCGACAACGCAGGTTGATCCATGGCGAACGATGTCACATGCCACCATGCGCCGCCGTAATCGATTAGACGCGCACCACAAGTCGGGCAATGAGAGTAGTTCATGCGTACACCTCTTCTCCGAAGAGTCCGATCTGAATGATGGTGTCCACGGCGATCGCGTCCAGATGGCTTCCGTCATCTTCGATAACGGCTTCCCGGATGTAGCCCTGGAGCTTGAGAAGGGCTTGACTCCCCCTGTAGTCTCTAAGCAGTATCTCCTGCATCCCTCTGACTATAACGCTGTGGTCTACAATCCACGGACCCTTGGAGTCATCCTCCACATCACCGATCTGAACCGAGAGCCAGTTGTCGCTGCCGAATTCCGTGATGAGCCAGTCCCTGACTCCATCCTCGTAATCCCTGACTTCTGCCCAGTACAAGCATCCAGCGTCTTCTCCGTCGAAGGCGGTCACTAAGATCTCGCTCAGGAGGTTCTCCGGGACGTCCACGTCCATCTTCAATTTAAGAGACACTACTAGAACCTTTCTATAGAATGATCAATACAGATACGTTGTAGAATATAATCAGGAGCAAGGATCCAATGAGGAATCCTGCCGCCAGAGCCACTGGATACTTCCAGAACCTGCTTTTTGTCTCCTTCTGGGCTAGATTGACCAGGGGATTCATGAGTTCTCCTTGTAGTATTCGTGGATGCCTTCTAGGCCATCCGCTTGGCGAAGCCCGTACATCGCGGCGGGATCCGTAGATTTGGACATCTGATCAAATTCCGCCAGGTCCTCGAAGACGCGCATGAATACGTACTCCTCGAATTCGCCTTCGCAGGTTTGAGAAGAGGCCGAGACGATCTCTCCATCGTTTACGATGGCCTGCATAACCTCGGCTGAGCCGAACCATTCCAGGTGAATCCCGATCCATATGTGCATATGTTCGTCGTTCCAGAGAACGTCTCCGGTCAGGGTGGCATTGATCAGCCTGGGATTGGAGTCCGCCTTGATCGCCGGAAGCCATGCTCGCAACGCACTGCGAACAAGAGACCGCTGCTGCAACTGCTGCAACTCGTAAGAATTATTCATGGTCGCCTTTTCGTAGTAATGATTAGTGAGGGTAACGAACTACGCTGTTCGCCGAAGGGACAACTTTGTCCTACCCAGGTAGAGGTTCAAGCCCCTCCCCGACCTAATCGCCAAGATCAGCCGGGGAGGAGTTTCACCCTCCACCACAGGGGGTCTAAGGGAGGTACGAGTCCTCCGGGAATGGGAACTCCCTCCGGAGTTGTTCGTAATTGTCGTAGCCACCGTGAAGATCTGTATTCACAGAGACATCGCCAGTGCCAAGATCCAAGAACCAGCTCCATCGAGCCTTCTCGTCAGTGTGAATGTGCCGAGAATCCACATAGACGTCTCCTTGACCAGTCTTTACGGTTCGACGCTCTTCTCGGGGATATTCCGGCAAACGTACAACTATCACGACTCTCCTTCCCGGAAGGAACTTCCTCCCGAGACCCCAGGTTCTCACCTGAAGCCCCGGCAGGCTTCCCTTCACGCGGTGGCCAGCTCTTCGGGTTGCTCCGCCTTGGCGTTGAGCTCCTCAGCAACAACGTCCACGTCCATCTTCGGAGCGGACTTGCGCTGACGCGGCTTCCGGACCGGGCGCTTCGGCTTGGGGGCTTCGCCCACAGCCAGCGGAACCGGGGTCACGAGCAGCTCAGACTCATTGCGCTCTCCGAGCCGTTCCGCCAAGGTGGCGGAGCCCTTCAGGACCGAGCCCACCGTGCGCCCGTGGAACTCGGCGCGGTCGCGGTTGGCCTGGGTCTTCTGCATCCAGCGGTGCATCGCCAGGAGCCAGTAGATCATCTGCTCCGGGGTCGCGTTGTCCACGGCCTCGCTACCCAGCTTCTCGCGCATGATCTTGGCGAAGAGCTGGTGGTTGGACTGCGGCTCCTTGTTCAGGAGATACGTCCAATCCTTGTCGCTCTCGTCCACGATCTCACCCGAGAGCATCCGCTCGAGCTCGAGATCCACGTTGGGCTTCTCAGAAGTGGTCATTGCCTTTCCTTTCGTCGTGTACCGGTGCCGCCCGGTACAGATTGAACTGTACCATACCCATCGGAGATGGCCAAGAGATTTTCTTACTGGTCAAATTGGAACGTCAGAACCGTGGTGTCCTCTTGCGAGACCAGCTCTACGAAGTAGGTGTCGTCTTCCGGATTGTGAAACACGCCGTTGTAGTCGCCTTCTTCAAGCGCACCCAGCAGCAGGCGCAATGCCGTGTCGGCAATGATCTGCTGCGTTGTGTCGGTTCCATCAACATGAGATTTGAAATGCTTGATTATCATAATTGTATTCTCCTAGTAAATGGGGAAGTCGGCCTGGACATCCTGCTCCCACAGAACAGCCTCAAACTCGCTGTGGGGATCTCGGGCGCAGAGCACCGCGCGGAGAGAAGGGGTTGCCTTGGCAACTCCATAGGCATGTTCCGGGCACAGGAACTGTACGTCGGTAACGTTGGGATGCGCCACCGTCCAGCGCGCCCAAGCCGTATTTTTATCGCAGTGGAGATTTTCGCACGGCAATTCCGATTCGGGAAGAACCCCCTGCCAGTGATGGCCGTAGTTCGCCTCGGCCGGGGCGGGAGTGCCGGGGATGTCGAAATGAAGCTCCTCATCACGGAACTCCAGATGTACGATAGTCATGATTGTACCCTAACTGTGGCGGAGTTGCCCCGGAGGGGCAAGGGTGTGGCCCAGATTGGACCGTGTACGTTGGCGCGTAAGCACCGTGCAGGGAACCCCTTGCGGGGTGCCCCACACGCTACCGGCGTGCTAGGAGTTGCAACCACACAGGTTGGTGCGGCTACGCTGCAAGCCGCAGCCGGGACAGACCCGCCCCCATTTTGCGCCCTTGGTTTGGGCAGAGCCCAGCCCAGCTATGGCCTTGTTCGCCAAGTCGTCCATGGTGCGCTTACTGGGCCGCACCGGGCCAAACGGGTTGCCCACGGTTTCGTAGGAGCTAGGCGTGGCCCAGAGGGCTTGCGTTGCCTGACTTACGCCGGTGCCCATGGTGTAGCGGTTGCCCTTGCGGGCCGCACCGCCTTGTCGGGCGGTGGCCACTACCTTGCGGCGGGCCGTGCTGTTGTGTGCCATGTGGTTGCCTGCCTTGCCGTGGTGGGTGGTTGGTGTTGGGTTGTGGTGCTGCCCAAAACATTACCCACAACAGCGGATTTTGCCTAAAGTACCAGGTAGGGGCCGTTTTTGGCCCTTTGCACCCGCCCCGCAAAGGTATAGGGGAACCGGCGCACACGAGCGCGGAGAGCAGTGCGCGCACGCAAAGCAAACGCGCAGCAATACGAAAGGTTTTAACACGCAGCCCTGCGCGCGAGCAGATCTTGATCTTTGAAGGGGGTTCTTTTATAGGGAGGGAATGAACCCCGCACGTGAGCGCGCCGAAATTGAAGGGGGTTCTTATAGGGAGGGATTGAACCCAGCGCATACGAACGAACCCCCTCACATGAAAAATGAAGGGGGTTCTTAATAGAGGGAGGGAATGAACCCAGAGCGCATAGCCCTGCAAGAGCACACTGATTCTTAGAGGGGGATTGAACTCTACTGGCTCTCGCACTTCAGATCAGCGTGAATCTTGTGAAGATCTGCATAGGCTTCTATGCGGCGCTGCTTCTCTTCAGGAGCAACCGTTGGACTGGTAGTAGAAGTATTTTCAAAACGCAGTAGCATATTCGTTAGAGCGCATTGATTGGATCTGTTGAGCTCTGTCTCTGCCTTTTGAGCCTCCTGAATAGCGGAAATCTCATCTTGACTACGATCAATGAGATATCCACCAAAAACAATAACGAAAGAAAGAATGACGTCCAAAGCCACGCTGACAGCCAGCCACATGTCTCGTGTCTTAGAAGACTCGCGATCTTTCTTAACAACATCGGCAAGGTCTACTACCGATTCATTTAGTTCGTGAACGGCAGCAATTGCATCTGGCAATTTGTCTTCTGGACTCATATCGCGTCCTTCTTACGACGGTTCATCTCAATCTCTTTGAAGTTTGCCTCGAGTAGCGCCACCATGGCTCGCAAATCATCAATCTTATTTTGCATCTCGTGATACTTTTTGTCTTCGGCAGCCTCTGCCTCACGTCGGCGAGATCCAAAAAGCCATAGCGCCATTACCGACCCCATCTACTAGAGCCGCGTTCCCGGCGGGCATCCTCTCGCGTCTCTACGACCACCTTCTCCAGCTCGTCAAAGCCAGCCGTCAGCTGAGCCAAGAGAGCTCTGGATTCTCTCATAATCTCATCTAGATCTCTACGAGCCGCGCCCGAGCCAGCCCCAGAACTGCGCTCCGCATCGACCATCATCGATCGCCTCGATTTTTCATTGTATCAGACCATTCTCGCATTGAGGCTGTGGACTCCGCCAGAGCTCCAGCGAACTTGTCGCCAATCTCCTCGTGAAGCCCAAGGAGACGATTCTCGAGACGGTCGCCACGCTGCCTCTCCTCCTGAAACATTAGTCGCCATTGTTCCCGTTCCGTATCGTGTTGCCGCTCTTGTCTACGATACAGATAGTAGATAGCCCAAATTGAAACAAGCAAGATAGCCCCAATCGCGCCGTACTGGAGAAAGATGTCTCCCGTACCAGCCGGTGGGTTTTGAGCTATCCAACGGAACACGTCACATCCTATATAGACCGATCAGGGCTTGCGATGCCGACCAGTGCTGATCTCTTCGATCTCCCTGAGCTGTGTTTCAGTCATCCCATTGGGGGTCTTGAGAATGCCGAGCACTGTGAGCACGCCGATGATGGCGAAAACCCATTTCGACACGTCGTCCGGAACATCCATTCCGAACGACGCGGCAAGCCACAGGAGGCCAACGATAGAACCCACACCAGCCGTGACGGTGTTGGAAAACCGCTTGTACCAAGACTGTCTTGCGATCAGCTCCTTGACCGCCCAGAGTGGATCATTCATAGAAATCATGATTTCTCTGCCAGGATAAGTTCGTAGGTCTTCTGGCCAAGGTCCAGAATCTTCTTCTCCAGCTCAATGATCTGGTCCAGCTTGCTGTTCTGAATAGCCTGACTATCAATCAGGGTCAGTGGCTTACCCTCGGCATTGGTGCCGAGCTGTGCCCATCCGTCAACGACCTGAGCCCGTATGGCCTCGATCTTCTGATCCACGAAGAACAAGACGGTGCGAATCGTCACATTGTTGTTCTGAAAGTTCTTGAATGTTTCGTCAAGGAACCCCATTGTGCCTCCATTATAGAATGCCTTTACTCGGCGAATGAATTCATCCCAAGGGAAGTTTACCCCTGGATCGTGGTGGCCACCTCCCCACGGGCCGAAGTCCATATGACCGCAGATACCCGGCTTGCTTGGCGGAAATGGACCTTTTCCATAATTCCCTACATACTCTGGAGGGATACCTCGAACCTGGCATCGCCACGCGGTAAGCTGGGCTAGCTTGGTGAGTTCGAGGTCTTCGTTCTTTCCATCACTAGCATCAGTCTCTAGCCATTTCCCCCGAGACCAACCGGCATAGCTTCCGGCCGCACAGATGTGATCTGCACGGCTATTCGCATTGGACGCAGACCATGGATTCATGTCCCATGGAACAACCAGGATAGACTCTACATCATCTACGACTCCGTTGTACGAGACTGCTCTGTTCGGATCTCCTCCAGGAGCCGGATTGCCACAGTAGGTCGCGAGGTCTACTGCTTTGCGCCCGCCTTCCTGCGTATGAATACCGATCCAGTCAACGCCCCTGCCACCCGAATGGCAATTGGGGCTTAGCATGGTTCTAGTGATCGGATTGCTCATACTACCGCCTTTCGTCGGTTCCATAATCTCCCCGACATACTTCGCATCCTTCAGCCACTGAGCCGGATCAACAGCCTTTCCTCCAATGCGTCCCGGCCTGGTCCATACCTCGCAATGAGCATGTGGTCCAGTAGACTGCCCATGGCTGTTGACGTATCCAATGAGGCCTCCAGCATGAACAATCTCATTCTTGCGAACCATGGGGTCGCAGTGCCCCACGATAAAGTCTATCCCCCAAGTCTCCTGGCAGTCCAGCCAAACCCACTTGCCAAATCCCTGAACATTCTCCCGCTCAAGACCTTCAACGACAAAGCCATCAACCGGAGCATAGATCGGTACACGCCTCTTGGCCGCGAAGTCCATTCCATAATGAAAGCCACCATCTCGTGGACCGAATCCAGACGAGATTGTGAATGACCCCTTAGCAAGGGGCCAAAACTTGTTCTCCATCTCGCCTCCTCATCCCTTAGTGTACCCTATCCGAACCGGCTACTTAGCAACTGCTTTGTTTGTTCCGTCCTCCGCGGAGTTAGCCTGATCCTGACGCATCCGAACGATCTTTCGGGCTTCCATATTGGCAACTCCTAGCTTCTTCTCCGCCAGAGCCACGGCGATATCCTTCAGTTCCTTATTCTCGAGATCCAGAGCCAGATCGTCCCAGGCTTCTCCGGTCAGCATCTCCAGAAGAGCTCGATACTTCACGTCGTTGATTTGGTACGCCAGAAGCTGACGCTCCAAATGAGCGACATACAAAGCAGCCTGAGGATCCAGGTCCAGGTCCAGTAGGGGGCTTCGAAGTGCTACCATTTTACACCTTCACTTTCAGTCGGAAATCATTGAACGAGTTGGAGTTAACGAAAGCTCCACGACTGAATCGCAATCCATAGTACCAGTTGGTAGCCGGGGAATGAGCATTGATTCCGTCAGCATAAAGAAGAGTTACACCACCACGTTCCACCCAGCACTCGTCATCGTTGAAGCAAAAATCCAAGACATCACCGTTGCTGATCGTGACATTATCCGTACCGTAATCCACGAACGTAGGGCTACTCAATGAGCCGGAGAACTTTGCAATGTAAAGCTTATTGCTGAAGATGTTCAGGGCAATGCCCAAGTTTCCAGCCGCATTCATTCTTCCAATAACGGAGGAAGCCTGAGCACTGGACACTCCATGAGTGCCGCCCACCGTGACAGAAAGCCGCATGTCTCCACTGGTAGCCGGACTGGCATTCCGCCAGGCACCCCGGCTACCGTCACTCAGGAATCCGGTTGAGATACCTAGCGAGTTGCTGGTAATAGTGACGTTCGAACCAACCGTGGTCCATCCATTGGCGGGTGCGCCATCGGATCGGTTGAAATTGTCATAGAACAGATCCGAATCCCAGGTTGGAGGGGGCAGAACGTAGTCATATATATACCAGTTCTCTATCTCGGCCTCGCAGAAAGAAGCGCGCATGGCCTGTGCCCGAAGACCGGGGCCGCGAAGGAAACCCCCTCCTTCCAGGCTTGCCGGGATTGTATACACCCAGCGTACTATGCCGTCCATCCAAAGAATCAGAGTATTGTCATTGACGCACTTGATCCGCCAAGTGTGCGGATTCATGAGATTGGAAAGGCTTCCCATGTCATAGGTGGCTTTGCGCGGTGAGTCAATAACAGAGTCTTTGTCGTCTAGGAACAGACTAGCCGCATAGTGGTCTTCAGTCTCTCCTTCTGAGTCTTCTGTCGTGTAATGCTCCCACCGAAACAGAACTTGATACTTAACGGCTGTTGGATCGCCACCGTAGACCCAGTTTTTTCCTAGATAAATACTGAATGTTCTACCGCCCAGAATGCCGATGGAGTTCATGTTCATGGACCACTCCAGGCCCCAATTGCCCGTCAGAGGGAAATACTCAGAGCCCCATCCTCCTCGAGGCCCCAGTCCCCAGAAGCTACCGCTGTCACGAATGATGAGCTTACCACCGGTAATATCGGCATTGGTCATGTCGCCCCACGGGCGCCAGGGTTGGAGGGGCGGATTCTGATTGACGCTCAGATCCGGCTTCCAACCTTGCTTGGAAAGAGCTCGCCCTCTCTTTAGAAGATACATTACGGAGCCTCCAGAATTACAGACTCGATGCAGCAATGCAGAGTGTTCGCAGTCCCAGCGAGAGTCGTAACGTTACACATGTAATGGTCAAGATCCGTGGTCTCGTAATCAATCGTGTTGTCCGGATACACGATAGCCCCCGAAGAAATGTTTGTCGTCAAAACCACGCTCTCGGTACCGCCCACGGTTTTACGGATGAGCTGAATCGTAGCCGTGCTGGTGTTGCTGCCGAAGGAATAGATTACTCGGGTTATCTTCCGGATACGATCGGCCGGAGTCGTCATCAGGATGCCGAGGGTCTCCTCGTTCTTGCCAAGTACAACACCGGCCGATGAGACAGCGAACTCATCTTTATTATACTGAGCATTCTCATATGCGATATCCGCAGTCTCTTGAGCTGCCGCTGCCACGCTGGCCGCGTTACTCGCAGACGTCTGGGCGGCACTTGCCGTACTGCTGGCGGCATTTGCCGTAACCACAGCGGCATTTGCCGCTGAATTTGCTGTCGTGGCCGTGCTCTGCGCAGTGTTGGCCGTGCTAGTCGTGTCATTGATGCCATCGGCAACATTGGTCACGATCTCTTCAAGGACAGTTCCAACGATCGGAACATTGCTCAGCAAGCCCGCGAAGAATTCAAAGATGGATTTAATGAATCCGTTGATTATGTCTCCGAAGAGACCGAGAGGTTCCAGAAAGTTACCAAGGAAATGAGCGGCAGACTCAAACAGATCAACGGGGCCACTAGTACCGAAGCCGAACAGCGCACCAATTGCCTGAATGATGTATCCCAGGTCTCCCCATTCAAACCCAGAATCGCCGTAGTCTCCGCCACCGAAGATGATGATCAGGTCTTCGATGAAGTCCTGGATCTTCTGGATGATGTCCTTGTTGGCGTCGTCGATGCCTTTCTGCATGACGATCATGTAGTCAGCCATGAAGTCCGTCGCGTAGTTCAGCGACTGCATGTTCTGTGTGAACTCTTTGTTGTACTTCGCGCTATCGATAGATCGTAGTGCTCGTACGGTCGTGCTTTCGTAATCGCCCCAGCCCATAACGTCTCCTACTCCGGGAAATCAATCGGATCGTAGTTGAACGCACCGGCGTGCATGAGCCCAAGCGTAACGTGCCGCTTGTCCGGCTCAATGGTGGCGGAAAGGACCTTGTGCCAGGCTTTCACGTCTCCCACCCATGCCATTGGACCCTCGACGTAGATGTCGTCTCCGAGCTCCCATGTTCCAAACTTGGCGCTAGGATGATCCATGTCGATAGTTATGCTGGACCAATAGTTCGGGATCTGTCTACGAGCTAGCTTGCGCTTCGCCCAAACTTCAGCACGTTCCTTCGAGTTAAGTTTGGCGTCCTCTTCTTTGATGACCCGCCGAAATCTGGTGGGGTCGGCATTGCTCAAGGTGGAAGAGTAGACCCTGCCCGGAAACCAGCCGCGCACGATCACATCCGAGACCCATTTAATCTCCGACTCGGTGGCGGGACTACCGGCCAGAACATTCTCACCGAAACGGAAAGCCAGATCTGTACGCTGAAGACCTCGTCGTGGATAATCCATTGTGATCTTCTTATTGATGGCCGTATAACCGCCATTCCAAGCTGCATTCTCTAGATAGTCAAACGGAATATCTCTTGCCAGCTTGTTGAACTCGTCGCCGCAATCTCTAAAATCGGCGGCACGAACAAAATAAGCGAAGAACTCGATGACCAGTTCAGTCCCGTCAAATCCAAAACCAGGAAGGAGAAGCGTTCCTGAGCTTGCTGGTTCGAGAGTGATTCCGATATTGCCATTCGTCGCCGTCTGCACCTTGTTCCAGATCCGTGCAGCTACCTCGAATGGATCAACAGCAATTGGATTATAGTTGTCCAGCCAAGGCAGGCCCTTGAGATATCCGGAAGGTCCAACCGCCTGGACCTTCATATTCCCGGTCTCTTCGTCTACCGTACACGGCTGCGTGATCCCGAACGCAACAATTTGTTTCGCGCCAGCTACCGTATCTTCTTCGCAGTAGATGTACTGCCCGTATGCCTTGAAGTCGATGCCGAGCGAAAGAACGTCCGCGGAGGTATCATACGGCACCTCGAACTCGATAACTGCGGCACCCGACAGGTTGATAACGATCTTCGGATTGATAACTTGCAGGTCTCGAGACTGAAGAACTCCTGTCACTGCCTGCTCTACGATATATCTCACAAGGCCTCCCGGGGCTCACCAGTAGAGATAGGCTTCTCGCCAGAGTACGGACAGATTCGAGGCTCCAGTAGTGCTACCTGCCGTCCACGAGACCGTGTGATCGGTTCCAGCAAGGAACTTCATCTCGCTCAGGTACGGAGAAGGAGGGATCATCAATGGAGAAAGATTCAGATTGTCCGGGGCCAGTATAACACGCCGCGTCCAGGGATAGGCATTTACCTCCACCACCTTGCCCGCTGGAATATTGTAGTCGATCTGAACTTGGAATTGACTTCCAAAACTGATCAGAGGATCGTTTGCCGGGCCAGTGATGAGGAACCGAAGCCACGCCGGAGCCTGACCGTCTAGACGAGCGATATTTGTTCCACCACCACCCGGCGCAATGCTGACGAAATATTCATCGTCCGAGTAAGCAAGCGTATCAACCCGCTGATACTCGGCTACGACCACTGCAAATTCTGATTTGCGGCTGGCTTTGCCAACAGCCAACTTGCGCGGCCTACCGTATATTAGAGTGGTCTTGCCGTTGTCTGAGCGGCTTTTGAGCGGTTTGGTAGCACCCCATACCTTGCGCACTTCATCAGCGCGCCACTCTCGGATAAAGTTGTCAAGTGCGAGTTTGCCATCCTCGACAGCTACTACTCCGGGGTAGTTTCCGAACACCGGCAAGATAAAATTGTCCAACACAGCCAGCGTGAACGAGATAGACGTCGGTGCGAAGAAGTCTCTCGTCATTCGGATCTCGTCTGCCGAAGCTACCTGGTAGTCTCCTGCCGTGACGTCGTATCCGTTCATATTCAGCTCATTGATCGGGTACAAGGTATTCCTACCGAATACCAAGTCCCCGATCTGAAACTGGCCCGTCCGCATTGGCATTATCCGTACGCTCCTGCTCCGATTTGTGCGGCACGAATTGCGAACATCGCATCAGCCATGACCTTGTTCGGGTCGTCGCCCGGCCCACCGAATACCTGAAGTGTACCAACTCCAGTCGTGCTCTGATTGTTCTGATTGGTGATCGGAGCACCAGTGCTCAGCGAACGAACTCGCTTATCGTCCGGATTATCGTCGCTCCAAGTCTTGATCGTATTGTCATTCGTGTCCAGCAATACTCGCACATTGCCCATGAGTGGTCCATTCGGTCCGCCTGCTGCCGCAGACAAGATGCCACCGGCGAATCGGCCAACGATCTTGAACACTTGCTGAGCCAGGTCCACTACAGCATTGACATTTCCAATGCCACCGGTCACGGCCGAAGCCACTGCCGCGATCTGCCCCACGCCCGGAATTGCTGCGCCAGCCAGAGCAGCGATGCTGGCCACGGTAGAAATGATACTTGACACTGTAGAAATGACTTCGCCCACCGAGGAGACCGCAGACTGCACGGAGTCTACGAAAGTATTGACGTCCTTCGTATTCTGGAAACCCCGGATGAGCATTTCGGCGGCGTTGCCCGCTGCGTCAAGGCCACCTTCGATCGTATCAAACAGACCAACAATGCCTTGGGCAACACTGAGAACATCTGCGAACAGATCTTCGCTAGCACCCTCGTATGGATCGAATTCCTTGATCCCCCGCTCGTCCATGATGGTGTCCCGGAGAGATTCCAGATCATCATGCACGGTGCGGTCAGAGGTCGTAGCGATGGTGTCATCAATATCCTGCAGAGCCCGAATGACCTCTGCGTCACTTGCATTACCGCGCTGTAACAGCTTGACGGACTCATCAACCCGAGGATCGCTCGTGTTGATATTCTTGGAGAGAATGTCCGTGTTCTCAGCGGTCTCATCCGAGGAAGAGCGAACCGAGTCGATATCCCGACCTTGCCGCCTCAAGGACTCTTCCGTAAGAGCCTGGGCCTCGGTCATCTCCTGCTGATAGCGCTCTGGGAAGGCAGACCGCTGAGTTGCCTGCGCACGCTCGGCTGGAGTCAGATTCGGATCAGTCTTCTCGAAAGCATCGAAGAAGTCTTCAATATCTTGCTGAGCATTGCCAGGCGTACCCCAACCTTGCGAAGGCCGTTGCTGGAACACCCCTTCAGAGTCTCGGTCGCCATAGTCCAGATTCTGCAGATTGGACTCAACTAGTCCAGTCGAAACACCGGCTGCAATCTCTTCATCAGACAGCCCTCGGCGAACACCCTCGGCAACAATCGCATCTACGATGTCAGACTGAGTCTTGCCGACCTTAGAAGTATTGTCAGCAATGTCCTCAGAAGCCTTCTCGGTCTTCTTGGAAGGCACATAGTGCACGTGATCCGAGTGTCCACCGATGCCCGGAATCTTCTGGCCCTCGTCAATGCTGACACCGGGGTCATAGAAAAGCTCCCGTGCACCTGGATCGTTCTTGGCCAAGTATTCATTGAGCTTGGCCATGTTCTCGGGGCTGCCCGAGAAATCAAAAGCCTCACCGGTATGATGGAAGCTTCCCGGCTCATCTCTCTTATTGCTCGTGATTACAAGATCAAACTTCTCGGCCAACTCCTCCGCAGACTCTACGGCCTTGCCGGAAGCCTTCGCTTCTGATTCCGTGCGCTTCTCGCGCTCATCTGATTCCCTAAACCTTTCGGTCTCTGCATCAGAATCTGCCTTCGCCTTCTGCTTGGCCGCGCGCTTTTCCGCCAGCTCAGCGTCTGTGATCTCTGGGTCACGAACGTAGAGCTTGCCGCCTGCTCCGGGGATCTTGTTCTCCCCGAGGAGAGACTGCGGCTGACCAAACGCACCTCGGACGCTATCCAGGGCAGCACTAATCCCTGCGGCCATAAGCAAAGCTGCGTCCTGAGCCGTTGCCGCACCCGAGGAGATACCCTGGGCAAAGCCCTCGGCAAGAGACCTACCACGGAACGGAGTCCATCCACTACCGGAGAACGGACCGATCTTAGCAGGAGACCTGGGCAACGGAGCCGCAGCTGCCTCAGCAAGTGCGAGAGCCGCTGCTCGAACGGCATCAATCTTAGAGCTGATGCCGTCTGCGAAGCCCTGTCCGAGCGCTGCGCCGCTGGCGTTGGCTCCAGCTGCCGCGCCCGCCAGAGCAGTTGCAATTCCAGCTATGGCCGTGTCGACGGAAGCTCTAGCTCCGTTGATCGCGCCCGTGATCGCCGCACCGTACTCGGCCCACTTCCCCGCACTCGCGCCCGTTGCTCCGTCTACACCCTGAATCGCGCCGGTGACCGAACCGAGACCGCCGGTTACTGCCTCAACACCCTCTATACGAAGAACAATAGGTGCGGGCTGAGCAACCTCTGGGATTGGCGGAACAACCGGAACTTCAACCCTGGGAGCCGGGATCGTGGGAAGAGTGGTCGGAGGAGCTGGTTCCGGAGTAATCGGTCTGTCCACCGGAGGGGCTGGAATAGGAATCGTACTCGGTGGCGGAGTAGTCGGTGGAGGGGTCTGGGGGACCTCCACGATAGGAGCTGGAATTGGCGGCTGCTCTGTGGTCGGTGCAGGAACCGCCGGAGGAACCTGAGGTACTTCGACCTTCGGTGCCGGAATCGTTATCGGCTGGTTGTTCTGCATCTGAGACAGAGCAATCTGCAGCGCCAGGATCTGAGACTGATCTACATTGATCTTGACTTCGCCAGTGGTGCTGTTGACCTCCAGAACCTGAATTTGCAATGCTCGAAGAGCATTGATCGCATCCTGGTCCTTCATGATCATCTTGATCTCGTGCGTGCCCGCGCCAAGCTGCTCGGCCTGTAGCGCAAGAGCCGACAGCTCTGCGATAGCCTGATCTTTACCTGCCACGGCGACCAACACGCTGAGCTCATTTGGAACAACACCGAATGCTCGTGCTAGCTCCAGAATCTTGGCTTCGCTCAAACCAGAATCTCTGGCCAATGCCGCGAAGGCCGGGCTCATATTGTTGAACGCAGCGGTGATGTCTCCGCCATTGGCCGCGACTTGAATCAGCTGATCGCCAAGCTCCTTGAGGCGATCTCGCAATACGACGGCGTTCGCACTGGCACCGTTCAGTTTGCCCATGCTGTTCAGAAGTTCGTTGCCAAAACCTCCGCCCTTTTCCAGGCCGGTACCTGCATTCGCGATTTCCTGCACCGACTGCGCGATATTGAACATCGCTTCTTCGGTAGAGGATTCAAGAATTCCGAGGGCCTGTAATGCGGTTTTGAGAGCGCCCATCTTATCGGCGGCTGAAGCACCCGCATCAGACAGGGTCTTCATGGACTCCGAGAGGCTAATTGCCTCTGGTCCGAGAGAAGCCATGGACTGGATAATGGGCAGCGTCTGATCGCGCAGTTCGCGAAGAGCGATACCTGCTTCCCGACCGCCGTTTTCGGTCTTGGACAGAGCGTCGACCAAAACCTTGATCTCGGTATCACTGCCCACGATCATCCGAGAGAGATCCTCAGAAGAAATACCCATCTGCTGGATCTGCTGGGCTGCCAACTCGGCGGCTTCACCCGTCATCTTGAGAGTCAGCTGTGTACCAATAGCTGACCCTTCAAGAGTCTTAAGCATCTTCTGACCGTCGCCGGACATGCCCTCAAAGAGACCCTTGGCCAAGTCAGCAGGCCGAGTGAAAAGAGTCTCCAGCGCCGCGCCCGCACCGGCCATAGTGCCCGGAATCTGATCTGCGGTATCCTCGAGATCCCGGACCAGATTCTTAAGATCGGTCTGAATCACCTCAAAGACATTCTTGCTCAGCGCACCGCCGCTGTCGCTAAGAGCATCTACGAGATTCTCGGTCTCCTCCTGAACTTCTTTCTCACGATCGGCAATCCTCTTGAGGCTAGCATCCACGTTCTGATGGGCCGCATCAATCGCAAACCAGGCGAACACCGCCGCAGAGAGCGCGGCCGTCAATATTCCGGCCGCAGCGCTGGCCGCAATCATGCCTCCACGGAGACGCCCCATGGCCGCACCCACCACGCCACCCCGCGCCGCGAGTACTGCCAGTACTCCATTCAGTCCAACGATCGTGGTAACCGCACCACGCAAGAGAATGAAAGCTCCAGCTATAAGCTGTACACCCCTAACGATCGGAGAAAACAACAAAGCCGTAGCCTTGAGGGCAATTCCGAGTGCCAGAATCGTACCAAGAACACCACCAAGCCCCGGCATATTACCAAGGATACTGGCCATGAACTGAGCTGCATTACCTACCGCCGTAAAGGCTGTAACGAGCCCCGTACCAAATCCCTCTTGGAGCTCCTGCATAAACGGAGCTAATCTGGCGGAAATAGCAAGAAGCTGTTCCAAGGCTGTCGTAACAACATCTATCGAAATCTCTGCAATTTCTTGCAGGGCAGTTGCGATTTGCTCCAGTGTTCCGCCAGAGGCAGAATCAGCCATGGCTTCTTCGAATCGCTGAGCTCCATCAGCCAAGCGTGCCAGAGCGTTCTCGCCACTGGCACCGAACGCCTCGAAGATAGTCTTGAGAGCCGATGCGATAGACGAGATGGCAGATCCGAGATCCTTGAACCCTTGAATGCCGTCCTTAATGAAGTCTTTCAGCTCACCGGTACGCCGAGCCTCCGAAACGAAATTTGCAAATTGAACGGAGGCCTGCCCAGCACCATTGCTGATCTCGGTAAATACTTCCAGACCGACAGAGGCGATGTCTCGAAATGCGGCCATAAGAGGCCACACTGACCGGGACAGATTGTCCAGGACTGTTCGGGTATTCCCGAATGCCGAGTTAACGTCCCTGATCGTGGCAGGCTGTAGCAGAAAGTCTCTGAAGCCGTCCTTGATACGATTAAGGCCCGTGCCCACCGCGCTGATACCGCGTTCGAGAGTGGGTATGTAGATATTCCCAACGAGCTTGATATCGTTGGCGAATCCGGCCAAGACAGTTGTCTGGGCGATCTCTTTCAGGTTCTTGAACTCATTAAACATGGACTGCGCCGAACGGGCTACGCCCCGCATCGTCGGCGACATGTCCTTGATCTTGTCCTCAAACTCCTGGCCAGTCAGAGATGCTGCCTTGAAGGCATCTCCAATCCCAGACAGAGCCAGCTGAGCAACACCAGCAGCAATCCCCATCGCGGCTACTACACCAGGCACAATGAGAAGGGCTCCGGACAACTGTTTGACCGCATTTGCCGCGCCCAGCGCTACCGTGCCGATGATCTGCATGCCTGCGCCGATAACGGACAGGCCGCTCATCCCAACAACGGCTACCTTGGCTGCACTGGCTATCCCTTGGAGAGCTTTCTGCATAAGCAGTCCGCCGAGGACCATTTGAGACATGCCGCGAGTAGTTCGTGCAACATGTCCGGCCAAGGCTCCTAGCCCACTACCAAGGAGTCCAGCGGAGGCCATGAACCCCCGAAGCGCGACTCCAGCAGAAGCAAAGCTAGGAAAGATCAAAGCCGCTGTACCCAGAATCAGCCGCAGCGCAGTTCGCGCAGCCGTGATCCTTGGAGCAATGAGTCCGAAGGCAGCCGTACCGGCGATCATAGAGGCAAAAGATAGCCCGAGCCGTCGGACTACCGCTGTGCCAGCGCTCAGGCCAGAAATGGCCCGAGAAACTCGAACAATGTCCCTCTGCCAACGAGGAGCCGCTGCCAAGGCCTCGTCTACATTGGTGAGCGCACTTACCATTCCCCCAAGCGCACCACCGACGGAAGTAAACTTCTGGAGACTACTTCGAAGTTCGTTAACTCGCTGGATGCCAGCAACCGCGACTTGTGCCAGCTTATTGATGTCAAGATTGAGTCGGTTGATCATCGAGGAAGATGCCTGCGCATCACCGCCAAGACGCCGAACCGATCCAGCCAGCCCAACTACCCGGCGATCGGTATTGTCCGACGACACCTCAACACTACGAAGATTTCTCGAGAACTGATCGAGAGAGTCGCGAGTCTCGTTCAAGGAACGCTCAAGACTCGCAGCAGCCGCACGAAGTTCCGCCAGCTGACGAATTACAGCAGTAGTTCCCCTACTATCACTCTCAATCTCGATCCGGCCATGGGCTGTTCCGAGGTCATACTCAGCCAAAGAAGTTCACTCCTAGGTCTTCATCTTGAACCTCGGGTTCATTCTTTGAGACCTTAGCGGCAGCCGGATCTTTGTAGACCCCGACGACAGCATTCTCGGGATCAATGTACTTATTCCACACACGTCGTCGAGCAGCTTCAGAGAAGATTGGATTGCTGGAGGTCTGACCCGCTTTATCCATCTCATACTCGACCTTGCTACAGAATAGATATACGCCTCTGTCTACGTAAAACGCCCGAAGTCTATCACCCTCAGAGCGGGGAGTTATCCCCAACAAGGAGCTCGGAGGCCGCTGGTACTGCTTCGACATCCTCCACAGTTCCCAGACCTGCCTCTTGTCCTTCGCGAAATCGGTCGAGCCCCTTCATTCCCTCGAAGACCGCCTGGAAGATAGCCATCTTGTCCATGAAAGAGATCTGATCGACATACGCCCGACCCGGAATACGGATACCCGCAATCGTTTCCCGAGTTACGGGATGCATCGAAGATTCCGGTTTCGGATAAACCGACGGGCGCAACACCGTGATCATAACGATCTTATTCACCGTAGCTGTGAGCTTGGTGAACTTCTCGCTGTCCTGGAAGGACTTCATCACGTCTTCGGCGCTCTCGTCCTTCGACTCTTCGTCTTCCAGCAAGCTGGTAGAGAAAGAGTCCAAGTCGTTGAGGAGTCCGTGCGCGAGCACGTCCTCCATCTCCAGCTTACGCACGAGACACCGCTGCCCCGAGGGGAGCGTGATACCGAACGGCTCAGGAGCCGATTCTCCCCACGAGGTAACGGCGAATTCGTCTTCGTTGATATTGGTCATGCTGGCCTCCTTGGGCTCCGATGGACTTACAACTTACGCAGTGGTGGTGACGACGCCGGTCGGAGTGGAGAAGTCAGTCTCCACAGTATCAATGACAGCGGCAACACGGAACTTGTATGCGGTAGAGGCGGTCAGGCCGGTGACAGTCGTAGACTCCGTGACCGGCTCGCCACCTGCGCCCGAAGTAACATCGACCCAAGTGGTGTACGGAGACACCGCACTCTGGACCAGGTAGCTGTCGGCGTCGGTGACTTCGTCCCAGCTGAGAGCCACGGTGGTAGCTGCCACCGCGCCGACCTCAATGTTCTGAGGCGTAGGCAACGGGTTCGGATCCGGAGTGAGCGAGATGCTGGTCTTCTCCTCATTCTGGATGATATCGTAGAGGAGGTCGTTCTGGTCATCCAGCAAGGGCAGGCCGAGGCCAGAGCCCTTGGTGATAAAGAAATCGCCATCCTTGAATTCGCCCTCGATGTTGCCGTTGCAACGAGCGCGGTAGATCACGATACGAACATCTCCGCCAGAGTCCGAGATGGACTGGCCCTCGATACGGAAGTACGGGCGCGCGTCGGAGCCCTTCTTGCGGATGAGGACCTTGATATTCGGGGTGACTCCGGTTTCCAGGACTTCGGCACCGGTGAAGATAGCCCAGACCTGTGGCGACATGCCACCGGCCTCGATATCCCACTCCACCTGTGCGCCACGGCCACGAGTCGCGACGATCCGATCGTCACCTCGCAGGTCCTGGAACTCCTCGGTCTCACGAAAGGTGAGGGTCTGCATGTTCGGGAGGTCAACACTCACGGTGGCGAGCTGCGAACCTACGGCGTCCAGGTACGGAGTGACCTTCAGGTCACGGACGCCATAGGGGAGAGCATCGGGCAAAGGCATTTCATTCTCCTCTAGAGGGGATCTTTGAACTTCTGGGTCTCGAGAAGAGCGCCGCTCTTCGCGTCGAATCGATGCAGCACGACAACACCGGGCTCTGAGTCACGACAGAAACGCGAATTACATTTGATCTCTATGACTCCGTCAAAGAGAACTCCATGCTTCTTGTTTTCGCATCTCAGATCCTCCACGAAATTACTCAGTCACGGACTTGAAAGACCGCGATCCGTTGGTACGGCGCTCGCCGAGGAGATACTTGAGAGCCGACTCGGAGAAGTCCGACTTCGGCAACTTGAATCCGTTCATGAAGGTGAAGTTGATGTCTTCCTTCATGCCGGTCACACCGGCCTTCTTCCAGTCTGCGACGGTGATCTCTCGCCGCGAAGCACCCCCAGTATACGAAATGTACTCGGTCTTACCCTCGGGAGACTTTGCCTGTTCGGTATCCCCAGTCTTCGGCGCGCTTGCCATTGGTTCTCCAACCGTTGCCATTGGAATATCCTTCCTACATCGCCCTTCAGTATACCCTACGCAGCCGCCCTGAACTGCACTTCGAAAGCTATATTCTTAGCAATCGTATTGTATCCGGGATCAAATAGATCATTGCCCCAACCAGTAAAACGAATGGAAGTAACCACATTTCCATCTTCACCGTTGACGTGTTCCATTGCGGTGAGCACGCCAATAATGCCCTGGAGGATCGTATCCAACTTAGAGTGATCCGTAGAATCTTCCTTCGGCCAGTGCGCCCACACCGTAAGGATCTGAGGCCCCTGAAGATTTCCCCGCATGGGCCGCTCTTCCCAGCGCAGAATCACAAAGGGCTTTCCACGGATCGGAGTCGTATCTTTAGCCCAGTTCGGGAAGACCGTATCTATGTCAATCTGAAGATCATTAAGATCCTCATCATTGATAATAGCCTGGAAAACCGCCTGGCGGCTCATAGTCTTCCCATCAATCCCTCGAGAGACCACATCAGATCCCTACCAGTCTTACGAACCACGGGCATAATCACCTCGTCACGCCCGCTGAATTTCACTTCCAGCCAAATTCCATAGTGCACCGAATGAGCAAACACGATCGTGTGCTTGTTTCCGCCACTGAACGAGATTGTGTGCAGTCCGGTTCTGGCTGCCCCGGTTCGGTCTGTCCACGGAGCGCTCGTTTTGAGATCTGCCTGCCCCTGGAGAGCATGGTAATCTACAAGGATTTCCACCGCACCCTGTATTTTTGCTTCCAGACCGGCCACGCTCCGGATTAGCTCGCCGTCGTCATAGCTGAATGAGATCCGATTAGGCATATAGAGCCTCCGGGCCGAAGCTCTTGATGTTCGCCTTCACCTCATATCCGTTGTACGCGGACACGCCGGTAACGATATACTTCTGTCCCGATGGATCTACCCAGTAGTCATCCAGCTTGATCGTAGCATCCCATTCGCCCACGACGATGAAGTCGTACTCCCGTTCGTTGCCATCTCCGGAGTCAATGATCCCGTCGCTGTTACCGGCGGGGAAAATCATCTTGACTATTTGTTGGGGTCGTGGTGCACCGTCTGTTACGGTAAAGCTGCCGTTGGGCTGCCTAACCCGCTCCTTTGGTATCAGCTGCACCACGGTGGGATCTTGCATGATGAACCAATGCGTTAGTTCCTGCTGAATCTCCAAGCCAACCTGTCCGGGATCAACCGGCATTGGATCAATTGGAGTAAAACCATCGGGATATGGAACGAAGAGCATGTCTCACACTCGCTTGATTCGACCGAAAGAGATCGGGCGCTGCGATGGCGGAACAATCTCCAGTGCCTCTTCCTTCTCAGCCTGTGTCGTCCAATACCGAAGCATGTCCAGAGCATTCTTATGAATATCTGCCAGTGAACGGGATGAGCCGCTCTCCGAGACGTTCACAAGCTTGGAGGTAGCTGCCGCCCGACTACTCCAATAAGTCATCAGGATACGATTCAGCGAGGTGTCCGCATCAACCATCGCCTGAAGCTTCACGTCCGTCCAGCCCTGATTAGATGCCTCGGGAGGAAGGTTGTTCTTCACATCCTCCAGTGTGGTCGCCATATTGACATCCTACCCCATGCCCATAGCTCTACAGGTCTCCGGCCGAGAAGTCATCGAGATTGCCCGAATTAATGGAAGAGCCCCGGCTAACTTGCAATCCAACGCGCCTACAAGTAGGTCCGATTGCATAGGGCCGAGTTGCCGAGTACGTTCCCAAAGATACTCCGTCCTTGAAGCCCTGAATAACGTCGTCCCTAAACTCAAGACGGATGACATTGAACACTGCGAAGCTAGCCCATGTTGCAAGAACTGTCACATTCGCATCCTCCCAGCTTACAAGACCCGAACCCCGAATCAGAATGGAGTTCCCAGAAGATACGATAAGAGCAATCCACTCAGCGAAGGACTCATCTGCACGTCCAATAATTCCCGCGCGAATCGACGCGTTCGGCGAGGTTCCGCATGTGGCCTGAACGAAATGATTCTCAGATCTCATCCGACTTACATGCAGAGAGCTCTTTCGACCATCCGTACTTCCAGTGGAAGCCGCTCTGCCCAAGACCACGCCGAGTGTTCCGCCACCTTGGATGAAGTTGTTCCAGTTAGAGCCCAGAGACGAAGACGAACCGCCGGAACTGAAGTTCTCTGACACTGATACTTTGGCCGGGGGAAGAATGATGGTGGTCACAGCCGCCTGCCTTCGATCGTCACATCCAGGCCGAATCCGGGGGTGATTCCTACACCCGTAACCTGGGGGAGCAAAATATCCCCCGCTGCGAAATCAACACTGAGACCCGTCATGCTATGGCCCGCGACCTGATTTGCCGCAGCAATCGTATCCACCGTGGAGGCCTGCTGTGATCCGTTCTTCCTAATCTCTACTACAAGGTTTCCAGAAGCATCCGCAGTGCGACAGCGATAAGTCACGGAAAGAATTCTAAATGCTCGAACTATCTTGAGCCCATATGCCATATCTCCATTGCCCGCTGCACGAACAGTGTTGTCAGCGAATGGACGAAGGTAGAAGTCATAGGAACTATCCGCATATGCCAAGTCACCGTCGGCATCAGAAACCAGAATCTTTCCAGCTGCCGCACCTGTCGTTACCTTCAGGGTCGGTACCGTTAGGAGTCCAGTGAACGTCGCGTTGTCTAGATCCGTAAACAGAGACCAGCTGCTCCAACTTCCGCCAAGGCGCCATCGGATCGCATAGTCACCGGAAATAGAATAAGCCAGTTGAACTCGGCCCGAGTCATCCTCGTTCTTTGCGGTAAAGACCAAGCCATTGGAGTATCCCGCAGGTTCATTCGTTACGTCTGTTCCAACGAAAGACCTATATCCAAAAGGAGCACTGTCAAGACTGCCGGTGTAGGTCTCCCCGGTGAAGATGCTCTTAAACTCTTGGGCCACTCTCGTAGCAAGATCTGAGACCTCCTGAACTAGCGTCATCGGCTAGACCAATGCAGCTTCGAACACAACCACGTAATCCGTAGCCGTATCTCCGATATCTGCCGCAGATTGCGCACCGATGTTTGTCCGAGCATTACCCTTTTGGGTGTCGTTGAGGCCCTGAGATGCATTGACGCTTACTCGAGTCGCAAGGTCATTGGTGATGGTCGTTGCGAAGTTCGGGTCGTCACCGAGTGCCGCAGCAAGCTCGTTGAGGGTGTCCAGGGTGCCCGGTGCAGCATCGATGATACCTGCTGCCACCGCTGTAGCTAGATTGGTATATGTGATCTTCTTGAGAACATTGAGCGCCTCAGAATCAATGATCGGAATCGCATCCGCACCCACGGGGGTGGTCTTGGTGGAAACTCCGTGGATGCTACTACCAACGTTACCGGCATCTGTCACGTCGGCCGCTGCTTCAACACCTGCAAGCTTCACCTGCATGGCCGCAGTCATCACACCCGCGTTGGTTCCGTCCGCAGCTGGAACAATCGCGTCGGTGCCGGTATCACTCTCGATCGTTACCGTAGTTGCTGCAAGAGTGCGAGTAAGGTTGGTGGCTCCGCCACCGCCACCGGCCTCGGACTGAACCTCGTTAATGGCGGCGACAAGACTAGCCTTGTCCGTCGTGGTGAGACTGGCTAGAGTGCCAATCTTCCCGTTATAATCCGTACGAATGGCTTTGCACTCGGTACCGACCCGAGTGGCCAGGTCAGAGACTTCTCCAACAAGAGTCATGCCGATTCCTTACGCGATGGCGTTTTCAAAAAGCAGGGTGAGGGTCACCGGGGTCTCTAGTTCCTCCAAGACCTCGACGACCGTGTCGTCGATAAGATTCTCTCGCTCTTCCGGGGTCAGACCCACGTCCGGCTCTAGAGGATCCTCGGGAACGCTGATCTTTCTAGTCCAGGAGCCTATCTCCATGAGATACTGGCCCGGCTCAGCGCAGAACTCCAGATTGGCCAACGCATCGGTAGAAACTGGATTTGAAATCGTGGTGGTTCTGTGTCTGTCGCTGTATAGGATCACCGAACTGCCGCCCAGCGTTTTGATCAGGATCGGCTTATTCACGGCATGAGTACCATCTGGGTACTCCAAACCCTGAGGGCCGTACGTCCCAGCATAGACGGACATCTCCACTCCTGATGCAGAAGGGGATAGCCGCACGATCTCCGGCTATCCCCCGTCAGCGAACTCTTACTTGCCGAGACGATCCTTCTCCAGCTTCTCGAGCATCCGGACCTGAAGATCTTCCTTCGATCCAGTCTGATCGAGGCCCTTCTTCTTCAGCCACGCGCGGAGTTCGTCCACCCTGAGGGGGGCGACCTTGGCGATGTCTTCTTCATCGAAGCCATCCTCGTCTTCCTCCCGGCGGAAGGCTGCTTCACGCTCGGCTTCATCCTCCATGTCGGCCCGATGAGAAACCTGCAAGGCAGATCGCTCTTCCTCCGACAAGTGGCCGAATTGCCGATCGTTGACAGCGACCTGAGCCCGCCCGCCTGGACGGGTGTACAGCCACTCCTTCTCGGCATCGGTAAGAGGCCGGGAAAGATCGATCTTGCCATGCAGACTCATCTGTTACACCAACTCTCCGCCATTGGAGTAGACGGTCGGAATGTCGTACGTACCCGACGCCTTGAACTGCGTCACGACCGCTCCGCCACGTTGACGGATACCGGTGCCGAAGCCACGGCTGTAGAACGACTCCACGAGGGGGTAGTTTTGCTGGTTACCCGGCATCAGTCGCAGACCCCGCATGGCCTGATTAGCGTGCTCGCGCAGGCCGACGAGGTTTTGAAGATTGCCTGCGCCACCCGAACCGAAGGTGAGCATGTAGCCCTCGGGGATGTACGATTCCTCGATGATCAGGACATCCGCGTAGGAGCCGATCACCTTGAAACCCTTGAACGAGCTCGGAGGCCGCTCGCCCAGGAGACCATCCGCATTCGGAATGATGATCGCAGGCTGGCCCGCTGCCGGGATGAAGTCGTAGTTCGCTACGACGCCGTTGTTGTTGGCGACACCCGCTTTGAACTTACGGATCTCCTTCGCCTGCGCGCGGTTCACCATGGAGATGACAGTGGTGCCCGCCTCGATGGAGAAGCCGTGCTCGGCGATGTGCTCGTACGCGTCCTCAAGATCACCCGAGTCGATCTGAGCGCCAGCCGACACCACGAAGTGTGAGTGGTTGCCGTCAAAGACCTCGCCCTTGTACGGGGGCGGAATTGTTCCGTCAGCGTTGTAGATCGGGTAGACGTTGTACGTCTGGGTCCGAATGTCCGCAGAGCGATTTCGGTTGTCAAAGATCGCCTCCATGACCTTCCGGAAGACAAGCTTCTGGTCGGCCTCGAGGAGCTTATTGTGGATCGCCTGGATCTGGCGCGCATCGGCATCAGCCAGGTACTTCCAGGTGAAACGGTTCGCGACGTCGTACCATTTGAAGTCGTAACCAAGCTGGAAGTAATCAACGGTCACACGAGCCGACTTCGGGACGCCGAACTCAGACGCCTCTTCGAAGGTCGCATCGCCAACCTGCGGCACGGTCTCGACCAAGTTGGTGACCGGATAGGTCAGCAACGAGATTAGCTGAGCACGCTTCGCGTTGTAGATCTCCAGCGTGGCCTGGAACTCGTCCCACAGCGAGTTAACATCAATACCGTCGAGAGTGACGGTAACGATATCGCCTTCGGTGTGATAACCACCCTTGTAATCTCCGCCACAGAACGGCTGGAGGAGCAGTTCAAGAAGATTCGACTCGATCATGCGGGCACCTCCGTACGATTCACGCGGCAGATCAGGCGAGTACCTTCTACCGTCCGGCCAACCTGGAACTTGCCAGCCGCCGAGGTGGAATTGATAGCGCCCGTAGTCGCGTCGGCGTAGTAGGTGGTTCCTGCGGTACCAAACGTACCCGCCGTCACCGGGTCCCACCCCACGATCTCACCCGCGTCCATGGTATCCACGATCTCACCAGCCTTGCGAATCTTGGTGAGGATCAGAATGCCCACGATGCCAGTATTGCCAGCTCCCTTAACGATCTGGCCACTGGAGTTGAGACCAACCGCACGAGGTCGATTTACGTCAGCGAGAAGCCAGTCGGCGGCAAGGGGCGCGCGGAAACCGCCCACCATAGGATCATATTTGTCATATCGTGCCATTTATTCGCCCTTCAGAGGATTCCTCCAGAGCTTATACATTAAGCCCCGGATACTTACTTTCTAGTGTCGCCCTCTGGGCCGCTCTTGCGTCGTTGGAGCTGTTTCGACCGGACGGATTGCTTCCTGTGCTCCCCGCAGCCCCGGCACCACCGGAACTGTTATTCCCGCTTCCGGAGTTACCACCACCGGTGGATCCCTTCTTCACGAGATACGGCTTCTCTTTGGCGATGCGCTTCAGTTCGGCCTCCAGGCCGTCCACGACGCCTTCCTCGAGATCAATCTCAATAGCGTCGCGATTAATAAGACCCATCACCACGGGTACATCATACCACGAGTACTTTGTCTCTGGATCCTTCACCGCATTTCGAAGGACTGTATTGGAAGTGTTCGTGAGCAGATCTTCGTACTTTTGCTCGAACGACTTCTTCTCAGCCTCCCACTGTTCTTTCTCGGTGCCCTTACCATTCTTGAGAGCATCAAGCTCTCGCTGAATGCGCTCGGCATCCCTCTTGTTCTTATTCTTCTCTCGGCGATGCCGAGCTGCCTCTCGGCTCAAAGCCGCAATCTGGCGATCTCGCGGATCTGCAATGCCGGAAAGATCGTCGTCATCATGATCGTCGTCATCGTCGTCATCATCTTCTGGCTTATCGCCCTTACCAGCGGGCTGATTTTCACCCTCACCGCCGGGCTTTCCTTCACCTTGTCCGCCCTCGCCGCCTTCATTTCCTTCGCTATCTCCGCCAAGGAACGGCCGGAGGAAAAGATCCAATCGGGGAAGGGAGCTCTTGCTCATTTCGTAGAACCTCCGGTTCGTCGGTACGCTGAAGCCTGCCGACATACTACCTCATGCGGACCGGCGGAGGCCATCGTCCGTGCTCTCGGCGAGCCACGAATTGTACTTTCCGGCCAGATAATCATTGATTACCGTCTCCACATCCGGAAGTTCCGGAGTGAAATAACAGAAACAGTTTGGATGTGGCTTCTTGGGAACGTTATCAGCCGGAAATAATCCGGTATTTGCGTAGGTATTGCATTCATCTGGAACCTTATGCGAGCCAGAGAGGTGCCATCTGACCTGGTTAACCCATGGTCGATCGGCTACATCGGCCATCGCTTGCGCGTGGAATGCGTTGTTAATCTCTGTACGAGCCAAACGACTAGCCGCATAACTGACTCCACCTGGGACTTTGGGGTTGAAGAACCCTCTTACATCCTTCGCAAGATCAGCTGCCGAACTACCTCGCGCGAGATGATTGTTGATTGTACGACTGATCTGCCCCTTGGCCATGGCCTCAGAACGATACAATCTCTTACTGAGTGGCTGCTCAGAGACGTTCATTCGGGTCATAGTGACCTGGATATTGCGCCTGGCGCTCTGCTCTAGCGATCTTTGAAGCAACCTGCGCTTCTCGGCATCGTCAATAATGACGTCGTATATCTTGGCCGACGAATAGATCTCAGCCTCGGTAGCTGCCTGCGCGGCGTTCATCTGACCTTCTCGAACCACCAAGCCGAGCCTTTTGTACAAAGCTCCCAGGACCATCGTAATGGCCCCACGGTTGCCCAGCAATTGAGCACGGCGCGTAGCGGCACCTACCCCCGGCTTGGCTTCAATGCGCCTGAGGTGGCCGTCAAGGCTGTCTAAAGCGACCTGTAGTGCAGCGGCAACCTGGGCATCAGATGCCTTTTGCACGGCCATAAATCTAAGCAGCCAGTTCTGCTTCTCCGACAGGCTTCGGCTTGCCATCTTCGTCCAATCTAAATTCTCCCACTTCACGAGTGGTCACTACGAAATACTTGACCCCAGCCCCGCAAGCCGCAGGCCAATTCTCTACGTCCATTTCGCTCGGCCAGCATGTACCCTTGGGATGCGTATGAAACAGAGCTGTGACTCTTTCCCACATCACCGGTAGGATCCATCGTTGAGATTCTGGATCGACCTCGAACGAACCTGTGGGAGTTATGGAGACATTGGGCATCACTACGATGCTACCATCGTCCAAAACGTACCCGCATATCTCCTGAACACTATTCGCCAACGCAGTGAGAGCGTACATCGTATTCGATGGAAGATCAATCATCAGTATCTCAAAATCTTATTGAGGGCCGGAGACTTCTTCTTGTTCAGTTTCTTTGCAGAGCCACTGCCCTTGCGCTTCTTCTTGCCTTTGTTCGTCTTGAGTCGCCGATCCTTCTTGGTCCCCTTGGACGGCTTTCCCTTGGCCATTAGATCTCCCTCCGTGAGCATCACTTACCCCGGCGCTGTGGGCGAGGAGCCTTCGCTGCTGCCCTGGACACCCGCCGCCCCTGCATGGCGGAATTGTACTGCGAAATACCCGCCGCTCTGCGGGCGGCTGATTTCCTGCTACCACCATATCGAACAGTTACCGAAGGAAGACCCGATCGCGTAGTTCCGCCACGGACGTTGGCCTTCTTCCCGAGATTCAGGGTCTTTCCCAGTACCTTGCTCGTGACTCGATTCTGAGCCTTGCGAATGGTCTTCTCAATCACTGGATCCAGGTGCTCGCCGGGGCTAACCTTCTTCACGAGCCGCTTGATCGCAGAGTTGTTCTTCTGTATGATCGCTCCTTCCAAGCGGGAAGGAGTGCGCCGCTCAATCCGGAAATGAGCACCGGCTGAAACGCGATAATTCTTGGAGATGTTCGTGCCCGCGTTAATCCCGGCGGTCTGAGAGCGAAGGCTGTGCCGAGTGTAGGGCACGGCAGAGACCTTCCGGCCGGATGTCCACCGGCCGAACTTGTCTCGAGCCTGGCGAGGATTATACCGGCTCATCGCCTTCCTTTCTTGCCGCTGTGCTTGCTCTCCGGCAGACGCCGATATCGGGTTACTTTACCACCCTTGGTCTTGTGAGCTTTCTCTCGGGCCCATGGTTGCTTGCTCGCGAAAGCCCAGCGCCACTGCTTCTTGGATTTGTATCCAGCATAGGTTCCCCGCTTGCGCTTGGCCATGGTTCATTTCTTTCGATACTCTTTCACGCTGTGCTCATACTTGCCGTCGGCTCGACGACGACCTCTAGAGTCTCCCTTGTACGTGTACTGATTGGAGACTTCATAGCCTTTCTTGAGAAGACGCTGATGGCTCTTCTCTCGGCCCTTCGCGATTCGCTGTTCGCGAGTGAGCTTGGGGCCAATAAGCTTCCCGCGAATCTTGGCCCGAAGGCCGCCTACTCTGGCGAATCGGCCCCTGCGATCCCTCTTGTACGACTGTGCCATTACAGGCTCGTAACCCGATAAACGCCCCGGCGATTCTGCCTGGCGATCGTCATGGCCCCGAGACCTCGAGTATTGGCCCGAGTGATTCTCTCTCCCATCGTCTGGGCGTGCATCCGACGAGCCCGAAGGCTGGGACTCTTCGACGAATTCAGGTCGTATGCCGCATAGGCTGCCGCACCCACGAGGAGAGTTCCTCTCGCGATTTTTACATTGCGCAAAATCTTCTTTCCCCGAGCCCTGCGAGCGGCTGCGTTCAGTGGGGGCCGAACGGTACGCTTCGGAGTACGACGCGGCACCACCGCTTTCGAGCTAACCTTGGTTCCGGCGATACGAGAGAACCTACCCCGAGTGTCTCGCTTATATCCACGACGCGCCATTATGCAACTCCGTAATCTCTAAGAAACTTGCGCTGGCTACGATTGAGAGATGTACCGCTGTCCATCATATTCTCCAAGAGGGTGGCATATCGTGCCTCTGCTCGATCCCTCCGAGACCCCGTGAAGTTAGCGACAGCTCCTGCCCCGAAGCTATTCTGGATAGCCTGAGACATCTCTTCTCGACGCTTCACTCGTTTAGCTTCGCTGGCTTCCAACTTCGCCTGAGCCTTGGTGCGCTTCGCCTTGTTCTTCTTGTCGAAGTCTTTGCGAGCCTGTGAACCTACGTTGACGCCAGCCTGCTTCTCGAGCTTGGCCAACTTCGCCGCAGCTTCCACCGCATTGTTCTCAAGACGAATGCGCTCGGCGTCATTGAGGCCCTTGACGACCTTCACGTTCTGGCCATCTTCGGTAACGAGCGCGCCCGGCGTAGGTACTGGATTGCCCGAGGGATTAGACTTCGGCTTCGGCCCCTTCTTCAGGGAGACCATTGCCCGCTCGGCCTTCACCGTTCCCACACCCGAGGTGACCTGTGCTGAGACTGGATTGGATACCGGGTTCGTCTTAGCCGCTGGCTTCGTGCGCTTGATCTCTGTTCCGTTTACGGCCTTCGCGCGAACTGGCTCAGAAGACGTTGCGCGAACTGGACTCGCAGTCGTCTCCATCTTCGTAGGCTTCGTGATCTTGCCCACCACTGGTCGTTCCGGCCCTTGAGATTTGACGGGAACGTGTGCGACGTTTCCGAGGGGGCCTTCCTTGGCTCCTTTGTTATTTCCACGTGACCCAATATACGCACCTGCGCCCGCTGCACCTACGAGGGCCGCACCCAGTGCGGCTCGCTTAATCGCCGTCTTGCGAGCGGCCGACTTCTGCTGGGCCTGCTTCGCGAGGAAGGCATCATATCGCTTCGTATTTCCGGTCGCGGTACTAGCTTTAACTCCGGAAAGAGAGCCCTTCGCCCACTGCCCATTGCGAGCCCTCTTCTGCGCGGGATTGTAACGACGGCGCGCCATTATCGTTTCAATCCCTTCTTGAGCTTTCTGCTTCGCAGCAGATTCTTCAATCTCTCCTGGACATTCTTGGCTGACTTGGGAGCCTTGACACCCTGTCCGATCCTTCGCTGCTGAACCAACGTGGTACGAACAGGGCGCCTGGAGCTCGCATTCTGCCGCTGCACTCGTACCGCGAACTTGCGAATACCGAACGCCACAACTCCTCCTATACCTTTGCCCTATTCTACCTTGCCCCGTTGCCCGCATTGTTGTTCGTTACCGTAGTAATCGAAGGAGCTCCGGTGCCTTGCACTGCGGCACTCGCGACACTAGAGGTGCCGATATTGGGAGACCAGTTCTTCACTGGATTCTCCATCTCCTGAGCCCACCGGTTTGCTAGCTCGTCACCGTTCTGAGCCGCTGCCAGAGCAGCTGCTTCCTGAACCACTTTGAGATCATCACCCTCATCGAACTCATAGCCATACTCTGCGAGCTTCGCCTGAGCCTGCGCGATAGTGATAAGGCCGCTAGCCTGAACCAACAGAATCTCTTGGATACGCGCTTCGCGATTGACCGGCATAGGATCGCCCACCACCGAGACCACCCGCACATCCGGGAAGTTCATCCCCTCAAACACCGGGAACCACATAGTCGTCAGGTCATAGAACATCTGGTCATGCGTACCCAGAATCTCTACTTCCTTCACCTCATTGTTGGACAGAATCGGTCCAAGCTGAAGTGAGAGCGAGATGCCCGATTCCGCCACAGTGACGTCCACTCGGCCTTGCGCGATGTCGGGAATGCCCAGGGACTGAGACATATGGTTGTGCAGGGATTGACTGTGATCCTGGAATGGGGCTACGCTGGACACACCACTCACGCGATTGAAGAAGTTTCCCGTTCCCACCTCGGCCACCGTAGCCGGTCCAATGGTCCAGTCCCCGTCCGTGCCGTCGGCGTTCTTTGGCGGAGCTGCATCCGTCGCGTATACACCAAGACCCTGCATCACCAGCGTGAGGTTCTCGTCCGTGAGAGACTGATTGATGCCCGAGATCAAAGTCTCCACTCCGGCCAGCTCGCTGAGGCCGTAAGGCTGTCCGGGGATCTGATTGTTCTTCCAGTGGTACACCGGCATCGAAGTGATGCGCGCGTCCAATACGAACTGCGTCTTCGTTGCGGGGTGAGATACCGATTTCAGATCTGCGGTCTTCAGGTACCGATCGTCCCACTTGCCCACCTCCCAGAAGGTAAGAGAGCTCGTCCATCCACCAGGATCTGAGCCCAACGGCACGAAGTATCCGCCATTAGGATCGAGCTGGGCACCCGCCCGCAAGTATGTCTGACGACGGACAATGCGAGCCGAACGGTCATCTGGCTTATTCGGATCTTGCACCATATCTACCAGGTGCGCACCCAGCAGCCGATCGTCGTTGTCCGGATCCAGGATCGCGAAGTAGTTGGAGGGGTTCAGTTCATGAATGCTGAGTCGCTTACCCGGTTCCTTGGTTTCGTCCGCCGTGATGTGCCACAGAGCGTCCCCACGAATAAGGTAGTATCGGCGCTGGTTGTTGAACTTGGAGTGCATCTTCTCGCGCTTGAACAGATTGCTCATGGCGAGTTCTACTGCGGCTCGCTGTGTGCCGTCCCCGTAGTTGGGGCTTACCACATAGCTGAAGTCCTTAGCTAGAAAGCGATTGGCTGCGTCCACCATCTTGCGGGCCGACGGGATGTACAGCTCCAAGCCATCCTGGTCCTCGCCTCGCAGCATGACCTTGAACATCTCGGGCCGGTTGTGATAAAAGTCCTCATACAGCTTGTACGCCCGAGTGCGCCACATATCTTCGCCCGAGGAGGCCAAGTTGGCGTCCAGTGGAACATTTGCGAAGAACGGAACTGCACTCGCGTACTGGCCAGCCGCTGTTAGTGGGCTCGTCATCGCGTCTTGACCTTAGCCTTTCTGGATCGGCTTTCGGCCGCTCGATCTTGAGGCGTACCGAAGAATCCCTTGAAGAAACGACTCAGTGCCTCGGGCGTGTGATCGTCCTTCTTCATTGGTAGTTCCTGAGACTTCACTGAGCTCTGCTCTACCTTCTCAGGATAGCGGTATTCGTTGAACTCGTAAATTGTCATTGTACATGACCGGTCTATCATCAGCTGCGGTCTGCGATCCAGATGACCACGCGGTACGTGCGTGTTGTATTCTTTCAGCGCCTTGCGAATGGCGTCTACACGATGCTGCAATTCTCCGCCAGTGTTGCCTCGGTGCCGTACCTTCAGCGTATTCTCGAGTATACGAGTATCACCTGGCGACGCCGGATCTGGATAGAAAGCGATCGTATTGGATGGGCATAGCCCGCGTCGGTCGATCTCATCAGCGAACTCTTGAGCAGTAAGACCCGGTTGGTAAAACTCCTTGAGGACGTTGACGTCTCCCCAGGGTCCAACTTGAATGAGAAGCCATACGTTTGGGTTGGTGAATCCATAGTCCACCGCACCGAAAGTCTGCCAACTTGGATTGTAGTCCAGATCCCCGACGTGGATTTCTTCATCGAACTCCTTGAACACTCGGCCCACGAATTCCGTAAAGTCCGCACCGATTTCCTGATTGAAACTCTCAATGGTCATAGAGTCCATCAGATCCAGAATCTCGCCATCAATAATGAGACCGTGTCTGTCGCAGAGCTTACGAAGACGCGAGACTGTTTCCCGGCTGTCTTCTTTCTCGGCGCGTTCCGTGAGCAGCTCATCCGCGTTCCACTCCAGGATCTCAGTCACCATCAATTGCTGCAACGCCTTGACGTCCCGCGCTCGTGTGGGGCTGCGATACACATAGGGATTGATCCAACTAGGCGCACGCCAACTGGCCCAGTCCGGAATACCTGGATCCTGCCCCATGCGCCACTTCTCATAGAAATGGTTCTTACCTTCTGGAGTACTGGTGTGCAGCGACCAGCCATTGAAGTCTGCCAGGGTGGGGCGAATGAACTTAGTCCATACCCGCTCTTTGATCTTCGCTGCCTCAGCCATAATCACTCCACTAAGGCCCTCGCCCACTAGACTCTCGGGGTACTTGGCTGACTTGGCGTGTGCCTGAAATCTCCCTTCCCACAGGGAAATGTGCATACTTCCGCCAAGAGGATCGTTGTAGGTGCCCGGACGGTCGAAGGGAACCTCTAGCCTAGACAGCTCGTTGTACAGTACACGGAATTCCTTCTCAGAATCTGTATACTCGGGGCCTACAATCCAGAACTCCCGGCGCTTCATTTCGTCTTCCAGCCGAGACTTCTGCGTGAGAGTGTAGAACGCTTCGGGGACTAGTTCGTGTCCGCCTAGATCGCTCTTGCCGAAACGACGACCGCACGAGGCTACACGATGCCGGGCTTTAGACTCGGCGATCATCAACTGCCCCACATGTGGATCCCACTGGATATAGTCTAAGATCGCCCACTTATCGAAGATGTGTGGGGCCGCCATGCCTCTAGGATACCATGCGAAGCATGGTATTCGCCCGCTCCAAGCCCACTTGATATTCGCCCGCTCCCAGCCCACTTGCCAGGTGAGGAGTTGCTCTCAATAGCACAGAGCCCCACCGGCCGCTCTCGCCGATGAGGCTCTGTGGTGGATGGGATCAAGCGCCTTCGCCGACGAAAGCTAGTGCGCGATCGCGCATCCCATCGGCTGCACAGACAGAGGAAAAGGCGGAACCCCTGGCGGCACCGGCAGCCGACGACTATACGAACTTGCTGTTGCTGATCGGGTTGGACGTACCGCCCCGAATGCTCTGGCCTCCCACGCGGTAACCCGACGTGCTGTTCGCGCCAATAAAGCGATTCTGAGGCATCTGAGGCGCACGCCGACGCAGGGTCGCGCTCGTGTGAATGGCCAGTTCCTTTGCCGCGTCAACGTCCTGCTGACCTACCTCGCGAACAATAGGGTTGAACTGACCACCGCGCGGTTGGAAACGCTTTGCTGCTCCCATCGCCTTCTCCTTTTCGTTCGTTTCAAGCCTAGAGACCAGTATACCCTACCCAGCGCGGGAGCATAGATAGGGTAACCGGGGGAGTCTACTGTTCGGGTCATCCCATCCCTAGAGTGGTTTTATTCCTCGGGCCTACACTCCCGGCCACTGAGTAGTTTCATTGGTCAGCCCATGCTCAGGGGCTCAGTGGCTGGTTTATTCTCAAGGTCCAGCAACCTCGTACGGCCAGTCTCGGGGGGATGAGGCAAGGGCCGTATTCCTCCGGCTAGTCTCACCGGGGAAGTCTGTGACCCCTGATGGATTCGAACCACCACCCTCCCGATTAGAAATCGGGTGCTCTATCCGTTGAGCTAAAGGATCTTTTTCGTAGCCGAGGTGGGATTTGAACCCACGACCTACGGCATATGAAACCGTTGAGCTGCCAACTGCTCTACTCGGCGTCGGTAGAGCGGGGCCTTGGTGAATATCCGCTGGCCCCGCACTCCGTGTCCCTCTCGATCCCCGCGTCCCCGCGAAGTTTGTACCCCGTTTAGCTTCCCACGCTACGGGGCGAAGCGTGCATATAACCGATTGCTCAGCTGGAAGTTTGTACCCCGTTGTCTTCCATGGCTCGGGGTCACAGCCACCCTGATGAGGACCGCCTGGGAGGACGCACCTACATTGGAAGTCTTATGCGCCGAAGATCAGTTGGGCGCAGGCGCAGGCTCTTCGTCATCCTCGGCCGGGGGCTCGGTGGGCAGCTCGTCCGGGATCAGGTCGTCAGTCTTCTGAAGAGCAGCCTTAACCTCTTCCAGCGCCGAGGCCTCTTCGTCCGTCAAGTTGCGGTTCGCGAGAGCCGCCTCCAGCTGTGCGATCTTGTCCTTGCCGGTCTGAATCGCAGTCGCCTGCTCACCGAAGATCTTGTTCACCTTGGTGGTGATATCGGTGAAGGATTCCTTGACAGTGGCCATGAATTCATCCTGCTTTCGGTCGATACGCCGGAGTAAAGAAACGATCACGTTCATGTTGAAACCCAGGCTGTACAGGAGTTCAAACATTCCCCACGCTCTCGTCGTTTGCCGCCTACATGCACCACCCTACCACACATCGGCAGCCGTGCAAATAGCTTCTTACCTGCTCATGAAGGTCACGATCGCAATAGCCACGATGATCAGTGTTGCAAACATACCGACTATCGCTATGATCTGACCCATGGTCAGACGTGTCTCAGTACGCTGCTCTAGATTGCCCAGCTTAATAGATTCCAGAGTAACTACACGATCCTTCAAGTCATTGGTCGTAGTTGCCACAGCCGCTGTTGCGATATTGGCTGCGGATAAGGCCGTGTCCACTGCCTTCGCCGTGTCTTGCTTCGCCGCATCCACTACCTTTGAAGTATCGGCTTTCATCTCAATTCGAAGAGCCTCATGCCTGTCAATCCTTCCCTCCAGCCCATCAATCCTCTGAGTGATGAGCTCCTTCATGTGCTCTATCTCACGATGGAGTGCAGCCGTAGTGAGAACCGTAGGATCTGGAACAGGCGTAGACATGGCTACTCCTAGCCAGTCTCACAAATATGGTCTACTTCCAAATACGCCTTGGCCATCAGAACTCCGATCCGGCGGCCATCAGCGTCACGATGTGGTCGCTGTGTGTGGTGCGGTACGGCAGGCAGGTCAGTCCGTTGTCGTTGCGCCAACCGTCCGCCCAGTCGAGACACAGCAGCTCGCCACAGCCGGGGCAGATCAAGGTGTCGCCGACGCTCGGGTCAACTACGACGGCCATCAGACAGTCTCTCGCTCAAAGAGTCCACGAACTTCAGAAGCGGGGCTATGACCCATCCATCGAAGGCCGTGCTCATCGTTCTTATGAGCTAGCGGAAGATGCGGCCACCCCTGATCGCACATGATCTGTTCGTTGTTCATAACGACTCTTGCCTTGCAGGGGATCTTGTCGTTATGACTGCCCTTAAGAACTCCACATTTCTGACAAGGCTTATCGTCAGAGGGATTCACTCCCCATTGCCTGAGCCCTACGAACCTATGCTCTTCCGTGGCCATCAGAACAACCCCGCAAGGGTGACCACAAAATTCAAAATCGCAACCCCGATCTTTCCGCCAAGGACTATGTTGTCCAGAGTTACACTGCCCATCGTCTGCCGCCTCTTTGGATTAGTCTCGCCGGAATGATGCTACGAGCATGATCATGCCATGAATTCTTGCCGTTCATTCCATGAGTGGCGTGAATCACGATAGCCTGACATGGCGCATCGCATTCGCAGTATATCACACTCGGCAAACACCAGCAACTAACGCCTTCATCGTGATCCAGGGTGTCTGAACTTTTAGCCGGAATGATCTGAAAGGTCATCTTCCCCTCCTGATCCTGCGCGTGTCCTCGCGCTTCACGTGCGCGGGTACCTTGGGGAGAACGGGCTGCCTGAATCGTACGATATTCACAGGGATCTCGTACTCTGGTTCATCGGGATCCCTCTGCCACTCGTCACCTTCGCGATTGTCCCAGCCATGGGCATAAGACTCCACATGGTCCAGCCCCTTACCACGCGAGGCATAGCGCTTACGACGAGCAGCATCCAACCTAGCCTTCAGGACCTGCACTGTCTCCTCGACACTGGCCTCATTGGCAAGACGATCTTTCTCCCACTTCTCCCTTAGTAGTGGATCTACTGGTGGTGTAGTCATGGGCTTACCCGCCGAACCATAGTGCTTCGGCAATTCGGGAGTAAGGGGGATCAGTTCTACTTCTATCCCCGGCTCATCCTCCACAGTATCCACACCAGAATCATCGTGTTCATCACCAAGGCGATGATCACCAACGTCAATTCCATAATCTTCCACCACCTCTGCGTCTACCGCGCTCTCGAGCCCGCGCTGCGCGCGCGAGGCGGGCTCGAG
>Ga0193736_1000005_pt1 | contig 77656 bp, 75 predicted proteins | sample L2m1metaG_FD_160566 | JGI IMG/M metagenome (GOLD analysis project Ga0193736, IMG submission 160566) | Soil microbial communities from a riparian zone of the East river system, Colorado, United States - L2m1 | ecosystem: Environmental > Terrestrial > Soil > Riparian zone | place: USA: East River... | reverse complement strand
ATATCTTTTATTTGCCCATTAACGATAGGAATTCCTTCATTTAGCAGTAGTGAAATTTTTCGTTCTTTGCCGTACATGTAGCCTCCAACCTGTCCATCAGAACAGACTACGCGATGACAGGGTACTACGATAGGGCGTGGATTCTTGTTCAGAATTTTTCCAATACCCCGTGCAGCCCGAGAATTTCCGAGCGACGTCGCCAATTGCCCGTAGGTTGCGACTTTACCGGCAGGAATCCTAGATACAAGGCCATAGACAGATTGACTTTCAATAGGTTCCCTTCCTGCTTTCTTGTAACTCTTGATTCCAATTTTGTAAGTCATACTTTACCTATCATACACAAAGATAAATAACTATTGAGGTGATCGCTGTTCTAAATTTTTACAACTTCAATCCCCCATTTATCTAGTAAAGTCAGTACTCTGGATTTCTCCTTCCCTAGCCCTTTTACATCTACCAGGGCATAGCTCACCTTTTCAATATTCCTATGTATCATTTGATCTATAAGAAAATTATCCAAATATGGTAAATCGTGTTTTGCGGCGATTGCTCCTAAACCATATTCTGATTCTAGCAATAATTTATTAAATTTTGTTGGATAATGAGTGCCACCTATTGCTATGCCTACCTTTTTGCAGACTCCATGCTCTTTTGTAATTACTTTAAATAAAGAACTGCACACCGTATTTGCTGCATTTTCATCCATCCATTGTTTTTCAGTTGATCCTATTTCAATGAACAAAATTGGCTTTTCTAATGATGTCGGACCATGGTGGGTTGATTCAATAATAATGTCATAAAAAGGGACATTATCCTTTTGATTATTCAATTCAATCAGATATTGTTTTTGAATCCAAGGATAAGATATTCCTAATTCTTTTTCTTTGCCACCGAAAACATTCTTGCCAAAATTTCCTGTAGAGTGACACGTCAGTGCTGGAATGTTGGCTTGCGATCTATGTTGGGACAAGAAAATAAAACAAGATGTGTTTGGATATTTGTAATCAAGATTTTCAAGATAAAGCAAATTATTTTCGGAAATATGTAATGCTATATTTGGATAGTTACTTGTATTATAGGAGCCATCCTCCTCTTTTGTGAATCCATATTTATCAATTAAACATCGTGAAATTGTACTACTCGCAAGATCACTAGTAGAACATACTAATGTGTAGTTAGCTGACAACTATTGACTATTCAAAAAGTTCTAAATTTAATTTTATGGCTGAGAACAAAAAAAATGAGATAACATTAGATTATTCGATGTATATGGCTGGTTTATAGGGCCTTGAAAACCTTGACTTTTGTTTTGGATCGTATTTGTCTCTATCGTCTTCAGAGTATATTCTTACTTCAAGTTTATCGTTTCCAATCTCATTGCGTAATAAAGATATACCATCTTGCAGTGGTATCATTTCACTAAAAGAATCTATTTTTATTCTTCTCTCTCTAACATCTATTGACTCGGAAAGTATATCTTCTATCATTTTCCTCACCAAGTCAGGACTACGCTTTACAAAATCCTTTATTTCATCATCATTGACTAATTCCTTCATGATGACTCCAAAATTAGCAGTTGATTCCTTCTGAATCCGATCTAATAATTTCTTATATAATTTATTTTTGGTAGTTGAAGCAGTATAAATCATTATCTCTTGTGGGACAATTTTAGTCACCTTTGTTATTTTTTGTATATCAAAAATCATATCCTGAATTAGTTTTTCATTATCCTCAGAATTAAGGGAGATTTTCGAGTCATTAACTTCCGGCCAACTCTCAAAACCGACAAAAGGCTTATTGCCAATTATTTCCCAAACTTCTTCACTGAAAAAAGGAGCAAATGGAGCCAATAGTTTTATCCTTGTTATTAGAAACTCCTTCAAGAAGTTATTACATATTGACTTTTTCTTTGCAAGTTTTCTTTTTTGGTACCATTGTAGATCATTGTCCATCAAATATAATATATTATGCAAAGCCTCTCTAATTCTAAATTTTTCGATAGCAGAAGTGGTTTCTAAAACAATACGCTGTATTCTACTTGATATCCAATCATCCTCAAGTTCATTATGATCCAAACTATTCTGAGCTATAGTAAAAATATTTTTGTGTGCAATCACTGTTCTGTAAATATCATATAATTTGGACCTAATGCCTTTTACTAAGTCAAAGGAAAAATCAGAATCTTGCAATATCTCTGAAGACGCCAGCATTGTAAGACGAATTGGATCTGCTCCATATTCTTCTATCGCTTGGCGAAGTGGAATAATATTCCCAAGAGATTTGGACATTTTCTTACCTTCCATTAGTACCGATCCATTAACAACAATTTGTTTAGGCCACTTGTCTTTGGGAAAAATTGCTGTATGGTTAAATATAAAGAACGTTAAATGATTTGGTATCAAGTCCCTTCCAGAATGCCTGGAATCAACCGGATAAAAATATAGAAATTCATTTTTTATTCGTTCAAGCAATTCTGTGGATATTTTTGAATCTCTAGCAACAACATTAATATCATTCTTACCTAAGAGAACATAATCAAAAAAGGCATCGTTCAAATCATCCGCCAGCACCTTGTCTGTGTTCTTTTGTAAATTAGCATCATTGCTAATGTACTTCGACAAGGGATAATAAGCCATATAAATAACTGAATCTGAAAGACTTTCAATAATCCACTCATTATCCCATGGAAGTCTAGTTCCAAGCCCACTTTTTCTGGCACAAGCTCTTTCCTTTAACCAATCAATGACATTTTTAAATTCCTGTCTTATTTCCTCGGGTAAAATTTCCATATTATCGACTAATTCGTACGCCAATTTTTTCCAATTTTTGTCGCCGTAATTGATAAACCATTGATTTGTTAGTAACTTAACTACGCAAGGTGTTCCGCACCTACATTTTACCACATTTTTTAATTCGTACATGGTAGTTCCGATTTCTTCTTTGATGATTTTTTCCCTTATTATTTCTCGAGCTTTTAATACGCTTAAATTACCAATTATGTCTACGCCAGGCAAAACCTTGCCAGCATGAAATTCTTCGGAATAAAGTTTGTTTGTTGCTTCTTCTAATTTTGGATCGTTCTGGTTACTTATCGAATACTGGGCAAGTATCCGTTCTGCCGGAGATGAATTATTTGAGGGGAACTCATCAGTCTGTATTAGAGTTATAGGTTTAATATCCGCATTGATACCATATTTTTTTAACGTATCATCATCCTTCCTTAAATCAATCATTGCCTGATAGTCATATGGCGCGTGTGCCGGAACAGACATGACAATTCCAGTCCCATTATTCGGGTCCACGAATGACGCTGGAAACACAGGTACGTTTGCATTCCTTAATTGATTGAATACAAATTTTCCTACTAACTCGGATCCCTTTATTTCTGATACTACAGAGACGCTTAAGTTTAGATACTCCAACTTACTTGAAGCCTCTTTTGTAATTATCCATTTTTCATTGTTTATCAATGCAATTACATATTGAGTGTCAGGATTCACCCACAAGTTTGTAACCCCAAAAACAGTTTCTGGTCTTAATGTCGCTGTTGGAATAATATAATCTTCAAATTTAAATTTAACAAGATCATATTCAATAAGCTCAGGTTCGATATCTCCTATAGTATCATGCTGACTCACAGGGCTTTGATCTTGAGGGCACCATCCAACTGGATGAGATCCTTGTACAATTAAACCATTCTTCCTGAGATTTCTAAATTGCCATGAGATAAGTTTCGAATAACCCTTGTCTATTGTAGTAAATTCACGCCTCCAATCAATCGAATATCCCATCTCTTTCATACCCTGTTTAATTTCTTCATGGAAATAGCTGGCAATTTTTTTAGGTTCTTTAAAACTTGCTATTAATTCATCTGGGATCTTGTATATTTGTCGAAAGGTTTCAATTAATTCTGAATCGCTGGATTTGATTCTCTGAGACATTGATACAATCGGCGTTCCTGTATAGTGGAAACCCATAGGAAATAAGACATTATAGTTTTTCATACGCTTGTATCTTGCATGGACATCAGCCAAAGTATACGTTCTTCCATGTCCTACATGCTGTGGTGAATTAGGGTAAGGGTATGCTACAGTTAAGAAATACTTTTTCTTGTTCGAATCGCATTCAGATTCAAATAGTTTGTGCTCAGTCCATCTCATTCTCCATTTTTCTTCAATTGTCTTCCAGTTGAAATCTAAATTGGGCGTTTTTTCAGTGGAATTTTCAACCATTTTTTCACTAGTCTCTAAAATACCAGTTATCAAACTTTCAAGATTCTTCAAGCAATCCTGTACTTTGTTCTTATCACTTCCTCCTCCTTGAGCAAATTTGTCCGTACCCCCTCCTCCAGTACCGCCGAGTTTTAGGGAAATTTCCTTAGCAATTCTTGATGCCTTAAGGATTTTTCTCGATTCCTCACCTGCAAAAACGATGACTCTGATCCTATCTTGATCTTGCACAAGGGCTACATACACTAAAAAAGGATCAAGGTAAGTACTTTTTTCTCCTAAAGCAATATAATAATCATCGCCTATCTGATCGTCATAAGTGCCATAAATTTTTATTCCAAATCCAGTAATGGTCGCTTTTTGAGCAACGGTTGTCGCCATGTTGTCTGAAAATTTGTTAACAAGCGCTCTTAATTTTTTCTTCATTAATTCATTTTCCGCTATCATCTTACCAAATGACTCGCCTACTTTCTCTCTACTTGAGCCCAATGATTGGGCGATATGATGTAACTGAGAATCCTGAGATTGGATGTACTGCAGGGCATTATTTCCGGAAACAAATTCAAGTCTTACTACACCATCTTGAATTCTCTCTGTCTTAAGAATTTTTATCAACCCTATTTCACCTGTCTTATTAACATGGGTTCCACCACATGCTTCGACATCCCATCCGTCTATGTTTACTATTCTTACATTGTTTGATGGAACTGCACCTCCTTGATATATTCTAAAGGTATATCGCGACTCGGCATCGGATCTTTCATGAATATTGATAATGATCGGTAAATTTTTCTGGACTACTTCATTAGCAGTTTTTTCTATCTGCTTGATTTGTTCTTTTGTCAGAGCAGAATGATGAGTAATATCCAATCTTGCATAATGTTCGTCTTTAAAAGCAGAATTCTGCCACACCCATGAACCAAGACTGTTCCTTGCGGCAGAATTTAATATATGCGTTGCACTATGGTTCTTCGTTATAGATCGTCTCCTTGTATTATCAATAATCCCATGAACTACTCTGTTCTCTACAAAAAGATCTTTGGATGAGGTTTGCATCTTGTGAAGAACTATATTATTTTGTTTTATTACATCTGTAATTCTGATGTCCTCAATAGATCCAAAATCTGGCTCCTGTCCGCCACCTCTGGGATAAAATGCAGTCTTGTCCAAAATCAAGTATTTGTCTTTGAGCACCTTGAGAACTCTTGCATCAAATTCCCTTATTGACTCGTTTTCATAATACAGCAATCTTGTAGGTTCAATTCCAGTGACAGGTTCAATATCCAAAACTTGCTTTGATTCATGTGAAGCATGTAATTCTGATAATTTCACATAAAAGTCTGGAGGTATCTTTTCTATGACGCCAGATTCAAGTAAGAAATCCGGTGTAATACCGTCGGATTCATACATTCTGATAAGATCATCTGTACTAGGACTCTTCTTGGATTTTATCATGGAATTAGCTATTTGAGACATTCTTTCTTTGGACGAAGAATATCTATCGGATTCGATTTGTATTATGGTTCTTACATCATTCTTGTGCTCCTTTAACTCGGGGTACATTGATTCTAGCTGTTCAATGTGCATATCCATTACTTCTGCCAAATCGATATTCCAACCAAATCTCGCAAGCAATGCAAGGGTTCTTCTTAAAACTATTCTTAAATTATAGCCACCCCCTACATTCGAAGGTAAGCAACCATCAGAAATTGCGAACATAAGTGTTCTGCTGTGATCAGCAATAATCGATAATGTTTCAAAAGGTAAGATAGTCTTTTCTAGGCTTTCAAAAGTCAAACCAAGTTCTTTGGCAATATTTGTTTTTAGTAGGGTTACATCGTCTTGATAGTGAGTATGCATCTCAGAAAATCTCCTAAAGTATTGAGACAAGAGCTCTGATTTAGAATCAATATCAATACCGAACTTGTCTGCAAGTTTTCTTATGACTGGGCCAAAAGTAGCATCGTAACTTGTAGGAGTTCCTAAAGTGATCCATGACAGACGTTCCAGTCCTGCTCCCATGTCTATAATTTTGTTATCAAGAGTGTGATAGTTGTATTGATCCCCTTCAAATTCAGTAAATACTGCGTTTCCAAGTTCCAAACCCCGAACATAGTATTCTAAGGAATAACCAAATGCTCCAGCACCCATCCAAACATCCTCGACAAATGTAATTTCATCTGACTTGATGCCAAAAACATCCTTCAGAAGAGAATGATCAAGTTCTATGCATTTATCTTTCCAATATCCTCCTGCGGCATCAGCATTACAAGTTTGACCAATCATACAGAAGCTAGTATAATGCCTGCCCGTAAGACCTACATTTTCAATATCGTTAAAGCGAAGACACATTTGTGGAACAACTAGAGGATTTTTCGGTATTTCGAATACAATTTTTCCATTCATTACTCTCTGAAAGTCCACAATAGAAGCAATAGTGAAATAAAGGTCCTCTCTCCATCTACATACCACGGGATACCTCTGGATTATTTCATGATTATTTTTTTTAAAAAAATTACTCAATTCTTTCCAGGCATTTACAAAATCCAGTCTTTTTTGCGTAGGTGGATCACCTATGAAACTATAGTTTTCGTGTTCAGGACAGGATTCCTTATCCTTTATAGACCAAAAGTATTTTCCGCATAACTTGCAATTCTGTCTTTTGAATCCTTTATCATCAAATAATGAAACTTTGTAATACTTATCCGGATTTGAGGAAAAAAGTGATAATAGGGACTGTTTTTCCATTTCACAAAGTTATTTGACAATGTTATTAATGCTTTTGTAGGTTTCGACCAAGGATGGCTAAAACACAAATGTTGTTGATTGTTGCCTTAATCTCATTATTGTTTTCTATCTTGGCGAATGTCTACCTCTTCTAACATTGATAGTATTGAGCATACTGTATGCAGATTGATTGTGAGGTCTTGTAATTTATGTAACCAATAGACAATCTCACTGGTGGCACGGAGATTTTCCTTTATAATGCATGTCTCATCGAATTCTTTGTCGACATAATGTTAAAAAGTTAAATTAACCTGTCCATTAAAGTTCAAATTATCTAGGTTCATCAATTTGAATAACTCAAACCAAACTTGGAAAAGGACACATTATTCGAAGAGTATCGATACTACTACGAATGGCAGCGAGGTAACAATTATCGGATGGATCTCTTCGATACGCGAACATAGTAACATAAAATTTCTTACAGTAAACGATAGGTTTGGTAGTATTCAAGTTATTTTGAAGAAAGGTGAATATCCTACATCTCTTGAATCTGAAATTTCAAAAATTAGAGATCATACTGCAATTGCAATAAAAGGTAAAGTTAGAACTGAACCTAAAGCTCCCAATGGAATTGAATTGATTCCAAATGATTTTAGAATTCTATCTCTAGCCAATAAGAATTCGCCTATCGTTATTCAAAGTAGGAAAGGAGTTGGTATTGATACTAGATTGGACTTGAGAGCAGTCGATCTACGGAGACCCTACCTTCAGTCGATTTTTAACATTAGATATACTGTATTGAACTCGTGTAGGGAATTTCTAAGACGAGAAGGATTTATTGAAGTTAACACGCCAAAAATAATTGCAACGGCGACCGAAGGCGGAGCTGCACTTTTTCCTATTTTTTATTATGATAGAGAAGCATTCTTGACTCAAAGCCCTCAGCTTTACAAGGAGCAGCTTACCATGGCATTTGAAAATGTATTTGAAATAGGCCCAATTTTTAGAGCAGAACCATCACGAACAAACAGACATTTATCGGAAGCAACATCAATAGACGTAGAAAAAGCATATGTTGATTATAACGATGTAATCGAAATTTTAGAAAGAATGATTCTTTTTTTGTGGAACGAGATAAAAGACAAAAATAAATCACATCTTGAATATTTGAAAATACAATTACCCGATTTATCCTTTCCATTTAAGAGATATACATATTCGGATTTAATAGAAAAGTTGCAGAGATCAGGTCAATCTATCGAATGGGGTGATGACATTTCACAACAAAAATTATCCAAGTTGGACGATGAAGATTTGAAACTTTTTTACTTTATTACTGACTGGCCGACTTCAATAAAACCGTTTTATGTAAAACCAAAGCCAACTGGAACAGAGTGTGAATCTTTCGATTTGATGTACGGTGATCTGGAGCTGTCTTCTGGAAGCACAAGAATCCATGATAAAGATGAATTGATAGAAAGAATGAAAAAACAAGGATTAAACATTGATGCATTTGATTTCCATTTGAAAGTTTTTGATTACGGCATGCCTCCTCACGCAGGTTTCGGGCTTGGCCTTGAACGGTTAATGATGAGTATGTGTGGAGTTGACAATATCAGAGACGCTGTCCTGTTTCCTAGAGATATTGACAGGTTGTCACCTTAACAAATAATATATCTGTGAAAACATGACAATATCATGATTTCAATCGAAGAATTAAAGTACCTTGCAGAAATATCCAAAATTAATCTAACCGATGATGAAATTAATAGATTTCCTCCACAGCTGAACAAGACAATTGAATACATTGATATTCTTGAAGAGCTAGCATCCGATGAATCGATTACCTTGGATTTGCATGAAATAAATTTCGATGAGCTGAGAGATGATGTTGTCAAAAAGAGTGATGGGCTACCAATAATCAAGAATTTAACGGAGGAAGGATTCTTGAGGGGACCTAAGATGAAATAAAATGGCCCATCTTCATGACTTGCTGGCATATGAAGTTGTCGAAGGAATAAAGGGCCAACAATTTACTGCTGAGCAGTACGTAGGTTCTATAATTAAGAGAATAGAAGATGTAGATTCAAAGTTACGCTCGTTTATTACTGTGGATTCTGAAGGAGCTTTATCTTCAGCTAAAATCATAGATAGAAAAATTAAAGAAAAGGAGGATATAGGGTCATTGGCTGGAGTAACGATCGGAATAAAGGATAATATTTCTACAAAAGGTATCAGAACTACGTGCGCATCAAAAATGCTAGAAGGTTACGTGCCATCCTATGATGCGACAGTCATACGGAAGCTCAAGGAAAATGGTGCAATAATTTTGGGAAAATTGAACTTGGATGAATTTGGTATGGGTTCAACAACAGAATACAGTTCATTCCACTCAACTCATAATCCATGGAATCTAGATTATGTTCCTGGCGGCTCATCAGGAGGAAGTGGTGCTGCGGTGGCGGCAGGAGAATGTACCGTTTCTCTAGGATCAGATACGGGAGGTTCTATAAGATGCCCCGCAAGTTTCTGTTCTGTTGTCGGACTTAAACCTACTTATGGTAGGGTGAGCAGGTATGGTCTAATTTCCTATGCAAATAGTCTGGAACAAATTGGTCCCATTTGTAGGTCGGTCAAAGATGCAGTCATGATAATGAACATTATCTCTGGAAAAGATATAATGGATAATACAAGCATACAATCGACTCCAATTGCAATTCAAAGGAAATTAGGTAAATTAAACATCGCGATAATAAAAGAATTGGTTGATGGAAGTGACCATGACGTTACTACAACAGTTTATTCTGCTTCTGAAAAATTCAAAGATGTAGGATATTCATGCGAAGAAGTATCAATAAAAAATTTGGATTATGCATTGCCGTCATATTATACCCTTGCTAGTGCCGAAGCTAGCAGTAATCTTGCACGATATGACAACATTCGATATGGCTTTGATTTCCCAATTGAGGAATACAAATGGGATACTTATTTTAGTAATGTTAGAAAAAACTTTGGTCAGGAAGTAAAAAGGAGAATATTGATAGGATCATACGTTCTGTCCTCTGGATATTATAGTAAATATTATCTCAAGGCCAGGATGTTGCGGTCGCTCTTAAAATTGGAACTACTAAAGCTATTCAACAAGTATGATTTATTGATTGGTCCAACAATGCCGATACTTCCATTTAAGATTGGAGAGAAAATAGATGATCCATTTAAGATGTATCTTGTTGATATAAACACTGTATTAGCCAACCTTGCAGGCATTCCTGCGATATCTATACCAGTTGGATTTAGTAACGGTCTTCCTATAGGATTACAAATAATGGCAGCTCCATTTCAAGAACAGAAGCTTATTGATGCATCATTAGCCGTTGAAGACACTATTGATATTCAGAGGAGACCAATTGCGATATGAACTTGGTAATGATCGGGTTAGAAATTCACGCTCAGATAACCGCGCTCAAGAGCAAACTCTTTTGTTCTTGTTATGGAAACTATCGTGACTTAAGACCAAATACTAATATTTGTGAGGTATGTATTGGACTCCCAGGTACTTTACCAATTATTAATAAAAAAGCCATAGAGTATGCTACAATGACATCTGTTGCTTTGGGATGTAAAGTTCCTGGCAAAATTATGTTTTATCGTAAGAATTATTTTTACCCTGACCTACCAAAAAATTTTCAGATAACCCAGTATAATGTGTATGGCTTCTCAAGCATAGGCGCAGACGGTTTATTCGAACTAGATGATTCAAAGAAAATCAGAATTACAAGAGTTCAACTGGAGGAGGATCCTGGAAGAATTGCTTATTCTGAGGAAGGTATGAACGTTAGAAATTCTGCACTTGTCGATTATAACAGGGCTGGAGCTGCTTTGATTGAGATAGTCACTGAGCCTGACTTTAACGATCCAAAGGAGGTTAGATTATTTTTAAATAAATTAACCTTGACGCTTGAGCACATTGGTGTGTGTGATACATTGTTGGAAGGAGCTGTTAGATGTGATGTAAACGTGTCCATGAAAGGCGGTAACAAGGTGGAGATTAAGAATATCAATTCATTCAAGGAAGTTGAGAAAGCCATCAATTATGAAGTTACTAGACAGACTAGTATGTATAATCGTAATCTCAAAATTGAATATGAAACCCGACACTGGGATGATAGAAAAAAAATTACTTTTAAGGCAAGAAGTAAGGAAGAAGAACACGATTACCGATATTTCCCCGAACCAGATATTCCTGTTATTGTATTAGGTAATAACTTTGTTTCTACTCTAAAAGGTTACATGCCGGAACTACCGAACGAAAGATTCAATCGCTATGTATCAAATTATAGACTCACGGAACATACGTCTAACATTCTTATAAACGACAAGAAATTAGCAGATTTCTTTGAGTCCTGCGTGAAGATCTATTTCTCCCCGGTAGAGATTGCCAACGTTCTGATTACCGATCTTAAAAGTTTCATAGATAACGATAGCGAGAGTACGGACTATTTGAGTAATATGAAGGTGAAACCGGAGCATATTGCTGAATTGGTGAAACTCATTGAAGGCAACAAGATTAGTAGGATAACCGCAAAAGATATTTTAATCAAAATAGCTGAAAGTGGAATATCACCATCTGAAGTACTGAATAGTACAAATTCTTTCAAGATAGTTGATGAAAAAACGCTTAAGGATGCTATCGATACAGTTTTTGATACCGAAACATCCGCAGTCAATGACGCGAGAAACAATCCTGAAGCAATAAATTATTTACTTGGCAAAGTGATGAAATTCACAAAAGGCCGCGCAGATCCCAAGATAGCAGCAAGTCTAATAAATATTAAACTAAGGAAATCCGAAAACTAAGTTTCTATTACGAACGGAACAAAAATTTGTAACTACTACTACAGATTGCGCTAGTTAATTGATAATATTATTTCCTAGATATTTGTTCTAATTGATTTAATACCATGGGGAGAAATGCTCCAATATCGCTAACGACTCCTATTGCCTGCGTTGTCCCTCTATCCAGCAGTTTTGTGACAACAGCTTGACTAATATCTACTGCAACAACTTTTACTCGTGCAGGTATCATGTTTCCTACAGCAATTGAATGTAACATAGTAGACAACATAAGTACCAACTTTGTATCTTTCAATATTTCTCTGTATCTATCTTGCGCCTCTATGACATCAGTAATCACTCCTGGAATTGGACCATCATCTCTAATTGATCCACAGAGTGCGTATTGTATATTATTCTTAATACACTCATACATGATTCCTGATTTTAGAACATTTTTCTTTACCATTTGTTCGATAGATCCAGCTCTGAAAACTTCATTTATGGCTTGCATGTGATTTCTGTGACCACGAATTGCCAAGGTTCCATTTTTTACATTCATCCCCAATGATGTGCCAAATAGCGAATTTTCTATATCATGTACAGCTAATGCATTGCCTGTGAGTAATCCATCAATATAGCCCATCCTTATCATCTTGGCCAAAAATTCTGCGGCACCGGAATGGACAACTACTGGTCCTGCCGTGACTATTATTTTTCCACCAGTACTTTTGGTAATATAAATATCTCTTGCAATCTTTCTAGCAATTTGTTGAGTTGGTCTTTCGCTTGAACTCGAACTACTCATAAATTGAAAAATGTCTACACCTTCCCTTGGTCGCTCTTCAGGTAATATCCTGACTCCTTTTTCACCCGTTACAATACTATCTCCTTTACGAATATCACGAATTTTTCTACATTCGGCATTATTGTTTCTGATATCAACAACAATACACTTATCCATCATCATATTATGAACATCAATCCATTCATTGTTGAGAAAAATTTGTGTTGCATTATTAGTAGTACTGTAGAAATCAATTGGCATTACCATATCATTGGGGGCAGCCTTTAGGATGACTCCATCAATCTTCGTAGGTTGAGCCCCTTCGATGTAGATTGATGCTAATAATTGGTCAAGATGTTTTTTGTCATTTCCTGATATCAATAATCTTGCATAACTTAATTCATCTTTCTTTTTCCCTACATGAAATTCAAGAACATTAAAATCGCCCTTTAGGTCCATAATTTTGTCGAAAATTCTTGTCAAGATCATTGAATCGATAAGGTGACCCTTAATCTCTATAGACTGTTCGTATTTTCTTTTCAAGGATTATCACTAATTAATGTGATCACTGTTAAATTGGAAGTATTAATTTTCCGCTATACTCAGGAATATTTTCATTTTTAATAATATTATTAATAATTTCGTCTTTCTTAACCTCAATAAACCATTGGGCTACAGATTTTGCGATGCCACTTTTATCGCATATTGCAATTAAGTATCCATTTTGATCCTTTATAGAAGCGAAATAGTTCTCTTCCCCAACAGGTTCCCAGTTGTTATTGTTATTATCCTTCAATGCTAAAGCCGGCATGGCAATATTTCCAGTATATTTGTTCAAAATATCTTGAGCCACTCTTACTCGTTTCTCGCCCATTTTAAGAGCCGTAAAATACTGCATTTATTGAGTATATACCCTGCTTTCATATTTGTGTTTAGCTAGATTTTATATGAGCAGCGCAATCCCTTCGATAAAACAAGTCTGGAGCCAAATACAGTTTAATTTACATATCTCAACTGCCTGTACCATTTTAATGGCCAAAATGATTCCTCAGCGATACTTTAAGGCAGCACCACTTATCGCATCAGCAGTAAGTCGGACATATCAATTGGTGGGCCAGACATGTAAGGAATGTCAACTGTTTGGCCCACCACCTTGCGTTGAGCTATCTTTTGGATTCGGTGATACGATTTCATCTGTAAGCTAAATAAGATTTAGTAATCTCTTTTAAGCAAAACTTAAAAACTGGATTACCAAGCAAGAGAATGGCTCCCGTGTGCAATCATGTGATCATTCAGTTGTTTTTGACTCACTCACTGAATTATGAATGAAAACGTAATAGGTTATTGATTTGAAGTTGAAGACGGAAATGCAAATCACAATAATCCTCCTAACAGGACTTACACCCCTTCATGATTAGGTCACTTTATCAATATTGCATACGTAAATTTTAATTCGGTAGGAACACACTGGCCGGCTGCCTAACAGTAATGATAAGTTGCAAAGTAACATTGTCACTAACTATAAATTTTACAAAAAATTACATCTTATTCATTTTATTTCGAGTTATCATTTACCTTTTGCAATATTTCAAGCACTATGTCAGGCTCACTCTTTGCAATATAATCATTAGCAGATTTTAAGAACACTTGTAGTGACTGTTTGGAATATCCATCGAATTCATATTCTTTTGCTTGAACGGCCATTTCGAGCTTGTCCATATTATGAACAAACTTGGCACTATCAGTTGAATTCTCAACGTATTCGTGCCAAATATCGAGATATTTTTCACGGAGAGGACTGGGTAACTTGGAAAGGATTATTTTCATCGCCTTGCCTTCTACTAACGCTTTTTTCTCAGGTGATATGCTATCAGGCATTTTGTCACCCACAAGAGATTCAGCTAGATCATGAAGATTGGCCATTTTCATTATGTGCTCCGTATGTAAATTTAGTATATCCGCCAGAACCATGGAGATCGTACACATAGAGTAGGAATGATCCGCAACCGATTCAGGCGAATCGATCTTTGATTTGTGTATCCAACCTTCCCTCTTTATTTTTTTAAGCTTGCAAACAACGCGGAAAAAAGATACAATATTGGATATCTGGCTTTTTTCTATATTCATTCATATGTCTTAGTATATTTAATTCATATTAATGTGATGAAACTTCCAAATTCTATGCAGTTGAATGTAGGATGTATTGAGCAATTGAAGTATATTTAGGGACAATAATAAAGTTAGATAGCGTATGATCAAGAAAATATAGCAAGAAACTGCTTACTAAAGCCATGATTATTGTAATCAAAATCAACAATAATACATTTCGTGTCTGCCGCAATGTTATACTGTTGCAAACTCTGTTTGTTTTTACTATTTAAATCTAATTGAATTCTAATTCAACTTCCAAGGAATGTCATTTCGTTTTTGTCGTTTATTGGTCACTCTTGCAAGAACAAAGAATAGATCTGACAATCTATTTAGATATGTGAGGATTTGCTGACTTATTTTCTGTTCTTTCGCAAGTGCAACTGCAGATGTTTCAGCGCGTCTTACGACAGTTCTGCAAATATGTAATAAAGATGATTCAATAGTTCCTCCCGGAAGTATGAAATATGTTATTGGTGTGAGCTCGGATTCGAAATTATCAATATACTTTTCAATATTGGAGATCATCTCTTCTTTAACTAGTAATTTATTCTCTTTCAAACTGCTGGGATTTGCCAATTCTGCCCCCAGGACGAATAAATCCTGTTGAATGCTAACTAGAATTTCTTTTATGTCAGTAAAAATTGAATTGCTTTCAATATTTGAAATCAAGTATCCTATATGGGAATTTACTTCATCCACTTCTCCATATGCAATTATTCTCAAGTTGGATTTCGAAATGCGCGAACCATCTATTAAGCCAGTTACTCCTTTGTCGCCAGTTTTAGTATAAATTTTCAAGATATAGATAAGATACCAACAACCATAAATTACTTTTACGATAGTATCCTGAATATAATTGTGTGATTCCTAATATCTAATTGAGGGGATAAGGTGGATTGCCATATCCAATAAAAAGGCCATGGGTAGTCGAAATTTAGTAAGAGTGAACCTCTATCTTGTGTTCTTTTAGATATTTCTTTTTCTTAAATCGTTCGTTACACTTTTCACACTTGAAAGGCTTTTCAAATTCAATAAGGAATCTTTTTCTTCTTTCTTCAGGTGTTTCCTCGACCACTTTTAAATCTGTATTATCCATTATAACTAGAATAAAAAACTTGTTATAGTTTATTTACTTTAAGGAAGATAGTACTAGACTTTTGGACAAGTATCGCTCTAGATAGCTAAATGCTTCTCAAGACAAGATTATATATAATTTGTACAAAAGGTTAGCTGTGCCGTCGTAGCTCAGCCTGGGAGAGCACTCGACCTATGTGGGGTGAAGCTGAAGACCGAGCTGTCGTGAGCTCAAATCTCACCGACGGCATAATAGATTATCAAGACTTTTTCAAAATCATGTTAGAGCTTGGAAGAATCTCTAGCTTATCAAGAATTAAGGAAAATTGCACATGAATATCTAGTGTAAAAATATGAAGGCCTCTTATTTATCAAAACTTGATTCATTTTCAGAAATTGCTCATTGCCTAACATACCATTGTCCCCAAGATCTGCTAGACTTATTAGTTTGATCTTTTTTAAGGTAACTCTTTTTTATTTCAATAACAGCCGGTAATATCTTTACAACTTAACATGAAAGATCGGATCAAAACTATCTCTTTTTCTTTGGCTTTGCTTAAACTTAAAAGTCGCTAGAGCCACCAGCACTGAACTTGCTGCCCTTTATGCTAACAATGCCCTCTTGGTCATTTATCCACTTTAAGAACTCTAGATCAAGAGGATGACTTACTATCATCTTTGTACCTCGCAGATAAAAGGCAGGAGCCATCCCTGTCTTATTAATGACATTATTACGAATCGCTTCTGTGTCAAGTCCCTCTTTCAAAATAGTCTCTAGAGTGTAGATACTTTTACCGTTTGCACTCCTATCAAATATTAAAGAAACAACCAAGAGTGGATCTACTTTGGAAAATACCCTTTTTAACATATTATCAAGATCATTGAACTTGTTTACCACATCTTCTACTTCGCCCAAGACTAGAGCTAGAGCTTTTGATGAATCTCCTTTATAAAAATAGCTGAATTTAACAGAACATGGAAAAAGCATATGCTATCAGAAATCGCTTTTTGTAGGAATATTCTGGGTATGACTTGGGTTGAGTCGAAACGGAAAAATTATTGATGTTACCGACAAAATCATTATTATGTATGTGAATGTAAGACAAATACATATGACGAATCCTTTAGTAATTGCATTCAAGCGAATCTTTTGTAATCATGATAGTACTTTTTCGTATAGAAAGTACAATGATTTTGATTTCTTTGAATATGATAAATGTATGAACTGTGAAAAAGTAGTGAGATATCTTAGGGGTTTTGATGAAAGCATTAGAGGGTGATAACATTTAGCATTAATCTTCCAATTTTGATTATTCTTTGGTGGGTAGGTGCCATAATCGCTGGTATATCACTCTTAATTCCACAATACAACTACTATCTTATTGGGGGCTCTTTGGGATGGATAACGGTGGTAATAACATCAGGCCTAATCATATATGCAATAAAAAGAAATAATAAAGAAAGTCAGAAAAATACGCCGTCGAAAATTAGTTGATTTCTTTGCCGCCTTGTTCTTCAATTACTACAAGAGTAACAGTAGATGTTATACCGGGAATCTTTCTTATTCTGCTAGTTATTGTATGATTCATTGTCTCAGTATTGTCTGACTTTACTTTTACGAAAATATCATGAACGCCATATGTTCCACGTACTTCTCTTACATCCGGTAGCTTTGCAATTTCGGTGATTATGCTTTCTTCCGAACCAAGGGTGCAATTCACAAGTATGTATGCAGTAGACAATGATGTTTCTAGAAATTTAGTGTATTTTAGTCTTTTCTATGAACTCGATTTTTGCGATAAAATATAAGACATTTACTATTTTAACGTATAAAGTTTGTAGAGTTCACCGGTTCGCTTGCTTACATAATTCCATTCTCTTGCACTGTAGTTCACTTTAACAAATTTTTGTCTCAATTCAGGATGTAACCTTACATATACATCATCGCCTATCGTGATATTATTCGACTTTGTTAAAGATGTCATTTTTGATGAGACACTCATACAATATCCCAGAATATCTAGTGGAGAAGTTTCATCATGACCATACTGAACAATGATGTTTTCGCCCTCATCAATTCCAATTTTTGCACTCAAGTCTGGATAGTCATACTGATTCAATATAGGATTTAGTCCATTCTTAATAACAGTCAACATGGACATTCCACATCTGACAGCTCTATCACATACTACAAACTTGTTAGATAAAGAAGGAAAGAATGCAATTACTGCGTCTCCCACATATTTCAGAACAAAACCTCCGTACCTATACACGGCTAATGACATTTCATAAGTGAAGGCGCGTATTATTGTGACTAATTTGTCAACTGGAATGGTCATTGAAAGATTTGTTGAACCTACTAAATCTACATACAAAATAACAAGTGGAATCTTGGAGTTGACATGATTTTTCAGAAATTTCTGTCCGGGATCCAAATTTGAATCGTACTGGTATCTCCTCTTTAGCGCCTTCCATATCCTATCCTGTGTTTGCTTTATTTGAGTGTCAGTATCGTATATTGCATCTGATTCCACCTTAGATTTCTTCTCACCTGTAATCATAGAGATAAAAGGAGATGGGCTTTTAGTGTGATTTTGAGACTTGGTTTTATCCACTTCCTTATTGGCTGCTGTCATAAATTATGATCCTTCCGATCCTTTTGATAGTTATCAACCAATAATAAGATACTGTAATGGTTATACATACCAATTGCTTTATAAATTCAAACCATATAAACCCTATATGGTTTACTCACCCATTATATCTTGTTTTTTAATAATTTATATTATTTATAGCGCCTATGCGGTTTAATTAATCGTTAAGGGATTATTCCTTTCTAACTTTACCTAAATCTTGAATCTTTACAACTAATTTATTCTGGCAATCAGGACAAATAAAAAATGCTGTTGCATAGGCTCCAGTTACATAATATTCAAAGTCGATTACTGACGCAGTCATAGGGGTTTCATTATTGCAATACATACACAAGATAACCATTGATTTGATACGTTCGATTATCTCCTGTCTTGCGTTAGCAAGATGAGGATTACCTAACCCAATCACCTATCGTTAATATCCTAAGCTTGTCTAAATTATTGACGTAAGTAAATTAATGTCACACAATAGTGAGGAGTAAAATTCATCCTTCCCTCCCTCATAGGTGATTTGGATATTAAATTAAATAATTTATGATAATAAATTATGGGTCGAACCATTCCTTCGTATAGACTTGCATCAGAAAGAGAAAAAAGAAAGTGGAAAATATTTAGACAAGAATTGGACAAAAGCGAAAAAAAGTTGTTTGATGAAATGATGTCTTATCCCCGACTGTATAATGCTGCTGGAGTAACGGCTTGCAAGCCTGTCTTATTGCATCCGATTCTTATGTCTATAGTGTTTAAACATTATAAGCAACTGAAAAAAATAGAAACCTTACATTTGTCCAAGTAACTTAGGTGCCAGCTTCTTATATCTTGTATTAGTAACTTCTATCTGTAATTGATGCATCGAATCATCCCTTAACATTCTTATTGTTTCGATGTCTTCTTGATGGTTTTATGATATGATAAGGTTAAGATTACAATGAGTTAAGATTACAATGAGTTAAGATTACAATGAGTTAAGATATATACAAAAAATTGATTGGATATGGACAGTCTTAATATTATTATCTATTTATTGGTAACTTGCTTGTAAGCTGTAATGATCTATTTGAGAAATAGGAATACTTGCAGACGTAAGTATTAATACAAACGGAGCCTTTTCTCCCGAGCCTATGTCAGAAGGATTTGCATATGTAAATTGTGTTCCGACAACTTGATTGTTGATGTCATAAAAAATTCCTACGATTCTTACAAATGTGGCAGTAGATGGGTAATTATTTTTTATTTCCCCTACTACATGCAAATAACCTATAGAATCTGTAAATGAGTTATGGCTCAATATTTGAAGTCCGTTGAGATTATTCTCTATGAATCCTTCTGTCAGATTTGTGCTTACCTGTCCGTATGTGATGTTTATCAGACCTGAGAAAATAAGCGTTAAAGAAATGATAATTATTGGGAATATAACACAATAAACACTCATAATCTGTCATATAGAGTAATTCATTTAAGGTTTCTCAAGTATTAGTTTATTTTATTCAGAAATTACCAAACGTGGACTATTATTCATCAACCACAGTAACATTAAAAAAGGAAGAGATTGTAACTCATCAATTAAAAAAATTGAAGATCAGTTGTTAGATACAGGCCAAGTATGCGGCTGCATAATTGTGTATAGTAGAATATCCTTTTCCATTTGCCTTCATATTGACTATGTATTCTATAATTTTCTCTTCTATTAATCGAGGGTTATTTCCACAAAAAAATCCTTTTAGCCCATAAATTCCTGAAATTAATTTGATTTAAAGAAAGACTAATTAGGACCAAAGTATATCTTGAGTAAGGATATCTATTTTTGAGAATCCCAAATAAAGATAATGATGGCTTTGGCAAAGTATTAAATGCTCTCTTTGTTAATATCGAAGATGCTTATTTGCGTAGCATGAAACCAATTCTGACTACAACAGAGATTAATGTGATGCTTCAGGATGGTTCTGTTACAAAGTCTTCCACTTTTGAGCCACAATCCACAATTCAGTTTTACCGTTCCTTTCTTAAAGATCTACAAGACTGGGAAGTTGGCGATATTCAAGAAACAACAGGCGAACTGAATCGTATTTTTTGTCAGATTTCCGCCAATTTAGACAATTATACTATCAAAGGATTTTTTGGGATACAATTCAATATTTTACCATACTATAAACCAGATAAACAAGTTATACAGATACAAAAAGAACTGCTTGATCTTTCGACAGAGAATTCTACATTATTAGAATCAGTAGCAAATATTGGTAACCAGACGATAAAACAAGAATTAAAGAACATGTCGCTTGATGATTTAGAATTTGGAGATTTGTTTGAAAGGTTACTTGAAAATCAAGAATTAGTTGGGAATCTGGAAAAAAAAATCAAGAGCATTGAAAGAAAGTATCCACAGCTGCAAGGAGCTGAGAAAAAAAGAAATTCATTGTTTTACGAATTGAATAACTTGATCATAAAGGTTTACCAGATCTCACCTATCTTAATTGATTATAATAGGCTTATGCAGGGTGAAGAAGGTATCATAGTATACTTTGATATTGAACCAAAGGCTGACCCGAAAGGAAAAAACTCCAGCAAAGTGGTAAATCTTGCAAGGATGAAAGCTCCCGCAAGGAAAGAAATTTCTGACCTTTTCAAAGAAATTAGTTCATTATTAAGTAAAAAGCGCTCATAACAACTCCTATTATACCAATAAAAACAAAATTCATAATATTGGTCAAATAAGGTTATTTGGTTGAACGATTCTAGCAAGATGTACGTTAAAAACAAGATTCCGTCAGTAGAGGACATTTTTAGAGCACAAAAATTAATGGACAAGGCGGCAGTGAGAAAGACGCCATTATCAAAATCAAATACGTTTTCAACAATTGCACGAACAAATATCTTCCTAAAATTCGAGTCATTTCAGCGAACGGGCTCCTTCAAGGTTAGAGGAGCATACGCAAAAATCAATTCCCTCACAGACGAGCAATACAAATCAGGAATTATTGCTGCTTCAGCGGGCAATCATGCCCAAGGAGTTGCCTATGCTGCTCAGCGAAGAAATATCAAATGTAACATAGTAATGCCAAAAAATGCCTCTCCTGCAAAGGTTGCTGCCACTCGTTCTTATGGCGCAAATGTGATTCTTTCGGGAGACACATACGACGAATCATGGAAAACAGCTGATTCTTTGTCAAGAGAGTATGGATATTCAATTATCCATGCATTCGATGATCCAATAGTCATTTCAGGTCAAGGTACTATTGGTCTGGAACTTATGGAAGACTTGAAGGATATTGACAAGATCTACTTACCGGTTGGCGGTGGCGGTCTTGCCTCAGGGGTATCTTTAGCGATAAAGGCTAGAAGACCTAATGTCAAGATTATTGGGGTTGAGTCCAAACAGTTTCCAGCTATGAAAAAATCAATTGACCATGGAAGCCTATGTGATATTAAAGGTGGATTTTCTATTGCTGATGGTATTTCAGTCAAATCTCCTGGAGAGCTTACTTTTGAAATATGTTCAAAATATTTGGACGACATCGTTACTATAGATGACGTTGCTATTGTAGAGACTATGTTTATGCTTATGGAAAGGGAAAAGGTTGTAGTTGAACCCGCTGGAGCAGCGAGTCTGGCATATATCCTTTCGAGTAGTAAAGTAAGAAACAGTCAAAACATTATTTCTATCCTTTCTGGAGGGAATATTGACATGTATCTTTTAGGACAAATAGTATCAAAGGGATTAATGCAGATGGGAAGATTGGTTAAAATCTTTATTCAATTACCCGACAAACCAGGAGCTCTAAAAAATGTTGTGGATAAAATAGCCGAACTCAGTGTTAATATAGTTCAAGTTGAACATGATCGCCTAAGTTCCAACGTTGCAGCCGGTTCTGCTGGAGTTTATCTCAGCTTAGAGTTAGAAAATGAAAAACATTCAAGGAAACTTTTAGATTTTCTGAAGCAGGAAAAAATGGTTTTTAAGATTGTGCCTTAGCTGCAGTAGCAATATTCTCTGAAACCGGCTTTATCTGCCGTAGAACCGCCAATCTTGACCAGAACAAATTCATTCTTCGCCCTAGCATAAGAGTCATTCAAATTTCGCTGATTTTCACGTAAAATTTGATACTCATCCATAGATAATTTCTTGCGTAAACCAATTTCGTCTTCGAGATTCATGTCCTTTGCTATTTCCTTGTAACCTGCTTGAATAACTCCGCTAAATACCATAGCACTGCTGCCACTTCCATATGACGCAAATCCTATTCTATAACCTTCGATATCGTGATTTTTCTTGTACTCATATTCTAGTAAACTTCTTAATCCCATATACATAGACGCAGTATACAAATTACCTATACTGTTAGAAGCTTCAAGCGAGCTTGACATTTTTTTCTCGTACACCTCGTTGTAAAAGGAAGTTTGCATGAATGCTTTTCTAAATTGCTCATCAGCCTTCATAAACTCTTTATCTGCTAAAATGGATTCTATAGTTCCTCGACTATCATTTAATACTGGTTCATGAAATCCTATCTCTTTGATAACATGCTGCCATCGCGGAAGTGTTCTCCATTCATGTCTCAGTAAATATGCAAGTGCTTTTTCTCCCATTCTCCTATATGGTAAATGCACTGTAAACAAATCAATGTAATCGGTTATGGATTCGCCATCTTTAATATGTATTAATCCTGTTCTCATTGCCTTTTCCTTATAACTATCAAAGGCCTTTCTAACCTGTATTAAATATAGTAAATTGGAGTATAGTCCATTTACAAGTGGAGTTTCCTTCCCAAACGGTCTATAGAAATCATACTCATTCTTGATTATGGTTGAAGTGACTTTTGGATCTAGTGCAAGCAATCTAGGTTGCTCCTTTATTAAAAGCGCTACTGCTCCTGCTCCTTGTGTATATTCTCCAGCAGATCCTACGTCGTATTTGGCTATGTCACTCACAACAACAATGGCGGCCTTGTCATTGTTCTCTTCTGCTCTAATCCAATTGGTATTGTCGTAAATTGCGTAAGATCCGCTGACGCATGCAAATTTACATTCTATTCCTCCCGCATGCTCAAATGAGCCATCACCGTACACCTGTTCCAGCATACCTATAACAAATGAGTTTAATGCCTTTGATTCGTCAAGACTTGATTCTGTTGCTACATACAATCTGCCAATGTCGTTAGGATGTAAGTTATTCTTCTTCATCAGCTCAAGACATGCGTTAGATGCCATACATGCTGAATCCTGATTTGTATCTACCAGGGCCATTTTTTTTATGCCAATACCATGTTCTAATTTTTGGGGATCAATCCCTCTTGCCTGAGCAAAATCTTTGTAGTCGATATACAATTTTGGAACGTATATAGCAAGATCGTCAATGCCAGCTGGCATATTAAGAGTTTTTCTCACTTTAGACATTTAAAGGTACTTGTTGATATTCGCGTCTGATTAAAAGAAAATCGTTAAAAATTGGCATGTTTTTAAGAAAAATACATCATTTATGTCAGACAATTAATATGATTGTTCCAAGTACTTTTGGCTTTTTCAATATACCTAAAAGACAACTTAAGACAAATCAACAGAGATTGCATGGGGCAGTTTATTACTCGCTATTGAATTACCTAATGGACTCGTATGGTTTCGTAGAAATTATTACGTTCATGCGCAAGGAAACCAATCTGCTTAATTGCTGCAACTATCTTATCTGAAGTTAATTCTGTGGATCTAGCGCCGGTCGCACTTACTACTTCCTCACCGATTAAAGTACCTCCAAAGTCATCAGCCCCATAGGTTAATGCAAGTTGAGCCATTCCAATACCATTTGTAAGCCATGAAGATTGGAGATGATCGATAAGCCCTGAAAAGATTATTCTCGAAATTGCGATCGTTTTTAGTAATTCTAAACCTCCAGAGGAATATTTTATTATCCCATCTGCTTGCATCTTCGTGTTATTCGGTTCAAAGCTCCATGGAATAAATGACATAAACCCACGAGTCTTTTCTTGCAAATCTGCGATCTTTATCAAATGTCTTGCGCGTTGTTCAATATCCTCTCCAGTACCGTACATCATCGTAGCTGAAGATTTTATACCCAAATCGTGGGCTTGTTTCATAATATTTAACCACTCATCACTTTTTATTTTCAGTGGACTTATTCTTGACTTTACATCATCATCCAGAATTTCTGCACCAGCGCCTGGCAATGAGTCCAAACCTGCTTTTTGCAATCTGGACAGTACTTCTTTAATGCTGCTCCTTTCGACCTTGGAAATGGTATCAATTTCAGAAGCTGAAAGTCCATGAATAGCGACATCAGGGCACTTTTGCTTAACTGTTCTGAACGCTTCTTCATAATACTCAATCTTGAGATCTGGGTTATGACCTCCTTGCATCAAAACCTGACTTATTCCGAAATGATCTCTTGCCGTAACAACTCTTTTTACCACGTCTTCTATAGATAACGTATATCCTTCTGAATCACCAGGGGCTCTGTAAAACGCACAAAATTTGCAATAAGTTATGCATACGTTAGTATAATTTAGAATGATGTTATTAACAAATGTTGCAACTTTACCAAATAGTTTTTCTCTTAGTATATTTCCAATAATGCCCAGGGCGTAGGGATTGTCTGATTTCAACAAACGGATGCAGTCATTCAAGCCCAATCTATTTCCGTGCAGCACTTGATCTAGAATATCACTAACATCAGATTTCTGGATTAATTCCTGTGCAAATAAGCTCATGAACTATATCTTTCATGACGATTGTCAAGGATATTTAATCTTTACAAACATTGTCAAAAAAAGCGAAGATTTTATAGTCGATGTAGACACCATCTAAACAATTTGTTACAGAGTATTTCAGGCAGTTCAAATGCTGTCGAAAAGGTCATCCATGGAGAAGAATTATCATTCAACGATGGCTTGGAACTACTCAATAACGAAAATGTCTTCGTCTTGGGTGCCGCCGCAAATTTGGTAAAAAAAAAACTAACTGGTAACGTCGTAACTTTTGTTGCTTCATATTACCTGAATTATACTAATGTATGTGCGGCAAGTTGCCCGCTTTGTGCTTTTTATAGAAAAGGAGACGAATCAGATTCGTATACCCTGACAATCGAACAGATACTATCAAGAGCAAGAATAGCAATAAACGATATGAAGGCCACAGAGCTTCACATAGTCGGTGGATTCCATCCAAAATTGGGACTTGATTATTATGAAAAAATGATAAGGGAAATTAAGAAAGAATTTCCATCAATAACAGTAAAAGCGCTTACACCCGCGGAAATTCATTTCATTTCTCATATAACCAAGAATTCTGTAAAAGAAGTTCTTTCTAGATTAAAGGCGGCTGGATTGGATGCTCTACCTGGTGGAGGAGCAGAAATATTCAGTAAAGAGATAAGAGACACAATCGTACGGGGCAAGTGTTCTGGCGATGAATGGCTCAAGACAGCTGAAATCGCGCATGAAATGGGAATAAGATCAAATTGTACTATGCTTTTTGGTCATGTTGAGGAACCCAAGCACATTATTGATCATCTAATTAAGGTTCGACAATTACAAAGAAAAACGGGAGGTTTTATCACTTTTATCCCATTGAAGTTTAGCCTTGATAACACAGAACTTGAGCAAAAGGGATTAATTGACAAGGAAAGTTCATCACTATATGACTTGAAAGTAATTGCTCTATCAAGACTCATGCTGGCTACTACTATGAAAAATATTTCTGTATATTGGGTTGCGCTTGGAAAAAAATTAGCTCAGGTCGCACTATCCTATGGAGGGAACGATCTAGTTGGTACTGCATATTCAGAAGAGATCTTCAAGGCCGCTGGCAAATCCACGGGAACATCGATTCAAGAATTAGCATCTTTGATTAATGACGCAAAATATATTCCCTTACAAAGAGATACGTTTTTCAATATTCTATAGCATATACATTTGATTAAAAGTCATCATCAGTATTTTTGGATTTTCTTACTGTTACTATCTACCAAGAGAATTTCATCATATGAAATAATATTGTTACTCTTGGCTTTTTGAAGCAGTGTTAGTATAGAATTCTTACCCTCCTCTCCCATGCTGATAGTAAGATCGTTTACGTACATCTTGACAAACTTTTCAATAAGTGATTTAGAATTACCCCTGCCAAATTGCATAGCATAATCTAATGCGTCATCCAAATGTTCAAGTCCGTATTTTATTGAACTCCTGAATAGTTCGTCAAAAGCAATTATTTCTTTAGTTGTTAGATTACGATTACTAATAACATTGATTCCTAGAGGAACTGGCATGCCATTAGTTAGGTGATGCCACCATTGCCCGAGGTCCAGTATTCTGTGGAATTCATCTCCAAGTGAAATTTGTGCTTCATGAATAACTAGCCCTGCATCTATTACACCGGACATGACGTACTTTGGAATTTCACTAAAAATCATTTCCACACCATCAAACTTTCCTACAGCCAAATTAAGTAGTAAATTTGCCGATGTCATTTTCCCTGGAATCCCAATCTTGCACTTGGGCAGATCGCTCAATTCGATATTTTTTTTAGAAATTACGACAGGACCATAATTGATCCCGAAACTTCCGCCGCTACTTAGAATCACATAGTTTTTAATGAATGCATATGCATGAGCCGATATGGCCGTAATGTCCAATTCGTGATCAATCGCACGCTTGTTTAACTTTTCAATGTCTTCGATGACATGTTCTATTTGAAAATAAGGTGAATCAACATTGCCTGAGGCAATCCCATAAAACATAAAAGCGTCATCTGCATCAGGCGTGTGGCCTAGTGTAACATGTTTCATAGAAAATTGAATATTCCCACGGTATTTTTATTTTACAGTATTAGAGTCTGAAATGCAAGCGTTCCCGCGCAAATAAGGAATATAATATTCAAAACAACTGTGGTTTTATTTTAAGGCGTCTTTCTCTAACATTTCGATTCGATACGTCTCTTAGTAAATTAAGGAAGATTTAATAATGCTGCATAGATTTTTTGTCGTTTATAAGATGCCAAAATTCAAGTCCACTCAGGATATCTTGAGAATTATAGGAAATAAAGATCAAATTCGTAATTTCGGCGTTATTGCTCATGTTGATCACGGAAAGACCACGATGAGCGACAGTTTATTGGCTGCTTCGGGAATTATTTCTCCGTCTGTTGCTGGTCAGGCTCTGGCTCTTGATTCAATGAAACTTGAACAAAACAGACAAATGACAATTAGAGGAGCCAATGTAACCCTGTATTATGAAATCGGGGGAAAAGAATATGTGATTAATATGATTGATACTCCTGGACATATCGATTTTACAGGAAGAGTTACACGAGCACTTAGGGCAATAGATGGAGTAGTAGTAGTCTCTGACTCTGTTGAAGGAATAATGACTCAAACAGAAACTGTGACAAGACAAGCACTTGAAGAACGTGTAAGACCGGTCCTTTATATAAATAAAATTGATAGACTGGTCAAGGAACTCAGGTTAGATGCGCCTGCGATGCAGAAATGGCTTTCAAATATCATTGCAGAATTTAACAAGCTAGTCGAAATCTATGCTGAACCTGAATTAAAAGAGAAATGGAAGGTAAGTATTCAGGGAAACAGTGTAGCCTTTGGATCGGCAAAGGATAGGTGGGGATTTAACTACAATATTGCTCAGAGGAATGGAGTTGGCTTTAAAGATGTTTATGACGCTTACAACTCAGACGATCAGTCGTTGATAAAGGCCCTCTCTGAGAAAGCTCCACTGCATGAGGCTGTACTTGGAATGGTTGTACAGCACCACCCTCCACCCCATGTGGCACAGCGTTACAGAATACCAAAAATTTGGCCCGGTGATCTTGATTCTGATGTAGGGAAATCACTCATGTCATGCGACGACAAAGGACCAATTTTAATGATGGTTACCACAATTAATGTGGACCCCCAGGCTGGTAGGATAGCTACGGGTAGATTGTTTTCAGGGACGATAAAGGACGGTGACGAAGTTTATCTAATAGATGGTAAAAGAATGGGTAAAGTCCAATCAGTAAATATCTACATGGGTAACACTCGAGAATTAGTAAACATGCTTCCTGCTGGAAATATACCAGCTCTGCTTGGTATAGATCATGCAATTGCCGGAGAGACATTCTCGTCAATCAAAAATGTGCCTGCATTTGAGTCAATAAAATATGTTTCAGAACCAGTTGTTACAATAGCCATCGAACCAAAACATCCAAAAGATTTGCCAAAATTGGTTGAAGCATTAAGAAGAATTACTGTTGAAGATCCAAATCTAATCGTAAAAATCAATGAAGAAACTGGTGAAACATTACTTTCGGGCATGGGTGTATTACACCTTGAGATAGCTACATCTCTAATATTGGAAACAGGTTTAGAAATAACAACAACTCAACCTCTTATTAATTATCGAGAGACAATACGTAATACTGCTGGTCCTATTATGAGTAAATCTCCGAATAAGCACAATAAGATTTTCATGAGAGTTGAACCTCTAGGCGATGAAATAATTGAATTAATAAAGAACGGCCATATTCATGAGGATTTAGAAAGAAAACAGATGGCCAAAATACTTAGGGAAAAGGGATGGAGCGCAGATGAAGCAAAAAATGTCGCTGCTGTGGATATCAGTGGAAACATACTGGTAGACGAAACGAAGGGTGTACAGTTTATTCAGGAATCAATGGATTCTATCAGATCAGGTTTCGACGATGTGATACATTCTGGTCCTATAGCTCATGAAACAGTTCGGGGAGTAAAATTTGTTTTACACCATTTTGTCCCCCATGAAGATCCAGCTCATCGTGGCCTGGCACAATTATTGCCGGCCACAAGACGATCAATGTTAGGATCGATGCTTTTGGCAGATTCGGCATTGTTAGAACCTATACTTGGTATGGAGATAAAGTGTCCACAAGAACAAATCGGAACGGTAGCGGGAATCCTATCAGGAAAACGTGGAAAACTATTGAACGTAGAACAAAAGGGAGTAATTAGCATTATACAGGGTGAAGTTCCAGCTTCTGAAACATTCGACTTGTCTGAGGTAATGCGTGGCGGCACGGCTGGCAAAGCTTTGTGGAATACATATTTCAAGACCTGGCAAATTGTACCTCAATCCATTTTCAAAACACTTGTAAATGACATTAGGAAGAGAAAGGGTCTCAATCCAGAACCACCGACGGCTGATGAATTTGTTGATAAGGAATAAAACCTTCCTCTTGTTATATGACGAGAATTATTTCTCCCGTCATATGATAATTGCAATAGTGTAACTTTTTTTATGTAAAATCCGTAACGTCGCAGTGTAGAATTTATATGCAAGGATGCAATATAATATAATAATTACAAATAGGTATGTGTCGGATGTTTAACAAGGAATCATGCAGGTCGTGTGGTAGAATTTTGTCCCCTGTCTCAAAGTGTAAACTCTGCAAAGAGTATGTATCATGGATTTGTAATTATTGCCAGCAAGTGGAGGACGTAAGTCATATACATGAAAGGGCTCATGAGTCACAGGGAGATACCTATTTGGGTATCAAAGATAGATTGATAACTGCGTAGATTGTGCTTTTAGCAGACTTGACTATATTCCTGGGCAATATTGAAATAATTAATACTATCTACCTTCATTCTTTTTTAGTCCCATCAAGATTTTTAGTGTTAACAGGACAGCTATCTCTTTCCACCTCCACGTAAATCTTGGATGATGTTTTTACATCGATTACGGATTTAATTCGATCTTCAATTGTATCTATTACTTGTTCTATTTGGTCCGTGGTTATGTTATCTACGATACTTACTTCCATAGCAACAAGCACATCTTTGGGTCCAAAATGCATAGTTCTAAGTGTGATGACCCTGTTCACCTCAGGAATCTTTAATACGGATTCTATAATTCTAACATGATCTTTCTTAGACATTGCCTCTCCGATAAGAAGAGCTCGATTTTCTTTTGCTAGAAAGAAGGCAAATAACATTAAAACTGCACCTATTAATATTGAACCTAAGGCATCATAGATCATATTGTTAGTAACGTCGGATAGATAGATTCCTATTGCGGCTATTGCTATACCAAGTAACGCTGCTGAATCTTCTACGATGACAGTCAAAATTGTAGGGTCTTTACTTTCTTGAAATTCTGTGAATAACTTATGGAGATTAACCTTTTCTCCTCTCGCTTCTATGTTACCCTTAAATAAATTGAAAGCAATTCGTAGCGCGTTACCTTCAAAGACGGCAGAGATTAAAAGTATTGCATAACTGATATTGGTGTTTACAATTTGATGTACTGGATCAAATATGGAAGCAAATCCTTTTTCAAACGACAGAATTCCTGAAATTCCAAATAATAGTGTCGCGACAATGAATGACCAGAAAAATTGTTCTTTTCCATATCCAAACGGATGTCTTTCTGTAGGTACTCTTGAGCTTGTCTTAATTCCGATTAGCAATAAGACTTGGTTAAAAGTATCAGAGAATGAATGGTACGTTTCAGACCACATTGCACTACTGTTAGTCAGTAATGCTGCGATCAGTTTTGCAATCGAGATTCCCAAGTTGCCAAATAGCGCGGCATACACGGCTCTCTTGGAATTCCCGACCAAAAGTTATTCTCCTTTTCTCATATTCTAATATAACAGATTTAGCGAGAAATTATCTCTTTCATAAAGATATTTTGATCAAGTTTGGAAAATTCATTCAAATTTATGTCGTCTCCTTTAGACATTATCTGCTTAATCTTTTCTCCAGCGGCGGGTTCAATCCACCATTTTTCACCAAACCTGTTGATAAGATATCTTTCTAGTTCTGCAGCTCGTATCGCAGCTATCATGTAACTGGGTACATACATTATTGATTCCGGAAGGATATGATGTAGCATCCAATATTCTCCAGGCACTTCAAGGCCCATATACCTTTTGATTAGTTTTTCGTATAACCTATTTGTTTCAGAAATTGTAAGGTTTTTGCTCCAGAACTCCATTTTCATTAGGGAATTTGCAGCGTAAAAAACGATGAAGAATATCTCCATGAATTTGTTTCTCAGTACTATCTCCGTTAATACCTTATCGTTTGTGATTCCAATGTCCTTCAAATATAACGGATTTCTTGTTAATCTTTCAATTAGTATTGAGAATATTTCGGCCACGCCCATTGGAAATTTGTATTTTTCCCAATAGCTTAGTTTCCTATCAATCGAGGCGGCATGTATCGCGTGTCCCGTTTCATGATAACAGCTTTGCAAATTAAAGTACGGGCTTTCACTTTTGTATAATACCCGTATGTCATCAGGAATTTTTACAAAGAAGCAAATAGGTGATGGATATTTATTTGGTCGATCAGAGACATCAAACTTAATTCTTGAAAAATCAAAGCCAATTGATTCTAGGGTTTTCCTAACTGTACGTACAGGATTAGTTTTGGAAAAATATTTCTCAATATCTAGAAAAATTCTGTTTCGAAAAAAATAAAAATCGTCATAGTATTCAGCATCTTTTCCAATTAATTCACTAGCATATCGCAACTCATTTTTAAACGGTGTTTCTGCACGTTGTCCCAAATCTTTAACCAATTTCTTGAGATCCGATAGGCCTATTTTTTCACTTAATAGATATCCGTCTAGGGGATTAATTGGTTTTTTTGAAGTCTCATTTACTTTGTCAGAAAAGTTATCATAAATTTTTCTGATTTTTTTAAAACGTAAATTGATGAGTGGAGAAATATATTTTGTCTTTTTGACAAACTCATCAAATACAATTTTTCTCTTGTTGTGATCTTTTTCGTAACTATTGAACTGTCTCCAATTATTCCAGTTCACTTGTTTTCCATTGAATTTGAAATCTTTACTTTTTATCCTAGTTCCTCTCAATTCATGCAATTTTAATTCAAGGGGCTTTGTTTTAGATTCAGAAATATTTTCAATTGAGGAAAGGAGCAATGTTTTAGGTTGAGAAAATGTCCTTACAAATATCTCTGAAATGAGTAACTTCATCTTGGCCAAATATTCTATATTTTTCCTATCATAATCATAACCGGCAAATTGTAGATATTGTTCATTGGTTTCGGCAGAGTATAGAGTCTCATCTATCTCACACCATTCTTCTAGATTCAACAAGATAACTCTAGATAAAAAGATATTTAAGTTGCCTAACTGACCGCTAGAAAAATCCTTTGCCCTATTGAGATAGTACGATAGAAAAAATACAATATGTTGGTGTGAATTTGTTTAGAAAATATTACCAGCAGGTTATTCAAATATGACACTTTGATTTAACGACTAGTGATTTGTCTAGATCCTATGACTAGCTTTACAAACCAGTGGAATAAGGAAGCCAAAAAAGATCCCACAGAAAGAATTAGAGAAAGCCTGAAATCACAAAAACCTCTAAAACCTACTATGGAATCTGCAAAAAATAGAATGGGAATTCAAACTCAAAAACTAGATACACTATTGGAAAAATTAAAATCAAAAGATAGAGCACTTTTTAATCAAATTGTTACACATTTACAAAATCATGATAGCCAACAGAGCAAGATGCTTTCAAATGAACTCTCGCAAGTTCGAAGAACGATAAAGACTATTTCCCAATTAAAAATGTCCCTTGAGCAGGTGCATATGAGACTAGAATCTACCATTGATATTGGCGATGCCCTTACTGCACTAAAACCGGCAGTTGGAACGTTATCAAAAGTAAAAACTGGATTATCTGGACTTATGCCCAACGTCGACGTAGAATTAGGAGAAATTAATGATGTCTTTAGTGATATAATGGTAAATGCTAATAGCACTTCGGATATTGGCTTTGCACTAAATCCATCAGGTGGAGATGTGACTAATATACTTGCAGAAGCAAGCATGGTTGCGGAGCAAAGGGTCACAGACAATTTTCCAGATGTGCCCATGGGGACATACAATCGAAATGCTAGGTCCTCCGTCGGAGAACACACTGAATAATCACTAAACTGTTGTCCAGCAATTGATATGCATATATCAAATAGAAAAACGCAATGACAGTGACCAAAACAAAACTGACTCATGGTAAAGGGTCAATAATAATCTCAACATTTCAATCCAGACAAACTGCAAATAGGATAGCAAAAGCTATGATTTCGAAGAAGCTTTGTGCCTGTGTAAATATCATAAAAATAAATTCTTTCTACTATTGGAAACATAAAATCCAATATGGTGATGAGTATCTCTGTTTTTTTAAGACTGTTTCTTCTGCTAAATTGAGTAAAGAGATAAAGAAAATCCATCCCTACGATGTACCAGAAATTGTGGAACTACGATTGGATAACGCCGATAAAGATTACCTGGGATGGTTAACTAATTCTATTTCTTAAGGTCCGACTGCCTGTCTTACCTTATTGCATATCTTAGAAGGCCAACAATGCCTCCTAAAGAAGAGACTCGCAGTCCTATATCGGTAGATGCGTCAACTCCATATATCTTTCCTCCAAAAGTTTCTGTTGAATTCAATAAATCAATGAATTCATCCTCGTTGATCTTTTCTAAGATAGCGTTAGAATAGATTAGACTGTCTATCGACTTGTTAATCACAGCAGATTTAACTTCATTTACACCAATGGCATATTTAGGATCACCTTTGTGGATGAGGTACATTAAATTGTCCAGTAAAGATGAAACTATTCCGATTTTACTAGTCTTCAATAACTCTTTTAGTGAGTCGGAACGCAGAGATACAAAAATACCATCTTCGCCTGCAACGTCTATGCCTTCTAAAATGGAAATTTTGTCATTGATTTCCTTGGCAAGATAGTTAAAAAATCTCCTCTTGGTTTCTCCAGGCCCAAATAGGACTATCATTTGCTCTTGTGAGTGTAGATTAGTAACACCCTTAATTCCTGTTAGAATATCATCAAAAAAACTATCTATGTTTGCGTTTACGGTCCTAGAACCCTGAAACCTTTTTCCACTTTGACCAGAGTAAATATTGGGTAGGATCTTTACATGAGTCCCAGTTACTAATCCTATGGCTGCTTCCTGAATATCAATTGAAATCAGGATGTAGATAGTGTTACTCCCAGAATTTCCTAATATGTCAGTTTGAATTTTTTTCCACTGTTTCTTTTCTAATATGATCATATCATCAACCTTGATCGATATAGAATGATGAACGCCCTTGGGAACCAACTGATTGTCGCTGTTCAGTATCGTTCCTCCAATTCTTATTCTATCTACTGTTCCATCAAACTTTATGTTATCAATTCTTAGTAATATTCTTATTTTTACTCGCTCACCCTTATCGGGTCTGGAAAATTCAGACTTGTGTTTTATTGATCGAGTGGTATCTGTGATAATGTTGTCATTTAGCTCAATTATCCTTCTTAACGAAAAAAGGTCATCCAGATCTTCTGCAACAATTGCCTTGGATTTGTCAGAATGCTTCGAATCACGAACAATCATCTGTATTATCTTTCACATTGTCTAATTGTTATCTTGCGAATTAGGCTCAGTACTTGAGCTATTGTCATTTTGACCTTGTTGTTTTGAAGATTCAAGGTAACTATTTACCCATTCCTGAGTTATTACTCCTGATTCAACCAAATTTACTAAGGCGTTGGGAGATGCCTCCCCTGTTACCTTTCCATTTTTCCTTCGGGTCTGTCTCCATTTAAGTTGGGTGTTTCCGGTCTTTGAGGAATAAATAATGCCGAGCACTTCCTTAGCATTTACAAACGTCATTTCACGAATTTTTTTTAGGGTTACCTTGTCAGCCGCTTCAATATAGATTGCTCCGGGTCCCTCCTCACGCTCAGGAAATATTTCAAAGTCATGCATGTAACTTTCGGGAATAAAGGATCTACATGTACTTATAATGATAAACCTTCTAAAACTCTCAAGTGAGCAAGCGGCCTCTATTAGTACCAATGTGTTGATAGGATTAATTGCTATTTATCAAGTTTCTGACATGTAAATTTCAGAAGGTGGAATTTGTTGATATATAAAATCCTTTATTGGCAAGTAAATATCGCTGCAGTCATAAGCGTTTTGCGAAAATTAGGGAGGACAAACTCCTAACTCAAGATCTACTTCATTTTGACTTCAGTAGGGCTATTCCGTCATTGTTTGTCCTTTAGTATTACTTTTATCCACACTTAAAAATTAGATTGTAAATGAATGCACAAAAATACCTCTTTGAAACTTAATTTTTACTTTGAGCTTGCATCAGACCATAAATAGCTAAAGTATTCTTTGGCAAATCCAGCAAGTCCAATATGATTGGCCCAAATCGCAATTGGTTCCACAGCACCTCTTTCGTTTTTTCCATTTCCAAGGAGAATCATAACCTCATTTATGTCGCCTATCACGCCTCCTCCAAACATGTTGTTCTTTACTCTGACCTCAGCAACTCTTGAAATTGTATGGATCGTTTCTTTACTGGTATTTTCAGAAACAAGCACTGCTATCTTTACTCCTTTCTCAGATAACGTTCTCAAGGTAGCCTGAATGATACCAACAATATTTTCTGCCCCCTGGGGCAACGCAATGAGTAATTCCTTCTTACAATTTTGAATTATTTCTTGTACTTTATTTGCAATATTGAATAGACCCATTACTACCCATATTTCAGGCCTCTCTTTAATCCCTGTTTTTTCATAAATTGGCATAAGTTCTCGTATTATTAACTCATTGTTAGAATCCATCTTTTTCTCAATCAATGTCCTTGTTGCTTCTGTTGCGGTCTGAGGTGAATTTGGAAAGAATTTCTGCGGCCTTGAGCTATTAGATTCAATCCAGCCTCTCTCTTCTAATGAATTTAAAACTTCGTATATCTTTGAATACGGGACGCTGGATTTTTTGCTTAGCTCTGAAGCTGGCATCGACCCATTCTCAAGCAATGAAATGTAGACTTTTATTTCATAACTCCCCAAACCTACTTCTTCCATCGCTTTCTTGGTCTTATCAGATAAACTCATAATAATAGTTGAACTGGATTACAGAAACATACTATATATTTTAAATGTAATTTGCCGTGCATATATAAGCAAACTATTCACCCTATTATTAGTTACATTATACTTATATAGGAAAAATACAAAGTCGACATGAAACCTAGGTGAAATTAAGTGGAATTAATACAAATATCTAACCGTACAGAAAGTAAAGTTAATACAGACAAGAGAACCATACGATTTACTCAGAGCATTTGCCCGGATTGCAATATGATTCTTGATGCGGAAGTTTTTGAAAGAGAAGGTAAAGTCTTTATGACAAAAACTTGTCCGACACACGGAGAATGTGAGGAGCTATACTTTGGTTCCTACAAGATGTATAATAAATTTAGCACATATTGGATGGATGGTAAAGGAGCACATGCGCCAAATGTAATGGTGGACAAGTGTGCATGCCCGACTAATTGTGGATTATGTACAAACCATTTGTCACACTCTGGCCTTGCTAATATGATAGTTACAAATAGATGCGATCTTACATGCTGGTATTGTTTCTTCTATGTCAAAAAGGGCTTAGAAGGTGCTTATTTGTATGAGCCTACACATCAGCAAGTTCGAGCCATGATGAAAACCCTAAAGGCGGAAAAACCAATTGCTGGAAATTCAATCCAAATCACTGGCGGTGAACCCATGCTAAGGGATGATATCAGTGATATCATTAGAATTATGAAAGAAGAGGGCGTGGACCATGTACAAATGAATACAAATGGTATTAAATTGGCGCTTTCACCAGAAACAATGCGCCAAGTAAGAAATGCTGGTGTAAGTAATCTCTATTTGTCATTTGATGGAGTAACTCCAAGAACTAATCCAAAGAATCATTGGGAAGTTCCTTATGCCCTGGAATCTGCAAGAAAATGCGGAACCACTGTAGTGTTTGTACCTACTGTAATAAAGTCCATTAACGACCATGAACTAGGTCCAATTATTCGATATGCCCAAAAACATCTTGATGTAGTTCACGCAGTAAACTTCCAACCCGTTTCATTAACCGGTAGAATGGGCAAAAAAGAGCGAGAAAAATATAGAATTACCATTCCAGACTGTATAGAAAGAATCCAAGAACAAACAAATGGTGAAGTATCAGTCGATGATTGGTTCCCTGTTCCATCATGTATGCCGTTGACAAATGTTATTGAGGCATTTAGCAAAAAGCCAAAATACGAACTTTCGATTCACTTTGCTTGTGGTGCTGGAACGTATGTATTTGAGGATACTCAAACCAAGAAGTTAATTCCACTTACGTCATTTGTTGATCTCAAAGGAGTCTTGGAATACTTCGAAGAAAAAGCTGACGAAATAAAATCAGGTGCAAATAGATACTGGTCAATGTTACAGGTAATCAGGAAACTAAATCAATTTGTAGACAGAGACAAACAACCTCACGGATTGAATCTTGCAAAGATGTTCTCGAGCATATTGCTGAAGCGTAATTTTGACTCAGTAGGTTCATGGCATGTTCGTTCGCTCTTCTTGGGAATGATGCACTTCCAGGATAAATATAACGAAGATCTTGAGAGACTGCAGAGATGCGATATTCATTATTTGACTCCCGATTTGCGAATTATTCCATTCTGTGCATTTAACGTAATTCCAGAATGGTATAGGGATAGAATACAAAAGAAGTTCAGCATTCCGGTGGAAGAATGGGAAAAAGCTCATGGACAAACACTTGAAGCAGGTTTGTATCGTGGTATTATGAGAAGGGGTAAACCCGAAGCCCAAATGGGATGTGCAATGTCAGAAATGCACAAGGCAGCGGCCGAATCTATGGAAAATGACGAACACAAGGCTGTTGAATTAAGAAACGGAATGGCCGGCGCCTAAAGTTCTTGCTTTACACCCACCCTTATTTTTCACATTCTAGTCTATAGTCTACCCTTAACTTCTGCAAGTTAATTTTTTAGAATTCCGTAATCTTGGACTGAAAAACAGAATAAGATTTAATTGAATGCAGTTTCCAATTTTCACAATGTCTAATATGAAATATATTCAACTTGAACCACAAGGCGAAATTGCTCTGCTCAGAATAAATAGACCTGAAGCACTGAATGCAATGAATATCGATGTAATTTCCGAGCTATCTCGGACAATTGATATCGTGGGCGCAGATGAAAGTATCAAAGTTGTAATTATAACAGGTACAGGGGAAAAATCCTTCTGTGCCGGTGCAGATATCTCGTACATGGTAAACATAGATCCTATATCGGCAGAAAAGTACGCCTCATCAGCGCAATCGGTACTGAATAAAATTGAACGCCTCAATAAACCAGTGATTGCAGCAGTAAACGGGTATGCATTGGGTGGCGGTTGTGAGTTAGCGATGGTTTGCGATATTCGGATTGCCTCAAGTAATGCAAAACTAGGTCAACCTGAGGTAACAATAGGAATTCCTCCGGGTTGGGGAGGAACACAAAGGCTAATGAGGTTGGTTGGACCTGCGAAAGCAAAGGAATTAGTTTTCACGGGAAGAATGGTGTCTGCTGATGAAGCCTTTCAACTGGGTCTTGTTAATAGCGTGATTAGCTTGAACTCTGATGATAATCTGCCTCCGGAAGCACCAAAAGATAACAAGGAGAAGGAAAAGGAAAGGAATATTCAGATTGCAAAACTTCTCAATACTAAGCTTTTGAATGAATGCGTTAATTTTGCCAAGCAAATTGCTAAGAATAGTTCTAACGCCGTGAAAGTCAGTAAAATGTTGATTAACAGGGGTATGGATGCAGATCTGGATACAGGACTTCGATTAGAGATTTACGGCTGGTCCTTGTGTTTTGCACATGAAGATAGACAAAAGATGATGTCAGAATTTCTAAATAAAAGCAAAAAGTGAAAATACAGCCTCTTCCATTTCTTTCAAATCAAGATTTCGAAATTACTCTGGCTGCACCACTTGCGCGACAAACGTGGGCTGTACTTTGAATTTTAGAACCGGCAAAACCCTGTTCCATTGATTGTCCAATTTTGCGTGCGTTCTTGTTAGTATTTGTGAATGCAATCATCGACGGTCCAGCACCGCTTATGGTTACTGCTAGCGCGCCAGAACAAAATGCATTTGATTTTACTTTGTCATAACCTGGAATAAGGCTCTTCCTGGCAGGTTCTACAATTAAATCGTTCATCCCCTTCGATAAAAGTTTGGTATCCTGATGAAAAAAACCACTTACTATGATACATGCATTTGACAAATTTCTTATATGATCTTCTATTGGTATCCTGTTTGGTATCACGCTTCTCGCATGTTTTGTTTTCTTAATTGGAGTTATCATGTTGGGAACGCAAACTACCATTATCAGATCTTTAGGTGTGTCTATTTTGATAAATTCGAGAGAAGGGAATGTTCTTACAACCACAAATCCTCCAAATAGAGAAGCGACAACATTATCGTAATGCTTTACACCCGCACTACTTACTTCACCTTCTGCAGCGAAATCCAGTAATTCATTTTCGGTTAACTTGCATTGAAATAATTCGTTGAATGCTGTAACGGCTGCAGCACTGGATGCGGCGCTGCTTCCCAATCCCAGTCCTATTGGCACTCCCTTGGTGATCCTAATGTCAAGATCGTTTTTGATTTTCTTTTTTTGAGCGATTTTCATTACGGCGAGACTCGCAGTATTTTCTTCAACTATGGACGGAATGCTGGTATTATTGTCTAATGTGATTCTTATTTTTCCATTCGTTGTTGCTAACTTGCGGATAGATACGGTATCATAAAAAAGATCTAGTCCCAGACCAAATACATCAAAGCCTGGACCTAGATTGGCCGTTGAGGAGGGGGCCGTTGCCTTACAAAAATCAAAAGTTTCTTTCATTTTCATCACTAGTCTGCTTTTTCTTCACCAAGATTTAGTACCCTCGAGAGTGCTGCAGTAAGATTTACCATACCACTCATTGTTAAACTTGAAACGAGAATCGGATTTTGCATTAATTTATTTTTTGATAATGCGTGTAACAGATCCTTGCTCAGCAATGAATATTCGCTATTCTTTTCACCCATCAACGAATCTTCTAGATATGATCTAGAGGACCATCTGACAATTTCCTGCAACTTGTCAATCACAAGGTCTCTTTTTGTCATTACGTCTATCTGGGACACGTTCAAACGCAGCCTTACAGAGGTTGCTATCAAGGCTATTGAAATAAAATTTATTGGGCTGGAGGACGCTAAAATACCGTCAAAAGTAAAAATGTTTATCTTGTTATCAGATTGAAAGTTTGAAACGAAATAAGGGCCACTAGCCCTGAATATGAATAACTCTATTTGACCAGGGGTGTCTACAACCACGAAATCTGGATTCAAACCAAAAACCTCCTCCTGAATCTCATCAAGTTTTGTAGCTATTAAATCGGCAGCCATAATTAGCGCGCCATTTGGCCCCAGATCGTGTTCGGACATTATCTTGGAGATATCAATGTAATTTCTCACATCAACATCAGGCTCATATGGCAATGAAAGCACACCTGGATCTAGATTCAAGGAGATAGGGTAGAAATTATTGTCTTTGTACCATTGGATTAGTTTTGATGTAAGAAGTGATTTTCCCGCTCCTGCCGTCCCTGTGACAAAAATTGATTCCAAATATACTTGAAAAACAAAGAGCTGAATATATTAATTCTATTGATTATTATATGACTAGGAACTATTTTGCATTGACCGGGGTTGAAATGGAGAGTTATTGCGGTTGCAGTAAGCCTTATACCATTTTTATTATTATTTACCTTTACCCCAGTTTCTCCCGCGGATGTGTTTTCTGTCGGACCAGTACCATTCTTGCTTTCAGTATCGGCTGTCATGGCACGAATCTTATTACAAGCATATAGGTTTAGGTATTTTATCAAACACTTCATAGGCCCTAATTATAGTACAACTCTCAAGACCATGAATGCAAGGATTGCCGGTGAATTTGTTACACAGACAACTCCATCATTTATTGGCGGTGAAATAGTAAGGATTGCATGGCTCATTAAAAATGGTGTATCAGCAGGAAAGGCTGCGTGGGTTGCCACAGCAGAAATAATTGCTGACGTTTTTGTAGGGAGCATTTTGGCATTTATTGCAGGCGCTGTGGCTATACTTAGTGGGGGTTCTTTTATTGGTATTTTGGTTATACTCGTTGCGATACCAACATTTGGTTTTTGGTTTATAGTAGTTGTGTTGTCTGCGAACAGGAATATCCAGCTACCCAATTTTGCTATGAAATTGCTTAAAAGATTTTTATCAAAAGAGAGATCAGAACGTCTGATAAATTCAACAAATATTGCCTTAGCGGATTTGTGCAAAATGAGCAGAGAAAATTTCACGTCGTTCAATTCAGTGAAGGTCCTGTCGGTAGGAATGGCGATAACGTTCGTGGCATTTGCATTTCAAGGTATTTCATTTTTAGTGCTTGCGCAAGCAGTCGGTCAGGATGTTGGATTTTTTCAATCATTTATGGCCACATCAGCATCCACTGCTTTATCCACTCTCCCGATTACCATTGGAGGATCAGGTTTGGCAGAATTAGGCGTATGGGCCTACATTGCGAATATTAGTTCCATTCCTAATTTAACTGATGTATTGAATTCGTCTCAATTGTCAGTAATCATCGCATGGAGAATTGCTACATATCATGTACCCCTAGTTATAATGTGGATAGCTCTTATGAGGATTACAATTGGTAAAGATTCTATTGCAAATCAAATTAAATCTAAGAATTGGGACAATAGCTAGTAAGTAATTAGAAATGATAATGTGCTAATACAATGAGGACTTGCAATGAATAAACTAAAAGGGAAAACAGTCGTTATTACCGGAGCTTCATCTGGTATAGGAAGATCAACAGTATTTGATTTTGTCAAACAACAAGTCAAATCAATTGTACTTGTTTCAAGAAATAAAGAACGTTTGTCAGAAGTTTCGTCGGAAATCCATGGAAAATGCGAGTCTATGGTCGTTGCATGCGACGTGTCAAATAAATCAGAGGTTCTAAAAATGGCAAAGGACGTACTTTCAGTTCATGATGTTGACATATTGGTTAACAATGCAGGAATTGGAATTTTAGGTGATGTAGCCAATCAGTCAATAGCAGATATGGAATCAGTTACCAAAACAAATTACTTTGGAATGATTTATTGCACTAAAGCATTTCTAGATCCTATGCTAAGAAAGAAAAATGGACACATAGTAAATGTCGCATCACTGGCAGCAAGCTTTGGTATACCTGGGTTGGCGGCATATTGCGGATCAAAATTTGCTATGTTGGGTTTTTCTGAGTCGCTACGACATGAATTGCATGGGACAGGTGTACATGTTACTGTTGTAAGCCCTATCGGTGTCAAGACAAATTTTTTCTATCATCCATCTTTTGGAAATAAATTCAAAAGTAAGGAACGATTTTATCTAGATCCTAGTTCTGTATCTAAAGAAATTATAAGGGCTTGCACATCAAATAGATTAGAAATAGTTGTACCCTTCTACATGCGTGGCGGAGTATGGTTAAAACACACGATACCATACCTAGTAAATCCAATTGTGGGTACTTCTTTCCGAAAAATATTGGACATTAAAAATTAAATTGGTTATTCATTCATCCTCATCTTCACCAGAATTTGTTGATGCCTGGAAATCCGATTCTACATCCATAAGCTGAAGATCTTCTAATTCAAATCTGAATATCGCATTCATTTCAAGATTGTACTTTGTCTTTAACAACTCAACTAACTTGGCACTTAATTCACCCTTAAACATTCTTATTTTAAATTCATAAATGGATCCTTTTAGAAAGTCCGAAATTTTCAAATTATTGGGAACATCCAATCCTTCTATTATTGTTCTCCCATCGGAGAGTGCTTCATATATTTGCAAATCAATTTTGTACGCATCTTCGTAAACAGCCAAAATATAGCCGGATCTTGTCAGAATTTCGGGTTTATCGAACTGCACAGCTTTAATTTCGTCTTCTGCCCATTGCGGTAGCGTACCATCATCTCCGGCTGGGTCGCTTTTTGCACCTTTATTTGAAACTTGAGTTTTTGACCTTGGCATGACTAATTTAATAATGATGTACCATAATTGCTTTCTAAAAAACTTTCTACGTGAAGATCGTTAGGTTGACAGCAAATAAAATTGATAAAAGTGGGGCTGCGACAAATTGTATTGTATATACTTAATATTTTAAAATAATTATAATCATTCCTTTATCCTCATCTTTCCGCCTTTATTATTGGTACATTGTAGAATCAAGCCATAGATATTATTTGATATAATAATATTATGATTAATCAAATCAACGGAGCGCAATCACACCATTAAGGCTAAAAACCTTTAATGTCTTAGAAATTATAGACCCATAAAGTTGACAATAAACAAAATTTATAGTCATCTGGACTCCATTCGCACAATGACTGTTGGAGAATTAATGGAACCACCTTTAGTCATATCCAAGGATGAGGCACTGTCAAAAATTATCAGCACTCTGCTTGAAACTGAATCCTATGACATCTTCATTGATTTGTCTGGAAAAATAGCAGCCTTGAATATTAGGGATATCATTGGAATCAAAGACATAAAAACTACCAGACCTTCATTAGTTGGGAAAATAATTCCCGCATTGAATACGGGGAGTAGAATTGGCGAGGCTGCGAGAATAATGAGTCATTACAGGATGAGAACTTTACCTATTGTTCGCAATGGTAACATTGAGGGACAACTTTCAGCTAGGCGGATTGTTGAATTAATCCGAAAGCAATTGACCGAGAAAAAATTGAGAATTGTCGCATCCAATGTGATGACCGGTGATCCCATAGTTATCAATTCTCACAAGACTGTGACAGCTGCGAAATCCATAATGAAAAGGAGGAGAATTGATCATTTACCAGTAGTTGATAACGGGCGTCTTGTCGGCGTCATAACTTCATCTGACATTATGAATGTAATGTCACCTCCTGAAAGGATAGGTAAAAAATCAGTAGGTATTGATAATACTGAAGATAACCTTTCGATTGAAGTTTCTGGACTGGCGAACAATGATGTAATAACCGCCGGAGTAGATGAAAGTGTCCAGGTAGTGTGCGATAGAATGTTGAGTTCACGGTCTACTTATTGCATAATTAAATTATGGGATGAAGTTCAAGGTATTATTACTTATAGAGACATTGTTGCACTTTTGGGAGAAAAGATAGAGGAAGAGATTCCAATGTTTATCGTTGGATTACCCGATGAACCATTTGACGCGGAGTTAGCTAAATCGAAGTTTGCAAATATCACCAGATTTATGAGAAGAATTCATCCCGATATAGAACAGGCCCGTTGCCATATTAAATTGAGAAGCGTCTTAGGATCAAGGAAGAGATACGAAATAGATGTACACATAAGTTCTACTCATGGTAACATTTCTTATACCAATGTCGGCTGGGACTTGGCAAAGCTCTTCGATGAAATGACCAATGCTCTGAAAAAAAAGGTTTCCCAAAAAAATAAAAGAACTCTATAGTATAGTTGGAGCTGAAATAAGGATAAATAATAGTTGCCAAAATAAAATAGATATTGTTTTGTTATTAAATGAAAATTAATACTTGACTTAATCGATGCTGGTTAGCTTCAGTTACCCTTTTAGGCTATGCATAACTCTTCATTTAGTGGGTACAGATATACATTAGCTGCCTCATCCCCAATTCTTGTTGAGTGAATTCTTATACCATTTTGGATTTCTCCTCCGTCTATTCCTATTCCATGTGCGCCAAGTATTGATCCAGGTTCAACTGATTCGTCACTGGGAATGAATTGATTCCCGGGATATGGTTCTAGTGTAATTCTTTCTTCTCCCAGTATTCCTAAATCTCGCACTGAATTGGACATGACTCGTCCCCCGTCATTTAGGATTATACTAATGTCAAATAGTTTTCTAACCTTGACCATTGCTGAATTCATATCAAATTCCTTGCCGGTTGCGACATAATCAATTAGATCTGATTCAGGAACGAACTTTGAAAAATAATCATATCCTGATTCATTTGTTAAGAATATGACCCGGACTCCATTTTTGGGATCAAGAATTTTTATCTGGCTTTTCTGATAAAGATCGACTAACTTTAATCTACGAAATGTTTTGTCAGATCTTGCTATTACAATTTGATGAAATACTGAATTTTCGCCCATTTTGGCCCACAGCTTTACCAAATCCTCATAGACCTCTGGATGTGATTGTTTTATGGCGTTTCCAAAAAATTTCCAATTCCAAATATGTTCTCTATTGACGACGAGGTTGTCGGCACTTACCATCATAGCGTTTGCGCCAAGCAATATTCGATGAGTTGATGCAAAAACGCTGTCTCCCAATTTTTTGGTACCTCCTGTTAAATCTAAAACGCCACCACCTGGTTTTCCAGCAATCTTGTAAATGTAAGTGGCATTACCTTTTGGCTGAGCTCTTGCTGCAACGTAACTTGTAGCTTGATACGGTATTTTCATCATGCCAACATACTCAGAAGAAGCACCAACGACAATCTCTGGTAAGATTTCACCTAAATGATGAAGTCCAAGGTCCTTGGAAGGTTTTAAAACTTTCAGACCCCTTTTCATAAAATGGCGATAAACATTATTTGAAATTACTCCCTTCTCAAGTAATAATGTTAATTGTCCATTGTATCTCGAAGCTACAGATTCCACACTTCATTTATCGAAAAGGTGGATTATGTAGTTTTAAGGAATAACAGTTCAATTGAGAAAATTCATAAATCTCTTGCCTTTACCACTAGACAATTGACAAGAATATCCAACCTGCTAAGCGCCTTATTCTTTATTATTACGTTAACCATCCCATCATTTACTTATTTAAATGCGGCAGAACCAAATGAAAAGGGTGCATATACCGATAACATAAGATTCATTCAGTATCTGGACGGAAATACCGCACTACAAGAGATTAGAACAGGAAATCTTGATACATATTACTTCAGGATCCCTCTTGAAACAGTAGCATCAATTTCAAACGATACTAATTTAAAAATATATGAAAAAAATGCAGGTTCATTTGGATTCTTGTTAAATCCTGCTCCTTCAAAGAACCCTGATATTCTAAATCCCTTCCAGTTCAAAGAAATTCGTTTTGCAATAAATTACTTGATTAATCGTGAATTTGTAGTTGATGAAATATTAAACGGCTATGGGAGTGTTGAAATTGACCCATTTGGAATCTCCTCGCCGGAATATGAGACCGTTATTCCAATTCTAGAGTCCTATAATTTCAAGTATAATCCAAATCTTGCCAAAGAAATAATTGACAAAATATTGAATTCAAATGGTGCAACAAAGTTAGAAGGTAAATGGACATACAAAGGAACTCCCATCACAATCAAGTTTATGATAAGGAGTGATGATCTGCCTAGAAAATCAATGGGGGAAATTCTTGCGAATCAACTTGAAAATACTGGTTTTACTGTAGTAAGAGACTATGGTGATTTAAACAAAGCAAATCTCATTATCTATGCGAAAGATCCGCAAGAATTAACCTGGCAAATTTATACCGAAGCTTTCGGTGGAACATCAGAATTTGTTAGATACAATAGGGTAACAACGTCTCAGATGTATGCTCCCTACTTTGCCAGTATGCCTGGATGGGCTAATCCATCATTTTGGAATTATCAAAATTCCTCCCTAGATAACATAACCCAAAGTATTGAATACTCCAACTTTACTTCACAGGAGGAACGTAATGAATTAGTGCGGCAAGCTGTGAATTTGGGAATACAAGAGTCTGTGAGAATTTTTGTCGCTCAAAATATCGATCCGTATGTGGCATCATCATCAATTAAAGGACTAATAAATGACTTTGGCGCGGGTATTTCTACCAGCAAATCTTTGATAAATGCGAGATCAGAGAAAAACTCAAGTACTATAAACATTGGTGTCAAACAAATTTATCAAGGAGCGTGGAATGGTGTCGGAGGCTGCGGGGATACGTACTGCAGAGACATTCTATCAGTAGTTTCTGATTCAGCTACTTCTAGAGATCCTTATAATGGTGAAGTGATCCCTTTGAGAAATCAGTGGGTAAATATCACAACTTTAGGTCCTGAAAAGAGACTCGCAGTGGATAAAGATGCCATAGTATGGAATCCCGTTAATCAGAAATGGCAAGAAGTTGGAACGAATACTTCGAAGAGCAAAGTTACGCTTCATGTAGTCTACTCAAATTGGCAAAACGGTCAACCAATGACTAAAGCTGACTTGATTTATCCATTCTATTTTCCCTATGAGTGGTCTTCCAAAGTTAATTCAACCGATCTTACATATGATCCTGAATATGCTACCCAAGCAAAAGAAGCCCTAAAGTATGTTCGCGGTATTAAATTTCTAAATGATACTAACGTTATATCGTTCGTAGATTACTGGCACTTTGACGACAAAGAAATAGCTGATTTTGCCTCAGTTTGGGCGACCTCTCCCTGGGAAATTAATGCCGCAATAGAGAGATTGGTGAAAAACGGAGCGTTCGCTTATACGAGATCAGAAGCTACAGTAAAGAATATTGAATGGCTATCATTGATAATTCCCAGTCATGCTCAAGCCATAAGACAGGAATTGGAAAAAATGAGATCCGAACAATTCGTCCCTTCTTCATTAAAGGATTTTGTTACAGTTAGTGATGCCTTGAAAAGATATGATGCAAGTATTAAGTGGTTGACAGAGCACAATAACGCGATAATTGGTAACGGACCATATGAAGTAACGAATTATAACCCCACAGGAAGAGTGATAACTCTTACAGCGTTCAGAGACAGTTCATATCCCTTTGCGAAAGGATACTGGTCGGTTTATGAAACAGCAAAACTGGCGAAGTTTGAGCAGATTCAACATCCAAAAGTGGTTACGAGCGGGTTGCCATTAAGTATCTCTGGTAATGTCACCATTGGAGGTAACCATGAAAGTAATGCTTCATTGACATATTTTATGTCTGATAAGAATAACCGCATCATAACTCAAGGAGATGCTAAATGGATCGATGATAAAGGCAATTTCATTATTACGGTCAATGGTACTAGTACCAAGGCAATGTCCATAGGACCGAACCAATTTGAATTGTTTGTCAAGAGCGACTATGCTCTCAAACCTGATATCTATAGTGGTACTCTTATAGCTATGCCAAATAACTCAATCGCAAAATAGGATCGTGATTAGCATATAAGATCCCATTGACTCAGGAGTTTCTGGCAATACTGATCAGAGAAACCGATTGATGATGATGCATTTATTAAGATATATTGACAAGATAATCAGGTAATAGCATTTGGGCCTAGGAAGAACCTTACTATTTCGTTCATTTAACATGTTTCTAGTTTTGTTCTCAATCCTACTTATTACGGTAACTTTACTTGGGCCAACTCTTGATAAACTACTCGTTGACGCCGTACGCAATCAAGTGATGGATGAAGTGATTCATGGTTCGCTCAAATTTCAAAATTCAGAAGAGAGATCATCATACATAAATAGTCTAATCGAGCTTAGGTCTAAAACATTTGGTTTGGATCAAGACTCTTTCACTCTATCAAAATTAATTCACAGGGTTGTAAGTGTAATGACTCTTGATTTAGGAAGCTCTCACTTTTTCACTACCGATTTTGGATCAACTAGCGTACGAGATATTATATTTGAAAAAGTCCCTAAGACTCTCTTGTTGTTTACAACCGCAAACATATGCGTTACTGTTATTGGGATTTTCTTAGGTACGTATATAGCAGGTAAAGAAGGGTCTTGGTGGGACAAATTGAATTCGATTTTTGCCATATTGAGTAACAGCTTTCCATCATGGTGGTTGGCAATGATTATGATTCTAGTTTTCGCCTTCACACTTCATATATTCCCAGCAAGGGCAACTCCTCTATCGTCGCCTTCTGATCCTAACTATATCTTTGACCTGATATATCATATGACACTTCCCCTAATTACGTTGATAATTTTTTCATTTGGGACTTGGGCGTATATTGTGAGATATTTCCTAATAAACATCCTTAATGAGGATTTTATTTATGCAAAAAAAACCATGGGTATTTCTAGACGAAAAATTCTATACTCTCACGCACTTAGAAATGCTGGACCACCGATAGCGACTTCTGTAGGATTGGGATTATCAGGTTCTTTTGGAGGGGCTATCATATTGGAAGCCGTTTTTGATTGGCCTGGGATGGGCAAACTCTATTATGATTCTATAGCATTGTTTGATACCCCGATAATTATTGGATTAACATTTGTCTCTACAGTAATTTTTCTGGTAACAATTTTCATAACCGATATTGCCTACACACTGTTGGACCCTCGGGTTAAAAGGGGCTAATTTTTTGCAAAAAAGATTATTATTATTGGGTCTATTAAGATCTCGCAGTGGTAAAATCGGCATATCTATTATAGCCTTTCTATTGTTATTAAGTGCACTTGCACCGTTAGCAATCCCAATTAAGTCATATTTTATGTGGAATGTTCCGGACTATTGGATTAATAACCCAAAAACTTCGGCTCCTTATTGGACTAATATATTAGGACCCAAAGAATTTGAACATATATCCTTAGGTAGGAACGATGCTAAAATTTCTTCAGAATCGTTGGAAGGAATTAATGTTGTTGACAATGACTTTGAAATTAATATGAAATCAGATAACTTCCCCGATGACTTTATGTTTCTTTACTCCGCCAGGTACAGTGATGTTCCTCCAGTTTTGCAAATTGACATTACAAGACCTGATAACAATACTTTTACTGTTTATTACTCCTCCTTACCCATGACAAATAAGGCAAATAGTTCTTTTTCAGACAGAATTTTTTCTACTAATAATGATGTAAAAGAAGCCTTAAATCAATACCAAAATCTCTTTAGTTTTCCGATATCTGGTTTTCAACCGCAAATTTTATTATTTTTAGATTCCACTAAACCGACTGTTCTTAAAGGAGAGTACCAAATATCACTAAAATTCTACTTGTTTGATAACTCTAGCAGAGTAGAGGACGCCGGTATAATTCTTGGCGGTAGAGTGTTTGGTATCATGGGAACAGATGACCTAAGAAGAGATCTTTTAACAGGAATCATTTGGGGTACTCCAATAGCATTATTCATAGGTCTAACAGTTTCAGTATTCTCAATAGCAATCGGTCTAATATATGGCGTAGTATCAGGTTATCGGGGAAGGAGAACAGATGAAGCAATGATGCGCGTCAATGATATTTTTTATGCCTTACCAACATTGCCTCTACTTATTCTATTGATGGTTACTCATGGACGTAGTATTTTTCTGATAATCGGTTTTTTAATGATTTTTAGTTGGATGGGGACCGCAAAAGTAATTAGAAGTATTGCATTACAGATGCGCAATTTTCAGTACGTTGAAGCGGCCAAACTAATGGGGCAGTCAGATTTAAAAGTAATTTTCAAACATATTATTCCACAATTACTTCCACTAACATTTGCAAGTGTGGCAATTTCAGTGCCAGGTGCTATACTTGCTGAGGCCGGATTGAGTTTTCTCGGTTTAGGAGACCCATCATTACCCACATGGGGTCAAATCCTTCGTGATGCAAACACAGCGGACGCAGCAGCAAGAGGTTTATGGTGGTGGATAATTCCTCCTGGTCTCATGATTGCTTTGACTGGCCTAGCATTTTTCTTGATTGGTAATACGCTTGACTCTATTGCAAATCCTCTAAGAAATAAGAAAAAGAAAGCTTAGTATGGTTTAAATGAATCTTATGATTTACTTGAATGTTTTAGCAAGAACTATTGTTATTAACCTGAGAAATTACTTATTGATTTTGGTCGCTACAACTAAATCTACAAAATAGAATAGATAACATCTTTCATTTACCTTTAATATCCAGGGAATATACGAATCGCCGGATTCTGTATTGTATCCCATGCTTTCTAACTTTTTTCTGATCTGGATTGAATCAAATTTAACTTTAGAATTATTGTCAACAAAATCGTAAGGGTCAATTATGATTAGCTTTCCTTGCTTTTTTAAACAACCGCTTACGGAAGTAACCAATTTGTAAAAATCAATTCTATCAATAACATTTAAGGCAACTATACTCTGAAAAAAATGCGACTCAAACGGGAGGTTTGTAGCATCGGCTACAACAAATTCAATATTATCAATCGCTCTATTTTGCATTATTTTTCTGGCTTCTAATATAAACGAAAATGAGAGATCTATCCCAAATACATATGACAGTTTTTTTGACAGCTCAAAGGTGCTTGAACCAATGGAGCAACCTATGTCTAACCCAATTCCATCTAAACTTAAGTTTTCATCTGCCAACATCTTGTAAATGTTATCAGGTTTTATTTCCTTCTTTAATGATGACAACAATCTATCATCTGGAGGGAAATCATAACGAAAGTGCAAATACGAATCATACCAACTACCGTTCTCTTCGTATCTATCACTCATTGTAGGACCATGGATCTTTAATCCTTCCGATTTCAGATAACTTTTAATTCTAGATGATTTGCAATTTACAATCCATTTACCAAAAGTGTTTATTCGTTGACTAGCGTATTTGTTAAAATTCTCTACTAATAATGGCACCCCGTCAAGTATCGGATATTCTGTATTACAATATTTGCATGAAAGAAATCCTTCTATACAGTCGTCTCCTACTTGTAAAATCGAGTCGAGATCTAACTTTCCTTTTTTGCAAACTCTATTTACACAACGTAAATCTAATGTAATTTTTTCTTTCATAAATTATTACTCCGCTACACACAAATCAGAGATCTTTTCTCATTTAGTGATTCACTTTTGACTGTTCAACTTTGATTTAATCGAATACATTTTTTCATATGATGAATGAATATTTTTCTTGTTACTATAATTTTTCCTTATTCTGTTAATTCTTTTTTCAAGATTACCTTTATCTTTGATAATCAAGTTTAATAATTCTGTAGATTCTTCATTATATTTTTTCAAATAAGCTAGTAGTTCTTTGTTATCTGCAAGTAGTGAAGCTATCAGTGATGAATTGTCGGTTAATATACTTTCAAAGAGGAGTGTTTGAAGATAAAAAGTAGTTCCCGAGAATTTCTTTAGTAATGGAATATTTTCACTGCATAATGTCGTTGCCAATAACAGATTTACGTAATATACCATTCCGAGAATTATTGCCATCAATCTGTCATGATATTTTGAGTCCTTGATAACAATCACTTTTGATTGATTAAACATTGACTTTACTAATTTTTGCTCTTTTAATTCATTTCTAATTGGTATCATCAATATTTTTGTATCATGGATATTCTTTGCTCCAGGACCAAACATTGGATGAATTGAAAGAGCAGTCAACGAATCTGGGATTTTTAATAAAGATTTAAAGATATCTGTTTTGACTGAAGTTATTTCTACTATACAAGCTCCTTTTTTCATTATTCTGGCGCATTTGTTTATTACCGAAACTGTTGTCTTGATTGGTACGCAAATAATTACAATATCCGCATTTTTAACACATTGATCCAATGATTTGCATGCAGTTATTCTATGACCTTTACCCTTTAAATCTAAATCTACCTCTAAAGAGAACTTTCGCTTATCATAGAGTGATACATTGTAGTTATCCTTTCTTGAAAAATAGTTGCAGAACCATAGCCCCATTTTGCCTGCACCTACTATTGCTATAGATTTATCCATTTTATCGCAAATCCGTAATTTTTCTTATTATTTTTAGTCCGTCATTTAGAGACTTAATTGGTTGACATGCTGAGATTCTAATGAAATCAGAATATGCTTCCCCAAAACCAGCCCCAGGAGCTACAGCAACCCCCTCATTCAGTAGTTCAAAAATTGTCTTATTGACATCAACATTTTTGTTAAATCTGACAAAATAGTACATACCCCCATCTGGATTGATGTAATCACAAGGAAGATTTTCCAGTTGCTTTCCTATGAAATCTAAACGTTTCTTCATCAAAATCTTATTCTTGGTAACATCAGCATTCAATGCTGCAACGGCGGCATATTGCATAGGTTCTGCTACACTTGTTATTGCTATGGCTTGAATTTTGGAAATTTTATCTATTATATCCTTAGCGCTTATGGCATATCCAACCCTAAATCCCGTCATAGCATGACTTTTTGAGAATGAAGATACCATTATGCTTTTGTTATATTTAAAATCTAGGATACTCTTATAGGGAACATATGAGTACATGGAGTACACCTCATCACTGAGAACATATATGTCATTTTTGCCAGCTAATGCAAGTACCGCATCAATCTGTTGTTGACCAACTATTTTGCCTGTTGGATTATTGGGAGAGTTTAAAACTATCATCTTGGTATTTGGAGTTATCATCTGTTCTAATTGATCCAAATTTAAATCCCAATTTTGATCCACGTTAGTCTTGACTGCTTTGACCTTTACGCCAATATAATTTGCACAATCTCTATAAGCAGGCCATGCAGGTTCAGAAATAATTACTTCATCGCCTACTGAAAGTGTAGATACCATTGCACTAAAAACTGCAAACCTAGCTCCAGGAGTAACTATTACGTTCTCTTCCTTTACTGATCTTTTCTTTGCTAATGACTTTCTTAGTATTGGAACTCCAGTGGTCTGAGTATAGTGAACGCGTTTTTTATCAAAGGTCTTCGATAATTCATTCTTCACGCTTACAGGAGGCAAATAATCGGGCTCTCCTACTTCTAAATGAATTATTTTTTTTCCTTCTGATTCTAGCTGCTTTGCCTTTAAAAACATGACCATATGATCTATCTTTGGCTCTTTGCTTGAGTGTTTTGACTTTTGAATTCTTATTGATTCCAAAAATAACAAATTTAATAATCTGCCAATAAATTCTGTTTTCAAGCCTACTTGTGTTCCCAAATCGTTTACATATCTTGCTATATCCTGTTCAACAGTAATATCCTCTATTTTCATCATTAGATTATTTTTGATATTTCCAATTTCACCTGCAATGCTCATTCTTTTTTGTACAAGTTTTATTATATCTGCTGTTACAAGTCGCATGTCCTCACGAAGTTTTTCTAGTTGGTGTTCTTTTTTGTCTTTTTTGTCGCTCATTATTTTCGATCACTTAATACAGGTGGTATGAGCCTCCATCTAAGCGCGTGGTCAGCTAAAACGAGCGAAACTAATGATTCAACCACGGGTATCGCTCGGGGAACAACGCAGGGATCATGTCTTCCAGGAACAATAATGTCACATTCTGAATTTGTAATTAAATTCACAGTTTTTTGTTTTTTTGCAATGGATGAAGCCGGTTTAAATCCTATCCTAATTACTAGGGGCATTCCATTAGTTAATCCGCCCAAAATTCCGCCAGAATTGTTAGTCTTCGTTATTATCCTATTGTCGTCCGATAGCACATATTCATCGTTATTTTCAGAACCTTTTAGCGTTGCTCCCGAAAATCCTGAACCAAATTCTATTGCCTTTACTGATGGAATGCTGAATAGTGCTTTGCTGAGATCTGATTCCATTGAGGAGAAAATCGGCTCTCCCAAACCAACCGGCAATCCTGTGGATATAGATTCAACAATCCCTCCTAGAGAATCTCCATTTTTCTTTGCATCAAGAATAATGTTTTTCATTTTTTGTGCAATTTCAGGAATGGGACATCGAGCATCATTTGAATATCTATTTTGTTTCGCCTGTTCATATGGCGGAGAATTGCAGCTAATTTTACCTATCTGAGTGGTATAGGCAATCGTTTCTATTCCCAGTGAGTACTTTAGGAGCTTTTGCGCTATCGCTCCACCCATTACCATTGTTGCTGTTAATCTTCCAGAAAATCTACCACTTCCTCTATAGTCAGCATAACCACCATACTTTATGAATGCCGGATAGTCTGCATGACCTGGACGGGGACTATTTTTTATAACATCATACGGTCTTGAGTCTGAATCTTTATTCCAAATTATTGCGCAAATCGGAGCCGAAGTTGTATAACCATTAAAAATTCCTGACAATATCTCTACTTTGTCTTCCTCTTTTCTCTGTGTTGTAATTATTGATTGTCCAGGCTTTCTCTTATCTAGTTCACTCTGCAAATCTGATTCGCACAATGGTAGTCCAGAAGGGCAGCCATCGAGTACCATCCCAATACACTTTCCATGACTTTCACCAAAACTGGTTAAAGTGAGTTGCTCGCCCAAAGTATTACCAGTCATTTTATAGATATTGAATCCACTCGTGTTTCATATATATTGTCTTTATCTTATTTTGTCGCATTAGTAAAAAACTCTTCAGAGAGGGTGAAGTAAGATCAGAACTAACTGAATCTTGCTCCAAGCGTTTTCATGTCTTGTATATATGAGGGGTAAGAAACATCAACTGATTCTGCACCTTCTACAAAAGATTTTTCTGTCATCATTGCCGCTATTGTGAAACTCATAAAGAGCCTGTGATCATTGTGTGAGTCAAGTCGAGCGCTCTTGAGTTTTTTCGGTGAATCTATCTTTATTTCATCAGTCAATACCTTCGTTTTAGCACCGAGTTTTCTTAATTCTGATGCAATTATTCTCAATCTATCTGTTTCCTTGTAACGTGTGTGTGAAACTCCGTAAATCCTTACAGGATTCCTTGATTTCAAAGACAAAATGGCCACAACAGGAAGCAAATCAGGAGTATCTGATAGATCAAATTCACCTCCATCAAGATCTTCGGCTCCATAAACCTTCACGGTACCATTTTTCTTGTCGATCACAATTTTTGAGCCTATTTTCTTTAGGATTTCAAGAATTTTAAAATCACCTTGTGGTAACGAAAAATCTAGGTTACTAATTGTTATATTGTTCCCAACGAGTGTGCCTGCGGCTAGCAACAATGCAGCTGTAGAAAAATCTCCAGGAATAGTAAATGTAGTAGCTATATATCTATTGTTATAGATGTGATAGTTTTTATAATCTTTGGAATATTTTATTTTGCCCCCAAATTTAGACATAACATTAATTGTCGATTCTATATATGATTTTGATACCTGTTTTCCAGTTACTCTCAAGGATATTTCTGATTTGGCACAAACTCCGGAAATAAGAATTGCTGAAATAAATTGGCTTGATATAGACCCATCAATAGTAACATCTTTTCCTTTAATTCCTCCACCTTGTACAATTATGGGAGCTCTATCATTTTTTCTAATAGAGAAACAATTAATGCCAAGTTGCCTAAGAGCCAGCAGTAATGGTTGCATGGGTCGCTTTCTAATGCTCTCATCTCCTGTGACTACAACATATCCGTCGTCGAGCAAAGACGAGATCGTAGTAACAAAACGCATAGTTGTTCCAGAATTCTCTACATTGATAACATTGCTAGGAATCTTTAAAGTATTTTTTCCAGAAATAATTAGTTCATGATCGGCTATACTTATTTTTACTCCAAATGCTCGACATGCATCGATTGTTGCAATCGTGTCCCTTGAAATAAGAGGATTAATTATGTGAGACCTTCCATCAGCTAAAGAAGAAATGAACACTGCTCTGTGAGTATAGCTCTTACTGGGCGGGCACCTAACGGAACCATTTAGTACAGACCTGGATACACTTATGCTACCCAATCTCTCTCACAATAGATGCCTTCTGGTTGTTCGAATTCGAAACAATGACCCTGCCATCAAAATCAGATAATATTGATCTTATTTTTTGCGCCTGATCTATATGTACTATCGCTGCAATCGCAGGACCGTTCCCAGATATGCTGGCTGCCAGGGCGCCGTTCTCTAAACAAGTTCTCGTGATATTGTAACTATTTGATAGTAAGCATGATGTTAAGACCCCGTTTAACGTCATGGCCTTCCAATATTGTCCTGAGTTAGCCAGGTGAAACGCCTCCAAATAAATATCTGAGAGTACTCTAAGTCTACTAATATCTCCTCTTTTTTTATTATTTGGCAAGTAAATTACTGCGCATATATCCGTGGGTGAATTTTCTCTTTTACATATTTTTCGCTTATAGTTATCTGTAGTAACGAAGCCACCATAGTAACAGGCAGTGGAATCGTCATATGCACCGGTAATTGTCGTTTTGGCATAAAACGATGCATTAATGGCAGTATTCAGAATATTTTCGTCATCCATGTCCTTATTCAAAAGTGATTTACATGCAAGAGCAACGGCATTTGATACTGCACTTGAACTCTTCAAACCCATGCCTGATGGTATCTCGGAATTTATATTAATTAATAATTGATTATTGTTCAGATATTTTGATGGGATAATGTCATAAATTATTTTTTTTATCATGGCACTGCCTCCTCCCTTTTGAAAGATTATCCCGGATCCTTTCTTTGAATCTATTTCAACTTTGACCGTAAGGGAAATGCCCATTGCAGAGCCAAAACCTGTTGCAATGGCATTTACAATGGACACAGCACCATGAACTATTGACGTTACCTTTGCGGTCATGCAGGTTCACCAAATTTTCCAAATAGCACTTTTTTCATAGGTTCAATGGGTGGATCACGTTGAAACCAAATCTTGAATGATGCAATGGCCTGTTCCAGCAACATTTCATAACCGTAAACCACTTTGGCGCCAGCCGTCCTTGCACTTTCTAACAAATTTGTATTAATAGGCTTATACACAATGTCATATACAATTGCATCCTTTCTTATGCTGCTGGACTTTATCAAACTCTGTTCATCCTTCATACCAAGTGGAGTCGTATTTATAATAAGATTGGATTTTGAAGCAATATTCTGAATATTATCCGAGGAAACAATAGATGACTTTAATCCCAATTTTTTTAACAAATTAGCCAATTCTTTAGATCGATTAGTGTTCCTATTGAAAATATTGATGTTTGCAATCCCTCTTTCGCTTGCCAATGCAACAGCTACCGCTCTAGCTGCCCCTCCTGCTCCCAAGATAGTTACCTCAAAACCACTAAAATCGATCCCTCGTTGACGTAACGGCTTAATGAAGCCTAATACGTCCGTGTTATAGGCACAAAATTTCCCATCTTCATTTTTTACGGTATTTGCCGCTCCTACCAACTCTACAGTTTTATCATATTGGTCAACATATTCTAAAATCCTAACCTTATGGGGCATGGTCACATTGAATCCACCAATATTTATGGCACGTAGGGAATCGAGCGAATTTTTTAATTGTCCCTCTTGTACCCTGAAGGAAATGTAACTGCAATTTAACCCAAGAGAACTAAATGCAGCATTATGAATTGCAGGAGATAATGAATGGTCTATAGGATCACCGATTATACAATACGTTCTAAAATCAAGACTCATTTATTTTTCAGTTTGTTTCCAACCCTGTCGTATATTTTTTTCATTACGTTAATGTCAAGTTGGCCTGGGACCATGGGATTATCCAGAGAAGCATAGGTAAAAGGTGCACCTCCATATAATGTACATAATAATCTCGATAAAACCCCCAGATCTCCCATCGCAAACGCAATTAGGTTTGTATCAATATTATTGTCGTATAGTGAAAGAAAATTAAGATTATCATTAATGGATCTTGCAGTAGTAACCAATTTGACATAATTGCTATATCTTCTCATGTCTCTAAATTTCTCTAAAAGCAACGCTGCGTCTGTAGTTTTTCTAAAATCATGGGATGATACAAGTATTGGGACTTTGTTATATTTCAAGAATCTCCTAAACTCGCGGTCTTTTTTTAGAATTGAGAATTCTACGTCAAGTAACATTGGTTTGGCTCTGGCCATTTTCTTTAGTAGCGACACTTGTTCTTTGCGAGTTCCATCAAAAAATCCGCCCTCTTTTTTCGATCTTAGTGTAAAAATTGCTCTATTTTTTATCTCACTGGAAATCACTAAAGCTCTGTCAATATCTTTGTATATCATATGATCAAATCTGATTTCAACATAATCGGCTTCTTTCTTGATGGCCTTTGAAAATAAAGATGGTAACTTGTCTACAGAATCTGCTGCCAGTGTAACGCAAACATTGAACTTATTTCTAGACAAATTCATCAGTCTTTCGGAGCTAATAATTAAGTAGGTTTGCGCTGTTCAATTCCGCACCAATTCCGTATCCTAACAGGGCTATACCAGTTCCTAAACCAGACATTTCTATTCCTCCTTTGACCCAATTTTTCTTTGCCAGTTTGGCCTTTTTGGCACCTATTAGAAAAGAAGAAGTGATACTAAGTGCAATAGCTATCCATAATGAAAATTGAATAGGAACAAAACCAGTTTTAGATAACAAATATGGTAATATCGGTAAAACTCCGCCTATTATGAAAGAAACAAACATGATAAGGGCTCCTTTGATGGGGTTTCCGACAATATCCAAGTTTAACCCTAATTCTTCAGTTAACATTGTTTTGAGCCAAACTTTCTTATTTGAAGTAATTTTATCTGTCACTTGCTTTACCAAATCTTCATCAAAATCTTTTGCCTGATAAATTTCTTCAATTTCCAATCGTTCTTTTTCAGGATATGTTTCAATCTCAAATTCCTCTCTTTTTATTTCCGATTCTAAAATTTCTCTTTGAGATTTTACGGCCAGATAATTTTGTACTGCCATTGCCTTTGCACCTGTGAACATCCCTACGAGAGATGCTAATATTATAAAGTCAGCCGAGCTGTTTGCCCCTCCGACACCAGCAACAATACCAAGTGAGGTGTTTATTCCATCACCAAATCCAAATACAAAGTCTCTGATATGATTGGATTCTTTTATGTGTGGTTCAACATGTCCAGACTTATTCAACATGGATTATTCAATGGTTGGGTAATTTAACAATAACATAAAGAAGCAAGTTAGTTGTTACAAAAAACACTTTTTTTGTAACATGGGTGCAAATAATCCTGGTAGAATGTATCCCGCGGGCAGGATTTACTCCAGAAGAGCATGAACACTAATCTGTTTGAGCCTGCGACTCTTCGGTCGCTGCAAATGTTAGCCTGATAGGCTGTTTCACGAGTTTAGCAATATATGCCAACTACTACAGCCGAAAGCTCTACCAGGCTGAGCTACCGCGGGACATTTTTGGTAATGAATTCTGGTTATATAAAATAATTGAATGTTATAACACGAATAGGCCAAGAACTTATCTACCTATTGCCGACAAGTGCCCATAATGGGCATGTCTCATTCCTGTCCACCCAATATTGTCAAAATGATTATTTATGTGAAAAAACATACTGACCATATTGAAAGATTACGATCATCAGATAATATGGTTAGACTATTTTAACAAGAATTTGTCGCGAAAAAAGGGTCGAAAAGTAGGCAAAAGTAGTTCTGTATACGATCCTACAATGCAGGAGCTTATTGCCGCATCAAAAACTCTGGAATTGGACTTCTCGGAAGAAGAGACTAATAATCAAGCTCGGTACCCAAGAAGAGCTTTTGTAAAATCAGGATATATTATGATTTCAAAAAAAGAGAAGAAATCGGCCATAATTAATCAAATTGCAAAAATGATGATTGAGACAAGACAACAGAAGCATTGAAGATTCCTGCATTTCCAAGTTTGCATTTTCAACAAATCTTCCCACTGTAATCCCAATCAGCAATGATAGAACTTATTTATCTTGAAACTAACTTTTATTGACAGATTAAAATGATAATGAGTGTGTGAAAGGTTTTATTACACATTGGAAAAAATAGGTGAAATTCTCCACATGGCCAAGAGTGGAAGACTGATAATCAAAGTTGACGAACAAATTAGTCATAAATTGCTTGGTCAGGCGCTGATAGATGAGAAAGGTACTAAAATTGGAAAAATTATTGAATTAATAGGATCTGTCAAATCACCTTATGCGTCTGTAATTCCTACAGTTGATTCAAAGTATTCTGTTGGTGGAAAAGTATTCACATCGGATGCTCACAATCAACAATTTAATTCATCAAGAAAAAGAGGCAGAATGAAAAGGAGGAGAAGGATATGACGTCTGTTGAATATTGTTCTCAGTGTCCCGAGTGTCAATCGAAAATTATTCTTGATTATGGTAAGGGTGAATATGTGTGCAACAAATGTGGTTGCGTTGTTATGGAACAGGTAGACTATTATGGGCCAGAAAATAACTCCACTGATTTTGAAGAACGAAATAAGAGCACTAGAGCTAGTGGCTCGACTAGTTTATCACTCCATGATTTCGGTTTAAGGACCGAAATAGCAAATACCTCGAGAGACTATAGCGGGCGGGCTATAGATTACCAAAATGTTGAACTCATGAATAGATCTAGAAGATGGCACAGTAGATTGAGAGTTAATTCCTCAAAAGAAAGAAGATTATCGAATGTACTCTCAAAGATCAATGAGGTGTGCTCTGTTCTCTGTCTTAGAAAAACAATTAATGAGACCGCCTCTATGATTTATCGTAATTTTGAAAATAATAGTAAGGCCAAGGGAAAGTCTATAACATGTATAGCATCAGCCACTATCTATTTGGCTTCCAAGAGATGTGGTGTTGTTAGATCGATAGAAGAAATTGTTCAGGCAGCAGGCATATCAGAATTCGACAAGTCCAGCGTAAAATTGGCTTCAAGATATTACAGATCTATGGTTATGGAAATGAACAAGATAGACGAAATGAAAATTAAAGAAAATTCTCATTCAATAACAAGCGATTCAGAAAACTCACATTCAGAGTCGGAGGATAAATCGAAGACCATGTCATCTTCCTTCTCAATGTCACCCTCGGGTCCTTCGGCCTTTGCAATAGACAACTATATTTCGAAACTTGCTAATATCGCAAAAATAGATACAAAAATTGAGAGACTGGCATTAGAAATTGCTCAAAAAACAAACAATAATTTCTTTTCCGATGGAAAAGCACCCAATGGGTTAGCCGCAGCATATATTTACCTTGCATCAGTACTTTTGGGAGTAAACCTGCTTCAGATTGACGTATCCAATTTTGCTGGTGTTACTGAAGTTACTATCAGAAATAGATGCAAAGATATTCTAAATAATTTCAAACTAGTCGTTAATGCAAAACCAGCAAGCTGCTAAATCCAAAAACATTAGGATTAAACTTTCACTTTAATTTTATGTTCCTTTGCTTTTTGTACATTTGGATTAGTTCAGATTCATCTGTTATATCTTGCGGACTTTTGTCAAGCCGTATTTTCTTGGTAAATTTCGGAAATCTTAATGACAATCCAAAACCTTTCCTAATCGAATCCATGCCCGCATCATATTCGGGACTTAATGTTATTTCCGAGGCAATTATTTCTATTACTATCGTGGGTGTGAACCAAATATCCATCTCAAGTTTCGAGTAAACGTTCGGCTGCCTCTTAGGTATTATATGTTTTCCCAATTCCCTAAATAATTCTTCTAAGACTTCATCAGTAAAACCGCTCCCTACCTTACATACGCTTTTGAAAACGTTCTCTTTCTTATCGTATATTGCAAGCAATAGAGCACCATATTTCCCTACCCTTCTACCCTTACCATATGCTCCGCCAACTACAACCAGATCCAGACTATCGACTAATTCACTTCTATATTCTCTTTTGATTTTTATCCAGGCGAAGCCTCTTGCCCCAGCTCTATAAGGACTGGTAGTCTGTTTTACCACCAAACCCTCACAGCCGTGTTCTATAGATTTAGCCATAAATTTCTCAAGCTCCTCTGTATTAGTTACAATCTTTTGTGGTATGAGAGTTATTTTCCGATCTACTGATTTAGTAATGACGTCTTTCAGTAGGTTCCTCCGGTCTTCATAGGGAAGATTGGTTTTATCCTTGGCTGAAGCCCATAGAATATCAAACACATTAACAGAAACGGGGTATTCTTCCACATTCTTGGCTATATCGTATTTCCGCCGTCTGTGCATAAGCTCTTGAAAAGGAAGATATTCTTCAGTATACTTATTGATTGCAACCACTTCAGCCTCAATAATAAAGTTTCTCAAGCCAATAGTTTTAGAGGCCTCGGCCACATCGGGATAATAATGGCTTATGTTTTCTAGGCTCCTTGAAAATATTTGAACCTTCTTATCCTTTCTATGAATTTGTACTCTTTCACCATCGAGTTTGAATTCAACAGCTCCTCTTCCAGAGACCTTTTCTAGGGCCTCTTTAGTAGTTTGTACTCTTTCTGCAAGCATTGGTCTAATCGGTATAAATAATTCTATCTTAATTGCAGTAACAGCCTTTATTCCATCCTTTGCCAATATCTTTGAAACTCTTCCCAAATCACTTGAGACATTATAGGCATTTTCTAAAATTCTCCTATTTTTTTTATCAGATGTATAAGCTAGTGCTAGGGCATCCATAATAGTAATATCGGCTATTCCAAGTCTTAATGTTCCAAGCGCGAATCTAATAATATACTTGCATTCTTTAGGAGAAGCATCATTAAAAAGACTTGTAAACAATCTCAATTTTATTTCCTGTGAGCCTTTGCCAGTTATTCTGGATATTTTATCGAAAATTAGAGAGATCCTTTCTATAGTAACCTTCTCATTAAAAAGTGTCGTCTGGACTTTATTTTTCATTATTTCTTCTGCAACGCTTCCCAGATCACCTATTTTATTATATTTTTGATTTACCTTGTCTACTGAATCATTTGATATTTGTGAAATTATACGAATAATCATTTTCTCTGCTATTCCCATTTCAATCCCTTCGTAATCTGGTCTGATTTTCCCCTGGATAAGATAGATTATTTTATCAATGAGATCAGATGAATTATTTTTGAAAAGTGTAACTAAATGGTCAGTAAGTTCTAGTCTACTTTTTGTCTGTTCCATTTCTTCCAAAATTTCAACGATACTGGAAAAATCCAACACTATTTGTTACTGGAGGATGTTTTAAAATATTTTATTTAACCTTAATTCAAAATTCCTAATGATTTGAGGGAAATGCCTCTATGGCATGAAAACTGATTATACTTATTCCATAGAATTATAAATTGGGCCGATATTGGTGTTACTATGGGAGGAGCCAAGAAAAAATCAATAGGAAATCAGGAAAAGACATCCAAGGACTCTTCAGGTGCTGATGAGAAAGGAAAGAAGGGTGAAAAGAAGGGTCCAATTAAAAAGCAAAAATCGTCAATAGTCATAGAAGAACCTCAAGGATTAAAGACTATAAAAAGTATGAAACCGATTACATCTCATGCTTTAGCAAGGTCAATGGGCGTAAAGATTTCTGTAGCAAATTCATTTCTACGTACTCTTGAATCTAAGGGAATTGTAAAGCCAATAGGTGGATATAGTGGACACAGAATTTATGAACTTGGCCCTACGGAAGCCATATCACAATAAACATTAGTATCTGGCTGCTACGCAAGACCAAATTGTGAGAACTTTAGTTATCAGGCAGAAATAGATATTTCCTTATTCTCCTATTTGAATACTGAATAGACATTATTGTAGCAATATACATCTTTAACCTATGTCGCTCATGAGATTTTCAGATAAATTTCATTACCTAGAAGGCAATGTTTCTTGTTCATAAACGAAAGACCTACAGTCTTCTACCAGTTTCTGGTTATAATCTTTGGTTAAAATGGAACATTGTCAAAAAAAAGTCTGCGCACCTTGATACAAACTGATGTATCTGAATTGGTATCAAGTACATCCCATCCCAAATTTCACTCCTGCATTCAAAAAATGTCACACCACTTGATATAATCAATCTACTATAATCCGGTTGGTGAACTCATTTGCTATATTGGATGTCATAGTCTTAATGACATCTTTTTCTTCTTTAAAGTTAGCAAGACACCACATAGCTTTGACCAGTGCAGTTTCTGAAGTCGTATTAAATAAAGGAATTACCCCCAGATTCAAAAGATCCCTCCCGGTATCATAGACCGTAAGTGCAGTTCTACCCCAAATACATTGAGACGTCATGAACACAAAGATCCCTCTCTTTACGGCATTTTTAATTTGAGAAAAACATTCTTTGCTAACATGACCTAAACCAGTTCCTTCAATAATTATTGCTTTATGCCCACTTTCAAGGCAATAATCAATCATCCTACAGTCAAAACCAGGATGGAATTTTAATAATGAGACCTTGTTTTCAAATTTAGGTTTAACAATCATGCTTTCAACATTTTTGTGCCTTTCTTGAAATTTTAAATCCGCATATTGCCTTGAAATTTCAATTTGACCATTATGGACTAATGAGAAGGGTAGTACGTCAATCGAACGAAAAGCATCTCGCCTACTTGTGTGATTTTTCCTAACTCTGGTGCCTATATGACAGGCAATTACATCATCTGATACTGTATAATGCATAGCAACAAAAACACCAGAAAATTTAGATTTAGTTGCAAAGGTGCAAGCACCGATTAAATTTAAAGATGCATCAGATGAAGGCCTGTCTGACGATCTTTGGGCTCCCACCAATACTACTGGAACCGGTAAGTTCTGAAGTGCAAAGCTTAGTGCTGCAGACGTGTAGTGCATAGTGTCCGTACCATGTGATACAATAACCCCGTCATATTTTCCTGATGATATTTTGTCAGCCACCTTTGTTGCAATAACGGACCAATGTTCCGGTTTGATATTTTCGCTATATTCGCTCAAAACAACCTCTGGATCTATATTTGCTATCCTCTCCAGTTCAGGAATTGAATCGTTTAATTCTTTTGCAGTGAGCGCCGCCATTACTCCGCCTGTCCTATAATCAATTTTACTAGAAATAGTTCCGCCTGTACTTAACAACGATAGATGAGCTGATAGTGTATTTGAAAAATCTTGAACGGGATCTTGGCCAGAGATAAAACCACCAAATTTATAGTCAGCATCATGATTATTGGTTGTCTCTAGTTTTTCAGTTATTTTTTTAATATTCTTAATTTTACCTACATTGATACCAATATTATATCCATTTTTTAATTTCAGAACCAAATGATTCTTATCTGCATATTCATACCTTGGAATCAAAATACCAATATGCGTTGCATCGTGGGTCTCTATGATTACCGAATCACCAAATTTTACGTCTGATGTCCTGAATAGTTCATCCAATTTACTATAATTACCATCACCGGTCAATATTCGTACTATTTTGTATTAAATTCATATTATTAATAAATTGTCTTGTTCTTGAATGCATGAGGAGTTACGCTGTAATTTCGCTGTTTAATAAATGACATGTTGGTAACATTATGATGATAGATGGGCTTGATGTTTGCTAATATTCTTGTGATAAAAACTATCTCTGTGATGTATTTATTTCAGGTAACATATTTCATTCGAATGGGTTGAACTTAACTGAGTTGTATCTTTTGAACGTCGCTAAATATATCTATGACACTAATTGTCGGCATTTTAGAAAGTGAAGTAACTGCCATAAATAACTAAATTGATTGAACCGTGAAAAAATAGATTGTTGGGCTATTCCATTACAATCATAGTTAATGTAGACTTTACACCGTTCAATTTTCGAAGTTTCCATGTAATCGTCTCTTTCACCTTTTCCATCGTTTCTGATTCAACTTGAGCTACAATATCGTAAACTCCATAAACTTGATAAATTTCTTTGACACCATCAATACTCTTCAACTCGCTTACTATCGAATCTTCGCTACCTAATTCAGCATTCATTAGAACAAATGCCTTTGGCATAACAAGATGGATGTAAATGCGATATAAAAAGATGATGTAGTTGCATCGCGATACTGATAACTTGTAAAACAAAGATATACAAAAATTTGCGCATTATTCTGAAAAAGTGACTTGGCGCGCCCTAAAGGTCAAGGTTCAAGCCTAGCCATTGTTCTTGGGAAGAGTACACATTCTTTAATATCCTCTAGATTGGCCAGCCATCTGACTAATCGTTCAATACCAATACCAAAGCCTCCATGAGGCACGGATCCATATTTTCTAAGGTCTAGGTACCATGAATATGAATTCATGTCGAGTCCCTCCTTCATAATCCTAGATTTCAATAGGTCAATATTGTCCTCTCTCATACCACCACTACTTACTTCGCCAAATCCGTCAGGCAATAGTAAATCGGTAGTTAGAGCAATTCCTTGTTCTTCTGGATCCTCCTTCACATAAAACGGTTTGACTTTGAGTGGATATCCATACACAAATACAGGATTGATTCGATCCTTAGTCAGTATTTTTTCGGAATCTATGTTCAAATCATCACCCCATTCTATTTTTCTAAACAGCTCTCCATCTTGAATCTTGATGTCTTTTGAACAGAGATCGTCAATTGCCTGATTATAACTCAATTTATCAAACGGCTCCGTGATTTTATTTAAAGCTTGTATATCTCGATTCAAAAATTCCAACTCTTCTCTTCTTTCTCTTGTTAAATTCCGAACCAAATATACAAGTAATTTTTCCTGTATGCTGAATAGATCAGTTATAGATATCCAAGGAGCTTCTGCCTCTAAATGCAAATATTCTGCAAGATGTCTAAGTGTCCTTGATTTTTCAGCCCTGAATGATGGACCTATCGTCCAGACCGGACCCAATGAGAAAATTAAGGCTTCCAGATATAATTGCGCACTTTGAGACAAAAATGCTTCGTCTTTAAAGTACTTGACGGAAAATAGAGTTGAACCACCTTCCACTGCACTCTTGACTAAAGTAGGCGCTGTGACTTCCATCCAGTCATTTTTTACAAACCAATTACGTACTACTTCAAGAATCGTTGCTCTTACTTTTGCTATCGTAATCATTTTTCTTGTACGCAGAGTCAAGTGTCTATAATCCAATAACAGTTCTGTGCTTTGATATTCTCTAATTGGAAAGTCATTATTGGCAATACTATAAATCTTGACGTAATTTCCTCTTATCTCGTAGCCACCTTCTTTTGCTCTTTCGTCTTTGAATAAGATCCCTTGAACTTCTAACGAAGACTCTATCGTGAGATCTGGTACCCTTGCACTTGGAAGGACACATTGAATTATTCCTCCTCGTTCGTCTCTGATTATTATGAATGACTTGTCTTTTTGTTTACGTAATCTGTATACCCATCCCCTAATTCTGATTTCTTTACCAAGGAATTCATCATTCTTGATTTCACTAATCCTATGATACTTCAATTGTGTATTTACGACGCGAACGATCTTTATATTGATATTGTACCGTCTTTTTAGAGGTCAATAAAATATTTAATTAGCATTAAAAATGAATTTATAGAATAAAAATAGTCTACTAGTCACTAATGGAATATAAAGTATGCAAGAGCGAAGAACTTCCAAATAATTCCATGAAGGCAATACTGATTCAAGGTAATACGATTCTTGTATGTAGATCCAATGATCGCCTATTTGCACTTGATAATTCATGTCCTCATAGAGGAGCTTCTCTTTCAAAAAGTGACATGAAAGGAACAAAGATAATATGCTATATGCATGATTTTGAATATGATCTAGTTAGTGGAAAATTATTACACATCCCAAGCAAGTGGCAGGATCAAAACCCTAATTGGACTAAATCTGGCGATTTGTTACTCTTTCCAGTATCTGAAAAAGATGGGGAAATCTATGTAGAGTTGTCTTGATATTTACAGATAAAATATACGCTTTGTCCGGGAGAATTTACATATAATTCAATTACTTCATAATTATTGATGATATCATTCGCAGTAATTGTAAGGCTAATCCTGTACTCTTGGAGCTAAATAGAAATGAATTCTTCCTACATTTGAGACTCTAAATTCTAACCTCAGTGGCATTTTTGTAGAATATTCCAGTACCAGGGATCCTCCAGAGGCGCTTATGGCTTTGGTAATTTTTGACAAGTAGTCCAGACTGTATGTAGCCTTACTCTTCTCCTTAACCTGGAGTTCTTCAAGGCCTTCGGTGCCAGATTCTATAACAATGTCAGCTTCTCCATAGTCGCTTTTGCCAGAAAAGGTAATTTTCTTTTCATCAGACTCTATTGAAATGTATTCTGATACTACTTCGATATCAGAGAGTATTTTATCAAATGACGCAGGGGTTAGTATTACCTTAGAATTGAAATTTAATTTTGGAAGGGGGGTGGAACCTCCAGTACTTTCTATCAATCGCATTTTATATTCTCTTCTATACCCATCTAAAATCTTGATGCGAAGCATACTGTTCTCTTCCACAGAAACTTCAACCGCATCCTTTTTCTCAGCTCTTTTCATCAATTTTGAAAATTCATCTATTCTAACTCCGAATTTCAGTGCCGAGTCACACTCATAACCATCGAAAGCCGAATTTGGCCAGCTAATATCAATTAACGCAACGTGAGAAGGGTCCATTCCTCTAAATGACAAACCTTCGACAGTTGCTTCAAAGGTAGCCTCATCAACTAACGTAGAAATTGCTGAAGTTACAGCTTTCCATTCATCAGGTGTTTTTGTCTTTGCTAAAAATACCAACTATATCAATCAAGAGGCAGATTTAAAACATTTTAAACATTCCTATTTTTTGGAAAATCATTAGAATTAAGGTTTAATAAATATACAGAAATTAACAGAACAAAATTATGCATCTAATAACAAATATATAATAATTTTGTAAGTTGACGTCTAAAAAAATATTCAGAATATACTCTTACGCGTAATTTCGCCAGGTATGGCTACATTGCGTACATCTATAAAATTGAGTAGTAGCTTCATCTGCCGATCTTGTTTGTAACATCCACCAGAACGCTAAGTTGTTTCCACATTTGGGACAATCAGTACTGGTGGTTGGGAGGGCACTAGGACCTTTTTCAGACTCAACTATCTTAAGACTAGCTCCACTTTGTTCTATTAAGGGAATTGATTTAATTTCGTTTTTCGCTTCTGTGAAGCCACACTTTGGACAAATTAATATATTCTCCTCTATTCGTGGTTTCATCCTACTTTCGCAATTTGGACAAAACTTCAAGTAGAACCAGCACTCTTTTCATTGGCTACTGCTGAATTCATCATGTCTCTAATTTTGAGCGCATTATCAGAAGAAGATTGTAAAGCCTTGTGCAAAACATCCAGAGGTTTGGATTTTTTAGTCACAATTCTGAAACTAAAATCCTCTTTTAGCTGATGTTTCAATACAACACCCGCAAATTCTACTTCTTTTTCGTTCAAAAGTTCATGCTGTACTATGTAAAGAATTGAGATATCTTCGCTTACATTCAAATTAATTTCATTAGACTTATAATTTTCTAACTCCGCCTGCATTATACAGACAACTACTTATTGAAGATATAAATTATACCATCTGCGAGGCTTATTGCAGACAAGCTCTATTTCAGATATTAAAATTGGTTCGTCTCATGATAGCATAAAATCCAATGAGATTTTGACCTTAAGTTTAAGTTTCAATATAGATGGCTCGATAAGGGAAAATTTTTCTCAAAAAAATTGGGAAAGAGCTTATGACAAACACGATAATGGGTTTAGACTTACAATATCTTTAGATCTTAAGGTAGGTAGAAATTCTGTTGATAAGGCAAAATTTGTGAGAAAAGCAGTTTTATTCTGGACGAGAAATCCCAAACTGTCATACAGAGTGTGGGTCTCTGTTATTAAGGATGAAACGCCTCATTATCCGTTGACAATTGAAGAGGCAAAGTCTCTATTATTTGATGTGACTAAAACTATGGAGCTTGATAGTAATAAGTTGAAAGAGGGGGAAAATGAGATCCACGTCTCTATCAAAGTTTCTTGGGGGAAGCATCTATATACTGACCCCTTCGAACTGCACGGAGAAACTAAAGCTGTAAAAGTTAAGAGAACATAAAACTCATTCTTGTGCCATTTTTCGTCTTAATATAAATATAGTCAAATGTGATGAATCACTTAATGGCAAAGTTTGATGGTATCAAAGGACAAGAGTTACTCGATGTAGAAGAACAAAAGGACGAGATTACATTAATCTTTAAAGACAATAGGTTTATGTTCATCAAAATAGAAAATGGCAAATTGGTCTCTGATTCAGTACCAGAATAGATTGATAACTAAGCAGCTCCATATTATCAAGAATAGTTTAGAAAACGCAATACCGATAGATGAACTATTTGGTTACCCTTGATAGTATAAATAAAGATATTATAAACTGCACTCTTTGCAACAGGTTAGTAAAATACACACAATTAGTTGGTAAGAATAAAGTAAAACGATTTTCAAATCAAGTATACTGGTCTAAACCTGTTACTGGATTTGGAGACCCGAATGCAAGAGTACTGATAATAGGTCTAGCGCCAGCGGCTCACGGCGCCAACAGGACTGGCAGGTTGTTTACTGGAGATCATTCAGGCCAGTGGCTAATTAGAGCGCTCTACGAAATGGGATTTTCAAATATGCCTACTAGTACATCTTCTGATGATGGGTTGAATCTCAATAATGTTTTCATAACTTCTTGTTTAAGATGTGCACCTCCATTAAACAAGCCACTCCCTTCAGAACTAATTAATTGCTCAAAGTTTCTGGAAAGTGAGATTGAATTATTTAAAAGGATAAAAGTTGTAATAACTTTGGGATCCATAGCATTTCGGACATATTGCAAGATAAATGATCTAGAGAAATTGAAATTCTATCATTTGGCTAATTACCAAATAAATGACAAACGTCTAATAGTATCATATCATCCCAGTAGACAGAACACCAATACAAAAAGATTAACATGGGAAATGTGGATACAAGTTTTCAAGCTTGTCAAGTCAATACTAGATAATAACTAAATTCTAATCGAAATTGTTAGATTGAATCGATAATCATTGTCATTTCGTTTTCAATGCGGATTTTATTAATTATATTATAAATAAGATAAATATTTCATTTATTAGTGCGGGAATTAGAATTTCTGCAAACCATTAAAAGACAGTATTTCTCTTAAAAAGATATGATTGGTAAAGGATATTTGTCAATACTGTTCATGATGACTACTATTGTTGTGCTTTCAAATTTCATTGCAAATGCACAGACCGTTCCATCCAGCCCTACGATTCCATCAAATACAACGAACTTGATGGGCGATGTAGCTAATGCGACAGGAACGACAATGAACGCCACAGCTAATGCAACAGGCGAGGCAGTAAGTGGACTCACAAATGCTACTGCAGCAACAGGAACCGCGATGGAGGCCACAGCTAATGCAACAGGCGAGGCAGTAAGTGGACTCACAAATGCTACTGAGAACGCAACGGGAACAGCAATGGACAGCGCAAAGGATATTCTCAGCTCAGCTGCAAACACAACAGCTAACGCTACAGAAGAAGCAATGAGCGCTATAACTAATGCAACGGAAAACGCATCGGGAACGGCAATGGACACTGCTAATAATATTCTCAGCTCAGCTGCAAACACTACAGCTAATGCTACAGGAGAATTAATGACTAAAGCTAACAACGTACTAAGTTTGGCTTCGGATGCCGCATCTAATGCCACACAAACAGCAATGAACAAAACAATGAATATTCTTTCTAATGTAAGCAATAATGTAACCGACGCAGGATTAAACACTTCAAGCAACGTGACAGAGCCAATAAATGAGGAGGCTAACGAGTTGATTAGAACGCCACAGCTAATGCAACAGGCGAGGCAGTAAGTGGACTCACAAATGCTACGGAAAATGCAACAGAGATGACAATGAATCAGGCAGAAAACATTGTTAATACTGCTGAGAACGCCACAGCTAATGCAACAGAATCAACAATAAATCAGGCAGAAAACATTGTCAATACTGCTGAGAACGCCACAGCTAATGCAACACAAACAGCTAGCAATCAAACCGGTAACCCAGTTCTGGATGCCTTAAGGAACATATTTGGCGGTATCATGGGAAATAAGTAAATTTTTATCGCATCGCATCTGCGGCGAGCCATATTTTTATTTTCACCCCCTCAGATTTTAGATTTCATTGAACAGAATGTACGTTTCTACAAGTTATCAATTATAGACTTTAAATTTTCTGGAATTTCAGGTACCATACCCGTATGACTTTCATTATTTTGAAGCACGTCTTGTCCAATTCTGCGAATCTTTTGTGTAGCTATTAGTGTATCAATTGCGGATTCTATTTCTTTGGGAGATAAATATTCCTGTAGTTTTGTTTTTATCATCTCTTCTGAATCGTATTTAAAAATACAATGCTGTATCAACAATAGTTTTTCTTCAAATGAAAAATTAGTCATGCAGTAGTTTTAAAGGCAACCAAATAAAAATCACTCTCTTAATTATTCATAAGGCTCTCAAAACGGTAACAATAAACGTATTAATCTGTAATAATATCATAAGCTTGTCATAAATGCGTCTGGTAATGAAGTTTGGTGGCACGGCAGTAGATTCTGGAAAAAAAATTGTTCATATTACTAAATTGATCAAATCATATCACGATAAAGGTAACGAAATAGTTGGGGTTTTTTCTGCCGTAGCGGGTATGACCGATGAGATCTTGAAAGTTTCAGGATATGTATTAAAAAGCGATAAAAAAAAGATTATGGATTTTATCAATAATACCCGATCTTTACATATAGATATCATAAAGGATTCTATTAAAAACGAAACCTATAGGGCCAAGGCAATAGAAGTAGTAGAAGTTCTCCTAAAAGAAATGGAGAATATATTGAATGGTGTTGTACTCTTGAAAGAAGTAACTGAGAAAGCAATGGACCATTTACTGTCTTTTGGGGAACGCCTCTTAACACCTATTATTTCATATTCTCTACTAGACAAGGGTCTTGAATCAGTATACTTGACAGGGCAGGAAGTTGGAATATTAACGGATTCGAAATTTGGCCAAGCCAGGCCCCTGATAGACACTACTAAAATCCGTGTAAAGTATCATGTAGATCCATTATTAAAAGAAAATAAGATTCCAGTTATTACTGGTTTTATTGGAGCAGATCAAAATGGAAATATAACTACGCTGGGAAGAAGCGGTTCAGACTACACTGCTACAATTATTGCTGTATGTATTGATGCCGACGAAGTTTGGTTATGGACAGACGTAAATGGTCTTATGACTGCCGACCCCGATCTTGTTAAAGAAGCAAAAGTTCTCAGAGAAGTATCATTTGCGGAGGCGATAGAATTATCGTTATTTGGTGCCAAATATATGCATCCAAGGGCACTTGAGCCGGTTATGGATACAAACATTCCAATTCGAATAAGAAACGCATTTAACTTATCCAATGAAGGGACGGTAATATCAAAAAATCCTAGCAAGTCTTCACAAAAGATAGTAAAATCAATAATTGCTATTCGCAATACCGCGCTAATTGATGTAAGTGGCGGAGGGATGGTTGGGGCACCTGGTACTGCAGCAAGAATTTTTGATGCTTTAGCAAGAAAAAGCGTGAATATTATGATGATTTCACAAAGTCCTTCAGAATCAAGCATCTCTATGGTTGTAAAAAAAGACGATCTGGACACCGCTATTACTACACTGGACTTGACGCTACTTGACAAGGTCATAAAGAATGTAAGAGTTAACGAAGATGTTGCTGTGATCGCGGTAGTTGGTTCCGGCATGAGGGGAATCAAGGGAATTGCAGCTAAAGTTTTTTCGGCCGTTTCAAAAGATAACATAAACGTAATTATGATTGCTCAAGGATCTTCTGAGCTGAACTTGGCATTTGTTGTGAATAACCGCGATTGTGAAAAGGCGGTAAGGTCATTGCATGAAGCATTCACGCTCACAAAAACTAACTGAGCGAGTTTGGCCGCCCACATTCTCCACTTGGGTACAACTAGCAAAGTGAAAGGCTATTGGCAAGTGTAAATTTGTATAGACAATCTATGTTAAAATATAGTTATGCGCGAATAAATACAATTTGTACAAGTTTGCCCATATTACTGATTGTCATCTTGGTTCGTGGAGAAATCCCAAGTTAAGAGAATTCAATTTGCAAGCATTTGAAAAATCAATATCAATCTCCATAAAAGAACAAGTTGATTTCATTCTAATTACAGGAGATTTTTTTGACGTAAATATTCCTCAGCTTTCACCAGTTAAAAAAGCCGTTGAAATCTTGAAGCAAGCAAGAAATTCAGGTATTCCAGTATACATGATATATGGATCACATGATTTTAACACGGCAAATGTTTCCATGATAGATATTTTGCATTCTGCCGACCTGTTTATCAAACCAACAGATTTTCAGTTGGACAACGATTCAATATTATTGAAATTCTTTACTGATAAGAAAACAGGGGCCAAAATAACGGGCATTTCGGGTAGAAAGGTTGGACTGGATAAGCAAATCTATGAGAAGCTAGACAAAAAAAAGTTAGAATCAGAAGATGGATTCAAAATTTTTCTATTGCATAGGGGAATTCAAGAAATCCTTCCACAAGACATTCAATTCCGGGATTCAGTGCCAATTTCTCTAATACCAAAAGGATTTGACTATTACGGTGGGGGGCATATCCACAAGAGAGTTGAAAAGAAAATTGACAGTAGCCTGATTGTTTATCCGGGACCGCTCTTTGGTTCTACTTTTCAAGATCTTGAGGAAACAGCAAAAGGAGAAACAAGAGGTTTTTACATTATTTCATTTGATAAACAAATTTTAGATTGTAAGTTTGTAGAGATAAAAGTAGCCGAAATACTCTATAAGGAAATAGTTTCAGTAAAGTGGAACTCAGAAACTTTGGAGGCTGAGATCACGAAGAATATATCAGAACTCGAAGTTAAGGATAAAATAGTCCTAATAAAGGTAAAAGGGAAGTTACTTGGAAAGCGTTCCAATATTGATTTTGGAAAATTTAGCCTGGATATATCAAAAAGAAAGGCGTTACTATCATTTATAAACACCAATAATCTGTCAACGGATGAGGCAAGTGCTATTGTGGTACAAAGTGACAACAAGTTTGATATTGAAAGGGAAATTTTTCACAAAAGTATCAAGAATTTTCAAGCAGACTCCACTGTCTCACATAAAGTAAAAAACCAAGTCAATTCAAAATTAACTGGAAAAACTGGGGAAAGTGCATCACTCTCCCTATTAGATGTCCTTCGGAATGAAAAATTAGAGAACGAGAATGCCAGTACATACGATGATAGGGTTATCTCATACGCGAAATCCATTTTTGATAGCGAGGGTTATTTTTATGATAATTAAAATAAAAATATACTTACTTTAATAATTAGTTATAAGTAAGGCAATACCGTTTCAATTATGTAAGATTACTAGACACTGATGGGCCGCTTTACCGAAGATTGACCCATCAGGATGATATTGCATAATGGTAATATATATTCGTCAACAAATTATAAAAAGGTTAAAACTAGTGAGGCCCGGTGGGAATAGTCTCGTTGTTCATGACAAGCCTTTTCCCCAACTAGATTAAGGGTTAACGTACCAACTCTATAGTCTGCAAAACATAATAACAAGTACAATTCCGGTGAGACACTCTAGAAGAAAAAGAAGACTTAACAGATATTCCTTTCTAAGAGAAACATGAAGTCCATTTATATCATAATGGCTTTACTAGTCTCAGTAACTATTGTCACAATAGTAACAACGAGCGCACAACAAGTGTATGCACCTAGAGGCTGTAATGGTTGTTCAGAATTCAAAAAACTGACAAGTGAATCTGAAAAGGATGTATTGGATGCAGCAATAGGTAATCCTGAACTTATACCTGGTTTGCTTGAACAATACAATCGGGACATCTTGGAATTATTTGAAACTCCATCTAACATCACCATGGTTAACTAAGACACTTGTATGGTTATGATCAACAAATTATAAAACAGATGGGCTGTGACGCTCGTTTGAAAAAAACCTATAACCATCTATCTCAGTATCTACTGTATGTCTGAAAAACCATGTCGCGCATGTCAAGGTGTTGGAAAATTTGCCTGTCAAGCACAAATCAGTAGTTTCAATACTTCTACGCATAACTGGATACATACACCATGTCCCATTTGTGGAGGTACAGGATGGAGAATGTGTGGTAATTGTCATGGCACAGGCAAAGCGCTAGATAATTAAATTCCTTCATTATATTAGGAAATTATATTTGATACTAGTAATTGGTCAAATAATAAATGAAATGTTCTAAATGTGATCATGAGAATTCTTAATTAGAGATTTTTTTGCTCTAGTTACAGTCAAATTTAATAAAGGTTAGAAACCGCCGGTGGGTCCAGAATTTTGAAGCAAGTAACCCACCAGCAGAACGTTCATGGTTGCATTATTTTTATAAGCACAACAAAATATAAAATAATTTAAACCGGTGGACTGGTAGGCTGTCCAGAGGCTCTCCACCGGCTAATGACAAAATTTGGTCCTAAGCCTTGGTGACTTAAAACACAACATAATATAAGAAACTGACTTACCTGAGTTCCGACAATAGAAGGTTAAAAACTGATGGGGGCTTAGAATTCCAACATGATGGTGTCAGAGGACAATGAGCCCCATCAGTAT